>Ga0208264_1000101_pt1 | contig 46791 bp, 45 predicted proteins | sample LakWasMet31_HOW6_2_FD_183873 | JGI IMG/M metagenome (GOLD analysis project Ga0208264, IMG submission 183873) | Freshwater sediment methanotrophic microbial communities from Lake Washington under simulated oxygen tension - Sediment Metagenome... | ecosystem: Environmental > Aquatic > Freshwater >... | reverse complement strand
CTGGTTTGTTGTTCTTTACTGATGAGTCAGGTAATCGTCAAATGATTACTGTTGATGCTCCACTGATCCCAACATTCATCTAATATCTTTCCAAAGATTTTAGAGTAGGGATTTGAAAACCCCCATCGCGCAAGCGGTGGGGGTTTTTTTATTTGGGGGTTTGCAAGTAGTAAAAGAGGGAAGTTGGATAAGCGTAAAAGTTGAATAAAACGATTCGTAAACGTAATGTAAAAAAGTGACAATTTATTTATAAATGTCCACAGTAAATTATTGGATTTACTAGATTATTATAAGTGTTCCAGCGTTTAACCTTGATTTAAAGTCATAATAAATTATGTATTTTGGCTTTTAAGCAAGAAAAATAATTCCAAATATAGAGTGATTAAGCTATCGAAACAAAGTTTGATAAGGAATAGTCAATTAATATAAGTTAGTTATAGGAGTCATTTATGGGTAATCTATATTAATTAACTAGATATGGAGGGCTAAGTCACTGTTAATCACTGCAAATATTGTGTGTGTTATAACAGTTGCTCTAAAAAGATGGTATAAGTTAAAGCCAAAACCATGTGCTGGATCAATCCTGCAAATATAAATAAACAGGTAGTTTGAGAAAAACTTAGTTAGCAATCAGGTGCAGTTTCCATTTCACATAGGGAACCATAAAACCGCTTAAGCCAAAGCAGTTGCGCCGATAAAATTGCGTTATCGCTTCATATAACTGCAATTCTTTGTCGTTCAGGTTATCGGGAGATTTTTAGTGATATGCACTTTGCAGTGCGCCATTTTGCAATAGGTGGCCACATAATTCTGCAGGTAGATGCTACCCACGCCTTTAAGATGTCCAACATAGAAGGTATCTTGTGAACCAAGGTAACCAGGGTGAGCGGTTTCAATTTCGCCGCAAGCCTCATCCTCTTAATGTTTCATTTCAAGGGTCGTAAACTGGGCAGCATTCAGGATAATACCTTCTTCAGCTACTTTTGCTTCCAGGGTCTTACGCGCTTTTAAAGTTCTCAAGGTTATTCGTAACCAAATAAAGAGAACGCCACTACTTGAAACAAAGACGCCTTGCTTGCGTAACTCATTGTTAGTTCGGTGTTTGCTATAAGCCAAAAATTCAACTGTATAAGTTTTGACAGTTTTTCTATGGTTTCATCAACAAGATTCTTCAAATTCGCTGTCTTGTGGGTTTATCGATAAAGGTTTCAACACCACCATCAGCAACCAATTCCTGGTAGCAATAAAAAAAACCGGCGATACGCCCAACTTTGAAATCTTTGGATACGTTTTGCAATATTTGGTCTAAATTTATCAGCCTTGCTTTATGTTTAAGTGTGAATTTTTAGTATGCAACATGAGAGTTACCTTTTGTATTTAGATTTAGGATTCGACACCTAATATAAAAAAACGGGTAACTCTCACCTTTTTAAGTCGATGAGTTAGAGTAAGGCGAGACTAATTCAATTTAGCAGATTTTCAAAGCCTAAAGGAAATCAAGGTTTGAGGATGTCCAAAATTGCTTGAGCACGTTCGGCAGTTTCAATGCCAAGATTGGTTAAATAACCGCCATCTTCTTGAGAAAGCAATCCTTTTTCAAATAATCGTTTAGTAGCGGCAATAATTTCTGGTGAAGCCGTTTTATGGACTTTAATGCCTTCTTGGGTAGTGGCAAGGTTGTAGCGGGATAAAATATTGAGTTCATCAATAATTTCAGGAGTATATGGCATACAGAATCCTTATAAATAGTGGATAGGGTCATTAGCATATAGCTAATCGTATAGTTGGTGTAACTTTTTTTTGAAATAATATATGGGCAGTTATCATTTTACTTAGGCAGCCAAAAAAAAGGGTATGCCAAGGGTATGGTCCAAGTAAAATGTAGTTGCAGTTAGTCATAACGGCGTTCAATAGCCCTAAAATGTTTGAGCCACGCAAGCACATTTTCAACAAGATGCCGGTATTTGTAGATGCGCCAATCATCATCTTTATTGCCTAATATTGAATTTTTATTCTCAGTTAGTCAAAGCGTTGGCGTTTAATAGATGCCAAAACCAGTAAGGCCATCTTTAATTCCCCCCCCCTCCCAGAGTTCATCCGTAAACAGGCACCGTGGTATTGTAAGTTATTAATTTTGCATTTTTGTTGAAATTACATTGAATTGATTTCTATCTTTTAATATCAGTGCATTACAACAAAGCAGCAACAACAACTGGTTTATGAGAAAAAGGTTAACAACAGATAGGCTGAGTAATGGTTTTAAATATCAAAGAAGCAAAACTCAGCTCGAATGAGATAAAATTAACTAGCCATTAACTTGCGCTATCCAGTCTTGTAGATTGTAATAATTAGTAATGCGTGCAACTTTGTTATCCCTGATGTCAAAAAAAGCACCGGCGGGTAACCGATATTTCTGACCTTGGGCTTCGGGTAAGCCTTCGTCAGTTTTTAAATACTCACCCAAAACTACAAATTCAGCAGCAGCGCGTTTGCCGTCAGCAGTTGCCATAATAACCATATCAACTAACTGTTCTTTATAGTTGTGATTCATGCAGGCCATAAACTGAGTAAAGGCATCTTTACCAATCTCGCGACGACCTTGATTAATGTCGTGAATAACATCATCAGTTAGTAAGCTTAAAAATGTAGCCATGTCCGCACGGTTAAAGGCTGCGTAGTAATTTTCTATCAATTTTATGCTGTCTTGGTTCATTGTGTTCCTAGATTTAATCAAAGTTGCAAATAAAGGGTATTTTATCGGGAAATTATCGTTTTGCGTCGATTATTTTACGATTTCTAGATAGTAAATATTCTGTAATATTATTCAAAATAATAACAATGATGTTATTGGAGTTAAGAATGAAAGAGCAATTAGACTATGTGGCGGGTGGTGGTTTACTGGATAGACGGCTGTTTTTGCAGCGCAGTTTAGTATTTTCTGTCGCCACGGTATTGGCACCAGAAGTTTTGGCTGCGGAACGCGATGATATTCAGCAATGGCAGCTTAAGCCAGGCGACCCGTTATCCAATTACGGTAAGCCATCTCCGTTCGAGCAAAAAACCATTCGATGGACCATGGGTAATGCTATGGCGCCTGGTAATGGCGTGTCGTGGACACCATTGCATGACTTGGAAGGCATTATTACTCCAAGTGGATTGCATTTTGAGCGCCATCATAATGGCGTGCCACAGATTGATCCTGATAAATATCAGTTGTTAATTCATGGTTTGGTTGGTAAGCCGTTATTGTTTGAAATGGCAGATTTATTGCGCTATCCAATGCAATCGATAATATGTTTTGTGGAATGCGGCGGGAACAGTAATGCCGGTTGGCATAGTCAGCCCATTCAAACACAAGTTGGATATTTTCATGGTATGGCGTCTTGCAGTGAATGGACAGGTGTGCCGTTACGTTTGTTGTTAAATGAAGCAAAATTAAAAGGTCGGGCAAAATGGCTTATTGCAGAAGGTGCCGATGCTTCGGCTATGAATATAAGCATCCCCATAGAAAAAGCATTGGATGATTGTGTGTTGGTCTTATATCAAAATGGTGAACGAATCCGTCCTGAAAACGGCTACCCACTAAGATTATTGGTTCCAGGTTGGGAAGGGGTAGTAAATGTAAAATGGCTAAGGCGCTTGCATGTTAGCAACCGGCCCGGTATGACCCGAAATGAAACTGCGAAATACACCGAACTAATGCCGTCAGGAAAAGCGCGGCAGTTTACTTTTATAATGGATGCAAAGTCAATCATTACACAGCCAACATTTGGACATAAATTAGCTAAACCTGGGTTGTATCAAATCACAGGCTTGGCCTGGAGCGGGCGCGGCAAAATCACTAAGGTGGATGTATCTGCCGATGGCGGTAAATCCTGGGCGGAAGCAGAATTGCAGCAGCCGGTGTTATCCAAATGCTTTACTCGGTTTAGAATACCTTGGCACTGGCAAGGTGATAATATCGTGTTAAAAAGCCGAGCGACAGATGAAACAGGCTATATACAGCCGGAGCGCGCAGTATTAGTTTCCGAGCGTGGTGAACACGGCTATTTTCATTACAATGCTATCGTTAGTTGGGCCGTCTCATCGGAGGGCAGAATTAGCCATGTTTACGCTTAAACTTTTTTTAATTATATGGGTTAGTTTTGCCATAGCAGCAGATGCTGAGCAACCTGGTCCCAACTTGGGCAAACTGGCGTCAGATGATTTAGTGAAAAGGTGGAATCGGGATATCTTTCCCGATGGCGAAGGATTGCCCGAAGGTTATGGTAATGCCATGCAAGGAAAGTCAGTTTATGTGCAATATTGCCAATCCTGTCACGGACAAGAAGGGTCAGGTGGAAGTGCTGATGAACTGGCGGGTGCGAGGCATGGCTTAACGGATAATCCGCCCGATAAAACCATCGGTACTTACTGGCCATATGCCACGACTGTTTTTGACTTTACGCGCAGGGCAATGCCGTTAAATGCTCCGGGTAGTCTAAGTGATAGCCAGGTTTATGCTGTGACGGCTTATTTGTTGTATTTAAATGGGATTATTAAGGAAAAGGAAGAGATGAATGCTAAAACGTTGCCGCTGGTTAATATGCCTAACAGGCAAGGTTTTACTCGAGAGAAAATGTAAGTACATCATCCAGTTATTAAGTAATGATGCCTTAACTTAATGCTGTCGTAAAATTTGCTGTGCTTTTATGCTGGTTTCAGGATTTATCCAAATGAAGTGCTTAAGTGAAAGAAGATGGCGTTAATTGGCTGCCGTTTTGTTCAATGTTGGCTATCTGCATCGGAAATCTTTTTTGACAAGCTAATAATAAAATCAGTCTCAATGCTCAGCTCATTGCTTTCTTTAATTGCATTGACTGCTTCATCATTAGCCCGCCAAGAAAAAGGAGTCATTTGCAGCAGAGCCATTCGTTGTTCTACCGTTGGCGTTATGGCGGCGTGCAGACGCTGGGTGGTTATAGTATGAAAGCCTTTGGCTAACTCAGCTTCAATTTCATGTGTTCTAGCTTCTTGATAAATTAATTCCTTTAGCTGCCATAAATGGCGTGGGCCAGGTGTGACAGTTAATAGTAGGCCAGATGGTTTAAGTACTCGGTAAATTTCTTCTGCATTTGAGGGCGCGAAAACGCGTAATAACAGATCAAAATAATCGTCTAAGTAAGGTAAGCGTAGAAAACTGGCAACAGTAAACTGGCCGAAAGGTTGTTTATGTGCAGCCATCGCGACTGCGGTTTTGGCAATATCCAGTCCATAAAGCTTCAACAGCTTTTTTGCGGAAAAAAAACTAGCGATTTGTCGGCTGTAATAGCCTTCACCGCAGCCTAAATCTAATAAATTGATAGATTGTAGCTGAGAGGTTTGTTCATCAATGGTGATGGCTAAACTAGTTGCCAAATTTTGAAAATAGCCCGCTTCCAGAAAGTTTCTTCTTGCTTGTAGCATTTCTTTGCTATCGCCAGGCTGTTTGGAGTTTTTATGCTGCACCGGTAATAGATTTAGATAGCCTTGTTTAGCTAAGTCAAAATGGTGGTTATTGGCGCAGTGGTAACTTTTGCTGGATGCATCCAATAAAAGCGCATTAGTGCAAATAGGGCAGCGGTACGGCATTTTGTTTAAGTGACGAGGTTTGTTTGTTGACTTAAGCTACATTATGGGACATTGGCCCGCTTATTTGAATGGAAAATATTTTTGGAAGTCGGCGGTGATCGTATTGGCTATTGGTCGTAAGAAGATGTCTTTCCGAATTAATTTATAGTGACAGGAAGTTTGAGTGGATACCAGAGTCATTCAGCATGGTATCCACAATACAATTGGTTTTTACTAGCTACTATTAAAAATTAATCGTCAGCGCAGAGTGTGCCGTTCAATTTGGCATCGGGGGCAGCTAAAGCATTGCCGGTAATGGTTATGTTCCCTTTGCCGCCTCTAAATAGTCGAGTGCCGTCAATCTGAACTAAGTGTTCGAAAGTGGATGTTATATTGTCCACAGTGCGGGTAAAGATGACATCTTGTGTGACTAATTCGCCCAGCTTTTGGCCTTTTGTAGTGTCTTTAAAAATAATAACCGTTACCGCAGTTAATACGCCCGTGAAAGGGCTAAGGCCACCAGTGGCTGTAGATTGCTCGGTTAAGCCGGAAAAGGCCGTGGCATTTGTAGCTATTCCGTCTATATAAGCTGTAAATTGAGCTACGCTAAAGCAAGGACTATGGTAATACCCTGTGATGCCTTGCGCTTCATCGTCCGTTAAAAAGGTTTGGTCTGGGAAATAGTCGCTATAGGTCTTGATGGTACATGTTCCCGCATCTGAAACTAATTGCGGGATTGTGGCAGAAATTTTCTTGCAAATTAATTTTTCCGAGTTATCTGCAAAAGTAGTGCTCATGGGGAGTGTAAGAATAATAGCTGAAGCAATGGCGCGTAAATTCATAAAATTACCAGGTTAAGTGTTGAATGATTAGTGCTTAAAAACAGTATGTAAATAAAAGATCTGATTTGTAAGATTTATTTACATCAAGCTCGATGATGTTTACAAAAACTTAAAGCATGTAAAGTCTAAACCAAAAAAACCTCATTTGCCATAAATTAAGTTTTATTTAATAATTGTATGGTAATGAATTGCCCGGGTTGTGCAGGTGCAATGTAGCGATCCCATGAGTGTTTTATTAACTAATCAGGCATTTAGTGCGTTCTTGTTTTACCGGATGGTGTTTTTGACCCTTGCCGTCTATAATGGAAGTTTGCGTATCAATTAAATGATTGATGATGATTGTAGTTCGGAGTTTGAAACGGGCGGTGTTAAAATAAAAAACCATTTAACATGCGTTGAGAGGAAATATGCAGTTAATATTTTGTAACAATTTACTGTATTAATTGTCTTAAAATTAAGGAATCTGAAATTAATTATGAGGCTCACCTTTATTTAGGTTAATGCTGATTTATTAACGTTGTTTTTACAATTCCGGACAGGTTTTGTATAGTAATAACAGGCGGGTCTACTGTGTTGGCTTCCCGAAATAAGGGGCTTGAGGGCTTTAGGCGGGCGTCCTCAAATTTAAATAAATAAACTTAATTTAGGTGCGAGGCTACTCGATTAAAATGGCAACTTATATTGGCACAGTTAAACAGATTGTTTTCTGGATGGCCGCTGCAGGAACCTTGTTTTTATCGGCAACCGCGCACGCCAATCCGAATAAAGCCTTCGTTAGTCAAGACATACTGCCCTATGGTTTTTCAACAGGGTCCTTGCAAGGCGATAACGAAGTCGACCCGCTGAAACCCATTACCTTGGACGCCGAGGGCTTTGGTACGCGTTTATCCAAGGTTGAGTTACGCTCTGAAACAGGCAAAGTTTTGTTTCAGGCTAATGATCAAGCCAGCATTAGCCTGCCCGCGCCACTGGCGTTCGGGACTCGTTATACTATCAAGGTAACCACCGAACGGTCTTGGTTGGGACAGTCCGAAACTCACGAAGTTAACTTCAAAACCGTCACCGTTCCCGAACTGGAAGGGCCTGTGCTTACCATGTTGGGGCCGGATGCAGCGGTGAACTTGCATTTCAACCGGCCAGTGATGGAAGTTAAGGCCTCTGGCGACTTGGCGTTGCGAACGGAAGCAGATAGTACCGGGCAAAACATTCGATTGGTGGCTAGTACCTATGATCAAGATCATAAGTATCCTATCCAGCTAAACTACAAAACCAGCACTGGCATTCCGTTGCCGCCGTTAAGCCTGGATTTGACAACCCCACCCGCGCTTGTTGCTGAAACCAATGTTAGAGGATTAACTAATTTAGGTTTGGCGTTACCGCTAAAGGTCACTTTTAGCGAGCCTTTGACCGATAGAGCCGGTGCAGTAAAAAATCTCCAGGTGCGTACCCAAGATAGCAAAGATATCGCTGGGAAATGGGTTTGGATTGGGCCACGCCAACTTAAGTTTACCCCACATCCCGCATGGCCAGCATCAAGCACCATTGAAGTCAGTGCCAACACGCAAAACTTAAAAGACGTACGCGGCGGAATGCTGAGCCAAGCTGTAATTGAGCAATTCAGCACAGGCACGGATCGAAGGCTTTTCGTTTACCTGGACAGTCAGCGGGTAGATGCGGTGGAAAATGGCAAAGTGGTACGTACCTTTAAGGTCAGTACGGGTAAAAGCAAAACGCCCACGGTAACAGGGTCTTTTTATATTTATGACCGATACCGGCACAAGAGAATGCGTAGTGATGTCGGCAAGGGGCAGCCAGGTTACTACGAGGTGGAAGATGTTCCGTATACGCAGTTCTTCCATAAAGACTATGCTTTCCACGGTGCTTATTGGCACAATAGTTTTGGCCGTCCCGCCAGCCACGGCTGCGTCAATATGGCCACCAAAGAACAAAACAAACGGTGGCCAAATGCCTCCGAGGATGCGGGCTGGCTTTATCAATGGGCTGCCCTGGGGCTGCCGGTAACTGTTACAAATGCGGCGACATCCAAACCTGCTCCGGCCAGTCATGTGCCAACCGAAACAAACAAAAGCGCAAACAAGGAGGCGCGGGTCGAGACGTCTGCTAAACAAGATCTTACCGGTAGTGTGGTAGTTCAAAGGTAACAAAGCATAGTTAGCTGGGCACGGCTTATCTTCTATGAGGGTGCATGGTTTTCATTTTTAATAATATATTTTCAATTAGAAGAAATGACAGCTATATTTATTTATAGGGATCTTGGTAAAAAATTGCACTTGATAAACTCACTGCAAACAGTATTTTCTTTAAATAAGACATTTATGTTTTACTGCCTGGCTAGTTTAAGCATGAGTGAATAGTTTTTTAAAGACTCCCTAAAAAGATTGGATTATTCTATATCCAGCAATTAATCTACAATTATCAAAGTAACATCAATCCAATTACAAAAATGAACAGACTTATTATGCGGTTTTGGCTTTTATTAATAATGGCGTTGGTGTTAAATGCTTGCAGCACATCGCCTTCGGTTGATCAAGAATATCCCGTCACGTATCAAACCTATTCTCAGCCAAACACGACCCCTGTAAAAAAAGCGATCCATAGGCCAATGACTTACGCTGGGGTGTTTCAAAAACCAAGCGAGCTACTGCCCGCAGTGAATTTTTGGCGCAAAACGTACACAGTTTGGCATTGCTCAGAAGTTGCTTTTCACGATGACCGCTTTATGGATGTGATTTATGAAGTGATGCCCTTATCTGGCTATGTTTCTGATAGTCTAACCAGCGAACAAAAAGCCATGGTCAGTGAGCGCCGCGATTATTGGCGGGTTCAATTAGCAAGTCTGGAGAACAAATTACGTTATAACGCGCCACTGAATGCCAGTGACAAGCAACTGATTGCCAAGCTGAAAAGCAGTAACCGAGAGCTTAATAGCATTTTGATTGGCGCTTCCGAGCGGGTTCGGTCTCAACGTGGTATCCGTGAGCGTTTCAAACGGGGTCTTGAAATAAGTGGACGCTACGATTCGCAATTTAGAACAATCTTCCGTAACGCCGGTTTGCCGGAAGAGTTGGCCTTGCTGCCACATGTCGAATCCTCTTTTCAGCCAAGTGCAAAATCATCCGCAGGTGCGGTTGGCATGTGGCAATTTACTAAATCTGCCGCAAAAACATTCATGCCCGGTCGTGACAGGTTTGATCCCGTTGCTTCTGCCTATGGTGCTGCGCGTTATCTGAGTTACGCCTATAGCAAACTGGGTGACTGGCCAGCAGCAATTACTTCATACAATCATGGTATTGGTGGTATGAAACGGGCACAAAATCAGGCGGGTCGCAATTTTTCCAATATTGTTGCTGCTTATAACGGTCCAGCGTTTGGATTTGCTTCTCGTAATTATTACTCACAGTTTCTGGCAGCATGCGAGATTGCAAACAATCCTAAGCAGTATTTCCCAGAGGGTGTGCAATATGAGTCGCCGTTGGGTTATGGGCAATATCTGGCTGTGGAATAATTATGTTGGAGGCGCGCGGGGTAGGGTGCTGACAACCCATAAATTGCTTTTAATTGGCGCAGGTTAAAATAAACGTCAAATTTCGTGCTAATCGGCGGTTGGTTTTAACTTTGTTGGCGGAAAAACAGGCATAAAAAAGCCCACATAAGTGGGCTTCGTCCGGTATTTTTTTATTTTATGATGTGGACGTCTGTCATCAAAGATGGCAGTTTAATTGCTTGCGTTTATTATTTTTGTTTGCCGTATTACCGGTCGCATTCCTCCCCCATGAACGATTACGATTCTTGCGAGTCGTATCAACCTAGCTCAAGGTGGGCTATTCTATTAGATATAAAGTCCATTGTCCAGTAAAAGTGCGACAAATTGTCGCACCACGGCAAAGTATAAAATCTGCACCTTATTGCAGACCGACGGCGCCTAACTGAGCATCATTGATTCCTTGTGGGGTGGAAAGGTTTTTATAATTGCGAAATTAAAATGTCCCGGCCGAGATTAGCTTTGGTAAAGACAGGATGTTGCTCCATAGTTTTAAGAAGTTCGTCTACATGAAAGTTTGGTATGTCTGGCCCTCATATTGGAACCTCGTAATGTCTGTTAGCGTACAGACATTCGACGGTAAGTTTGTTATTCTATTACTGTTTTTAAAAAAATCATTGGCTTACCTTCGTCACTGGATGCTGATCCAGAACCAATTCGCTACCCGCTCTATGTCTGTATATCGCAAACTTATTTAGCATTGAAGGCAAAATGACCACTTCGCTCTGGCGCAACCAAATAATTCCGTTTAGTCTGCTGCTTAGCCTTCTTGCGGCAGCCACGCTGGCTGGAGATTATGTTTTACATCAACTAAACATGGTTTGGGTCGGTCGTTACTTGGGTATTCCTGGCGCTTTGCTAATTTTGTTATCTTTGGCCTATTCGCTACGTAAGCGCAAATATCTGCAATCTGGCAAGCCTAAAGTCTGGCTGTTTTTTCATGAAATCAGCGCCTGGCTTGGATCTCTATTTGTACTAATCCATGCCGGTATACACTTTAATGCTATCTTGCCTTGGTTGGCCACAGGGGCAATGAGTATAAATGTGATTAGCGGTTTGGTTGGCAAACTGCTATTAAATCGCTCTCGCCTTTATGTGCAAAGCGAACGAGAAAATTTTCAATTACAGGGGTTGTCTCAATCGGAAGTAGAGCAAGCCATATATTGGGATGCTGTCACGCTTGATGTGATGACGCAATGGCGAAAAGTGCATATACCGATTTTCGTGGTTTTTGTGGTGTTGGCACTTGCTCATATCATCAGTATTTTTCTGTTCTGGGGCTGGCGATGAATGCCAAACTCAAGATCTTTCTTGCTATCAATCTGATAGTGATTGCTTTGCTGGTGTATACCTATCCGCACCTGATGGTTGCACCTGGAAAGCTCTCGCAAGGCCATCAACAATTAGCAACCGATTGCTTTGCCTGTCATTCGCCATTCACTGGTGCCGACGCCAACCGTTGCCTCGTCTGCCATAAGCCTGCTGAGATAGGACATCTGACTACTTCCGGACAAGTCATCGCTAAATCCGGCAATGCAATTCCGTTCCACCAAAAATTAACTACCCGGGATTGCATCGCTTGCCATAGCGAGCATGACAGCATAAAGCGTTCTCAACACCAAGGTCAATTTAACCATGCCTTACTTGAAAAAGAATTAGGAAGCCGCTGCCAGGACTGTCATGGCGCACCCAAAGATTCATTGCATCAACAATATACTGGCAATTGCAGCCAATGCCATAATCAAGAAAAATGGTTGCCGTCGATTTTTAATCATAATAAATATTTTGTACTGGACCACGAGCACAGCGCACGTTGTGACATTTGTCATGAAGGTAGCAATTTTAGCCGTTATACTTGCTTCGGTTGTCACGAACACACGCCTGCAAATATTCGTAATGAGCATCTTGAGGAAGGCATACGTGATTTTGATCATTGCGTTCAATGCCATCGCAGTGGCAATAAACATGATATTTCTACTGAGCATGGCAAAAATGAATCTGAGGATGATTAGTTTGAATTCAGCAAATTCATTTAGTTACATTTATTCAATACATGTCCTGGCTTAACGAAATAAAAATATGCATTTGCTCTAATTCAATCTTTTCTATTGATCATGTCTAACAGTCCGAAAGTAGCAAACACCACATCAACATCCGAAAACATTATCGCCTTGTTGAGCTTACTGGGTATCGGCATCTACCTTGTCCTTCACTATGTGGTTAATGTTGGGCATGAGCTTTATACCTTGTCGTTAACTGCTTCGTTAAGCTCCGCAGTTGCGGCCCTCTATCAAGGTCAACAATCTTTCTCAATTGAATTGCTCCAACTGCCTTTACTGGCTGTGTTAGTACTTGGCGGTATACCGCTGGTTTATCAACTTACCATCAAATTCCTTTACGGTAATTTTGGCGCGGATTTGCTGGCCGGTATCTCCATTGTTACCGCCGTGTTGTTGAATGAATACCTGGCCGGTAGTTTAGTGGTGTTAATGCTGTCCGGCGGTGCGGCTTTAGAACATTATGCCGTGCGCAAAGCCTCTTCGGTGCTTGAAGCCTTGGCTAAGCGTATGCCATCAGTGGCTCATAGAAAATCCGACACAACCTTAATTGATATTACAACCGAGCAGGTGGCTATCGGCGACACCTTGTTAATTTTACCGCATGAAATTTGCCCAGTGGACGGCACTGTTCTGGAAGGCGCTGGCACGATGGATGAGTCTTATTTGACCGGCGAACCTTATATGATGTCCAAAACTACGGGCTCGGTCGTCATGTCTGGTGCGATTAATGGCGATTCTGCTTTGACGATTCGCGCCGATAAATTATCCATTGATTCCCGCTATGCGAAAATTATGGAAGTCATGCGCTCTTCGGAGCAATATCGCCCAAATATCCGGCGGTTAGGTGATCAACTTGGTGCATTGTATACGCCGTTAGCTGTTATTATCGCCGTAGTGGCATGGGTAATCAGCGGTGATGTATTGCGCTTTCTGGCGGTATTAGTTGTTGCGACACCTTGCCCTCTATTAATAGGAATACCGGTCACCATTATCAGCTCGATTTCGTTAGCAGCGCGTCGAGAAATCATTATTAAAAATCCGGCCATTTTGGAAACCATCGGTACGTGTCGGACTGCAATTTTTGATAAAACCGGTACATTAACCTATGGTCGGCCCTCATTAACCGCTATGATTCCCAGCGCCGAACATAGCGAACCAGAAGTACTCACGCTCATCGCCAGTCTGGAGCGCTACTCTAAACATCCACTGTCCAGTGCCATCCTTAAAGCCGCTGAAAAATCGGCCTTATCGTTAGTTAGCGTAACCAACATCACCGAGTTGCCGGGTGAAGGGTTGAAAGGTAATGTGGATGGGAAGCTTGTTCAGATTACCAGTCGGAAAAAGTTTCTTGAACAGCACCCTGAAGTCGCCAAGAATTTGCCACCACTATCCGGTGGCCTGGAATGCGTGGTCTTGATTGACGATGTTTATGCCGCAACCTTACAATTTCGCGATGAAGTGCGCACCGACAGTTCCTCTTTTATTAACCATTTGCGGCCTAAACACCAGTTTGACCGAGTGATGCTGGTTTCTGGGGATCGTGAATCCGAAGTGCGTTATTTAGCCGAGAAAGTCGGCATAGAACATGTTTATTTTAGCCAAAGTCCGGAACAGAAACTTGAGCTGGTCCGCAAGGAAACCGAAGCCGCCAAAACCATCTATCTGGGCGACGGCATCAACGATGCGCCATCGTTGGCCGCCGCCACCATAGGCATCGCTTTCGGTCAGAACAGCGACATTACCGGCGAAGCCGCCGATGCGGTGATCATGGACAGTTCTTTGTTAAAAGTGGATGAGTTGTTCCATATCGGCGAACGCATGCGCAAAATAGCTCTGCAAAGCGCTGTTGGCGGTATGGTGCTTAGCTTAATTGGTATGGGTTGCGCCGGATTAGGTTATTTAACACCGGTTGCCGGCGCTATCAGCCAGGAAATCATTGATGTGTTAGCCGTATTAAACGCTTTAAGAGCCGCTATTACACCTAAAAAGCTTTCAGATTATTTAAAAAGGTAAGCGCTTGTTTTTAAGCTTCTAAAATATAAACAAAAGCTTATTTAGTTACGTATAACATTCAGCTGAGGTACACAATCTCAAAGTAACGTCATACCGGCGGGGATTGCCGGTATCCAGATTTCAAGGACGTAACTCACTAGCATCATGGTCTATTTCCCTGTCGAGGTGACGGTTTAAGCGCTTGTGCAACTGCCATCGTATCTGCCAGATTTCGGTTACTGACTGGATATGTCAGTAACCCTTGTACACAAAGTAAAATAAACGTTTTTTAGAAACAGCCTCGTTCCCAAAATAAAGACTTTAAATTTGGCTGATAGCCGTGCCACTTCAGATTGGCTTAAATGTTAATAGTAAACAACTCCCCCCACTTCGTCGTATAAGACGGCGATTTAAACTGCTGGCGCATGTGCCAGCGCTTGCTGATGATTTCGCTGGCATAGTGGATACTTTTTTTGCCATAGCGCTGGTTGATGTTATCCAATGTTGCCATCAGTTCGTTTGATTGATTAGCGTTTTCCTCAAGATCAAACAACGAAGTTTGCACCACGCCCGCTGGTAACAAATCTGGCAAAATCACCCCGGCGCGTTGGTAGCTAAAGCCTGGTTTGAATATGCGTTTTAAGCCATGATGGGCGGCATGAATCAGTTCGGCAGCATTGTTGGTTGGCTTGGCAAATACCGTGGTCGCACTATTGCTGTATTGTGGATTTTGGCTATCAAACGGACTGGTGGCTACAAACACAGTTAACACGGATGTAGCGAGTTGCTGTCGACGTAATTTTTCAGCTGAACGGGTAGCAAAGTGACTGACTGCAGCCCGTAAATCTTCAAAGCGGGTAAGTTTTTCGCCAAAGCTGCGCGAGGTTAGTATTTGTTTTCTGGGTGGCGGCATGTCTTCTAATGGAATGCAGGAAAGCCCTTGTAACTCGCAAACAATGCGCTCCATAACCACACCCAAGTGTTTACGCAGTTGTTTCGGATCGGATTGGCGCAAGTCTAAAGCATTCTTAATGCCTAATGCCTGTAATTTTGTAGCCGTGCGTCTGGATATACCCCAGAGATCATCCAGGGCAATGGTTGCCAGAACGACATCAGGGTTAGTTAACGTGCGCCAATCCAATACAGCACCGTTAGCGGAATGGCCTTTTTTAGCCAAGCGGTTGGCCAGCTTTGCCAGCGTTTTGGTGGGAGCAATCCCGATGGAAATTGGAATGCCGGTCCATTGTTTAACTGTTTTGCAAATCTGTAACGAATACTCGGTCAAATCTTGGGGCAGGCCGGTCAAGTCCAGAAAACATTCATCAATGGAATAGACTTCAGCGCGTGGCGCAAACCCCGATAAGATTTGCATGACTCGATTCGACAAGTCGCCGTATAACGCATAATTTGAAGAATAAACGGCAATACCTTCTTGCTTAACATAGTCCTGAATTTTGAAATACGGCGCACCCATAGCCACCTGCAATAACTTAGCTTCGTTGCTCCTCGCGATTACGCAGCCATCATTATTGGATAAAATCACAATCGGCTTGCCTTCCAGGTGCGGCTGAAACACCCGTTCACACGAAGCGTAAAAATTATTACAATCTGCAATCGCAAACATAGTTTAGTTATAACGAATGGATCACATGGGCAACCACACCCCAGATATGCAGTTCCATGCCTTCTTTAATCTGTACCGGTGGGTATTCTGGATTTTCAGGCCACAACCAGACTTCTTCTTCATTCAGTAATAAGCGTTTTACCGTCAGTTCACCATTCACCACTGCAATCACAATAGAGCCGGATTGCGCTTCTAATGATCGATCTACAAGCAACATATCGCCGTTATGGATACCGGCGCCGATCATGGAATGGCCTTGCACTTTTACAAAGAACGTGGCGGATGGGTGTTTGATGTATTGCTGGTTTAAATCAATACTGGCTTCTAAATGATCGTCAGCCGGTGACGGGAATCCCGCTGGGACTTTAGACGCAAATAACGGTAGGTTAATTAGCGCTGGGAATTCGCTGACTTTTAGAATGGGCAAGGCAATATTGTCCACGATTGTCCAATCGCTAAGGGGTTTGGGGTCAAGATATGGATGCAGATAATGTAAAGTAGCGTTGTGCATGGGTAACAAAAAAAGGAGTGCTAATAAGTTATAAGCATACACCAAAAATTAAATCTGTTCTTAATTTGTTCTGTTTTTGCTTGTGTAGAAATAAGCCGTTACCTAAGTGATGATTGCCATTCCTGATTGCGTATAACTTTCAGCTAAGGCGCATAATCTTAAAGTAACGTCATACCGACAGAAATTAAGTGCTTGCCTATCCGATGTTGATGGCGAAAAATAGTACACAGTTACTTTTGCACTTGGGCTCAGAGCCACTATCTATACCAACCGATATACAACCCTGGGAATCTAAAACATGTGCGGTCGATTTAATCTTATTGCTAAATCAGATGACATCATCAGGCACTTTCAATTGCAGAAGCTGCCCCGTTATCAGCCCAGCTATAACATTACGCCAGCAACAAAAATTCTAAACATTGTGCAACTGGATGATCAATCCTTAAAAGCCGTAAACTTGTTCTGGGGCCTAGTTCCGTCGTGGGCTAAAGATAGCAAAAACAGCCATCATCTGATTAATGCCCGTGCCGAAACGATCAGGGAAAAACCGTCATTTAGGGCCGCATTTCATAAGCGGCGATGCTTGGTAGTTGCCAGCGGATTTTACGAGTGGCAAAAATTGGAATCTGGCAAACAAGCGTTTCATATTCATCGCCAAGACAAGCAATTGTTCGCCTTTGCCGGACTTTGGGAGCAATGGCAGCACGAGCAAGTCACACTGTATTCCTGTACGATCATCACTACCGCTGCTACCGGCATCATGCAGTCCATCCATGAGCGCATGCCTGTGATTATTGCTCCAGAACGCTACCAGCAATGGCTGGATAAATCTGCAAGTGAACAGCAAGTATTTCCATTGCTTAATAATCAGGCTTATGACGAAATGGAAACGACGCCCATTAGCGATCATGTAAATAATCCTCGGCATAATGACGAAAGATGTTTGGCGTAACACACTAGCTTTCAACTTATCTGTAAACAGAATGAATTAATTCGCTAAGTAATCAGCAGATTTAGTTCACGATCAGGATTTAGAAGGAAATTTTATCCGCCTCAGGTAAAATGCCCGAACTAACTCGCTATCCTGATTACGAATCAACCCCAAATTTTTACATCAGCCTTGTATTGTTTTCGGCAGGCAATATAATATTATCCAACAATACCCTCCACGCTTCCTGTAAGATCAGCGCACCTCGGAGGGTTACTTGTTTCTGGGGGTATCAAAAGTGAATGTTCCCGACAATCCTCAAAAAATACCCTAAACTAAGCCTTCATTAGCCCTACAAGATCAATTACAGCAGTTGCATAAGTGTTCATAAGTTTCCAACATAATCGTGGGAGCGGCTTTAGCCGCGACTAAAATCTATCACCCTGACTTTAAACAACTTATGTGGCGTTACTTAAAAGAGCAAGTTATGGAAGTTGACGAGGAAATCTTAGCTATTCAATATCTCAGGTATCTTAACTTCCATCGTCCAGACACATACGGCTAACCAAATAGGCACAGGAGCAACCGATTGATCGAATTATTTAATAAACATTCCATAAACCCATATGCAATCCTGATTACGTATAACTTTCAGCTAAGGTCTACAATATCAAAGCAACATCATACCGGCATGGATTCGCTACGCGCTCTGACGGGTGCCGGTATCCAGAATACAAGGACGTAACTCACCGATGGTAATAACCTACATCCATGTAACCTGGACCCCAGCATTCCCTGCTGGGGTGACGAGAATTTGAGCAATTGCATGACTTTTATCCTATTGATTTTAGCTGAAGCTTGTAAGTAATCAGGTATGCAATTGGGTTTCCTAATGATTGGCAACAAAGGCCGATTTGGACAACAAGCACTTAATTTTAAGAACAATCTATGCCTTTACTTGACTGGTTAAACAAACAGGATGCCGTGCGCACCGTTCAGAAAGTGCCTTACCGGTTATTGGAAGCCGTGCCGGAATTAAGTGCCGGAGATGCCAACACCGAAAACATGATTATACAAGGCGACAACCTGCAAGCCCTGAAAGCCTTGTTGCCGCTCTATGCAGGGAAGGTAAAGTGCATTTACATTGACCCGCCTTACAACACCCGTTCTGCATTTACTCATTACGATGATAATCTGGAACATTCGTTGTGGCTAAGTTTGATGTATCCGCGTTTGGAGTTACTGCGGGAATTGCTGTCGGAAGATGGCAGTATTTGGGTTTCTATTGATGATAATGAAGCGCATTATTTGAAGGTGATGATGGATGAGGTGTTTGGACGGGGGAATTTTGTAACTACAGTTATTTGGCGTAAAAATTATTCACCGAAATCTACAGCACGACATTTTTCTGAAGATCATGATTACATAATTGTATACGCAAAAAATGGGGAACAATGGATTCCAAATTTAATGCCTCGTACTGAAAAACAAGATAAGGCTTACCGGAATCCAGACAATGATCATCGTGGCCCGTGGAAACCAGGAGATCTTTCTGCTAGAAATTATTACAGCCTAGGAACTTATCCAATTACAACTCCAAGCGGTCGCGTAATCCTCGGTCCTCCAAATGCAATGTTTTGGAGAGTTTCTGAAAACAAGCTTAGCGAGTTAAACGCCGATAACCGAATTTGGTGGGGTAAAGATGGCTCGAATGTTCCAGCAATAAAGCGCTTTTTATCTGAGGTTAAACAGGGTGTAGTGCCGCAAACTTGGTGGTCATATGAAGAAGTTGGGCATACACAAGATGCAAAAAAGGAGGTTGTAGTTTTATTTGGTGAGGATGCCTTCGGAACACCAAAACCAGAACAACTACTACAACGCATTTTTCATATTGCAACAAAATCCCATGATCTTATCCTAGACAGCTTCCTAGGCTCCGGCACAACCGCCGCAGTAGCCCACAAAATGAACCGCCGCTACATCGGCATAGAAATGGGCGACCATGCCGAAACGCATTGTCAGCCACGTTTAAAAAAAGTAATTGAAGGTGAGCAAGGCGGTATTTCCAAGGCGGTTAACTGGCAAGGTGGCGGTGGCTTTCATTATTTTCGTTTAGGTGAAACCATTTTTGATGAATACGGTTCCATCCATCATAACGTGCGCTTTGCTGCCTTGGCGGCACATATCTGGTTTTGTGAAACCCGCGCACCACTAGCCAAAGCAGCGGATTCGCCGCTTTTAGGCATTCATGAAGATACCGCTTACTACTTGTTATACAACGGCATTTTAGGTGACCGCAGGCCGCAAAGTGGCAATGTGTTAACGCAAACGGTATTGGATAATTTGCCCAAACACAATGGCCGTAAAATTATTTTTGGTGAAGCCAGCCGGTTTGGTAAAGCGCGCTTAGAAGCCGAAAATATTGTGTTTAAACAAATTCCTTATGATGTGAGGGCTGTGTAATGTTTGTGTTAAAGGATTATCAAACCCGCGCTCTTTCTGCTTTATCTGCATTTTTAACCGATGCCCGTAGCGGATCTGTGGCGGAAGCATTTAAACAAAGCTATCTCAACCAAGGCTTACCGCCTGTTCCCTACAGAGAATATAACTTTGGTGAAATGCCCTATGTGTGTATGCGCTTACCCACGGGCGGCGGTAAAACCGTATTAGCATCTTATGCGGTCAGTGTGGTGCAAAAAGCCTATTTGGAACAAGATTATCCCGTGGTGTTATGGCTAGTGCCAACCAATACCATTCGAGAACAAACTTTAGAAGCCTTAAAAACCGTGGGCCATCCCTATCGGCAAGCCTTGGAAACCGAATTTGGCTTGGATAGGTTGCGCGTGTTTGATGTGGGGGAAGTTACCCAAATTCGCCGTCAGGATATTGGTCGCAAAACCTTGGTTGTTGTGGGTACGCTGGCTGCATTACGGGTGGAAGACACCAGTGGCCGTAAAGTGTATGTGCATCATGAAGATTTTGAGCCGCATTTTGTCGGCGCAACGGATGCCGAAAACCGCTTGGAACGCATATCTGAGAAAGATTTGCAGGAAAATGGCTTACGCCAGGAAGACATTGGCAAAATTAAAGCCTCATTTGCCAACTTGTTGGCTTTACATCAGCCGCTAGTGATTATGGATGAAGCGCATAATGCCAGAACTAAACTAACGTTTGATACCTTAAAACGCTTGCATCCCGCGTGTATTGTGGAGTTTACCGCCACACCGGACAGCAGTAATACGTCTGCATCGAATGTGTTATATCGTTGTTCTGCCTCAGAATTAAAAGCTGAGCACATGATTAAATTGCCGATTGTGTTAACTGAACATAAGGATTGGCAAGCCGCCGTGCGTGATGCGGTATTAACCGGAAAAAAATTAGCGTTGGACGCCCAAAAAGAAGCAGATTTTGTGCGACCGATTGTGTTGTTTCAGGCCGATGCTAAAAACGGTGAAGTGCCAGTTGAGGTGCTAAAAAGCCATTTAATTGAACAACTGCATATTGATGAGCGGGAAATTGCCATCGCCACTGGCCAACAACGTGAATTAACCGGCTTAAATTTGTTCTCCCCCAGTTGCCCGATTAAGTACATTATTACTATTGAAGCCTTAAAAGAAGGCTGGGATTGTTCATTCGCTTATGTATTTTGTTCTGTTAAAGATGTCCGATCCAGCAAAGACGCCGAACAGTTATTAGGCAGGGTGCTACGGATGCCTTATGCCAAACAGCGCACTAGCGAGGCGTTAAACCGAGCTTACGCGCATTTGGCTTCGCCCGATTTTGCAGTGGTTGCAAAGCAATTAACCGACAAGCTGATTGATATGGGATTTGAGGCAATGGAAGTTGCTGAAAATTTACTGCACGGCAATCCAAATCCAGACCCAAATCAAATCGATTTATTTAATAATCCAACGGATGTTTTAATCGCTAAGACTAAGCCAACGCTAGTGATTGAAGTGATCACTAAACCCGAATTTACTGAAGATAGCGCCCAAAATGTAGTTGTTACCGTTACACCTCAAAACACTTTTACGGTTGAAATTACTGGCGAAGTTAGCCAAGAAGCTAAAGTACAAATTCTTAAAACCGTTACCGGCACGCAAAAACAACAATTATCAGCCCAAATTGAGCAACACAATATGCGCGTGGTAGTTGCCCGTGCGCCATCTCAAAGCGGCAAAACTTTTGCGCCATTGCCATTGCTGTGCTGTAAACAAAGCGAACTGTGGGAACTGCTGGATAGTGATGCTTTTTTACATTGGCGTAGTGAGTGGTCATTATTAGATTTTCCGGTTGAGTTACCGAATTTTGATCTTGTGCAAACAACGCATACGTTTGAAGTGGATATGAACGGTAAAAAGCTGAGTTATAAGCTGGCCGATCAAAATCAAGCTTATAATCTGGATTGGGTATCCAGCAACTACACAGAAAACGATTTGCTATTTTGGCTTGAACCACAGGTAAGAGACACTCGCTTAATTCCTGCTCAATTGCGCAGTTTTTTGGTGCAATTAATTGCGTATTTAACCAAGTCGCGTGGCTTGCCCTTAACTGGCTTGGTGCGCAGTAAATATGCCTTAGCACGTGCTGTACGCGAACTTATTGATTGTTATCGTCAGCAAGCTGCTGAGAAAGGCTTTCAGTATGCTTTATTTGAGGAAGACGAATGCTTGGAAACTCGTTTTGACTATGTGCATGAGTTTTCCCCAGACTATTATCCAGCAAGACCGCCATTCTATAATGGGCGTTATCAGTTTTCTAAGCATTTTTATCCGGTTATTGAAGATTTAAAAGAAAATGGCGAGGAATTTGAGTGTGCCAAGTTAATCGATAGCCACCCAAAAGTGAGGCATTGGATCAGAAATTTAGTTAACAGAGATGGCGCATCATTACGTTTTCCCTTAGCAAAGAACTGGTTCTATCCTGATTTTGTGGCCGAATTATTTGATGGTCGATTATTAGTTGTTGAATACAAAGGCAAGGTGTTTGCAACGAATGATGATTCAAGGGAAAAAAGGGTTGTAGGCGAGTTCTGGGCTAACAAAAGCGCTGGCAAATGTTTATTTATAATGGCCGAATTAAAAAATGCCCAAGGCAAAGGTGTTTTTCAGCAAATTGATGAGTTGATCGGTTTATAAATTATGAAGCCATCAGCCGTGCAATACGATAAGCGACTTAAACATAGTAATCTGATATGCCAGTAGAATTTAACGACATCCTGCTTTATACCGACAATAACGGAAAAGTAAAAATTGACGTTATCTATGAGGAAGAATCGTTTTGGCTTAGCCAAAAGAAGATGGCTGAATTGTTTGATGTGAGCGTACCCACCATCAACGAGCATTTGCAAAATATTTTTAAAACTGACGAGTTGGTAGAATCGGCAACTATTAGGAAATTCCGAATAGTTCAACGTGAAGGCAGTCGTGATGTTAATCGGGAAATCGATTTTTACAATCTGGATGTCATTATCGCCGTTGGCTACCGCGTCAATAGTCACAGGGCCACACAATTTAGAATTTGGGCAACGGCAACTCTGAAAGAATTTATCATTAAAGGTTTTGTACTGGATGACGAACGGCTAAAGCAAGGTAAGCGTTTTGGTAAGGATTATTTTGATGAATTGCTGGAAAGGATTCGGGAAATCCGTGCCAGTGAGCGGCGGTTTTATCAGAAAATCACTGACATTTATAAAGAATGCAGCGTTGATTACAACAAGGACGACCAGCAAACGTTAACCTTTTACAAGACCGTGCAAAACAAGCTGGAATGGGCAATTACGGGTAAAACTGCCGCTGAAATCATTCAATCCCGAGCCGATGCAGAACAGCCTAACATGGGTTTGCAGACATGGAAAAATGCACCTGACGGAAAGGTATTAAAAAGCGATGTGTCAGTTGCCAAAAATTACCTGATTGAGAAAGAAATTAAGGAGCTGGAACGGATTGTGGTCATGTATTTAGATTTTGCCGAACTGCAAGCTTCCAGAAATATCCCTATGAAAATGGCGGACTGGATAGAAAGGCTGGATGCTTTTCTAGCATTTAATGGTTATGAGATTTTGCAAGATGCTGGCAAAGTGCGTCATGTGGTTGCTGAACGGCTAGCGCATGAAGAATTTGAAAAATACAGGGTGGTGCAGGATGTTAATTTTGAAAGTGATTTTGATAAAAGCGTGAAAATGGTATTGGTTAAAGAATAACGTTCAGTTTTACCCTGCCACATTAAAAATGCGTTATAAAACCAAGGCTACTTGTAATAGGTGAGATAAATTAGTTTGTTAAATACAGAGTCACTTTCTGCGTGGTTGTATTAGACAGAAAATCAGAAACCTTGCAGTTATTTTGTAAACTGAGAAAGCAGTCAAACGTTTGAGTTTGGTATCATGAAACTACAATTACTACGTTTTACTAAAATACTGATTTTGTAACTTATTGATTCAATTGGTCGGGACGACAGGATTTGAACCTGCGACCCCTTGTCCCCCAGACAAGTGCGCTACCAAGCTGCGCTACGCCCCGACGTTTGATTTTTTGATTTGGAGATTGGTACGTTTTGGATAACGTAGCCTGCTATTCTAGCATAGTTGAATTGCTCAACTGTATATTTTGCTTGAAGAATCCAGGGTAACTGGATGAAATCATCCAGTTACCCGTCGATTTTATTTCTTTTTGTTACGTTCAGTCACTTCTTTGATCACTTCATCAGCCACGTTTTTAGGGCATGGCATATAGTGTGAAAATTCCATGGAGAATTGTCCACGACCAGAAGTCATCGTGCGAAGATCGCCGATGTAACCAAACATTTCGCTTAGTGGTACGTCAGATTTAACACGGACCCCGGTAACACCTGGATCTTGTGATTTGATCATACCGCGTCGACGGTTTAAGTCACCAATAACGTCACCTACGTGATCAGATGGTGTGAAAGTGTCAACTTTCATGATTGGTTCAAGCAATTGTGGGCCGGCTTTAGGAATTGATTGGCGGAATGCTGCTTTTGCCGCGATTTCGAAAGCGATTGCCGAGGAATCCACAGCGTGGAAACCACCGTCCAATAAGACCACTTTGAAGTCTAAGCAAGGGAAGCCTGCCAATACGCCTTTGTCCAACATGCTTTTGAAGCCTTTTTCAACAGCAGGCCAGTATTCACGAGGTACGTTACCACCGGTAACGGCAGATTCAAAAATGAAGCCGGTACCTGGCTCGCCTGGCTCAATACGATAGTTGATTTTACCGTATTGACCGGATCCACCTGATTGTTTCTTATGGGTGTATTCGTCTTCCACGCTTTTGGTAATGGTTTCGCGGTAGGCCACCTGAGGCTTACCAACAACAACGTCAACGCCGTGAGTACGTTTTAAAATGTCAACTTTGATGTCAAGGTGCAACTCGCCCATCCCTTTAAGAATGGTTTCACCGCTGTCTTCATCAGTCATTACATGGAAAGAAGGGTCTTCTTTAACCATCTTACCTAAAGCAACGCCCATTTTTTCGTTAGAACCTTTATCTTTTGGTGATATTGACACTGAAATAACAGGATCAGGGAATACCATCGGTTCCAATGTGGCAGGTTTGTCAGGATCGCATAACGTGTGACCGGTTTGAACATTTTTCAAACCAATTAAAGCAACGATGTCACCTGCCTGCGCGGATTCGATTTCTTTCGTATCGTCTGCATGCATTTCCACCATACGGCCAACACGTTCGGTTTTGCCTGTAAAGGTATTCAGCAGGGTATCACCTTTTCTCAAGGTGCCTGAGTAGATACGGATGAAGTTTAATGCTCCGAAACGGTCATCCATGATCTTGAATACCAAGGCGCGGATTGGGCGGCTAGGATCGACCACGGCGAATTCACCAGTTGGAACGCCTTCAATATCAGTTTCAGGTTGCGGCTTAACTTCGGTAGGGTTTGGCAAGTAGTCAATGACCGCATCCAATACCAATTGTACGCCTTTGTTTTTGAAAGAAGATCCGCAATAAGTCGGGAAGAAATCTGAACTGATAGCGCCTTTGCGCAGACATTTTTTGATTTCATCAATGGTAGGCTCTTCGCCTTCCAGGTATTTTTCCATTATTTCGTCATCTTGATCGGCCACTTGGTCAATCAATTTTGCACGCCATGTTTCAACGTCAGCAGCCATGTCGGCTGGTACGTCTTTGATTTCATATTTCATTGGGTCGCCGGAATCATCCCATATCCAGGCTTTGCGGGTTAGTAAATCAACCACGCCAGAGAATTGGTCTTCGACGCCAATGGGTAAAGTCATCACAACAGGCTTGGCACCTAAGACATCTTCAACTTGTTTGACTACGCGATAAAAATCCGCGCCTAATCTATCCAACTTATTGACATAAATGACCCGGGCAACTTTGGAATCATTAGCATAACGCCAGTTGGTTTCTGATTGCGGTTCAACGCCACCGGAGCCGCAGAATACCGCAATACCACCGTCCAGTACTTTTAACGAACGGTATACTTCGATGGTGAAGTCAACGTGGCCTGGGGTGTCAATAATGTTGAAGCGGTGATCTTTCCAGAAGCATGTGGTTGCTGCTGATTGGATGGTAATACCGCGTTCTTGCTCTTGCACCATAAAATCGGTGGTGGCAGCACCGTCATGAACTTCGCCAATTTTATGGATTTTACCAGTGAGCTTTAGAATCCGCTCTGTAGTAGTGGTTTTACCGGCATCCACGTGGGCAAATATACCGATGTTTCTGTAGTGCGCTAAATCTGTCATGTTTTTACTCTAAGTTGGGCATAAAAAACTTTTTTGGTGACCGCCCTTGAGTATCCACTCAGGAGGGTTCGGCTGGCGCGTAATCAACTTGAAAAAGACGTGCGAGATCCATTAGCTTTGTTGCTAATCTGCGGAAATGGCCGTGTTTTTTCAAGGAATGGTTATGCTAAATAGGCAATGTTTTTTTAAGTCACCATCACTGCTTACTTGTCCAGCATCGAAAGCTGTATATTTTAACCTAAAACGGATGCAAAAATATAGAAAACCCATGAAAATCTGTTATCGCCACGTTATTTTTTGGCAATATTGCAGTAAATCTGGGGTAAAGAGATGGCTGGCAAAGTTGTCTTTGTGACCATTGTTGCAGAAATATTAGCCCCAACTTGCAGCGATTAAGCTGGGGCTATGGGTTTAACATGTCTTAATCAACTTTATTAAAATACATGTCTTCGATCAATTTCTTTTCTTCAGGACTCAAAAAAATCCTGGAATACGATTGTTTTAATCGCGCTCTTTCACTGATGTGCTGTTGTTCACGGCGATCAACTGCTCTGCGCTCAACTGCTCTGCGCTCATTTGCACGGCGGTTGCTTTTTGGCCAAGCCAAATAGTTATTTTTAATGTTTTCAAGCCATTGTGGCGATCCAAATGGAAAGGACACATTACGCCTGTCCGATTCACGTCGGGTTTCTGAAGAACGTCTTAGATTTTTACGTAAATTAATTATGTTCATTTTACTGTATCCTAATTCTTAATGTTTAAAGGTAGGCTTTAATAAATTTATATCATACCTCAATCATTCTATTAGCTTTGTATCTCCCAAATTAGTCAGGAAGGTTCCATAAAAGTTGCATCAGCAATGATTGATGAAGCAAGAGAATTTTCCAGTTTTCCCATCTAAAAATTTATTTTATAAAGATAGCATTTTTTTGGTTGACTGCAACTAAATTGGTGCAATCAGCCGCATTAATTAACTCGAACAGGGTGGTTAATCTTGGTGCATATAATGTTTGTCATTGACAGATTTGACCATCAAGTTACATAAGAATCCGACAATTAACAAGCCAGCCATGATGTGCATGGTCATATTATACGCATCTGCCTTCGCAACGCCTTGTGCTATTTGACTTTCTCTTAAATAATTTACTAGAACGGGCCCTGCAACACCGGCAACTGACCAAGCGGTTAATAGCCTGCCGTGAATGGCACCGACATAAAAGGTGCCAAAAATATCAGCCAGATAGGCTGGTATGGTCGCAAAGCCGCCACCGTACATGCTCATGATGACGGCATAGCAGCCGGTAAATAGAAGAACCTGCCGCATTTGTCCTGCCAGTGGCACTAACCAATAGAGCGTGCAACCCAAAGCAAAGAAAATGAAATAAGTATTTTTTCTGCCTAAATAATCAGACATGGTTGACCAAAAAAATCGCCCGCCCATGTTAAAAAAACTCAGTATGCCAACAAATGCGGCCGCTTTTTCAGGCGTAAAGTAATCTTTAAACATTTCCTGGCTCATCGCGGATGCTTGTCCTAACACGCCAATCCCTGCTGTCACATTTAAACACAACACCAGCCACAAAAAATAAAATTGTGGTGTTTTTAATGCTTGATCCACATGGACGTGCTGATTTGTAACCAATTTGTTGGTATTTTGCTTGGGTTGATAACCTTTGGGTTGCCAGTCATGAGCCGGTAGGCGAATGCTGAAAGCGCCAATCATCATTAAGCATAGATACAAACAGCCCATTGTGATAAAAGTTTCCGCTACACCCATTGAGTTTGGTGTGGCAAAATGTTTCATTAAATAAACAGCCAAAGGAGCGCCAATCATAGCGCCACCGCCAAATCCCATGATTGCTAGCCCGGTTGCCATGCCTCTGCGGTCAGGAAACCATTTAATAAGCGTGGACACTGGCGATACATAACCTAGTCCTAAGCCAATGCCGCCCAGCACACCATAGCCTAGATATAATAACCAGATAATATGCAGCCAGACTCCGATTGCAGATATAAAAAATCCACCACTGAAGCACAGCGCGGCAAAAAACATGGTGACTCGAGGGCCGACTTTTTCTAGCCATTTGCCGGCAAATGCCGCAGACAGACCTAAAAACACAATAGCCAGACTAAAAATCCAGCCTAACGAGGTTAATTTCCAATCGTCCGGTAAAGGCTGTGAAATACCCAGTAGTTTAGTCAGCGGTAAATTAAACACGCTGAACGCGTATACTTGACCAATGCAGAGGTGCACAGCCAAGGCTGCCGGGGCAACCAGCCAGCGATTAAAGCCAGGTTTGGCGATAATTCTCTCTTTTGATAATAACGAAGGTCTAGTGGCCATCATACTATTTTCCTTTATTTGAACTAAGCTAACAATGTATAACTATAATTAACCTAGTGTCTTACTCTGTTAGTTGCTTTAATGGTAATTTCAAATTTAAACATACCAAACCTACTGATACCAAACCTACTGGGATTATAAAGCTTTCAATTGCGTTCATATGACGGATTATATCTATAAATTTTTTTTGCAGCTTGATAAACATCTAGAGTTTACCAAAAGCTGCGGTTTTCTTCGCGCTCGCTTATTAATGTGGTTGGCTCTCTATCTTGTTGTTGAATTGCAAACCCCGGTGATGGCATCGGCTTTGGGTAGCGATACCGTTAAACTAAGCTATTTAGAGCTAGGCATGCCTATTTTGCTGCTTTTTGGGTTATTAATTACCTACTTTATCCATTCAAAAGCCATTCTGGTTAATAGCCTTAGGCAGGCGCAAAGCATTTCAAGAGAACTGAACAGGACTAACGATAAACTGGCGCACATGATAGCTACTAGTCCGACCATTTTGTTTGCTTTGAAATTTAACGGGGACAAATTAATTGTCAGTTGGATTAGCGACAACATTACTCGGATTACTGGTTATTCTATGCAGGAAGCACTGCAGTCGGCCTGGTGGGAAACACATCTGCATGAAGATGATCGTGAACGGGTCTTGCAGGAATCGAAAATATTATTTTCGGGTCAGCATTTTACATATGAACATCGATTTATGCACCGGGACGGTTCGGTGCTGTGGATACGCGATGAGCAGCAGCTTATTTGTGATCATTCAGGCCAACCGATAGAGATTTTAGCGGCCTGGACCGATATTACCACCCAAAAAACCGAAGAAATTAATTTACGTATCGCTGCAACGGCTTTTGAAACCAATGACGCGATTATGATTACAGATAAGGACAACTGCATCATCCGAGTTAATCGTTCCTTTACCAAGCAAACCGGTTATGACATTGAAGATGTGTTGGGTAAGACGCCAGCCATTTTGAAGTCTGGTCGTCATGAGCATGAATTTTATCAACAAATGTGGCTAGATTTGCAAACACACCATCATTGGGAAGGTGAGATTTGGAATCGGCGTAAAAACGGTCAGGTTTATCCGGAATGGCTAACTATTTCTGCCGTTGTTGATGAACAAAAAAATATCAGTCACTTTGTAGGTACTTTTTTTGACATCAGTGATCGCAAAGAAACGGAAGAATATATTCGACATCTGGCCTATTACGATTCATTAACCGGATTGCCAAATCGACGGTTGATTCAGGATCGTTTGGCTGTTGCCTTGACTAACAGTCATCGTAGCAAACATCATGGCGCGCTCATGTTTATGGATCTGGATCGTTTTAAAATCTTAAATGATACCCAGGGACATGATGTTGGTGATCAGCTGCTTATTGAGGTTGCCAGCCGTCTGCAAGCCTGTATTAGAGCGGGTGATACCGTCGCTCGCTTGGGCGGTGACGAATTTGTGGTCATGCTTGAGAACTTATCCTTGCAGCAACAGGAGGCAGTTGTGCAAGCTCAGGCTGTTGCTGAGAAAATTGCCACGCATTTAGCGGCGACTTATTGGCTCGTGGTTGGTTACACGGAAGAAGATAAAATATTTCTGGAGCATCATTCCAGTGCCAGCATTGGGTTAGTGCTATTTTTGGGGCATGAGGCAACGCACGAAGATTTGCTAAAGCGTGCTGATATGGCAATGTATCAAGCAAAACACGCGGGTCGTAATGTGATCAGAATTTTTGATCCAACCATGCAGTTAGCCTTGAATAATCGCGCTGCGATGGAGTCCGACTTGCGCCAAGCCCTGTCTTACCAAGAGTTCACCCTAAATTTTCAAGTTCAAATTGATATAACGGGGAGAGCGGTCGGCGCAGAAGCATTATTGCGCTGGTTTCACCCATTGCGAGGCGCTATTTCGCCAGCCGAGTTTATACCCCTTGCAGAGGAAACGGGCTTAATTTTAAATATTGGACTTTGGGTGCTGGAGCAGGGCTGTGCGACTATCGCCAATTGGGCTAAGCAACCTAAAACACAAAATCTAAAACTGGCTGTTAATGTGAGTGCCAGACAATTCAGGCAGCACGATTTTGTGGACCAAGTGCAGCATGCCATTCAAGAAAGCGGTGCCAATCCAGAAATGCTCAAGTTGGAGATTACTGAAAGTCTGGTGATGGATAATATTGATGACACGATAGCCAAAATGCACGAAATTAAGGCCTTGGGTGTAGGGTTTTCTATGGATGATTTTGGAACCGGTTATTCATCGTTATCCTATTTGCAACGCATGCCTTTAGATCAGCTTAAAATTGATCAGGCATTTGTGCGTGATATTGCTGAAGACACCCAGGATGCTGCGATTGTTCGGATTATTCTGTCTTTAGGACACAGTTTGGGCTTAACGGTGATTGCCGAAGGCGTTGAAACTTCCGTACAGCGTGATTATTTGGCCGCGCACGGCTGTAAAGTATTTCAGGGCTATTTTTATAGCAAACCCATGCCATTACAGGAGTTTGAACAAAAATTGCTGGAGTTTGAGCAATTGTAGTAAGTATGCCCAGCGCAACAGAGCTATGGTGGGGTAGAGTTTTTTGCCAGGGTTAAATAGATTTTCTTAACCGCGAAATCAAGCTTATGATTTCCGCTTCCTTGGTCATAATGTCTGCGCATAATCGAAATTGCTGCGCGGCCCGATGACAATTTTGTTCTGGGCTGGTCACTTTAAAATAGGGGTTACCTTCCAAATAATCCGTATAAAATCGTAAACCCAGTTCAAATGGAATTAACCGAATTGCGGTATACAAATATTGGTAATCAAATTCACTAAAAAAACCAGCTACTTCCGGCAGATAGCGGCGCAAAATGGCGTCGCAGATTGTTAAATCGAATTCATCTGTGTGAATGTTATGGCAGCTGGAACGTAAGCAATCCCCAATGTCGTAATGCACCAATCCTGGTTTTACGGTATCCAAATCAACCAAGCCAATTATTTTTTGACTAGTTATATCAAATAAAAAATTGTTTAACTTAGGGTCGCCATGAATAACGCGCATTGGCAATAAATCTTGCTGTTTGGCTAATTCTAAATCGTTAACTGAAGACTGAAAGCCATCAATAAAATTTGCGCAATACTGGCTGGTTGGGTTGGCAGGTAAAGCAGGGCGCTGGTGTGTAACGTTTTGATAATGTTTTAAGTAGCCTGGTGTAATATGAAATCCAGGCAGCGTATCTTTGAGTGAGGCCGGATCTAAGTCACTAACCAGTGTATGAAAACAACCTAAAGCAAATCCTACTTGCTCAGCATCGGCAATGTTACGAATTGTTTCCAGGCTTTCTGAGTTTTCAATATAACTTAAAGCCCGCCAATAGTGCTGTTGGTTATCCAGGTAATAACTGGCGCCAGTTAAAGTGGGTCTTATTGATGGAATCTGGAGTGGGGTTTGTTTTGCAGCGACATGGCTGTTTAATTGCTGCAAATTATCCATAATCAAGGCAGGATTTGGGAAAACCTGATGATTGATTTTTTGGAGCACCAGGGTGTTGATTTGATTTTTAAGCAAAAAAGTATCGTTAATTAGGCCATTGCCTAATGGAACAATGCTGATTTCGTCAGCGACATATTGCTCGGCAACATGGATTATTTTTGCATCTATGACCATTATCTAGCCTAATCCAGCTTGAATTTGCGCAGTCAGTTTTTTGAGGGCTTGCCCGCGATGGCTTAAAGCATTTTTTATCTCTGCGGGCAACTGTGCCGAGCTGCATTGTTGTTCTGATACCCAAAACACAGGATCATAGCCAAAACCGTTTTCTCCGACAGGCGTATGTAAAATACGACCTTCCCATACGCCTTGAGCGATTATGGGAGTCGGGTCATTAGCATGATTAAGAAAAACCATCACACAGATAAATCTGGCGCTGCGTTGTTCGTCCGGGATGCCGGTCATTTCAATTAAGAGCTTTTGCAGATTGTCCTGATCACTGGCGCCAACGCCTGCATATCTTGCAGAAATCACCCCGGGCGCGCCCTGCAAAGCATCCACTACCAAACCAGAATCATCAGCAATGGCTGGCATATTGCAGTGTGCTGCAGCATTTCTGGCTTTGATAATGGCGTTTTCCACAAAGGTCAGGCCGGTTTCGTCTGCTTCCGTCACATTAAATTCAGATTGCGCCAAAATGGGATGATCGGCAAGCAATGCTTGAATTTCTCTAATTTTGCCAGGATTCCCGCTGGCTAAAACAATTTTTTGAGATTTAAATGCTGACATAGTTAAAGATGTTAATTAATAACCGGATTCTAATGCTTGTCGTTGTTTGCTGATCAATTGCTGAATGCCCATGTCGGCTAAAGCCAGCATGGCATCAAGCTCCTCTTTTCTAAAAGCATGGCCTTCAGCCGTGCCTTGTACTTCAATAAAAGCAGAGGCATCGTTCATGACTACATTCATGTCTGTTTCGGCATTGCTGTCTTCCGCATAATCCAAATCCAACACGGGAATGCCGTTATAGATGCCTACGGACACAGAAGCGATTTGTCCATGTAAGGGATTGGTTTTTATTTGCTTATTGCGCAGCATTTTATTAACCGCTAAAGATAAGGCCACAAAGCCACCGGTAATTGATGCGGTGCGAGTGCCGCCGTCTGCTTGTAATACATCGCAGTCAATAGTAATACTGTGCTCGCCCAGCGCCCTTAAATCCACGGCAGCTCTTAATGAGCGGCCAATTAAGCGTTGAATTTCTAAAGTACGGCCACCTTGCTTGCCATAACTGGCCTCGCGTCCCATACGGCTGTGGGTGGATCGGGGTAGCATGCCGTATTCAGCAGTAACCCAGCCCTCACCCTTGCCTTTCAAAAAACGGGGCACACTTCTGTCAACACTAGCATTACAAAGCACGCGGGTGTCGCCAAATTCAACCAATACGGAACCTTCGGCGTGCTTGGTGTAACCGCAGGTAAATTTTATATCTCTTAGTTGATCTGGGTTACGTCCGCTTGGTCTCATGAATGCTCCGCTAAATGTAAACGGAACAGTATAACCGAACTAGGTTTTATTAGTTTTTCAATTTAGAGTTTTTGAGCCAAGCAATGCCTCATGAAATTCAGCCACTGATTGCGGTCGTTCTTCAGGTCGCAATGCCATTGCCCAGTCGATCGCACGCAATAAACGCTCAGGTAGCAAGCGCTTAAACGCAACTGAAGCAGGAAGAAGTGTATCGTTAGTCATTCGGTCGGGTGCGGCTTGTGGAATTTTGCCATCCAAACAAAAGCGCATCGTGGCGCCAATAGCGTAAATATCTGTCCAAGGCCCCAACTGTGCATTGACATCGTATTGTTCTATTGGCGAAAAGCCTTTGGTTATTACTTTACTCAACTTGCTTAAATGCGTATCGGGGTACTGTTGTATGGCACCAAAATCTAACAAAAGTGCATTGTTGCCTGGGCGTATTAAAATATTGCCGGGTTTTATATCAAGATGGATAAAATTATGATTATGGATATGTGCCGCACCGCATAACAGCGAATTGAAGATTGTTAAAAAAAAATCCTCAGAAAATCCGATAGATTTTTTTCTAACAATTTTTTCCAAAACTAACCCGTAGTCATAGGTCATTACCATGTAAACTGTTGAATTGGCTTCAAAAAAACTAAGAACTTGCACAATGTTGGGGTGTTTTAAGGTTGCCAAAACTTTAGCTTCCTCAAAAAATAGTGACCTTCCTTGGCGGAATAAATTCTGTGCCGCTTCACTATTGGGGACGACCGAATTATACTCATTCCTGTGAGCCAGTTTGCGTGGCAAATATTCTTTAATCGCAACCTGAATCTGATCTGCAATTTGTCTCGCTAAATACACTGAACTAAAGCCGCCGTGCGCCAATACCCGTTCAATGATGTATTCATCTATAATTGTGCCGGATTGGAGATAATTGCGATGTTCTTTTGTTTCCTGGGTTAGGTTTTCTGCCATTACTATATTGGTTGGTAAGCTGACAATTGCGAAAGTTTAGACCAAGTCATTGAAAAGTAGTAGGTACAAAATGATAAAAAGCATGACCGCATTTGCTAGTAATGAGACTGAAATCGGCAATATCACTATAAATTGCGAGCTACGTTCGGTAAATCACCGTTATCTAGATATAACGTTAAAATTACCAGACCGCTGGAAATTTGTGGAAACCAATGCCAGAGCTGCCATATCCAGCGTTGTTAATCGCGGGAAATTGGAGTGCATGATTAGCTATAAAAAGCCTAGCAAGGATAGCGCGAATTTTTTGGTCAGTATCGATGCGGTAAAGGCATTAATGGTAGCAACAGAAACCATTGAGCAGCATATGACTGCGCCGTTGTCGTTCTCAGCCCTTGATGTGCTGGCGTTTCCCGGTGTTCAGCAAGAGCCGGAGACCGACAAAGAAGAGTTAATCAATGGCATCACCAAGCTGGTTGAGGAAACATTAACCGAGCTGGTTAGCGTTCGGGAACGAGAGGGTGCCCAGCTTAGGTTGTTAATTGAAGAACGCTGTCAAAAAATGCAATATTTTGTCGTTCAGGCCAGTGAACGCTTGCCAGAAGTGTTAAGGATAATTCGTTATAAGTTAAAGGAAAGAATTAATGAGCTGGTTATAGATCCAAATTTTGATCGATTGGAACAGGAACTGGTTTTTCTAACCCAAAAACTGGATATAACTGAAGAGCTTGATCGCTTAAATACCCATATTTCAGAAGTGTTAAGGGTAATGCAGCAAAATGAGCCCGTAGGCAGACGTCTGGATTTTTTAATGCAGGAGCTAAACAGGGAAGCAAATACGTTGGGTTCAAAATCGGCTGATAAAGAAATGACACAAATTTCTATAGAACTAAAAGTATTAATTGAGCAAATGCGTGAGCAAATTCAAAATATTGAGTAAAGTATCATGTCGTTTTACTCAGTATCGCTAACCCATAGAGGCCGCATTTATAGCGGCTTTTTTTATGTCTATTAGTTGCACACAGTATCAAGTAATAACATAATAAACGGGCACCAATAGGGGCACCAGTAATGTTTTTGGTGCCTTTTTACTGGTGCCCACCCCAAGAGGTCAATATGAGCAAGCTTTCAGACATTCAGATTAGAGCCTGGATAAAAAAGGATGAACGATTTGAACAGCGCGGTGACGATGGCGGACTGTTCCTAAGTTATCGAAAGGAGTTTTCCGTACCTATTTGGCGCTTTCGGTATCGAATAGCCGGAAAGCGAAAGGTTATGAACTTAGGCAGTTATACAAACTTATCGCTTGCTGATGCTCGAAAAACTGCCAAAGAACTTAAAGCCCGCATTGCCCTTGGTCATGATGTCGCAGCCGAAAAGCAAGAACGAAAGGCCGATGCAGTAGCCAAGATAGACGCCAAAAATAACGCCTTTACCATTGAAAAGCTGGCTGATGAATACTTTCAAAGTAGAATTTTAGGCCGTTGGCAGCATCCCAACATTGTTAGAGCTCGAATTGAAAACGACATCAAGCCGCACATTGGGAAATTTGCAGCTGAAGACGTTAAGCCTATCCACATTGAAACCATGCTAAGAGCTATCGTTAAGCGTGGAGCTCCAACAATGGCCAATGACGTTTTACGATGGACTAAGCGTATTTTCGATTACGCAATCAAGCGGAATATCGTCCAATATAATCCGGCTTCTGCATTTGATCTAGCTGACGCTGGAGGCAAAGAAAAAGCGCGAGAACGTGCCTTATCACGTGAAGAGTTGGTAATTCTGTTTGAAGCGATGAGAAACGCCAAGGGCTTCACTCAAACCAATATTATCACCATAAAATTATTGCTATTGCTAGCCATACGGAAAAGTGAACTGATTGGGGCAAGAAAAAGCGAATTTGATTTAGATGCGGCACTCTGGCACCTTCCTGCAGAACGAACTAAAACCGGTGCAGCCATAACCATTCCTTTGCCACCGCAAGCGGTGGCGGCATTGCAAAAACTTTACCAATTATCCGAAAGCAGTGATTGGTTATTACCCGCCAGAAAAGCACAAGACCGCATGCTGCCCCACATCCACGAAAACACTTTAAATGTGGCTCTAGCCAAGGTTAAACCTAACTTATTAGGGATGGGTTCGTTTTGTATTCATGATTTCCGCAGAACAGCCAGAACGCACCTTGCTGCTCTGGGTGTTGAATCCCATATTGCAGAACGCTGTTTAAACCACAAGCTAAAAGGTATTGAGGGAATCTATAACCGGCATGATTATTTAGACGAGCGCAGAGAAGCCTTAAGGATTTTGGCAAATTTTATTGAATCTTGTGAATCTGGGCAGGATTGGAATGTAACGCCGATCAGAAAAAAAGCTTAATAGTTTCAGTTTAAGCCGCACCTAGCCCGACGGGGCGAACCTGGGTAACCTTTCACCCATTGGCGCGGTTTCCCTTTTTGAGAGGCCGACCGAGAAAGGCGGATTATGATTGATTATTCGATTTTGGACTTAAAAGACGAGTTCACTTTAGAACAGGCTGCTTATTTTTGGCTTGAAATGGATTCAAATAATAAAAATTCGTTAATATCTGAATATTTTATTCTTATCGATTTATTAACCAGCGATGCAAATAACAACCTGCTAAATGCAACAATTTCAAATTTTAGTAGCGTTGAAAAAAATAAAACTGAATTTCAAATAAAACTTGAGGAATATTCTTCACTTGAAAATAAAAGATCAGAATACAAAATAGAGCTTATGGTGAAACGAGTTGATTTAAAATCTTGGGCAGAACAAAAAGGCCATAAGCCCAAGTTCCTATTTCCAGAAATGCGCCAAATAGAGAGCTCGGTACCAGCTAACCAACAAGCGGATATCCAGGATAAATGGAGTTCAAAAAACGAACGTGTGTATCTCTTAAGAACTATTGGATCGCTATCGTTGTTATTGATTGAAAAAACACAATCTGAAAAATTCGGTACCAGAGAAAAGCCGAACAAAAGTGCAATTTACTCAGAAATTCAACAATTGTTATTCGACATGGGTTTTTCCGAAGAAGGGCAAGGAAAAACAATACTCAATGATGTTTTAAAGGAAGCTCTTGATACTGCAATGAAAAATAATACGAGTAATTCCGGCGGAATTTAATTTATTCCGCAGGAACACCGCTTTAAAAATAATCTTCATTATTTTGCCGTGATAACAACAAGCCCAAAGGAGGCCTACATCATGGCAAACCAAACCATTCAAACCCAAACCCAAACAACCGACCCCCTAAAAGCAGGTAATAACCTGAGAGTTTCCGTGCTGGCTACTCGCCTTGGCATTTCCAAAAACACCATCTGGAGATTATCCAGGGAAGGAAAATTCCCTAAGCCTATCAAGCTGTCTGAAAAAATAACCATTTGGAAAGCTGATGATGTTTTAGCCTGGCTAACTAGTAAGGAGGCTTTAAATGGCTAAGCATCACAAAATTAATAGTTGGAATACCAAGTTATTAGACCAGCTCATAGAAAAAGTTTTGTCTGACGTTAGCTATGGTGATATTTCACTATGGCTTAGCGTTGAGCACAAATTGGAGATTTCAAAAACAGCGTTGCACCGCTTTGGCAAGCCAATTCATGAAAAATTCTCCGGATTAATTGAACTCGGTATACCTATTAAACTAATCGTATCAAATAGGCTAGCAATCGAGGCCGTAGGCATTGAAAAAGTCGAAGAAGAGCTAAAGGGCAATCTAACTAAAAAGATCGCCTCAATGTTCGTTTATCTGCACGATTAGGAGCCGAGCCCATGAGTTCAAGAAATCAACTAAATCAGCGGGACAAGATTAAAGCGGATTTGTTAAGCGGAAGGCGCGTGGATTCAGTCACCGCATTCAGTACGCATTACATCACACGGCTAGCGGCAATCATCAAGCACTTGCGTGATAAAGGGTGGCCAATTACAACCGACCAAGAAAAAGGCAATGGTATGGCTAGGTATTCCGTGCCCAAAGACTGGCGGCCTGACATAAAAAAGCCTCGGTAAACCCACTATTTACCAAGGCTTTAATTAATATTTACCCACTGTTACTTCCATAACGCGGCCTAGTTTACAGGCCGCAAGGTTATTTTTCAATGTCGATTTTAAACAACCACTTGACACCACTTCGCAATATGTGGATGATTTGCACCGTCGCTGCCACAGTAGCGACCGGGATTTGCACCCCGCGTAACCAAGGCCCACAAAGGCCACTATTACATGTGGCTTTTTTGTGCCCATCAAAAACACAGGCGGCATTGTGCCGTTTATTTTCTGTTATGGTGGGCTGTATTGGGCAACCCCTTAAAAGGTTGGCCGGTTCCTTGGCCGGTAGTGCAAACCTGATACAGCCCGCCACCCAGCGATTTGCACCAAAGGGCGGCGGTTTTTTCCTATACCAAGGAGTTACCGCTATGCGTAATTATGCCCAAAATCCGGCTGAATTAAGCCAAACCTCACCCACCAGTTACAATTTCCTGTTTGATCTAGTTAAGCGCACACCGCAAGGAAATCGTCTTATCTGCACAGATTTAACATTCGACCAGGCTAAATGTTTGCTTGAGGAATTGCCCAGTGTTGTCGTGGTGAAGTTTTCAAAAATGGAGGCTGCATTATGAGCTTTCAAATCCAAACCCAACGCCGCGTTTCACTTAACGAAATCCTAAAGCAGCAAGCAGTTGAACGCGGCTTGGAGCCATTAGTTTTAGAACCTGAGTTATTGCTAGCACGTGTTGCAAAAGGTGGTCATTCTGGCCAGTTTTTAGCCGATGCGTTTATTAGTGCTTACCGATCCGACCAGGCTTTTACCCATAGCCTAGGAGAGCTGACCAAGCTGGATGCCGAAGGCTTCCGATTATTCCATCAAATCTTGCATATCCGGCACGTTCAGGGCTGGCGTGATGATACCTATTATCAAATCGAACAACAGATTAAATCAATCACCATGGAGGGCAGGGCATGAAAACAATTAATACAACACTTCGCCACGGCGATAGCATGGAAAATATAGCCATCAAAATTGACCACAGCAACGCATTTTGTAGCGTGTTCAATTTAGGGATGGTTTTAAGTAGCAAGGATCCATCAACCAAAGAATTTGCGACTGATGAAACAGGGTTGCATATTGTGAAAGAACAATTGGAATACCTGCAGGATGAATGTTCTTCTGGTTTATCAGGCATTGGTGCCCTATTGAGTACTGCAAATCCGGTTAACTTGGTCTCGATAGACTTAGAAAACGTGGGTTATTTGATTAAATGCCTAACCAAACTTATCGTTGAGGCCAAGGACCATCTTCAAGAAGTCAATAATCAAATAGCGGACAAAGCGAACCCGATTACCGATCCTAAACAAGCTGCCTACCATGCTCAGGTTCATCGTGACGCGCTGAAAATAAAGCAGTCTCAATCAGTGGATTATGCCGACGCTGTTTTAGTTGCTGCAGGACGATTGGCAGTTAGGCAGGACGATGTTGACAGCAAGCAAGCTTCAACCAAAAAACGGCAGGCTTAAGCGATGAGTAAACAAGATCAATTCGCTGAATTAGAAGCCCTAACTAAGCCCATAACCAAAAAAGCCATTGAACGGGCACATAAACTCGGAAGTACTCGAGTTGAAAAAGTTAACGATGATTTTTTGACAGGAATGTTAGACGGTTTTCAACCGGATGAGTTGATCGAGGATACCGTCATAGCACCACCACAACCGACATCAGGCATGTTTTATGGCATGGTGGGAGAAGTAGCCAGAACCGCCGCCAATGGTACCGAAATAAACCCAGTTTCGGCGGCTTTGGTGTATTTGTCATTTATTGGCGTTAATGTGAGTGGTGATAGTTATTACCGAATTGGTAATAAAATTCATCATTCCTTGTTGTTTACTTTGCACATAGGCCGATCTGGACGCGGTAGGAAGGGCGATTCACAACAGCTCGTGCATCTTATCCGAAAACGTATTGAAGAGAAAGATAGTAGCCTGCTAGGTAACTTTCACGGCACTGGCCTATCATCACGTGAAGGTCTGGCCACTTTGATTCATGATGGGTTTGGAGAATCACCAGCCATTGCTGATAAACGGCTTTGGATAAATGAAGACGAGTTTTCCAACACGTTGAGCCAGTCTAAGCGTGAAGGAAACACCTTATCTTCGGCTATTCGTGAATCATGGGATGGTGGCGGGATTAAACCCGCCACTAAAAGTAAGCCAGTTGGTGTGAGCAATCCCCTTATTGGGATTCATGCCAATATAACCCCGACAGAGCTTAACAGCATGTTGAGTGCTCGCGATATGTCCAACGGCTTCGCCAATCGTTTCTTAATGATTTGGGCGGAAAAAACGCAATCGATAGCTTACCCAAAAACTACGCCGGAATCTGTCATTGAGGAGTTGGCCAACCAGACAATAGCCATAATTCGATTTGCCAAGGGCGGCTATCCAAACAAAAAAAACAGTCTGGAAATGCACTTAAGCCAAGCAGCTCGAAACTTTTGGAGCGAGGCTTATATGAACTTAGACAAACCGCTTGATAGTGATTTTTTAAATGGATTACTGGAACGTCGTGCGCCCTATGCTATTCGTCTTGCTATGGTTTTTGCTTTAACCGATCAAACCCATGTGATTGAGGTGTGCCATATTAAAGCGGCTTTGGAATGGATAGGTTATTCAGTTAATACCGTGAAGTATGTATTTGCTGACAAAGCTAATAATCGGGTGCAAGGAGAAACCCGACAAAACGCGGCTAGAATTATGGAGTTTTTAAAGTTGCGACCACTAGGCTCGGGGCTGCGGGATATTGCCAACGATTGTTTTCAAAAGAACAGTAGCGGCGATAAAATTAGCCAGGCGTTATGCTATTTATTGTCAGAAATTCCACCGAAAATTATTCAGGTTAAGGAAGAATCAACCGGCCGAGGAAGGCCTAAAACGAAATATCTATTGAAAAATAGTACGGACAAATTAATTAATTCTGAAAGCCGCGCCGTTACTGGGTTTTCGGCTGATTTACCCACTACGGACAAATTACGGACAAAATCACCTAGAAATGGCGTTTTATGAATTTGTCCGTAATTTGTCCGTACTTAAAAAAAGGGCTTAAACTCAGGCGTGGTGCGGCTTTGCGAATTTGTCCGTTTTGTCCGTACCTGTTTTTAATTTAATGAAAAAAATGCCCATAAAAAATGGGCGGCCATAATAAAAAATAAGCTTCCAAAAACGGAAGATTCTAACGGATTAGAAACCCATCATTACCATTGAGCAATCTTTAAAGCATCCGCTTTCAGATTGCCTTTTTGTTACGATTCAATCAGTGGGGTGCGCATGCGTTTTGATCCAGTTTACTTCATCGGACTTTGCCAAAAATCAGGTATTACGCTGACCAAGGAAAGCCATTTGATCCACTATAATTGCAGAAGAAAACGGTTATATGGGGCCGAATTATTTATTGCTACTATCCGCCGACACAAACAAGAATTGATGCCGTTACTTGCCGAAAAGCGTGAGGTGATTCAGCTTGATATATTTGAAGATAGCCAATAAAATTATTTAATTGCTATGGTTGGGCATATACCAAAAGCCTTCGGATTCTTACCGAAGCGATTCGCATTAAACTTGAGCGGTCACTTACTTTTTCCAGAGACCGCAATGAGCAAAGACCCCGTCGATTTTCTAAAATCCCAAAAAACCGCCATTGATGAAAAGATCAATGAAATGTCTGAACGCTGTAAAAAACTACGTAAAAGACAATCGGAATTATTAGATGAAAAAGCAGTATTAAAACAATCCCATGTGACTATTGATGATTTTATCGAGTGTTTTGCAGGGGCTATCGAAAAGAAGAAACAACTCTATCCTACCCATATCATCAATGCTTTTAAGAATGATGCTTTTGCATCCAACATTCTTGAAAAGCCCACATTTGAAAAGATGAACAACGAACAACTTCTTGCTAATCTTTCGTTTTTTTTCATACAAGACATACATACACAAAGTATGTCATTGGGAGCGATTTTCTACATTCTGAACGATCTTATCATCGAGGGTTTTAAAAAGGCCTTGAAGGAAAGCGTTATTCGCCAAAATCAAACCCACTTGTTCAAAAATGGCAAGCCAATGAAAGAGATAACGTCCCGAATTAATGAAATAGATGAAGAATTGGTAGTTATTGGTTCTAACTTGGATGAGTTGATGGAAAGTGCTAATTTGTTCGGTGTTTCAATATAGGGGAATAATTTGGCCGATCTATTTGAGCTAATAAAGAAGTCAGGTATCAATGAAGCTGACTTACTAAAATATCTTCCAGATTCTATGGTTGACCTATCCTCGGTAATGCCTTTAAAAGATATTTTTTATATTATTGACAGTATCGGCGGCCTTAAAATAGCCGTTCCACGAATACTGAACCCCCATTCGTTTTTGGTCAAAAAACTAGGCATTAAAAAAGCAACCGTATTGAGTAATTATTATCAAAGCGATGTTTTTTATTTTCCAAAAGCGAGAAGAATTAAGGACAAAATTAAACATGCCATTATTTTTCAAATGTATAAGGATGGCATATCAACAAATGACATAGCTTTGCAACTAGATGTATCTGACCGCACAGTGCAAAAAGTTGTAAAATTTGAAAGGGATAAAAAACATGAGCCAAATTAGTAATTGGATAGAAATTTTTAAACCAGGGCGACACGTTTCTTCAAGTGGACAGGCTATTGATTTCTCAGAAAATCAAGTTAAAGCCACAGCTTTAGCTTATAACTCTGATGTACATTCGGCACCGCTTGTTGTTGGCCATCCTGCGATGGATGACCCGGCCTATGGTTGGACGAAATCACTCGCATTTTCAAACGGCAAACTAACCGCGTTACCGGAAGACGTCGACCCCGCATTTGCTGAACTGGTTAATGCTCGCCGATACGGGAAAATATCCGCCTCTTTCTATCCGCCAAATAGCCAAGCCAATCCCGTACCAGGTGTTTATTATCTTAGACATATTGGGTTCTTAGGAGCTCAGCCACCCGCCGTCAAAGGATTAAAATGCCCTTCCTTTTCTGACAATGGCAATGCTATGGATATTGTTAGCTTTGACTTTGGCGAAGTCTTAAAAGCTCCAATGGATAACCAATCTATTGCAACACGAGCCCGTGATTACAAAGCAAAAATGGATTCATTAGGTTTTAATATTAGCTTTTCTGAAGCGATTGATGCTATTACCAATGGGGAAGATAGGGTTGAATTTGGCGAGCAAAGCTCAAAGAATTTGAGCGACTCTTCTATAGCTCGGTTAGCCAGGGCTTACAAGGCTGAAATGGATGCCAAAGGGGGTAATATGAGTTTTACCGAAGCGGTTGATGCGGTGACGGGTGGACGAAGTAACATACTGTAGATTGGTAGGGAAATATGGACGGTGCATATGTTTTAATCGACAGCCCAGTTGGTCCTTTTTCTCATATTGCGGAAATAGAGGCTTGGATTAACGAACTAAAAGAAATGCCAAAAAATCCACAAGTCGATGAGGCCATTGCGGTGGCTAATGAATGGTTAGAAAATCATGGATATTGAATTACATATCGATACGGGCAATACGCTTGATGCACTAGATAGATTACAAAATCGCTTAACCAATCTTAGACCCGTGTTATTGGAAATCGGGGAAGATGAAGTTCAGGAAACCAAGGAGCGGTTTATAACGACTACCGATCCTGATGGCAATTTATGGGGTTTTCAGTTTCTGGTATCGCCAGAATTAAGCAATTGATTGCAGATTATCTGAGTTGATTTATTACTTGAACTAACATCAAAGCTTTTACCCTTTTACGTTAAGTTTTATTCCGTTCAATTCCTATTCATTTCGTTTTTATGTATGCCCTTGGTTTATGTACCTATGCTCAACCGCAAACCTAGGGGTTCGTATTTTCTGGTTCAAATGTTCCTGGATGAATAAGCTGTGTGTATTTTGTCGTGGGGTTAATGAGAAATGAGCCGGTATTTACTGGTATATGTCGAAATAAGCGCAATGGTTGCGGAAAAAAACACGGGTTTAAAAAATATTTATTTGGTGAAAGTAACATGTAGCATCATATAAAACCGCTTAATGTCATAAAAAATGGGCACCAAGGCGGGCACCAAAAGAAATTCACATTGATATTAAGTATATTAAAATCAGTAATTTATGTCTTTACTGTGTATTCAAATTCAGTATCATGTCGTTACATTCAGTATTACTAACCCATAGAGGCCGCATTCATAGCGGCTTTTTTATGTCTGTTTGTGGCATGAACGCCATGTAATGTCGAATAAGCTGTCAGCTGGATGCGCTAGTTTAGCAATTTATGCAGTAAGTAAAACTGGATGCCATGTCCAGATGTTATTGTTGGTTTAATAAGGTTAATCGGATTGATTCCGCTTTGGCTGGTGCGGTAAATGGCAGTCATCCAGCCTTGAGCTTAGGCTATGGCCTAATAGTTGCGCTGCACTGAAAACCTGGCTAGTGATATTAATGCTTGCTTATAATCAGAGTCGGGCAGGCTATCAATAGCATCAATGGCTTTTTGGGCTTCATCATTAGCGCGAGCTTCGGTGTATTCAATGGCGTTGGTGTTTTTTACAATCGCAAAAACTTCATTAAACGCATTGCGATCACCTTGTTTTATGGCTTCGATAATAACGCTGGCCTCGCTGGCGCTGCCTTTTTGAATGGCATAAATGAGCGGTAGGGTGGGTTTGCCCTCGGCAAGATCATCACCAAGATTTTTGCCCAACTCTTCCTGGCTGGCTTTGTAATCCAGCGCATCATCAATTAATTGAAAAGCAATGCCAAGATGTTGCCCATATTTCGACAAATTTTCTTCCATTTCTGGAGGGGTTCCCGTTATAACCGCGCTCAATCGGGTGGCTGCACTAAATAAAATGGCTGTTTTTCTGGCAATAACTTCCAGATATTTTTGTTCAGTAGTTTCCGGATTGTTACAATTTAATAATTGCAGAACCTCGCCTTCGGCTATTGCGGTGGTCGTCTTGGAAAGTATTTCCATGACTCGCATGTTGTTTGTGCGAACCATCATCTCAAAAGCGCTGGAATAAAGATAATCTCCCACCAATACACTCGCTGCGTTACCCCAGACGGCATTGGCCGATTCTTTGCCGCGCCGCAGGTCGGATTCATCAACAACATCATCGTGCAGCAAGGTGGCAGTGTGAATAAATTCAATGACGGCTGCGAGTATTAAGTGGCTTTCGGTAATCGGTCCTAGCGCTTTGGCGGCCAATAATAGCAGCATGGGTCTCAAGCGTTTTCCGCCGTTACCAACGATGTAATGTCCAACTTGGTTAATTAGAATGACATCAGAGCTCAGTTCGTCAATAATTATCTTATCGACCGCCTTTGCTTCGGAAGCAGTTAAAATTTTAATTGACTCAAAGTCAATCGGTGTTGGTGTTTGAAGAGAGTATGCTTCCATTTACTTAATGCTAAATGATTGGTTTTGAATGGTGTTTTTTAATTTTTGCTACTAAAAACAATACTAATTCGAACATTATATCGTAATAGCCACTGAACCGCTCGTGCTATTCGTTCTGTTAAACAGGAAAAGCTAATTTGCATTCTAGTCCAGATGATAGTTGACTTTATAAATAAGAATTGACTAAGCAATTGTTTAAAAATATAATCCTCTGTTCACTTAACAGATTTATAAAATGCTTGATGGAGCTACTCTGATGTATGCGGTAATTCAAACAGGTGGTAAACAGTACCGCGTTGAAGAAGGTACTTACTTAAAAATAGAAAAACTTGAACTTGGCACTGGCGACAGTATTGAATTCGATAAGGTACTGATGTTTCAATCAGGCGATGCTGTCAAAATCGGCGCGCCTTATATCGAAGGTGGCAAAGTTACAGCGACTGTGTTGTCTCAAGGCCGGCACAAAAAAGTCAAAATTATTAAATTTAGAAGACGTAAGCACTACATGAAACAAATGGGGCATCGTCAATATTACACAGAAGTCCAGATTACTGGCATTTCTGCTTAACGATTAGGAGAGAATCATGGCTCATAAAAAAGCTGGTGGTAGTACCCGTAACGGACGCGACTCCAATGCAAAACGTTTAGGCGTTAAGCGTTTCGGTGGTCAAGAAGTCCCTGCTGGAAGCATTATTGTTCGTCAACGTGGTACTAAATTTCATGCTGGCGTTAACGTCGGTATTGGAAAAGATCACACGTTATTTGCAACATCTGCTGGAAAAGTGGTTTTTGAGGTTAAAGGACCTAACAACCGCAAATTCGTAAGCATAGTTGCTGCTTAAAATATTCGCTGCAATAGCGGCGTTTTAAAGCACATAAAAGCTCCGCCCTTCAAAGCGGGGCTTTTTTTGTTTCTGTAGGTTGCATTTGAGTTTGGCTAGATAGTTATGAAATTTGTTGATGAAGCGGAAATTCGGGTAGAAGCTGGCGATGGCGGAAATGGCGCTATCGGTTTTCGACGCGAAAAATATATACCACTAGGCGGCCCTGATGGCGGCGATGGCGGCGATGGCGGCAGTGTTTATCTAATAGCTGTAGAAAACATAAACACGCTTTCTGATTTCCGTTTTCATTCTGTACACAGAGCGCAACG
>Ga0208264_1000099_pt1 | contig 48004 bp, 48 predicted proteins | sample LakWasMet31_HOW6_2_FD_183873 | JGI IMG/M metagenome (GOLD analysis project Ga0208264, IMG submission 183873) | Freshwater sediment methanotrophic microbial communities from Lake Washington under simulated oxygen tension - Sediment Metagenome... | ecosystem: Environmental > Aquatic > Freshwater >... | reverse complement strand
TGCGTAAATTGTATTCAGGCAATTAGTTGCGCAATTAATGAAAGTTGGTTAAAATAGTTAGTTCAGTCAAGCTATTTCAGTAAACTGTGAGTAGATCATGAATCAAGAACAACAGCAATCCCAGCTAAAACAATTGATAGCCAAAGGCAAGGTTCAAGGATACTTGACATATGCTGAGGTGAATGATCATTTGCCAAGTGATATAGTTGATCCAGAGCAAATTGAAGACATCATTAGCATGATTAATGATATGGGTATTCAGGTTTACGAAGTCGCTCCGGATGAAGACTCCCTGATTACCGATTCGGCAGCCGTCACTACCGACGATGAAGATGCTGAAGAAGTCGCTGCATTGGCTTCTGTTGACAGCGAATTCGGTAGAACTACAGACCCTGTTCGTATGTACATGCGGGAAATGGGCTCGGTAGAATTACTGACGCGTTCAGACGAGCTTAAAATCGCTAAACGAATCGAAGAAGGTCAGCAGCAGTTAGTTAAAGCTATTGCGCGTTCTTGTGTGGTCGTTGAAGAATTTTTAAATTCTTTCGACAACATTTCAACAGAAGAAGGCGGTATACGCTTAAATGATTTAATTTCAGGTTTCGTAGACTTGTCCGAACCTGATGATTTGGCGGTTACACAATCTGCTGATATAGTTGAAGAAGCTGGCGCAGCAGAAGATGAATTAAAAGGACTTAATTATGACGAAGTTAAGGATAAAGTTGAAGAGTTAAGAAAATTGCTCAAAAACGCTTCTGCAGCAATCAAAAAATACAGTTATACCAGTGAAAAAACTGAAAAAGCGTTTGAGGCTGTTGCTGATTTGTTTATGGAGTTTAAATGGACTCCGCAATACTTGAAAAAACTTACCGCAATTATTCCTGACGGAATAGCTTCTGTTCGTGAGCAAGAAAAAATTATTCTGGAAATTTGCGTTAAAGACGCAAAAATGCCAAGAAAAGAATTTATAACCTCATTTACAGAAAATGAGGCCAGCCCGGAATGGCTGGACAAATATTTGCAAACTTCTGAGTCTTATGTGGAAGTATTGCGGGCAAACGAAAAGGAAATCAGAAAAGCGCAGAAAACCTTGTCTGAAATTGAAGCGGAATATGGCTTAACCATCAGTGGGTTAAAGGATATTAACCGTCGTATGTCTATTGGTGAAGCCAAAGCACGACGCGCTAAAAAAGAAATGATAGAGGCCAATTTAAGGCTGGTTATTTCGATTGCAAAAAAATATACTAATCGCGGTTTGCAGTTTTTGGATTTAATCCAGGAAGGCAATATTGGTTTGATGAAAGCTGTTGATAAGTTTGAATACCGTCGGGGCTATAAGTTTTCAACTTATGCAACCTGGTGGATCAGACAGGCGATCACGCGCTCAATTGCGGATCAGGCCAGGACTATTCGTATTCCTGTGCACATGATTGAAACCATAAACAAGCTCAATCGTATTTCAAGACAGATTTTGCAAGAATTAGGTAGGGAAGCGACGCCGGAAGAATTGGCCGAAAAAATGGAAATGCCGGAAGACAAAGTTAGAAAAGTACTAAAAATCGCTAAAGAGCCGATTTCCATGGAAACGCCTATTGGTGATGATGAAGATTCCCATCTGGGTGATTTTATTGAAGACGCAAAGGTTTTGTCGCCAGTGGAATCAGCAACGATTGCCGGGTTGAGAGAATCAACACAAAATGTACTGGCTGGATTAACTGCCAGAGAAGCAAAGGTATTAAGAATGCGGTTCGGTATTAACATGAATACCGACCACACGTTAGAAGAAGTTGGCAAGCAATTTGATGTTACTCGTGAACGAATTCGTCAGATTGAAGCCAAAGCATTACGTAAATTAAGGCATCCATCACGATCAGAGCAATTGCGCTGTTTCCTTGATGGGGAATAATCGTCAGTAAGGGCCCTTAGCTCAGTTGGTTAGAGCGTCCGACTCATAATCGGCAGGTCGTAGGTTCAAGTCCTACAGGGCCCACCATTCACAAAAAAGGCTGCTTTTGCAGCCTTTTGCATATTTGGTTTATTTTTTCGAGGAAGGGGACAATGAGCAATAACTTTATATTTACATCAGAATCTGTTTCAGAAGGGCATCCGGATAAGGTTGCTGATCAAATTTCTGATGCCATTCTTGATGCGTTGTTGGCGCAAGATCCTAAGTCCCGCGTTGCTTGTGAAACACTAGTAAAAACCGGCATGGTCGTACTGGCTGGCGAAATAACCACGAATGCTTGGGTTGATACCGAAGAATTGGTTAGAAAAGTCGTTTGCGATATTGGTTATGACAACGGTGATATAGGCTTTGATGGCAAGAGCTGTGCGGTGCTAAATGCTATAGGCAAGCAATCTGCGGATATTGCTATGGGTGTTGATGAAGGTGAAGATCACGAACAGGGTGCGGGTGACCAAGGCTTAATGTTTGGCTATGCCAGTAACGAAACTGATGTCTACATGCCTGCACCAATCACCTATTCGCACTTGTTAGTTAAGCGTCAGGCAGAAATACGCAAAAATAAGACCTTACCCTGGTTGCGCCCTGATGCCAAGAGCCAGATTACGTTCCGTTATGAAAACAGCAAACCTGTTGCTATTGACGCAGTGGTTTTATCTACCCAGCATTCTCCAGAAATCAGTGCTAAGGCTTTACATGAAGCGGTTATGGATGAAATTATCCTGCCGGTATTGCCAAAAGAATGGCTGCATAAAGACACCAAATTTTTTATTAACCCAACCGGGCAATTTGTCATCGGTGGTCCCGTGGGTGATTGCGGTTTAACGGGTCGCAAAATTATTGTGGATAGCTACGGCGGCATGGCCAGACATGGTGGCGGTGCTTTTTCAGGTAAAGATCCTTCAAAAGTTGACCGTTCAGCTGCCTATATGGCTCGCTATGTGGCTAAAAATATTGTTGCAGCGGGTTTGGCTGAGCGCTGTGAAATTCAGGTTTCATATGCTATTGGCGTTGCAGAGCCCACGTCCATCAGTGTTGAAACTTTTGGTACCAGCAAATTATCTGAAGACAGATTAGTGCAAATCGTCAGAGATCATTTTGACTTACGCCCCAAAGGTTTGATTGCCCAGTTGGATTTATTAAAGCCAATTTATCAACCTACTGCCTCTTATGGTCACTTTGGTCGTACAGAAGCGTCATTCTCTTGGGAAAAAACCGATAAAATTGACGCGCTTAAAGATGCTGCTAATCTGTAACTAACCCAATTAACGAGTGGAATTGAAGATGAGCCAACAAGATTATAAAGTCGCTGATATTAATTTGGCTGCATGGGGCCGCAAGGAAATAAATATTGCTGAAACTGAAATGCCCGGTTTAATGGCATTACGGCAAGAGTATGGCGCTGAGCAACCTTTAAAAGGTGCGCGGATTGCCGGCTGTTTGCATATGACTATTCAAACAGCCGTATTAATGGAAACCTTAACTGCATTAGGTGCTGAAGTTCGTTGGTCATCTTGCAATATTTTCTCAACTCAAGATCATGCGGCATCGGCTATGGCGGCGGCAGGTATTCCGGTTTTTGCCTGGAAAGGTGAAACTGAAGCCGAAGCTGATTGGTGTATTGAACAAACCATCATTGGTCCAAACGGCTGGCGACCTAACATGATTTTGGATGATGGCGGCGACCTCACCAACATGATGCACGATAAATTCCCTGAGCTGATATCTGATGTTAAAGGTTTGTCGGAAGAAACCACCACTGGCGTATTGCGTTTATATGAACGCGTCGCCAAAGGCACACTAAAAGTTCCTGCGTTTAATGTCAATGATTCCGTCACTAAATCCAAATTCGATAACCTGTACGGATGTCGCGAATCATTAGTGGACGGCATCAAGCGTGCTACTGATGTCATGATCGCGGGCAAAATTGCCGTAGTTTGCGGTTATGGTGACGTAGGTAAAGGTTGTGCACAATCATTGCGCGGCTTAGGTGCGACTGTCTGGGTCACTGAAATCGACCCGATTTGTGCTTTACAAGCGGCAATGGAAGGTTACCGAGTGGTGACTATGGAAGATGCTGCGCCACTTGCCAACATTTTTGTCACCGCAACGGGTAACTACCATATTATCCGCCATGAACACATGCAAGTGATGCGCGATCAGGCCATTGTATGCAATATCGGCCATTTTGACTCTGAAATTGAAATTTCCGCTTTGCGTAAATACCCTTGGGAAAACATTAAGCCGCAAGTGGATCATGTGATTTTTCCTGATGGCAAACGCTTGATTATCTTGGCAGAAGGCCGCTTGGTTAACTTGGGCTGTGCTACAGGACATCCAAGCTTTGTGATGTCAAACTCGTTTTGTAACCAGGTTTTGGCGCAAATTGAGCTTTGGAAAAACGCGGCCCAATACGAAAACAAAGTCTACATCCTGCCTAAAAAGTTAGATGAAAAAGTCGCCAGATCACATTTACAGCAATTGGGTGTTAATTTAACTGTGTTGACCGCAGAGCAGGCTAAATACATCAATGTTCCTGTAGAAGGACCTTATAAAGCGGATCATTATCGTTATTAATTTAGAAGCGACCACCCTTGCTATTTGGCAAGGGTAGTGTGTTTCGAACTTAAGTAACAACCAAAACGTTGATAACGTTAGCTAACTGCGCTGGTAAGTCCATCACTATGCAATCACAAAAAAAACATCCACAACTGTTTAGTTTTGAATTTTATCCGCCCAAAACTGACGAAGGTGCCAGCAACTTGCAGTTGGTGCAAGAAAAGCTGGCAAAAACCAATCCAGAATTTTTTTCAGTGACATTTGGTGCTGGCGGCTCAACACGCGACAAAACGTTTACAACCGTCATCGACATTCAATCCAAAGGCATTCCGGCAGCGCCGCATCTATCGTGCGTAGCTTCTACCAAAGAAAATATTCGCGCCATACTTAATAGTTATCAGGAAAACGGTATTGGTAGAATTGTTGCTTTAAGAGGCGATTTGCCTTCCGGCATGATGTCGGCTGGTGAGTTTCGCTATGCCAATGAATTGGTTGAATTTATTCGCCAGGAAACAGGTGATGATTTTAAAATCCATGTCGCCGCCTATCCAGAAGTTCATCCACAAGCTCCTAGTGCCGCTGTCGATTTTAAAAATTTTAAACGTAAAGTTGATGCTGGTGCGAATGCGGCTATTACGCAATATTTTTATAATGCCGAAGCCTATTTTTATTTTGTTGATAACTGCGAAAAACACGGCATAACCATCCCGATTGTGCCAGGCATTATGCCCATTACCCAGTACTCACAACTATTCCGTTTTTCTGAAATGTGCGGTGCAGATATACCGCGCTGGATGCGCAAGCGTTTGGAAGATTTTGGTGATGATCGTGAATCCATACAAGCATTCGGCTTGGATTTGGTAACTAGCCTTTGTCAGCGACTATTGGATGCCGGTGCACCAGGCCTGCATTTTTATACCATGAACCAAGCAGCACCATCGCTGGCTATTTTGGAAAATTTAAAGCGCTAATGCCTCTTTATTAGCGGGCTAATGATCATGTCACTGGCCCAAAAACCTTTGTTTATCTTTGCTCCACTAGGCCAATAGGCGCAGTATGGATAACCAGTCATTATCTGCCCGCGATCTTTCAGTACTTTGGCACCCTTGCACCCAAATGAAAGATCATGAAGACTATCCAATTATCCCCATCAAATCGGGAAAAGGCGTTTGGTTAGAAGATTTTGACGGCAACCGCTATTTGGATGCCATCAGTTCCTGGTGGGTTAATTTGTTTGGCCATGCCAATCCTATTATAAATGCGGCCTTAAAAGCACAATTGGATAGTTTGGAGCATGTTATTTTCGCCGGCTTTAGTCATGAGCCGGGCATTGCTTTAGCTGAAAAATTGCTTGAAATTTCCCCTGTTGGATTAGATCGTTGCTTCTATGCCGATAACGGCTCATCAGCTGTTGAAGTTGCGTTGAAAATGAGCTTTCATTACTGGCGCAATCAAGGTCAGCAACAGAAATCAAAATTCATTACCCTGGAAAACAGTTATCACGGCGAAACCTTGGGCGCATTAGCGGTCGGGAATGTGGATTTGTACAAACAAACCTATGCGCCGTTGTTGATGGATGTGATTACCGTGCCTAGCCCTGATTGCTATTATCGGGAAACAGGGGAATCCTGGTACGATTATTCAGTGCGCCAGTTTGGCTTCATGGAACAAACACTACAACAACATGCTCAGTCGGTAAGCGCTGTTATTATTGAACCACTGGTGCAATGCGCTGGCAATATGCGCATGTATGATCCGGTCTATCTGGAGTTACTGGCTAAGGCCTGCAAAAAATACCAAGTGCATTTAATTGCAGATGAAATTGCCGTGGGCTTTGGGCGCACTGGCACTTTGTTTGCCTGCGAACAGGCTAAAATTACGCCCGATTTTATGTGTTTATCTAAAGGCTTGACTGGCGGTTACTTGCCGTTATCGGCCGTGTTAACCAGTAATCAGGTTTATCAGGCATTTTATGATGATTACACCAAGTTGACCGCGTTTTTACATTCGCATAGTTACACTGGCAACGCCTTGGCCTGCAGAGCAGGCTTGGCAAGCATAGGCATTTTTCAGCAACAAGGGATTATTGAAAAAAATCAGCAGTTAGCCAAATTGTTGGCAAATGTCTCTGAACGTTTTAAGCAGCATAAAAATGTGGCTGAAGTCAGACAGACTGGCTTAATCGTGGCGATAGAACTAGTCAAAAACAAACAAACTAAACAACCTTATCCTTGGCAAGAACGACGCGGCTTAAGGGTGTATCAGGCTGCGTTAGTAAAAGGCGTATTATTAAGGCCGTTGGGTAATGTGATTTATTTTATGCCGCCTTATGTTATCAATGAGCATGAGTTGGCGTTGATGGCTGATGTAGCGTGGCAAGCTATAGAACTAGCGGTAAAGGATTAAAATGCGAATCTCCAGACTGTACGTGCCTCTGGCATTGGCAATAGACAAATTAATTGAATTGGATGAAGAAAGTGCGCATTATGTAAGAACAGTGCTGCGCCTTAAAAAAGACCAGGAGTTGATTTTATTTAACGGTGCAGACGGCGAATATTTAACCACAATTGCCGAAGTTAGCCGCAAAACCGTCTCCGTCACCATTAAACAATGGCAAGAACGAGATAATGAATCACCTTTACAAATCTATTTGGGCCTGGGAATTGCTCGCGGCGACCGTATGGACTTTGCGGTGCAAAAGGCGGTGGAATTGGGTGTTAATCACATAACACCACTGCTGACTGAGCGCTGTGTGGTGCAATTTAAAGGTGAAAAAAAACCGCAACGCTTAATTCATTGGCAAAAAATAGTGCAGCATGCCTGTGAGCAAAGCGGCCGGACGGTATTGCCTGATTTGACTGAAATTATCCAGTTGCAAGACTGGTGCAACAAGCAACAAGGCTTAAAAGTGTTTCTAGACCCTTACGCGCAAACCTCACTGGCCGATTTAAAACCAGAAAATATGAAGGTGACTTTGTTAACAGGCCCAGAAGGTGGTTTTTCTGATCAAGAGCGCGAGTTAGCAAAATCAGCCGGATTTATTCCCGTGCGGTTAGGTAAACGCATACTCAGAACAGAAACGGCTTCGCTGTCAGCTTTAGCAGCCGTGCAAATGCTCTGGGGTGATTTTGGAGATTACCAACCATGATTTTGCGCTATGCTGCAGCGGCATTTTTGCCCATGATTATATTGCTGGTGTTGACGCTGATAGCTTGTGTTGTTGCGTATGGCTTTGTTGAAATAACCGGTGATCAGGCGGCCTTACGCAAACTGATCATTCGCTTGTCGCAGTTATCGTTACTGCTGAGTATCTATCCAGCCATGCGTTATTTTAACTGGCGGCTTGCTGACTTAGGGTATGCGCCTCGGCCTGAGTTTTTAAAGCAAATTGCCCAAGGCTTTGCATTGGGTTTAATCACGTTAATCCCTGTTTTTATAACACTTTATGCCTTGGGCATCAATGTGGTTGATGAAGTCAGGGCATGGACTGTGTTTTTAACCGCAAAGCGGGTGGTACTGTCATTGTTATTGGCATTGTTGATTGGTGTCGTGGAAGAGTCAGTGTTTCGCGGCATGTTGTTGACTGGTTTAAAAGCCAAAGTGCCCGTGCTGGCAGCCATCTTAATTAGCTCGGTGTACTTTGCCGGCTTGCATTTTCTGGATAACAAAACGCCCATTCCGCAGCAAGAATTTAATTTTTTTAGTAGCTTGCAATTATTAGCGCAAGCCTATGCCAATGTGTTTGACGCCAAAAACCTGGGCACTTTTTTTGCGTTAATGATGGTGGGGATTTTTCTGGCGGTTATCCGAACCCAGGTAAAGCATAGCTTGGGCTTATGTATCGGTTGTCATGCCGGCTGGGTTTGGCAAATGAAGATGAGCGGCTTTATTTTTGATACCAATTACGCCTCAAAATATCTTTATCTAGTCACCAGCTTCAATTATGTAATAGGTCCACTGGTGACGGTTTGGCTGTTTTTGGCTGTGGTTGGATATTTTTTGTATAAAAGGTACAACGGTTACAGAAGTTAAATACTAAATTTTAACTCTGCTAGCGGCCTTAGTGTAGACATCGTTATTTTCCCTTTTACCAACAGCAATTACAAAAACAACGATTTCATGATTATCGACTTCATAAACAAGCCGATAGCCAACAGAGCGCAGCTTGATTTTGTAAGCGCAATCAAAGTTAATCAGTCAATTGGCTTCAATATGGGGATTTTCTAAACACTTTTTCAACTTGGTTTTAAATTGCTTTTTGACACTATTGTCTAGCTTGTCCCATTCCTTTTTTGCGCTTGGTAGAAATTTTAATTTATAAGTCATCAAGCTCAACGTCTATTGCTAATGGCTTTTCTGACTGCCTCGCTTTAACTATTTCACCTAATTCATAATCTTCCAGTTTACTCAATAGCAATTCATAAACAGCAGCTGGAACAAGATAGGCCGTAGGCAAATTATGGTTGAGAATAGCGATAGCCTCACCATCCGCTTTATTTAACAAGGCGGACGGATTTTTCTTTAATTCAGAAATACTTGCGCTAAAAGATGCGAATATCTGTTGCATGTGAAATTCCAGAAACCTAAATAAAGGGCTTATATTAGCCCTTTATTTTGAAATCACAAGCTTGATAATGGGGTACCGGGATGAGCAAGATAAAAACTATTAGTTACATACCTAAATTTAGTCTCTAAAGTTTTCAAACTGCAACGGTCTTTCCAGTTTTTCTTCGCGCAGCATGTGGATAACTTCTTGCAGATCATCTCGTTTTTTGCCAGTGACTCTCACTTGGTCGCCTTGAATGGCCGCTTGCACTTTTAACTGCTTGTCTTTAATCAATTTAACGATTTTTTTGGCCATCTCTTTATCCAGGCCTTGTTTCATTTCAATCTCCTGGCGCATGCCTTTACCACTGGGTTTGGCATCGCCTACTTCCATACACGATACATCAATGCCTCGTCGGGTAAGTTTGGAGCAAAGTACACTAAACATTTGATCCAGCTGGAAAGTTGTGCCTGAAATCATGGCTAATTTGTCGTCATTTAGCTCAAATTTGGAATCGGTGCCTTTAAAATCAAAGCGTGTGGTGACTTCCTTATTCGCTTGGTCAACGGCATTGGTTAGTTCATGTTTGTCGAATTCAGAAATAATGTCGAAAGAAGGCATAATCAGTAGTCGTTAATTCTTAATGTAAAAACGCCATTATACTAAAGCGAATGTCGAAATCTATCGCAAGCATTAAAATGCCATCGGATGCACTGCCTCAAAGCCATGCACTTTTGCTTGCGGGTTAAATGCAGGAGCCAGCCAAGGCTCTGTCGTTTGGCCGCTTAAATAGTTAGCCAACCAAAATGCCTGGGAGCGAATCGGTAACACAAAGGCGTACAATTTACCATTGGGTAGCTCGGCTGCATCGCCAATGGCGTATATGGCAGGATCTGACGTTTGTAAAAATTCATTAACTTTAATGCCACGACCAGTGGTTAACCCCGCTTGTTCGGCCAGCTCCGTGCGCGGTTTAAAGCCGCAACAAACAAGTAAGCCATCAAATTCAGATGTCGACGTTGTATTAACTAAAACCTTATCGCCTTGCTTGCTAAAGCCCTGAATAGCTTGATTTAACCTGACTTCAACACCGCCTTCCTGAAAGATGGCTAGCAGCCTTTCGGAGTCTGTGGCATCAAGCTGACGTTCCATTAATCGATCCATGGCATGAAAAAGAGTGACTTTATCGCCGCTCACGGCTAAATCAGAACTGATCTCGCAGCCAATTAATCCACCACCCACCACAGCCCAATGCGGATGACGGTTTTGATCTAAAAACTGCTGCCGAAAGCGCCGAAGTTGTTTTAAATCGGCCAAGCTGTTCAAGCAAAAAAATAGCTCAGTGTAAGGTCGAAAGGGTGGCGGAATAAACGCAGCAGAGCCCGGTCCAAGTATTAACTTGTCGTAGGTAATGCTGGCAGTTTGATTTAATTGTTGATAGGTGACGGTTTTATTTGTGGGATCAATAGCGTTAATTTCTGCGTTACTAATGACAGTAATTTGGTTTTCTTGTAATTGAGCAAAGGTTTTTAAAATTATGCTTTGCTCTATGTTACTTTTTGAGAAGCCTCGTGACAGTAATGGCCTGGAATAATAGCCGTCGGTTTCTTTGCTGATCAGGGTGATGGTTTCAGTTGGGTTTAATGCACGGTATTTCTCGGCAAAGCTGACGCCAGCCAAACCAGACCCTATAACAACTACCGACATAGCTCCTCCAATACTTATGCTATTAATTCAAAATCACTTTTTTCAGCGCCGCATTCGGGACAACGCCAATCGTCTGGCAGGTCAGCCCATAAAGTGCCGGCGGGGATGCCAGCATCTGGATCGCCTTGCGCTTCATCATAAATGTGACCGCAGATGTCGCATTGGTATTTTTTATAGTTGGACATGTTGAACTCCTCATCGGGTTGTAATAATCAGTCGCGTTTTATTGTGTACCCGTCCGGGCATTAATTCAATTTTTTAAAATAGCACAGATAGCTAAATTAGGTGCGATTGCCAACTGAGTGGATTCTCGTTAACATGCAGGGGGTTTCCAACATAAATCAATCGGAATCGATGAATGAAAGCTGACAGCGCCACTATCCAAAAACGCTATGACCGGATTGCGCCCTATTTTGATGGGCTGGAGGCCGTCATGGAAGGCTTGTTTATGAAAAGTTGGCGTAAGAAATTATGGGTAAAAGTCGATGGGCATCATATTTTGGAAGTAGGCGTGGGTACCGGCAAAAATTTTACGTTTTATCCACAAGGAGCCCGGGTCACGGCGATAGATTTTAGTCAGCAAATGCTAAATCAGGCGAAGTTAAACCAGTCCAGAAAACAAGTGGCGGTTGATTTGCACTTAATGGATGTACAATCACTGTACTATGCCGATAATAGCTTTGATACAGTCATTGGCTCATTTGTTTTTTGCTCGGTGCCAGTGCCCAGTAAAGGTTTAAAAGAGCTGTATAGGGTATGTAAGCCCGGTGGACAAGTATTGTTGTTGGAGCATGTGTTAAGCTCAAAACCAATCGTCGCAAAGCTAATGAATGTTTTAAATCCCGTGGTGCTAAAATTACTGGGGGCCAATATTAATAGAAATACGGTTAAGAATGTAAAATCTTGCGGTTTTAGCAGTGTGCGGGTTGATGAATGTAGCAGCGACATCATTAAGTTGATTGAAGCGAGAAAGTAACTGATTTGTAGTAAGGCACTATCGTCTTAGTGATAATGCCCTATAGGTAATTTTATTTATTAAGAAATTGAAGACTTACGTGAAGCCAAAACTTGAAGATTTAGTACAAACGCCCATTCCGACCAAACACGGCGAATTTATCCTGCATTTCTACCAAAACAGTCTTGATGATAAAGAGCATATTGCTTTGGTAAAAGGTGAGGTTAGCGGTCAGGAAAATGTGCCTGTGCGCATTCATTCCGAGTGCTTTACCGGTGATGTGTTGGGCTCAAGGCGCTGCGATTGTGGTGAGCAATTGGATATGGCCATGCAGTTGATTTCTGAATCAAAGTGCGGCGTGTTGATTTACTTGCGTCAGGAAGGTCGTGGGATTGGACTGTTAAAAAAATTACAGGCTTATAACCTGCAAGATGCCGGTATGGACACGGTGGATGCCAATATACACTTGGGTTATCAGGCGGATGAACGGGAATATACGATTGCCGCGCTGATATTAGAAAGTTTGCAGGTTAAATCTGTTGATTTAATAACGAATAACCCAAAAAAAATTGACGGACTAAAAGCGTTGGGAATAACGGTGGCAAAACGGATACCAACTGAAGTGGTGGCGCATGACGATAACTTGGATTATCTAAAAACTAAGGCAAAAAAGATGGCGCATTTATTGTTTCAGAAAAAGTAGACGGATAGCTTCTGTTCTAAGTTGTTTTTGTTTTTTAGTCTGTTTTGATTGATCAATATGAGTGCTTGGCTCTGCTGTTCATTTGTATAATTTTAGACAGCAACTACAATTTTCTGGAATAGTCTTGATCTGTAATGCATTCACACAGATAGGATTATTTGGTTGATTCCTATTACCTAACTGGAGAATTGTATGAAAAAACTAATAGCTATCCTGTTTACTTGGTGCTTAACAACATTGGCCTTTGCTGCGCCTATCGATATAAATACAGCAGATGCAAAAACGATTGCAGATTCTTTGCCTGGAATTGGTTTGAAAAAAGCGGAAGCGGTAGTCAAATACCGTACTGAAAAAGGCCCGTTTAAGTCCGTGGATGATTTGGAAAATGTGTCTGGCATTGGCAAAAAAACCGTTGAAAGAATTAAACAAGATATTTTAATCGGCGATGCAGCCGCGCCTGTTACGCCTGTAACTTCAGTTGCAGTAGCCGCACCGGCCGTTGCTGCGACACCAGCAGCACCGGTAACGACACCAGCGCCAGTCGCGCCGGCAGTTGTTGTGCCAGTGATTAAAAAATAGTCAGACGCAGTTGCAATTGGCAAGTTAAGCTATCGTTCTAAACTACAGGGCTGGCGGGTAAGCTCTGTAGTTTTCTTAAAATCCTCCGGTACCACTGAAAAAATGCAGAGTTATCTTTAGCCTTAAGATTTATAATAATAAAGATTGTTATATTAAGGGGCATAGATTTTGCTCGGTATGATGTTAAAAAATTTAAAAAAGTGATATAAGGGACAGCATGGAGATTTTAACTACCGCAATTCCAGATGTATTCATTTTACAACCCAAGGTATTTGGCGATACGCGCGGATTTTTTCTAGAAAGCTACAACGAAAAAACCTTTAATGCATTAACTGGCTTGACCCCATCGTTTGTTCAGGATAATCATTCTCGATCTGGCAAAAACGTGTTGCGCGGCTTGCATTATCAAATTCAACAGCCACAAGGTAAATTGGTGCGCGTAGTGTCCGGCGCTGTATTTGATGTGGCAGTGGATGTGCGCAAGTCATCGGCAACTTTTGGTAAATGGGTAGGCGTGGAACTCAGCGCAGAAAATCATCGCCAGTTTTGGGTGCCGCCAGGGTTTGCACACGGATTTTTAGTGCTGTCTGAAACCGCCGATTTTTTATATAAAACCACCGATTATTACGCGCCGGAATTTGAGCGTTCCATACGATGGGATGATCCAGAAATTGGTATTGATTGGCCGCTGGATGGTGAAGCATTGTTGTCAGCTAAAGATCAACAAGGGCAATTATTAAGCAATGCCGAGGTTTTTGCATGAGAATTTTACTGACCGGATCCACCGGGCAAGTGGGATGGGAACTGGCAAGAACCTTGTTACCATTGGGTGAAATTATTCCGGTTACCCGTTTGCAGGCGGATTTAGCCAATCTGGACCAACTTCGCGAGACCATTCAAAGACTTAAGCCCGATGTGGTAGTTAATCCTGCGGCTTATACTGCGGTTGATAAAGCAGAAAGTGACCAGGACTTGGCCTTTTTAGTTAATGCAAAAGCGCCTGGTGTTATTGCAGAAGAAGTCAAAAAACTGGGTGGCTTGCTGGTACATTATTCAACGGATTATGTTTTTGATGGCAGTAAATCGATAGCCTACGACGAAAACGATAGCACAAATCCCATCAACGTTTACGGGCAAAGTAAGCTGGCGGGAGAGCAGGCTATTGAGCAGGTGGGTTGTGATCATGTTATTCTGCGGACATCGTGGGTTTATGCGGCAAGAGGCCAAAATTTTTTAAGAACGATATTGCGACTGGCAAATGAACGAGAGGAACTGCGTATAGTCGCGGATCAAATAGGCACGCCAACTTGGGCGCGCTTAATTGCAGAAGTTAGCGCGCAAGTATTACAACAAGCGTGGCGAGAAAAGCAACAGCACAATTTTAATTCCAATATTTACAATTTAACTTCAACGGACCAGACCTCGTGGCATGGATTTGCCGAAGCTATTGTGGAAATAGCTCATCAACAAGGCATGTTGTTGCAAAAAAATCCTAAAATATTGCCAATCGCCGCTACCGAATACCCAGTCCCAGCTAAGCGGCCTTTTAATTCCAGGTTAACAGTTGCAAAAATTGAGCGTACATTTAATTTGGTTTTGCCCAGTTGGCGCGCAGCTTTGCAGTTATGTATGCAGGAATTGTAGTGCTAACTTTTCTTATTTTGTGATCATTTAGTGTTAGGTAGTTGAAAAATATAATCAGGTTGGTTGCTTGGAAGCTTGGGTTGCAGGCACTTTAGAATGTCAGTAAAATTGACAGTTATCTCAATTTCTTAGCTAGCTTTCACTGCTTAGGGTACTAAATTTTAACAATCTTACCATCATAAGGTTCTTACAATTCATCTATATAAAGGCTACAAATGATATTGGTTACAGGTGGTGCCGGGTTCATCGGCGCAAATTTCGTAATGGATTGGTTGGCTCAGCACAACGAACCAGTTATTAATCTTGATAAATTAACCTATGCGGGCAATTTGGAAAGTCTGGCAACATTGAAAGACGATAGCCGCCATGTTTTTGTGCAAGGTGACATTGGTGATGCAGATTTAATTGCTAACTTGTTGGCCAAATATCAGCCAAGAGCGGTCATTAACTTTGCAGCAGAGTCACATGTCGATCGGTCTATTTTAGGGCCTGATGAATTTATACAAACAAATATTGTTGGTACTTTTCGATTACTGGAAGCCGTGCGCGCTTATTGGAATGACCTGGTGCAGGATGCTAAAACTGCTTTTCGATTATTACACGTATCTACCGATGAAGTTTATGGATCATTGGCTAAAGATGATCCCGCGTTTGCAGAAACCAACCGGTACGAACCCAATAGTCCTTATTCCGCCAGTAAAGCGGCCAGTGATCATTTGGTAAGAGCCTATCACCATACATATGGTTTACCAGTTGTTACCACTAATTGTTCCAATAACTACGGCCCTTATCATTTTCCAGAAAAACTAATTCCGTTGATGATTGTGAATGCCTTGGCTGGTAAACCTTTGCCAGTATACGGCGACGGCCAACAAATTAGAGATTGGTTATACGTTAAAGATCATTGCTCTGCGATTAGACGAGTTCTGGAAGCTGGCAAGCCAGGTGAGACATACAATGTCGGTGGCTGGAATGAAAAGCCAAATCTTGACATCGTCAATACAGTTTGTGCGTTGTTGGATGAATTCCGCCCACGTTCAGATAAAAAGCGATATGCTGATCAGATAACCTATGTAACTGACCGACCTGGACATGATCGTCGCTATGCCATAGATGCCAGTAAAATAGAGCAGGAATTAGGCTGGAGACCGGCCGAAACCTTCGAAACCGGTATCCGCAAAACCGTACAGTGGTACCTGGATAATCCAGAATGGGTAGCCAATGTACAAAGCGGCGCCTACCGGGCCTGGGTAGAGCAACAATATTCAAATGAGGTAATCGCATGAGTCGCAAAGGTATCATTTTGGCCGGTGGTTCTGGCACCCGCTTGTACCCCGTTACTAAAGTGGTTTCCAAACAATTGCTGCCTATCTACGATAAGCCCATGATTTACTACCCGCTTAGCACCTTAATGCTGGCAGGGATTAAAGATATTTTAATCATCAGCACGCCGCAAGATACACCACGTTTTGAACAATTACTGGGTGACGGAAGTGACTGGGGTTTGAATCTGCAATATGCCGTGCAACCCAGTCCAGATGGATTGGCGCAAGCGTTTATTATTGGTAAAAACTTTATCGGGAATGATCCATCGGCCCTCGTATTGGGCGATAACATTTTTTATGGCCATGATTTACCTGTGCAACTTGAAAGCGCAATGAAGCAAACCCAAGGCGCAACAGTGTTTGCCTACCACGTAAACGATCCGGAACGCTATGGTGTAGTTGCTTTTGATAAGCAAGGGCGGGCCACGTCCCTGGAAGAAAAGCCGGTTAAACCAAAAAGCAGTTTTGCAGTAACCGGATTATATTTTTACGATAATCAAGTGGTTGATATTGCTACAAACTTAAAACCATCCCCGCGTGGTGAACTGGAAATCACCGATGTTAATCGCATTTATCTAAACAATGATCAATTAAATGTAGAAATTATGGGGCGCGGATATGCTTGGCTAGATACAGGAACCCATGAAAGCCTGATCGAAGCCAGTAACTTTATTGAGACCATAGAACACAGGCAAGGCCTAAAAGTGGCTTGTCCTGAAGAAATTGCTTTTCGTAAGGGATTTATTAATGCTGAGCAAGTTGAAAAACTGGCGAAACCATTGGCTAAGAATGGATATGGGCAGTATTTGTTGGGTTTATTAGCTGAACCTAATATTGCCGTTTAGTTCTATCATATGATATTTTGAATAAATTAAAGTGCGTTGTTAGCTATCAACCAAATTGAATAGAAATTAATGAATCCACACGCAGCACAACCAATATCGTTAAAATCTTTATTGGGTAGTATATGGCGTAATCGCCAGCTTATAAAACAGATGACTATCAGAGAAGTAGTCGGGCGTTATAAAGGGTCTGCTCTTGGCTTATTATGGTCATTTCTCAACCCCGTTCTTATGTTGGTGGTATATACCTTTGTATTTTCGAGCATTTTTAAAGCACGCTGGGGCGTAGGTGAAGAAGAAAGCAAAACTCAGTTTGCAGTAGTTTTATTTGTAGGCATGATTGTACACGGTCTATTTGCAGAAGTTATCAATCGTGCGCCCAGTTTAATATTGACGAACGCCAATTATGTAAAAAAAGTAGTATTTCCGTTGGAAATTTTGCCTATTATCGGTATGGGGGCTGCTTTATTTCATACTATGGCAAGTCTAATGGTATTGCTTGTTGCTTTTTTTATATTCAATAACTATTTGCCTTGGACTGCCGTATTTATTCCTTTGATACTGTTGCCTTTGATTATTCTCAGTTTAGGTTTCGCTTGGATGTTGGCTTCACTAGGCGTTTTTCTTCGGGATGTTGGTCAAACTATAGGTATTGTTACCACAATAATGATGTTTTTATCGCCTGTTTTTTATCCAGTAAGTACCTTACCTGAAGAATACCAGCCGTGGATGATGGCGAATCCGCTTACCTTTATTATTGAACAATCCAGAGCTGTTCTTGTCTGGCAACAACTGCCGGATTGGCAAGGCTTGGGGATTTATACGCTATCAAGCATTGTGATTGCTTGGTTAGGATATGTCTGGTTTCAAAAAACCCGCAAAGGCTTTGCAGATGTCCTATGAAAATTGCATTTAATCGTGATATATGGCATTCAAAACCAGCCAAGTTTTTTAGCCTTAGATCGTTTAATTAAATGCTTAATGCAATCAATAAAGATGCCATAGCTGCACTGCAAGAGGTACTGGTTTGTATGCCGGGACTGCTGTTTGCCGTATTAGTAGGAAGCCGAGCAGAAGGTGCTGAAACAGACCAAAGTGATTGGGATATTGCCGTGCAATGGCAAAACTGCGATGCTTTAGTGCGACTTGGTAAACATGAAGACTTGCGTAGGGCATTGGCGAAAAAGCTCAATCTTGGCGAGGAAAAAATTGATTTGATTGATTTAAAAAATACCAACCTGACTATGAAAGCTCTAGTAACTGAAGAAGGTTATTTGTTGGTGGCAGACGACGAATTAAGTTGGGCAAAATTTTTGGTTAGGATCTGGAGAGAATTGGAAGATTATTATTGGGATAAAGAACATGCGGCTTGATCTTTATCAGCACGGGACAGAGCGACTCGCTCTTACACAATCCGCTATGCTAAATGAAGCGAGGCTAAAACTTGAAGCAAACCAAATGCTCGGCCCACTAGAGCAAGGTGGCGTCCTTCATGCCCTGCAACTACTGACCGTGAATGCCATAGGCAAGGCAAAACATATACTAAAAGCATCAGGAGAAACTGTGCCAGTTTCTGCGAATGATGCTTTTGAAAGTTTGGTCCGCATCGGCAGTTTATCTATTGAAGAACTGGCACAATGGAACGCGATAATTGCTATTCGCAATCGTATTGTGCATGAATATATGAATCTTGATATGAATTTTATTTTTGAACTGGTAAAAGCAAAACGGTACGAATTTATTACTGAATTTTTAATGCGACCCATGACAATGACTGGAGATTGTTAATGTCGAATGATATTGCAATCAAAGTCGAAAATCTCAGTAAATGTTACCAAATTTACGATAAGCCACACGATCGCTTGTTGCAGATGCTAATGCGCGGACGAAAACAATATTATAAGGAGTTTTGGGCGCTTAAGGATGTGTCGTTTGAGGTCAAAAAAGGAGAAAGTGTTGGAATTCTTGGGCGTAACGGTTCGGGTAAATCTACATTGTTACAGATGATATGTGGCACGCTCTCTCCAACCAATGGTAGTGTAAGAACGCAAGGCAGAATTGCTGCTTTACTCGAACTGGGTTCCGGTTTTAACCCAGAGTTTACGGGCCGAGAAAATGTTTACATGAATGGAGCGCTACTTGGATTAACCACTGAACAGGTAGACAATTGTTTTGATGCGATTGCTTCATTTGCAGATATTGGGGAGTTTATCGATCAACCAATCAAAACCTATTCTAGCGGAATGTTGATTCGGCTTGCCTTTGCTGTCCAAGTACAGATTGAGCCAGAAATTCTTGTAATCGATGAAGCACTTTCGGTTGGGGATGCTTTATTTCAGAAACGGTGTTTCCAAAGAATTGAGAAACTGGTTTCCAATGGCACAACCCTGCTTTTTGTTTCGCATGAACAAGAAAATATTCGGACTTTGACAAATAGGGCATTGCTTTTAAATAAAGGGATGTCACAGAGTTGGGGACTCTCATCGGAGGTAGTACTTGAGTATCGTAGGCTACTACACGAAGAGGAGATTGCATATTTTGGACATATTGCAAATCAGTTAACTGCTAAATCACAGACGAGTGATCTTAACGATGTTGAGGAAAAGCCCTCAAAAAATGATGCAGCATTGGAAAAAATTGAGAGTATTGGTCGATCTAACAAGCTTTCATTTGGTGATGGGGAAATAAAGGTCATTCGTGTCGAAACCCTCGATAATGAGGACAAACCATGTTCAGTTTATTACCCTGGAGATCAATTAAAAATTAAGGTTTATTGCGAGGCTCGTGCTAGTTTTAGCAAAATTAATGTTGCCGTAAGGTTGAGGAATAAAGAAGGGGTCAAAATCTATTCTTGGGGAACACTTAATCAGGATATGAGTAGAATTGCAAGAGATCAAGGAAGTAAATCAATTTTCTGGGCACGACAGTTTCAAGCAGGTGAGCAATTTGAAGTGACATTTAACTGTCAGTGCAGTCTAGGTGTTAATCTTTATGAGTTGCAAGCTTCTGTGTCTTTTGAAGATACCCCTGATTATATGTCACAGCGCATTTTGCACTGGTTAGACGAGGCGGCATTCTTTCAAGTAGTAATGAAACGAGATGAACATTTCTTTGGTGGTGTGACTGATTTAATGATGAAAGCAGAATGGTAATTAAAAATCAAAATAATAAGGGAGAGCATAATACGAGTTTAGAATGGATTGCAGAGCAAATTGTTAAGAATTGTGGACTTTATAAAACTTTAAACTTAGCTTTCGGCGACGAAAAAATCTCATTTCTGCTGTTTCAGCATGGAATTGATGCGCATTATCTAGATGTAGCAAGCTTAAATTTAGATGGAGAGTTGGTCAAAGGACAACATGCAGGAAAGCTTTTTTCTTTACCATTTAATGATGAGTCTTTCGAGACCACTGTAGCTGTAAATAGCTTGGAATATCTGACGCCTGAAAGTTTGGTCGTTGCGCTAGAGGAGATTTTTCGAGTGACTAAGCGAAACGTTTTTCTAGCGGTTCAACTAAATAACAATATCGCACAAGGTATATCGTCAGATATAAAAGATAGATCTTGGTGGGAGACGAAATGTTTAGAAGCAAATTTTCGCAAACACCCACGATACTATTTGCTCAATGATTATGAGTCATTGAACTCGGATGGCTCGCAGATTTTTATCTTGCTCGAAAAAATGCCTGTTGCTGCGCTTGATCAGTATCCTCTGATCTCTTTAAACGAAGAGCGTGGTTTGCACATGGATATGACAAGAGATACTGGAGAAAGGTCGGATGCTCACATAATTCGATACCAATTAGCATCTAAATATATAAAGCCTGGAGATCGAGTTTTAGATGCTGCATGTGGACTGGGTTATGGAAGTTACGTTGTTAGTAATTTGGCTAGTCCTGAAATAGTTGTAGGTATTGATGGAAGCAGCTTCGCAATTGAATACGCTAAAAGTGCCTTTTTATTTAGAAATAATCAGATAAGCTATCTTCAGGGAATGCTTCCTGAATCTCTTTCAGAGTATCCGAATGGTTCTTTCGATGTAATTATTTCATTTGAAACTCTTGAGCATGTGGTAGATCCACAAAAGCTTTTGAAGGAATTTTATCGATTACTAACGCCAGGAGGTAGGATTATCGTTAGCGTGCCTAATGATTGGAGCGATGAAACAGGGGAAGATCCAAATCCATTTCACCTTCACGTATACGACTGGGTTAAGCTAAAGAGAGAAGTTTCGGCGGATTTTATTATTGAAGATGCTTACGCTCAAACTGCTAGTCAATGTAAAAATAGTTCCAGATATGGTGAATGGGAGAGACGCTCTCGATCACTTAATCAGGTGGCAATCACAGAAGTTTCCCCGCAGGATTGTGAATGGTGGTTAATGACCGCTATGAAATCACCGATTGACGAAAAGCTTCCCTATAATGAGAGAGTTTTTTCAAATATTGCAACTAGTTACCATCCGTCTATTTGCTATCAGGAGTTTTTTGAAAATCCATGGTTAATGCATTCAATGGTTAACTCAGGATATCGTATAAAAAACCCAACCGCACTCATAAAGCTAGCCGAGGAAGTTATTGATTTGATGGCCTCAACATCAAATGACTATGCGGCGGCCTTGTGCGTTAAAGCATATATGATATGTGATCGAGTGAGCAACAGTCGAGTTGAGGCTGAAACAATACTGGCGAAGATTGAGGAGTTTACGAATACTCCTCATAACAATCTAATGGGGTTACGTTGGAAAGTCTCATTGTTATTTGTTAAGGGGAGATTGTTACAAGCCTTAGGATGCTTGGATCTCGCAAAAAATGCTTTTATTGCTTGTACCAACATTGATGTTCGCGAGTTCGGAATTCATTTGGCAACGAAAACAACAGAAGCATTTTATTTAGCGGGAAAGATTGCTTATGCTTTAGGAAAAAATGAATGTGCGCGCCTGCAATGGGGGCGCGCAATAGAATATGGAAACGTATTGCTAAATGTATCGCTCAACGATGTGCTGATAAGACCGGATTTTCCGAATCGATTTAATCATGGTGATGGCATCCGTGAATACACCGTTGCATGGGACAATATTGCCAGATGTGCCAATGGTTTGAATTTGCTAAATAGAGGTGGATACCTGGATTTTTCCGATCTCGATAATTGTCTCCAAACTGAATATGTTGGTGTGACTAAAGACCTAATTAGAATCAGAGAAACTTTAGTTGCTCGCACTGAGCTCTTGGAAAAGTCTGACAAAGACTTAAGTGAGCGGACTTGCGAGTTAGTGGAAACTCGTCAGAATTTGGTTAGCCGTACGGCGCTCTTGGAAAGTTATAACAAAGATTTGGAGGATCGGACAAGAGACCTAGAAGAAACTCGCCAGGTTTTAGTAGAGCGATCCAAGTTATTGGAAAAATCCAACGAAGATCTGAAGGAGCGGACACAAGAGTTAGAAGAAACACGCCAGATTTTATTAGAGCGATCCAAGTTATTGGAAAAATCTAACGAAGATCTGAAAGAACGGACACAAGAGTTAGAAGAAACACGCCAAATTTTAGTAGAGCGGTCTGGACTACTTGAAAAATCTAACGAAGACCTGGAAGAGCGTACTAAAGAATTAGTGGATACTCGTCAAACCTTGGTAGAGCGGACAGTGCTATTAGAACAAGCTATCGAAAATCTCGATAAGCGGACTTTGGAGCTAATTGATACTCAGCAAATTTTGGCTGAACGAACTACACACCTTGACCAAGTAGAGAAAAGCTTTCTGGAGCTATCTGCAGAGTTAAAGCAAATTAAACCATTGTTATTTAACAGATTATTATTTAGGAGACATAAATGAAAAAACGAGTACTTATTACAGGTATTACTGGGATGGTTGGATCTCATTTACTTGATTTTCTGATTGATCATACTGACTGGGAGGTATGGGGGATGCTGCGGTGGCGTAGCCCTTTAGATAATCTGAGCAATCATGTAGACAGAATTAACCGAGGTGATCGGATTAAGTTAGTTTATGCTGATTTACGGGATACTATGTCGATTAATGCAGCAGTTAAGGCTTGTAAACCTGATTATGTTTTTCATTTGGCTGCACAAAGTTATCCTAAAACTTCTTTTGACTCACCTCTAGATACTTTGGATACTAATATTCAAGGAACCGAAAGATTGTTAGGTGCTTTGCGTCTTTACGCTAAAGAAGCTGTTATTCATGTTTGTGCATCATCAGAAGTTTTTGGAAGAGTACCGAAAGAAAAACTCCCGATTGACGAAGAGTGCACGTTTCATCCTGCCTCTCCATATGCTATTTCTAAGGTTGGTACTGACCTAGTCGGGCGTTATTATGCAGAAGCCTATGGTATGTGTGTAATGACTACTCGTATGTTTACGCATACTGGGCCTAGGCGCGGAGATGTCTTTGCCGAATCTACGTTCGCTAAGCAAATTGCAATGATTGAGGCGAACCAAATTCCGGGAATTGTGAAAACAGGTAATTTAGATTCGTTGCGCACTTGGGCAGATGTCCGTGATGCTGTGAGAGCTTATTATATGTTAGTGACTATAAATCCGGTTCCAGGAGCTTATTACAATATTGGAGGAACTCATACTCTTTCGGTAAGAGGCATGTTGGATACTTTATTGAGTTATTCAACTCGTCAGGATATTAGTGTGGAAACAGACCCTGAGCGGTTACGTCCTATTGATGCTGATTTACAAGTGCCGGATACTCGAAAATTTGAAGCGCATACGGGCTGGAAGCCTGAGATAAGTTTTGAGACCACAATGAAAGATTTGCTCAGTTATTGGCGCGAGCGGGTTGCTGGTACACAACACTTTTTGACGCGTTAAGGAAATGTAATTATGGAAAAGAAAGATAGAATTTTAATAACTGGAGCGAAGGGATTAGTTGGCTCGGCTCTTACTGAGCATTTAAAGTCAGTCGGTTACACTAATGTTATTGAATTAGGGAGGGAGGATTGTGATCTGATTGAATCAGGTTCTACACTCAAGTTTTTTGAAGATGCAAAACCGGAGTATGTTTTCCATTCGGCTGCTAGAGTCTATGGCATCATGGGAAATATGAAAAACAAAGCATTGTCGTTTTATGACAATGTGATGATCAATACAAACGTGGTGGATGCTGCGCAAAAAGTTGGGGTAAAAAAAATTACAGTAATGGGCACTGGAGCTGTCTATCCGTATCCATCTCCTGGGTTGCCCTTGCGTGAAGAAATGATATTTCTTGGCGAACCTCATCCTGCCGAAAATTCGTATGCTCATGCAAAGCGAGCAATGTTAGCAATGCTTGTTGCATATGAGGAAAGCTATAAAATGGAATGGGCTTATGCGGTTTCATGCAACTTGTTTGGGCCAAGAGACAAATTTGATATTGAGTTTGGACACGTGGTGCCGTCCCTAATTAAAAAGTTCTACGATGCAAAAATAAAAGGTGAAAATGTCGTCGTTTGGGGAGATGGTTCAGCTCAACGCGATTTTATGTACATTAAGGATACAGCGAGAGTGGCGCTTGCTATTATGGAAAAAGGCCGTGGAGCAACCAATTTAGGAAGTGGCAATGTTTATAGGATTAAGGATATAGTGGATATGATTGCCGAAATATCTGACATGACAGATAAGATAGTTTGGGATGCTGAAAAACCAAACGGGCAAGATTATCGAGCATACGACTTAACCAAAATTAACTCGATCGGCTTCAAATGTGAGTACACTATTAGACAAGGTTTAGAAGAAACGTGGAATTGGTATTTGAATCAAGTAGCTGAGGGCAAACAATGATTCAAGGCGCAATACCTGCTCGAATTTTGCTTATATCCCAGTGGCCAAATGTTAAAAATGGTGAGTATGAGCTAATAGAGAAAATTAAGCAGACTGGTTACAAAGTAACTGTCGTTGATTACTTAGGGTTCGATGTTGACACCGGAATATGTCTAAATCATGCAAATACAATTGATAATTACGATTTTGCTATATCCTTCCATTACGATACCCCAAAGTTCATAAATATCCCTACTTTTCTTTGGGTTGCAAATCCTTTGGAATTTATGCACTTGCGTGGTGATTATCGCGATGTACTGATAAATCATTTACGGTCTTATGACGAATATTTGTATAACGGCTCTTACACACTAAAAAGCCATATTAAAAGTGTTGTTGGTAGTAGTTGGATAGATTCTGAGTTAGAAATGTATCCTGCATGTTCAAGAGAAGCTATTTTCCCCCCTAGCTTAGGAGTTGAAAAGCCAGTAGAAACTGGCAAGAAAATTTTTTATTGCGGTGTTAATTGGGAAAGAGGTATCGATCAAGCTGGTAGAGCCCAAGGTTTGTTGGATATATTACAGGAAAAACAGATTGCTGACTTTTATGGACCTGATAAGCTAGAAGGAAATAGTCCGTGGGAAGGCTTTTCTTCTTATAAGGGAGAAATTCCTTTTGATGGAATAAGCATGTCTAGCATTATGCAAAATTATGGTGCTGTTCTTGCCGTTTCTTCGCCAGCACATTTGAAGTCACGTACTTCATCTAGTCGGGTTTTTGAAGGAATTGCTGCGGGTGTGCCTGTTATTACGGATGAAAACCCTCATGTTTCCAATCTTTTTGGCGATTTAGTATATTACTTTAAAGGCGCTAATGAACAGGAAAGGGCAGAATCAATACTTTCAGCTTTAAACCGGATTATAGAAAAGCCCCTCGAAGCCCAAGATAAGGTGGCTAAAGCTCAGAAATTGATGTTTTCTCGCTATAGCTTTGAGCCTTGTTTTGACCGAGCCTTACAATATGTAGTTGGTAACGTTGAAAAGAAAAATTCAAGTGCTTCCTCTGCTGCGAAATCTAATTCAATAGATATTTTTCTGTTTCATCACGATCCAAATTCATTGCAAAACGAAGATGGAATTACATTTCAAAACTTAGACCATGTTATTGCTGCGGCTGCTTACGCAGTTAAAAAACAAACTGCTAAGGTACGTATTCTGTTGTGTACGAGTGAGGTTTCTCCGGATGATTTTCCAAGTGATTTAATTCTGGGCATACAGGTTACGCCAATTAAAGTAGAGGAACTAACTTCGTTAAATTGGGATTCATTGCGGCTAGGTGAAAAATTAAGCCTGATGTCTAAAAAGTCGGGGGCAGAATTAATTTCATTTTTTAACCAGTTTGATTTTCCTCATTACGACTATTTTACGAAAGCAATAGACAGCTTTGCTAAAAATGGGCTTGAGAGTAATGTTGGAATAAGCGTGTCTGGCTTTTTTGTCAATAATTTGGCTGAAAAGGCCCCATTTAGTGCAGCAGGAATTTTACGTAACAACAAGTCTAGCGCTATGTATCGATGGACTCAAAACAGCCTTGCAGAACATCAATTAGCGACAATTGTTTTTAGTCGTAAAGCGCTTGAGCTGCTTGAAAATGCTGAAATCGGTCGTTATGATGCAACGCTCCCTGTGGCATTGGTTGCATTAATCACAGCAAATGGTATGGATGTATGTCGTTTACGTCATATTCTTTTAAGGGTTCAATACGGCCATTTTCATCGTCATTATGAGAAGTATACCCATGCTGTTTCCAAAGGATTTTGGGCGCAGCATTATGATTTAGTGACTAACTATAATCATGAGCTTAATGCGTTGTATGATCTTTTGCATGAATCTCCTTTAGGTGTAGAGATAGTAGATAAAATATCAGGGTATGATCTACCAAAGCCATTGCCAGTTGACCCTGCCCTTCGCGAGGTAAGTTTACTCATGAACCGCTATAGGCCTCTTTTGCATTGGTTAGGTAAAGTTAAACGAATAATCACATTCAAAGTTAAAAGCTAACTATGCGATTGGCTTTTTTAGATGTACTTAGGTTAATTTCTATTGGATTCGTGATGTTTGGTCATTTTGTATCGGTTGGAGGAGGGGCGAATTCAATTCCTGGAATTATAGGATTGAAAACACAGCTTCCTTTACTAAACAATGCGAATTGGGAGTTATGGAAGTTTGAGATTTTTTTAATCGAAAAATTTTCAACTCAGTCAGCAATTCTTGGGGTAACTTTGTTTTTTTTAGTTACAGGTTATCTAATACCTATGATGCTTGAAAGATATTCTAGGAGTATTTTTTTAGTGAACCGTATATTTAGGATATTTCCTGTGCTTTTTGTTGCAGTCATAATCCTAGGTAGTTTTGTTAAAGTAACTCAAAATATATTGTTCGATTTCTCCAGCTATTGGGCTAGTTGGTCGTTGAGTTATCTTGTTTTTGGAATTGTCCCTGTCACGGGTGTTTTATGGACGCTCCTGGTAGAAGTGTTGTTTTATTCGTTTGCAGCAATCATTGGCAAATTTACTGTTTATAAGCTTATGTTTTTTCAAGTAAGTTTATTGGCTGTGATATTGGCATGTACGAAATTCTCAGAAATTACCCAACTTCTTTTTGCGGCTACCCAAGCAAAATATTTGTTAATGATTAGTATTGGAACGGCGATATATTTGGCTGAGAAAGAGCAAAGTTTAATAAATAAAGTTATTCTAGTTTCGGTCGCTATATTTTTTTCATATCTTGGATTCCAGTTATTTAAGCAAGGTCATGAAGATGTAAGCACCTATTGTAATCTTGGAACTCATCTTCTTGCGACAATCTTGTTCTTAAGCCTATTCGGATTGTCAAAATTAAATCTATTCAATAAGTTACCAAGCTGGGTTATTACTATTGCAGATTTGGTTTATCCCATCTACCTTATTCATGCAACTATTGGCTTGGGAACCATGGCTTTAGTTCGTGATATTAACAATAATCCATATGTTTTACTCTTGTCAGCTATTTTTGCTTCCTTATCAATGGCTTGGATGCTGCATCGCTATGTGGAAAAACCAGGAATATTGCTGGGAAAGCGTATTTGTCGAACAATAGAGAATAAGGCTGTGAATTGACGAACAGTATTTTATTGGTGAGTTTTTTTGCCCCATGTCGCGGTCATGCCGGTGGGCAGCGTTTACTCGACTTGTATATGCAAATCAGGCGGATTCGGCCAGAAATTCGGCTGGGGTTGGTAACATGCACCCACCCCGATGCCGATTGGGGGTTGGAGAATTTAAATAGCATATTTAATGATATCTATTGGATTTCTTGCGATGCTTTCAGTTCTCAAGGTGTAGGTTTTCCTTTAAAGGTTGTTGAGAGCTATGATCTTATAGATTGTCAGTATCATCGATCGGGGGCATTGATACAGCTGATCCGTAAAAATTTTCCTGATATAAAAATTGTTTTTAATCCTATGGAATCTCATGTAAGAGGATTAAAGCTTCGGATGCAACAGTGTTTTAGAAACTTATCCTTAAGTGCTATAAAGAAATTTATCGAACTAGCCATTCATGACTTAATTTATTGTTTTCAAGCAGATATGGTTGGTTGTGTCTCTCTTGCTGATTTAGAGGTTATAAAAGTTTTTGTTTCAAGCAAAAAGCTATATCTGATTGAGACAGGTTTTTCGCAAGAGTTTTATTTTGAAAAAATTCAGACCATTAATAGTCTGGAAGATAATAAAAGGAAGTTGGTTTTTTTGGCCTATTTTGGATCAAAGTCGAATCGAGATGCATTAATTTGGTTTTGTAGGTACGTTCACCCGCTAATTCGCGCAAAGGTAAATGATTACGAGTTGATGATCGTTGGTCGAGGGATTGATCCGGAATTACGCAGCGAGTGTAACTGTGAGGGATTGGATTGGATTGGAGAAATTGAAAGTGTAGCTCCTATCGTTTCTAAAGCAACGGCTGGGATCGCGCCTGCGTTGTATGGGGCTGGTGTCCGAGGGAAAATTCATCAATATTCGGCATTGAAGGTACCATGCGTTGCATCCAGCATTGGTGTTGATAGCCTTAAATACGAGCATGGGCATAGTATATTTTTAGCGGATTCAGTCGAAGAATTTGCAAGCTATTGTGTTGCATTGTTATCTGATCATAAATTAGTAGTAAAAATGGGGGATGAAGCGCATGCTTTGTGCATGTCCGAGTATTCATGGGCTGCTATGACCCCTAATATCAAAAGTTTGTATTTTTTATAAATCTAGTCTTGGAATGTTTATATGGTAGTCGTTCGCGCACGAGCCCCTTTAAGGCTTGGCTTAGCTGGTGGTGGTACTGATGTTTCCCCTTATTGCGATAAACACGGAGGGTATGTGCTTAATGCAACAATCGATCGTTATGCATACGCAGTGATTAAGACATTAGACGAGCCAGAAATAAGATTTGTAGCTACTGATCAGTTGTCTGAAAAAATTAAGTCAATTTCTGAGACTCTACAGTTAAATGGGAAGTTAGATCTGCATAAGGCCGTTTATAATTACATAATTAAAAATTACAATAACGGGACTCCTATTGCTTTAGAGCTAAGTACCTTTTGTGATGCTCCCGCTGGATCTGGTTTAGGATCATCATCAACGCTTGTGGTTGTAATGATTCGCGCTTTTGCAGAGTTATTAAATTTACCTCTTGATGACTATACGATAGCGCATATGGCATATCAAATTGAGAGAATCGACTGTGGTTTACAAGGTGGTCAGCAGGATCAATATTCCGCCACTTTTGGTGGTTTTAATTTTATGGAGTTTTACGCTGATCAGCGGGCAATAATTAATCCACTGCGTGTAAAACATTGGGTAATTTGTGAGTTGGAAGCATCGTTAGTTTTGTTTTATACGGGCGTATCACGCGAGTCTGCAAAGATTATTGCTGATCAGAGTAGTAATGTAAATTCTGGTTCTCAAGAAGCTATTGATGCTATGCATGGAATCAAGAGAGAGGCTTTGGTGATGAAGGAATGTTTGTTAAAAGGCGATTTTAATGGAATCGTAGAATCAATGAAACAAGGATGGGAGAGTAAGAAAAATTCAGCAAAGACTGTTTCCACTCCTCACATTGAAGAGATATATGATGCGGCTATTTCTGCTGGAGCATTAGCTGGAAAAGTCTCAGGGGCTGGTGGCGGCGGTTTTATGATGTTTTTTGTCCCAACTGAGCGGCGAATGGATGTAATACGAGCATTAGGCCGTTTTGATGGACAAGTTAGTAATTGCCACTTTACAAAGCATGGCTCACAAGCTTGGAGAGTATAATGAAAAGTTATATTTTGGAGCAAATTAAGGAAGCTCAGCTCGTTATGTCTAAAATGATAATAGATGAAGCACTGCTTGGGATAGTGGAAGATGCTGCAGTTAGTTGTATTAAATGCTTGCAGCAAGGAGGTAAGATTTTGTTAGCTGGTAATGGTGGCAGCGCAGCAGATGCTCAACATATGGCTGGAGAGTTTGTGAGTCGTTTTGCTTTTGACCGCCCTGGTCTGCCCGCAATTGCTTTGACAACGGATAGTTCAATTTTAACCGCAATAAGTAATGATTATGGTTATGAAAAACTGTTTGCTCGGCAAGTGCAAACCCATGGAAATAAAGGAGATATCTTTATTGGATATTCAACATCTGGAAGATCTTCAAATATATTACAGGCTTTTGAAATTTCCCGCTCAAAGGGCTTAATTAATATAGGGCTGACGGGTAACCAAGGAGGGGCAATGAATGAATTATGTGACTATTTGCTAGAGATTCCCTCCCAGGATACGCCAAAAATCCAAGAAGGACATTTGGTGATTGGACATATTTTGTGCGGATTAATTGAAAGATCAATCTTTGGCAGGGCAAATTAATGGAGGCAATAGTATTAGCTGGAGGGTTTGGAACCCGGTTAAAAGATGTTATAGCTGATGTGCCTAAACCTATGGCTTCTGTTGCTGGCCGACCTTTTCTTGAAATTTTGTTATCAATGCTAGCCCGTAAAGGATTCGTTCGAGTAGTGCTTTCTTTGGGCTATATGGCAGACAAGATTATAGACAATTTTGGTGATAGTTATGAGGGTATGGATATTTTCTATGAAGTTGAGAAAAATCCACTTGGAACTGGTGGTGCCATTCGTGCGTCATTAGAACATTGCCTGGGTGATCATGTTTTCATCTTTAATGGTGACACCTATCTTGATGTTGAAGTTGATGAGATTGAGCGATTATGGCATGCAAATCGAAATCCTGTAATTGTTATGCGAAATGTGGATGACACGGCTCGTTTTGGGCGGTTAGAGGTTACTGGCGGAAGGGTTACTGCTTTTCTAGAAAAAGGAGAGCAGGGGCCGGGATTAATTAATGCTGGTTGTTATTTGTTTCCAAGACACATACTCGATAGTTTTACTCTTGGGCAGGCATTTTCGTTGGAATCAGATTTTTTTATTAAAAGCCTCAAAGATTTAAGTTTTGATGGGTTTGTTACGGATGGTCTTTTTATAGATATTGGTATCCCTGAGGATTATAAACTAGCTCAAACTATGCTTGCAGGAATATAAAAGTGTCTGTTAGCCGAGCATTATTTCTTGACAGAGATGGTGTTATTAATCACGACTCTGGTTATACATCACGGATAGATGACTTTATTTTTATGGATAATATTTTTGACTTATGCAGGGCGGCGAAAAATCTTGGATATTTGGTGATTGTTGTAACTAATCAGGCTGGTATTGGGAGAGGGTATTATTCTAAAACTGATTTTTTTAAATTAACAGTCTGGATGCAAGAGCAATTTAAAGCTGAGTTAGCTCCATTGACAAATGTCTATTATTGTCCATTTCATCCTGATTATGGGCTGGATATATATAAAATTGATTCCAATGATCGTAAACCTAATCCAGGCATGTTCTTAAGTGCTAAAAGCAAGTATGGTATTGATATGGAGCATTCGATCATGATTGGTGATAAAGATTCAGATATGCAGGCTGCTTGTAGAGCGGGTGTCGGTACAAGATGTCATTTTATAGCTCCCACCGAAGATACGCAGATGTCAGTATTTGCAACGCACAAAATATCAAATTTGTTATCAGGAATTTCACTGTTAAATGTATCTAGTAATCCGTAGTCCATTATTTTAATGAATATTTTCCGCTATAAATACACAGTAAAAAAAGTTCAATATGTAGTCGGAACAGCTTATAAAATTGTAAAGCGTGATGGTATATCTTCTGTCTTCAAAATAATTTATCGATTATATAAAACTGATGGTTGGTACGGCTTAGCATATCGATTGGGAGTAGTTACTCGCAATGATTATGAAAAATGGATTGTTGAGTTTGACCAGCTAACTGATGAGGCTCGGTCGATTTTGCACTTAAAATCTACTAAGTTATACAGTCATCCAGTAATTTCCGTACTCATGCCTGTTTATAATCCAAAGCCTGAATGGCTGAAGGAGGCAATTGAATCCGTTCTTGGGCAGATTTATCCGCATTGGGAAATGTGTATAGCTGATGATGCCTCAACTGATCCGGCTATTCGTTCAATACTCGAATATTACGCTAATCACGATAAGCGAATAAAAGTTATTTTTCGTGAGAATAATGGCCATATTTCAGCTGCTTCTAATAGCGCATTGGAATTGGTTTCTGGTGATTGGGTTGGCCTGTTAGATCATGATGATGTTTTATCTGAACACGCGTTATTCTGGGTTGCGGAAGCAATTAATAACAGGCCTAATGCGAGCTTAATTTATTCGGATGAAGATAAGATTGATGAAAATGGAAAAAGACGAGATCCCTATTTCAAATGCGATTGGAACGAGGATTTGTTCTATTCGCAAAATATGTTTTGCCATTTTGGGGTCTATCGAACTGAGTTACTGAAAAAAATCGGTGGATTTAGGCTAGGCTTGGAAGGCTCTCAGGATTATGACTTGGTTCTTCGTTGTATCGAATTAATTTCGGAAGATCAAATTATCCACATTCCCAGAATACTCTATCATTGGCGCGCACATGAAAATAGTTGCGCACAAGATAACAATTCCAAGATTTATGCTTTGCATGCAGGCCAAAGGGCCTTGCAAGAACATCTTCGAAGATTACAAATTAATGCCGCTGTGGAGTTGTTGGATTTTGGTATGTACCGTGTCAAGTACCCTTTACCTGCTATCTCACCTCCTCTGGTAACCTTAATTATACCAACTAGAAATGGGCTGCAATTATTAAGGCAGTGTATAGATAGTATTATCAGCAAAACTACTTATTCTAATTATGAGATTATCATTATTGATAATGGCTCTGACGATTCGGATGTTTTAAAATATTTTAAAAGCCTTGATGGGCACTCTATAATTCGTATCATTAGGGATGATCGGCCATTTAATTTTTCAGCACTTAATAATGCAGCCGTAAAAAAAGCTCGCGGGGTTCTGATTGGACTTATTAATAATGACATAGAAGTTATAACGCCTGATTGGCTATCAGAAATGGTAAGTCATGCTATTCGAAAAGGCGTTGGAGCTGTAGGAGCTAAACTATGGTATCCCAATAATACTCTGCAGCATGCAGGTGTTGTTCTTGGTGTAGGAGGAGTGGCTGGGCATTCTCATAAATATTTAACTCAATTTAGTCATGGTTATTTTGCTAGGGTAAGTGTGCAGCAGTCTTTTTCAGCAGTCACTGGTGCTTGCTTGATAATTCGCAAAGAAATTTATGAAGAAGTGGGGGGGTTGAATGAGGTTGATCTTTCTATAGCATATAATGATATCGATTTTTGTTTGCGAGTACGGGCGGCAGGATATCGAAATATATGGACTCCATATGCAGAACTATATCATCATGAATCAGCGACGCGTGGGTATGAGGATACTTTAGAGAAAAAGGTTCGATTTGATCGGGAAGAAAATTATATGAAGCAGAAATGGGGTGAGTTGTTGTTAAATGATCCTGCATATAGCCCGAATCTGTCTTTAACTCATGAAGATTTTAGATTATCTCTGAAATCCCGCGTTAGTCAATTTGAGTAGAATGCTCCAGTGGCTTGTTAGAAAATAGCAAGAAAAAACCATGGCTTTCTGCCTTCAAAATATGAACTGTTTTGTGTTAAGCGTGAGAAATAAGACGGTTTATTATTAATCTTAAATAAAAAAGTAATTATGCTCAGTGATAATGGTAAAGATCTTCTCACAAATAAAGGAGTTGTTATATTTCAAGGAAATGGAAATGAAAAGTCGAATAAAATTCCAAAATTTTTAAGTGAACTTTTTGGAGGATATCATAAATCTGTACACTTAGTGCGCCAGGAAAGTGAAAAATCATTCGATTGTGAAAACTCTACCAAGACTATAATTGTCGTTGGCTGTGCGAGAGGCGGGACTTCAATAGTTGCAGGTGTATTAAGCGCATTGGGCATATTCATGGGCGATAATTCTGGGTCTCCTGTTTTCGAAGATACGAAGTTAGCTGCGGCATTTGAAAGTAAGAACTATCAAGCGGCTAATGGAATTATTGATGAATATAATTTAAAGCATCAGATATGGGGATTTAAGCGCCCCTCCAGTTTAGATTATCTATCGCAAATACACTCAAGGGTTCGTAATCCGTATTATATTTTTATTTTCAAGGATGTGTTGGCGATAGGCAATAGAAATTCAATTTCTATGCAGTCTGAACTTGTAAATAATATGCAGGCTGCATTACGCAACTATCAGAAGATCATAGAGTTTATTCAGGCAAAAAATCCGAGGGCGATGCTGATTTCGGCGGAAAAATTGCTCCAACATAAGGATTATTTTATAGAGCAGCTTTGTGGTTTTTTAGATTTACAGGTTTCAAGCGACTTGGTCGGGAAGGCGAGAGACTTTATTGAGCCGAACTCACCTGAATACCTAGATAATACACGCATAACAAAAGCAGTTGGTAGTGTCGATGGGATTGTGGATACGGTGATCACTGGCTGGGCAAAATTGGTTCATGACGATAAACCGCCATTATTGGAAGTTTATCTAAATGACAGTTTGGTATTAGAGATTTCTCCTACCATTTTTAGACAGGATTTGTTGGATAGCGGGATTCATAAAACGGGATATGCTGGTTTTCAATTTGATCTTGGAAAGAGTTTAAAGGTTGATGACGTTTTAAGAATCAAAGCTAAATATGATGTGGTTGATATTTTTAGGCAGCAGTTTTAGATGGTTGTAATTGCCTTGATCTGCCTATGCAGTTTGATAATTGTTGCGGAGTAATTTTTTTAGTTTATGCCATCCATATCAATTATTATCGTTAATTGGAATTCTTGGGATATGTTGGCGATTTGTCTGTGCAAGTTGCAGTTGCAAACGTATTCAGAATTTAATGTTTTAATAGTTGATAATGCCAGCACCGCCACAATGCCAGAAAAATTACTTAGCTGTTATGATAACGTTAAGATTGTACATAATATAATAAACGTTGGTTTTGCAGCTGCAAACAATCAAGCTATCAATAGTTTAGCTTCTGATAGCTGGTGTGTACTTTTAAATCCAGATGCTTTTCCTGAACCGGATTGGTTGGAAAAGTTGGTTAATGCGGCAATTGCAAATAAGCAGTATTCTTTTTTTGCCAGTAGACAATTAATGTATAACAATCCAGACCTACTGGATGGTGATGGAGATGCTTATCATGCCAGTGGCTTGATTTGGCGATATGGGCATGGTCAGCCTGTTAAGCGGGCAGCACAAATAAATCATGAAGTTTTTTCTGCATGCGCTGCTGCCGCAATGTATAAAACCAGCGCATTGCTTGAAGTTGGTTGCTTTGATGAAGATTATTTTTGTTACGCAGAAGATGTTGATCTGGGTTTCCGGCTTCGTTTAGCAGGGTATAAATGTTTATTGGTCACTGACGCAATTGTGCATCACGTTGGCTCTGCGTCAACCGGTGGTCAGCGTAGTGAGTTTTCAGTTTATCATGGACATCGTAATTTAGTTTGGACGTATGTTAAAAACATGCCTGGAGCAATGTTCTGGGGCTTTTTGCCATTGCACTTGTTGATGAATTTCGTTTCGTTATTTGTATTTAGCTTGCGCGGTCAAGGGACGGTGATTTTTCGTGCTAAAATCGACGCGTTAAAACAACTGCCTCAATTTTGGAGGAAACGAAAAACTATCCAAATGCATCGTATAGCAACAATAAAAGAAATTTGGCAGCAGTTGGATAAAAGCTTTCTGAAATTAAGCAAAAAATAAGCCAATTTCTATCCATTAGCGGCAAATGTGGAATATTACCTAAATGCAAATTGTAAGATATTCAATCTGTATAATTCCTAATCAAGAGGGCGGAGAAATAATACTAGCTCAAAATACTTAACTGTTAGCTTTTTCTAGGAGAACTCATTTGTGAGTCAAACTGTTTCAACAATTATTGTTAATTACAATGCGGGGGATCTGCTTCGGCAATGTGTCGAGTCAGTGCTCAGTTGTGAATTAGTCGTTGAAATTATTGTGGTTGACAATGCCTCATCGGATAAAAGCTTGGACGGAGTGGTAGATTTACCCAGAGTAAAAATTATAAAAAACCCAATAAATATGGGATTTGCTTCCGCTTGCAATTCCGGATTAGCTGCAGCAAATTCAGATTATCTTTTATTTCTTAATCCTGACTGCATTCTCCAGGCAAATGCTGTCAAAACGTTAGTTAAGACATTATCTCTTAGTGACTCGATTGGCATGGTTGGCGGTTTGCTAAAAAACCCGGATGGCACCGAGCAGGAGGGTTGCCGGCGCGCTGTTCCAACCCCGTGGCGTTCTTTTGTCCGAGCATTTGGTTTTTATCGATTTGCAAACAGATGGCCACGCTTGTTCTATGATTTTCATTTACATAATGAAGATATGCCCGATCAGGCTACTGAGGTAGAAGCAATATCTGGTGCTTGTATGTTAGTAAACCGTGCGGTAATCGAAAAAGTTGGATTGTGGGATGAGGAGTATTTTTTACATTGCGAGGACCTGGATTGGTGCATGCGTTTTCGACAACGTGGTTTTAAAATATTATTTGAACCCAACGCAGTTGTTGAGCATACGCAAGGTGCTTGTGGCCGGTCACGACCTGTATTTGTGGAATGGAATAAGCACAAGGGTATGTGCCGGTTTTACTGTAAGTTTTTTCGGCACCAATATCCTGGGGTACTGATGGGGGTTGTATTAGTTGGCGTATGGTTTCGCTTTGGGTTTATTGCTACAACACATTTATTTAGGCGCTTTGGGCTTTCACAGGAAAACAGGCGTGTCTGATTTGACACTAGGCGTGTTAGGCGCAACAAGTTTAGTTGGCCGCAGTATTTTAACTTCCTTAAGTAAATCAAATTCTTGCAGACTTTACGCGTATTCCCGAACCCCGCATCAAATTACTGATCACATAAACTGGCGTAGTATTCCAGAACATATCGAACAGCCTGAAACTATCCAAAATTGGCTCTGCCTGGCACCAATCTGGGTATTGTCAGATTACTTTGACTTATTGGAGCAGCATCAGATAAAGCGTATCGTAGCCTTGTCTTCTACCAGCCGGTACACAAAAACGCAGTCTACTGATCCAGCCGAGCAAGAACTGGTTCATCGCATAATTGTTGCAGAAGAAAAGTTGCAAGCATGGGCTGGAAGCAAGAATATAGAATGGATAATTTTACGACCAACCTTAATCTACGGTTATGGAAAAGATACGAATATATCGGAAATTGCTAGATTTATTAAGCGGTTCGGCTGTTTTCCTTTGTTTGGCAAAGCCCGAGGATTAAGACAACCCATTCATGCTGATGACGTTGCGAGCGCCTGCTTAGCCGCATTAAAGACGAAACATATTTCTAATAAAGCTTACAATATTGCGGGTGCTGAAAAGCTGACCTATAGAGACATGGTAACTCGAATTTTTCTGGTGCTGAACAAGCATCCGCGTTTAATAACTGTACCTATTGGTGCTTTTCAAATCGCTTTGTTTTTTTTACGAGTGATACCTCGTTATAAAAATTGGAAACCCGCAATGGCAGAAAGAATGAATCAGGATTTGGCGTTTGATTGCTCAGAAGCGGAGCGGGACTTAGGCTTTAAACCAAGAGCATTTGTGTTATCTGGTCAAGATCTGCCCAGAGAATAAACCTACTTCATTTATCATTTCATATTGCACAATGAGCGTAAACTACGCTGTCTAATGCCCAACTAATTTCATAGTCGTATCTTTGTTAAATAAACTCAAAACCCTAACATCGCACCAAGGATTTATGAAATATTTTCGTAATACCTCATGGATGCTCGCCGAGCAAATGCTCCGTATGGCGGCTGGGTTGTTGGTTGGGATTTGGGTGGCTAGATACTTAGGCCCAAAACAATTTGGTCTATTCAGCTATGTTTTGGCATTCACCACCATTTTTACCAGCCTGGCTAAGTTAGGATTGGATGGCATTGTAGTTAGGGAATTGGTTAGCCAGCCAGAAAAGCAACGCTTATATTTAGGTACGGCGTTTTGGCTTAAAATTATTGGCAGTGTTGCTTCCTTAGGGTTAGTTTTTTTAACAACGTTACTTTCAAATAACGATGCTTCCACTAATCTTTATCTTTATATCATCACTGCCGGTCTTATATTTCAGAGTTTTGAAGTAATTGATTTCTATTTTCAGTCACAAGTTAAGGCTAAACTCGTTTCAATTTGCAAGATAATTCAATTAACACTGTCTTCGCTGATAAAAATTTACTTGGTTTTGACCAAAGGTGAGTTAATTTATTTTGTCATTGTGAGTTTGGTAGATCAGTTTTCCTTAGCCGTTAGTTTGATGATCGCGTATTGGTATCAAAAAAAACCAAGTTTCTATTTTTCATTTGATTTAAGTATAGCTAAAAACTTATTGAAGGATTGTTGGCCGCTACTCTGTAGTGCATTAGTAACTTCGGTATACATGCGAATCGACCACCTGATGATAAAAGAGATGTTGGGAGAGCATGACGTTGGCATCTATTCTGCCGCAGTGAGGTTAAGTGAAGTATGGTATTTTATTCCTACATTGGTTACGATATCAGTTTTTCCAGCAATTGTGAATGCAAGACAGCAAAGTAAAGTGCTTTACCATGAGCGCTTGCAAAAGCTGTATACCTTGTTAGTTTGGGTGGCTATTGTAATTGCTATAACGATGACATTTTTAGGTAACTGGTTGGTTGTATTTTTGTATGGGGATGCATATAGTGCGGCAGGTAAAATTCTGACTATCAATGCCTGGACAGGTGTGTTTGTTAGCTTGTTTATGGTCAGTGGACGATGGATTTTAGCTGAGAATTTAACTCGTCATTCTTTATTGCGTAACGGGTTTGCCATGGTTGTTAACATTAGCATGAACTATGTATTGATTACCCGTTATGGTGTTGCTGGGGCCGCAATGGCGTCTTTATTGGCGTTTGCATCGGCAAGTTTAATTTATGATATCTTTTTTGAAGAAACCCGGCGGGTTTTTTCTTTAAAAATAAAAGCTTTTTTACCGTTTACGCTGATTAAAAAGATAGGTTGATATGGGCGAAAAGATAAAAACTTTATCAAAAGGGAAAATACTGAGTACAAGTTTTGAAATAGAATTGAATCATCCGCCTGTGAGTGGTCAAGATCAACAAGTACATATTCAATCGGAAAAGTTTAGATTCGAAATGGACCAAAAAGATTATATTCAATACGCACTTTCCGTTTTAGTCGCAGAAAAAAATCTAAAAATGCTAAAGGGTATCAAGTGATTATAGATTCTGCCGCAGTTGTTGAGGTTTTTTCTCAGCTAAATTCATTTCAAAGACCTTATATATTATTAAGAAACATTGATAATGAATTGCCAGATAATCTTAAATACGGAAAAGACATCGATATATTGATTAATAAATCAGATGAAGCTTCATTTAAAGAGTTTTTTAAGAAAATTGGCTATAACCCTATTAAACATCCATTAGCAAACAATGTTTTTCTATACGGGGTTGATAGGTTTGAGTATATGTATGCAAACAAGAATAACCATATTCTGATTGATCCTTGTTTTCAATTAGTTTGCCGCAGTTTAAATGCAGGAGAATGGATTCCTTTGGATCAAATAATACAAGAATCGGCATGGCATAACCGGCGATTTGTAGAGCAAAATAATAATCTTTCGTATTGGTCTTTAAGTTATGATGATGAGTTTATTACGCTGATAGCCAGATCGATATTTGATAAAAGAACTTTCGCCCAAGGATATATTAAACGTATTGAAGAAATATACTCTCTGATTAGTTTAGATAATGTAAACAAAAAAATGAATTTAATTTTCTTTAAATTTACTCCGCTTTTATTGCAACTAATTGAAAATCGAGAATATTCAGATTTAGTTGATCGCTATATTAAGTTTAAAGATTATTAGAGAAGCCTAATGAGTAACCCTGCTGTTATAATCCTTGATAGTTTGAATTCCAGAAGTGGCAAGTTTAAACGCTTTCAATTAGAAGACAATATTGGTGAGTCAATTCATTTGCATATTGATAATATGCGTGTGGATTTTACCATCAATGAGTTTTTTAGTTTTTCAGACATGATCCGTCAGTCTCTAAAAGAAATTGAATTCTTGCCAGGGTATGATATTGATGACTTTGATGAGTATTTTTTAAAAGAATGTACGCCATTTCTAAAGTATTTAAAAGTAATAAAAATTGAAGAAGTCAAGTTATCAGATCTAAAGTTTATAGAACATAAAACCTATAGGCAGGATCTAAAATTGATTAAGCTGGCAACCATCAATGAAATTCCTGCCTATCAGTTTTTAGAAGGAAATAAAGACGCTTTCATAAATTATAGACAGTTTAATTATTTTAATACTGATAATGAAGAGCGGTTATCAGAAAACTTAAACTCTATAAAAAATAATTCTTACCCGCTAAAAAATAACTATATTATTTTGTTTGATAAGCAAAATATTGTCCGTGATGGGCAGCATAGGGCAGCCATATTGGCGCACTTATATGGCATTAATTATAAAATAAAAATCATGCGTTTTTATTTTTCGAATGATAAACATATGGTTAAAGCAACAAGTCACAACTCAAAAACTCTTGGTAAGTGGTTTTTAAGAAAAGTGTATCGTAAGGTTCGAGGCATTATTAAAAAGTGATGTCTAAGATCGTTTTTTTTATTAAATGGCTTGCATTTTCTGTACTTGATTTTTTAGTTGTCAGCAAAAAGGCGCCTGTTTCTAAAACACTATTGTTAGTGCGATTAGATGCAATTGGGGATTATGTTTTATTCCGAAATTTTATTCAGATATTAAAAAACAGCCATCAATATAAAGATTATAAAATCACACTGTGTGGTAATGTTGTCTGGAAAGAATTGGCTGAGAATTTAGATAAAAACTTTATAGATGAATTTATTTGGCTGGATACTAAAAAATTTACCAGAAACTTATGGTATAGATGTAAAAAGGTGCAAGCCTTAACTGCTACTGGTTATGAAGTCGTTATTAGTCCTGTATATTCCAGAGAATTTTTTCACAGTGATAATGTTGTCAAGCTTGTTTCTGCTACAGAGAAAATTGGTAGCGTTGGTGATTTGTTAAATACCACGGAATTAAAGAAAGCCATTGCAGACCGTTATTATACAAAGCTGATACCTGCGACACCTGGGTTATTGTTTGAGTTTTATCGCAATCGAGAGTTCTTTAATGTATTACTTAATCAACAAGTTTCATTAAACAAACCAAGTATAAATCTTGTAAACATACCGTTAGAGTTTTCTTTGCCTCAATCTTTTGCGGTGTTGTTTATCGGTGCCAGTAAATCGACTAAAAAATGGCCGGTTAGTTATTTTGTTGATGTGGCAGACTATTTAACTGAAAAATATGGGTTAGAAATTTTGGTTTGTGGCGGGGTAGGGGATTTGCCCGATGCTAAGGAGTTTAGCCGCCTGTTTCAAAAGAAATATTTGGATTTGGTGGGGCAAACAACTTTATTACAATTATTGCGTATTTTAAAGAACGCAGAATTGTTAATCAGTAACGATACCAGCGCACCGCATTTTGCCGTAGGACTAGATAGTGCCAATGTAATTATGATTTCGAATGGCAATGGCTTTATGAGGTTTGCCCCTTATCCAAAAGATGTTACAACCAAATTTCATACTGTATTTCATCAAACTATTGAAAAAGATTTGGCGGCTTATGCCAGTTTCTGCATTCATCATCAAGGCGAAAGCGTATTGGAGATTAGTGAAATACCTGTTTGTCGTGTATTAAATAAAATTGACCAAATAATTGCCAGGCCTTAATTAATATGGATGCTCCTATACCCTTAATCTCAATTATCGTCGCAGTTTATAACGGCGCTAACACCTTGCAACGTTGTATCGATAGCATTGCCCGGCAATCTTATGCCAATAAGCAGCTAATTATCATCGATGGTGGCTCAAATGATGGAACCTTGGAGCTATTGCAGGCTAATCAACAATATATTGATTTCATGCTGTCTGAGCCTGATACCGGAATCTCTAACGCCTGGAATAAAGGTTTGGTGCACGTAAAAGGGCAATGGGTGTGCTTTTTAGGTGCGGATGATTATTTTCGGGACGATCAAGTTTTATCAACTTTGTCCAAGCATTTAGTGCAATTGCCTGCGTCTATCCGAGTTGCTTATGGTCAGATTATGTTAGTGAACTCGATAGGCGAGGAGTTGTATTTGTCGGGCTCGCCTTGGCCGATGGTTAAAGAGCGGTTTAAGCAACTAATGAGCATTCCACATCCTGGCACTATGCATCGGTCTAATTTGTTTGAGCAATTTGGTTTGTTTAACGAATCTTTCCGCATTGCAGGGGATTATGAAATGTTGCTAAGGGAATTAAAATCCTCTGATGCCGCATTTATTCCTGATTTGGTCACTGTGGTCATGCCTCAGGGTGGTGTTAGCAGTACACCTGAAAATTCATTGCTGCAATTACGCGAAGTACGGGCTGCGCAACGATTGCAGGGTTTAAGCCGTCCAGGAATTAGCTGGTTAATGGCGATGACCAGGGTTTATATCCGTTTGTTTTTGTGGCGGGTATTGGGTGAAACAACTACGCGTAAACTATTGGATTTTGGTCGTCATTGTATGGGCTTACCATCTTTTTGGACGCGGGCTTGATGTCGGTCGTTAATCCTGCTTTGCCGGTTTCAGTGATTATTCCCTGTTACCATTCTGCGGAAACCATACAACGCGCCTTTCAATCCATTCTGGATCAAACTCAGCAGCCCGGTGAAGTTATTTTAATTGACGATGCCAGTGGCGATGCAACCTTGTCTGTTTTAAAGCAACTGGAAGTTGATTATCACGGTTGGGTTAAGGTGTTGGCGCTGGCTGAAAACAAAGGCGCTTCCGAAGCCAGGAATGCGGGTTGGAATGCAGCCAGCCAGCCTTATATAGCTTTTCTGGATGCCGATGACAGCTGGCATCCAGAAAAGCTAGCTCGCCAATATCAAATTATGCTTGATCATCCTGACTTTGAGGTGTCCGGCCATCGCTGTGCGAGATACTCTGACACAGTTGCAAAGCCAGTTAGCATAACCAAAATTAGAAGAGTAACGCCGATGGCGCTGCTTTTTAAAAATCAATTTAATACCCCAACGGTGATGTTAAAGACAGCTTTACCTTTCCGGTTTAAAGCAGGAAAACATTTTGCTGAGGATTTTTATCTCTGGCAACAAATCGCATTTTCCGGTGTGGTCATTGCATTTATAGATTGCACTTTGGCCTATGTATACAAGCCTTTGTATGGTGCAAGTGGCTTAAGTGCGCACTTGTGGGCTATGGAAAAGGCCGAGCTGGATAATTTTTACTGCTTGTATAAAGACCGGCATATCAATGCGGTTTTGTTTTTGATGGCTGGGCTATTTTCATTATTAAAATACGGCAAACGTTTGGTGATTTCAGCTATCCGATCCAGTGAGGTTACCTCTTGAATAACGCCAAAAAAACAGTTTTAGCCTTTGTAATCAATGTCGACTGGTATTTTGATTTGCATTGGTTACAACGCGCATTGGCTGCAAAAGCGGCTGGGTATGATGTGCATTTGGTCATGTCTTTTACTGATCAGGAAATTTTTAAACGATTCGCTGGGCTTGGATTTACTTGTCATGCTTGGCAAATCGAACGTAAATCGTTAAACCCGTTTTTTAATCTGAAAGGTTTTTTGGCGTTACGCAGGTATTTAAAAACGATTGCGCCAGACATTATTCACGCGATTACCATTAAACCGAATATCTACGTCGGGCTGCTGGCGCATGGGTTAAAAGTGCCTTATGTGTTAAGCGTTACCGGCACGGGGACGGTATTTTCAGGTCAGTCTTTACTGATCAAAGTGGTAAGGCCAATTATAAGGGGATTGTATAAATCTTTGTGGTGTAAAGCTGGCCTGCGCAAAATTATTTTTGAAAATAGCGAAGACCGGGATTACTTTGTAAGAACGGGCTTATGTGCCGAACCAGAAGCCGTGCTAATTCTTGGTGCTGGTGTAAATACAGAAATTTTCTTGCCTGTGCCTGAATCGGTCACCGACAAGCCAGTGATTCTATTTGCTGCGAGACTGTTATGGGATAAGGGCTTGGGTGATCTGGTTGCCGCTGCCAAGCTATTGCGCGAGCGTGGGGTGAATTTTGAAATTCAGGTCGCCGGGATTATAGACAAGGATACGATGAACGCCATTGATGAGTCTGTTCTACAGGATTGGCATAACGAAGGTTGGATTACTTGGTTAGGCACGGTAAAAAATATGCCTGATTTAATCGCCCAAGCCAATATTGTCGTGCTGCCGTCTTTTTATGGTGAAGGTGTGCCACGGATCCTGATTGAAGCGGCTTCATGTCAACGGGCGATGGTGACTACTGACATGCCAGGTTGCAGGGAAATCGTTAAACACGGTATCAACGGCTTGTTGGTGCCTGCCCAAAATGTGCCTGAGTTAGCTGATGCGTTACAGCATTTATTGGAAAATCCTGGGGTGAGGAAAGCGATGGGGCAGGCTGGTCGGACGATGGTAGAGCAGGAATACTCAGAACAGCAGGTGATTGAGCATACGCTGGCGATTTATCGTGGATTGCTGGCTTGATTTATACAATTTGTAGGTCGGAATAAGCTAATTTGAGTGGTAGCGAAAATTAGAGTTCCCGGCAATTCATCGCATCGATGTGCCGGAAACAACCCTGCATCGCTGCGCTGGCGTGGTTTTATTCCGGCCTACCCAGTGTTTATCGTTCCAAAAAATTCCTTAAAAGATCATGTCCATGCTCAGTCAAAATAGACTCAGGATGAAACTGCACGCCTTCTATATCCAGGGTTTTATGCCTAACTCCCATGATTTCATCAATATTACCCGCATCATCTTGCGTCCAGGCGGTAATTTCCAAACAATCCGGAATCGTAGTTTGGTCAATCACCAAAGAATGGTAACGCGTGGCAGTAAATGGATTGGACAAGCCCTTAAACACGCCTTGATCATGATGGTAAACCAATGACGTTTTGCCGTGCATGATGGCTTTGGCGTGGATAATATCGCCGCCAAAAGCGTAGCCGATACTTTGATGGCCCAGGCACACGCCTAAAATAGGTATTTGCCCGGCAAATTTTTTAATCGCTTCAACTGACACGCCAGCTTCCTTCGGTGTACAAGGGCCTGGTGAAATAACGATTTTGTCGGGCGCTAAGGCTTCAATATCTGCAACGCTGACTTGATCGTTACGCACTACGGTGACATCCGCGCCTAATTCGCCGAAATACTGCACCAGGTTGTAAGTAAACGAGTCGTAGTTATCAACCATGACGACTTTTTTTAACGTGCTCATACTTGTTCCCCTTCTAAACCGGCCTCGGCCATACTGACGGCACGGAAAATTGCACGGCCTTTGTTCATGGTTTCATCCCATTCATTTCTGGGGATTGAGTCGTACACAATACCTGCGCCCGCTTGAATGTGTAAGGTTTTATCTTTGATGACTGCGGTTCGGATGGCAATGGCGGTATCTAAATTGCCCGACCAGGCGATATAACCAACAGCACCGGAATAAATGCCGCGTTTGACTGGTTCCAGTTCATTGATGATTTCCATAGCGCGAATTTTTGGCGCACCACTGACGGTGCCAGCTGGAAAGGTAGCTGCCAGGACATCAAAGGCATTTTTGCCGGTTTGTAATTGGCCGGTTACATTAGAAACAATGTGCATGACGTGCGAATAACGCTCAACAATCATTTTGTCAGTTAATTGTACAGTGCCGATTTTAGCAACGCGGCCTGTGTCGTTTCGGCCCAAGTCGATGAGCATTAGATGTTCGGCGATTTCTTTTGGGTCAGCCAGTAGTTCTTGTTCCAGGGCAATGTCCTGCTCAGGCGTTAAGCCTCTGCGCCGTGTACCAGCAATAGGGCGCACGGTTACTGTATCATCTTCCAATCGAACCAGAATTTCCGGTGAGGAGCCAACGATATGAAAATCCGCAAGATTAAGAAAAAACATGTACGGTGATGGATTTAAACAACGCAAGGAACGGTACAAATTGAGCGCTGAAGCCGTGTAAGGTATGGACAGGCGCTGTGATAACACCACCTGCATAATATCGCCGTTGGTAATGTATTCTTTGGCTTTAACAACCGCCGCCTCAAAGCCGTCTTGGGTAAAGCCGGACGCAAAATCGGATTCTTCAACGCGTTTGGGTTGTTTGTGCTTTTCGGGTTTAGCTTGGCTGTCGCGTAGTTTTTGGCTAAGCGAATTCAGTTTTGTAATTGCTGTTTCATAGGCATTAGGTTGTTCTGGATTGGCATGGGTCAGCAACAACATTTTGCCGGACAGGTTATCAAAAACCAGTATTTCTTCTGAAACCATTAACAAAATATCGGGGCAGCCTAATGGATCTTCTTTGCTGGTCGATTTTAGTTTTGGCTCAATATAACCAATGGTTTCATAACCAAAATAACCTACCAAGCCGCCATTAAAGCGGGGTAGCTCTGCTATATCAGGCACACGAAACCGTGCTTTAAATTCTTCTATCCAAACCAGCGGGTTTTCATGCGTGATGGTTTCTTGAATTACGCCGTTTTCTTCGATCGTAATCAGGTTGCCGGTGATTTTAACCACGGTTTGGCAGGGCAGGCCAATGATTGAATAACGTCCCCATTGTTCGCCGCCATGTACGGATTCAAATAAATAGGAATACGAGCCGTCAGCCAATTTTAGATAAGCACTTAAGGGTGTATCCAAATCAGCCAATACTTCCCGACATACAGGTATTCTGTTGTAGCCCTGTTCTGCGTATTGTTTGAATTGTTCTGGTGTCATGGTGGTATTTAGTTTTAAGCTGGGTGGTTAGTTAATCATGTGACTCATTGAATCGGTTAAATCGAATTGATAGTGCATGTGAAGCGTTGGTTGGGCTTTGTTGTCACCCAACCAAATGCCGATGGTTATGCTTTTGCCAATTCTGCACGCATATCATCAATAACTTTCTTGTAATCCGGTTGGCTAAAGATAGCTGAGCCAGCAACAAACGTATCGGCTCCAGCTGCTTTAATTTCGCGGATGTTGTCGGTTTTTACGCCGCCGTCGATTTCTAAACGAATATCGAAACCACTGGCATCAATGCGTTTGCGTACTTCGCGCAATTTGTCCAATGCTGATGGGATAAACGACTGTCCGCCAAAACCTGGGTTAACGGACATCAATAAAATCATGTCCAGTTTGTCCATAACATAATCCAGATGACTTAACGGTGTGCCAGGGTTGAACACCAGGCCTGCCTTGCAGCCAGAATCTTTAATCAATTGTAAAGTACGGTCAATATGTACCGAGCCTTCTGGATGGAAGGTGATGATGCTGGCGCCTGCTTTTGCAAAGTCAGGAATAATACGGTCAACCGGTTCAACCATCAAATGGACGTCAATAGGTGCCGTCACGCCATGTTTTCTTAAGGCTTCACAAACTAATGGCCCAATGGTCAGGTTGGGTACAAAATGATTGTCCATGACGTCAAAATGCACAACATCCGCACCTGCTTTTAAAACGTTATCCACTTCTTCGCCCAGTTTGGCAAAGTTGGCTGACAATATGGAGGGAGCAATCCAGTTTTCTTTCATTATCTGATCCTCATGGGTTAAAAACCGCTAATTATATCTTTTTTTTATTGTTTGATCTTGCGTTTACAATAGTATCAATTGTAATCACTTGGATGCACACTATAAATGAAACTAGTTACTTTTACGCAAAATAATCAAACCCGCGTTGGCGCAGTGCTGGGTGACTGGGTTGTTGATGGCTTGGGCAATGCGGCAATACCCAAAAACATGATTGATTTCTTAACGGCTGGCGCTAAGGCAATATCGGCCTTGCA
>Ga0208264_1000098_pt1 | contig 48292 bp, 39 predicted proteins | sample LakWasMet31_HOW6_2_FD_183873 | JGI IMG/M metagenome (GOLD analysis project Ga0208264, IMG submission 183873) | Freshwater sediment methanotrophic microbial communities from Lake Washington under simulated oxygen tension - Sediment Metagenome... | ecosystem: Environmental > Aquatic > Freshwater >... | reverse complement strand
GCCACGCCTATCGTCCCGGCAAAGGCCAAATGATTCCGCAACGTTTGTTCTGGGTTGAAGAAGAATGATCACACTGCCAACTCGCGGACTTTATGCCATCACCCAACCAGACAACAAAACCACTGACACCTTACTTAATGAAGTAGCCGCAGCAATTCGTGGCGGCGCAGTCATTGTGCAATATCGCGATAAAAATCCAATCGATGCAGTTGTCACAGCGGCAAAGTTACTTGAACTCTGCCGCCAACACGCCGTCCCATTGATTATCAATGACAACATCGAATTGGCTGCAAGCATTGGTTCAGACGGCGTGCATTTGGGACAAACCGATGGCAACATTGCTCAAGCAAGAAAACAATTAGGCCAGAATGCCATCATTGGCGTCTCCTGCTACAACTCCCTCGAACTGGCCATTACTGCAGAAACTGAGGGGGCAAATTACGTAGCCTTTGGCCGGTTTTTTCCCTCCACATCCAAACCATTAGCCGCCCCTGCCCAACTGCAAACCCTGCATCAGGCCAAAGCCAAACTAAATGTACCTATCGTTGCCATTGGCGGCATCTTGCCGGGAAACGGCCAATCTTTACTTGAGGCAGGCGCTGATTTATTAGCGGTCATCGGAGGGCTTTTTGATCATGAGCCGGAACAATCGGCTAGGGCTTACTTGGGGTTATTTGATCAACAATAAGCCAAATTCAAGTTATAGGCTGACTAGCAGCAGCAAACTATCACAAATTGAAGACTACGTAGATAATCTTGGGGCGAATAATCCACTAAGCTCGGATTTTTTATCCTATGGAAACCAATAGCTCTTCCGCCCTTTTACACGAAATCTCAAACGCATTTTTCTGTTTTTCATTGTAGAAAAATATTCCACCGGCTTTAGAAGGCGTTAGCTTTATGGCCTCCACTGTCTCTCTACAACAGAGTAGAGCTGAATCCCTATGGAAACTGAATCCATCAGTATTAAAATGAATAAAATTATTTCGTGTGTCATTCAACCACTCAATGTTTTTCCGATTCAAGGTGCTCACATCGGAAAACGACTTATCAAATAGCTCCATGAAATAGTCCAATTTCGTATTCGGTAGTTCTCTATCGTTTTTGTAGGCTTCTAACCACTTTCTTAAATGGACTTCATTCCATGTCTGAAAGCTATTACCATTTCTAATGGCTTATACAGATATATCCTTGGAGAGCATTGTGAATAGATATTATTGCGTATTTCCATGCTTTTTCATCACCCGAAACTCTCTCCAAACAATAGCAAAACTCATCAATAGAGGCTTGAGCATCTGACAATCGATCAAATCTAACATAATCGCACATCTCGATAATCCTTAATTTTCACAAATTATTATAAAGGTTCGAATATTCAAGCTCGTAGTGACGGGTCTTCTGATTTCCGCCAGTTCAGACGGTCATAAGCGACCCAGCAGGTCCGGTTTAACAACACGGAGCATTGAACCTGATTTAGGCTTGCGGCGCACAAAACCGATCATGCCAGTAATAGCTGAACCGAACAGCCATATGGTGCTAGGTGTAGGGACGGCAGATGGGGTAGCCACGAAACCATGGTAACCAGTGGCATTTTGGAAAGTCCCTGCTACTTGTCCGCGATTATTAATGCCAGAGGCAATTATTCCTTCATCTGAATAATTATTAGATACGCCGGGAACATCGATGATGTTATAGGTGGTGCCATCATATGAATAACCATGATTAGATGGACCATGACCGTTGAAGTTGGAATAGAAATATCCAGTCACCAGACCGCTGTCGTTGACCCCGGCGGCATGAGTTCCTCCATACCCACTCATATCAGTTTGTGCATCAGGAGCGTTAAGGGTGATGTATGTGCCGCCATTGTAAACGAAGCCATGGTTGCCAGTACCGTTATAGAAAGTCCCGGTCACTTGTCCGCTATTGTTAATGTCATAGGCATAAGTATTACCATAAGGAATACCACCGAACCCATCAGGATGGTCAAGAGTGTTGTAGGCGCTGCCGTCGTACACCAAACCATGGTGCCCCCACCCGTCTTGGAAATATCCCGTAACCTGTCCGCTATTGTTAATGCCCGTAGCAAAGTTTTCAGCAGACACGCCGTTGCCTGCAAAGTTGAGAGTTGTATAGGCGTTGCCATCGAATACGAAAAAATGTGGGTTACTATTAATGCCGCCTGTGCCGTTATAGAAAGTCCCTATCACTTGGCCATTATCGTTAATACCAAAGGCAACGGTACTACCAGCGTTTGCGTCGGGATGGTCGATGGTGCAATAGGTATTAGCGATTGGATCGTACAAGAAACCATGGATGCCAGTGGCGTCTTGGAAAGTTCCTGTTACCTGTCCACTATCGTTGATACCGTTGGCATATGTGAAACCCGTTGCGTTGGGATGGTCGAGAGTAGTGTAGTTATAAGTGGCAGCTTGACTCGTTAGTGTGAAGCTCATAAGTCCACTTAATTAAGACTGTAGCAATCAGATGCATTTTGTGAATTTCATAGAAAAAAATATCTTTTATTATTGTAAATAATAACCATAAGTTAGATTAGCCGACAGGCAATCCATTATAGGTTTGCTGTGTTGAAACCGTCCCTCGCACTAGTCTTAACCCTGGCCTGACCAACGGCTGTTTAAGAATTAATTTTTAATCCCAATACCCTTATGCAGTAGAAACAAGCTAAACAAAGCCAGCACAACAATAAAACCGACAGTCATCGCAAAGGCGATCTGAATATCAACATCGGTCACCCCGATCAAGCCATAACGAAAAGCATTGATCATGTACAACATGGGGTTACCCATGGAAATACTCTGCCAGATGCCGGGCAACATGTTGACTGAGTAAAAAACCCCGCCCAGATAACTTAAAGGTGTGAGCACAAAGTTGGGGATGATGGAAATGTCATCAAAACTTTCTGCTAACAAGGCATTGATAAATCCTGCCAGAGAAAACAACGTCGCCGTTAGCACTGCGATTGCTATCGTAACCAGAAGATTGGTCACGATAATATCGGCAAATATTTGCGCGATTAACCCAACCACGGCCCCCACCATCAAGCCGCGCACCACGCCGCCGGTAATATAACCGCTCAAAATCACCCAATTGGGGACAGGCGCGACCAGCAACTCTTCAATGTTGTGCTGAAATTTGGTGGAATAAAATGAAGACACGACGTTGGCGTAAGAGTGACTGATCACCGACATTAAAATCACGCCGGGTACAATGTAATCCATGTAGCTGACACCATTGACGGTGCCGATACGGTCACCAATCAACTTACCGAAAATGAGGAAATACAGTGCGGTGGTGATAGCTGGCGGCAACAAGGTTTGCGGCCAAATGCGAATAAATCTGAAAATTTCTTTGGTGGCGATGGTTCTGTAAGCAATGCCGTAATTCATAATTGAGCCTCTGCAGGATTAGCATCAACCAGATCCATAAACAGCTGCTCTAGTCGGTTGGTTCGATTTTTTAAGCTAATCACTTCAATATTGCGTTGGGTCAATTCTATAAACAGCCTGTTTAGGCCCTGATCTTTGGCAACGGCAACCGCCAACACTTTGTCAGACACGCGTTCGATTTGGTAACCGGCAATCACCGGTGCACCGGCGATGGGCTGAGCCAAATCCAGAATAAAATGCTCGACATGCAATCGTGCCAATAAACTGGGCATGTCAGAATTCTCGACAATCTGCCCGTGATTAATAATGGCAATATTTCGGCACAGGCTTTCTGCTTCTTCCAGATAGTGCGTGGTTAAGATAATGGTTGTGCCTTGGCTGTTAACTTCTCGGATCATATCCCACATCGAGCGGCGAATTTCTATATCCACCCCGGCCGTCGGTTCATCAAGAATCAACAATTTAGGTTGGTGCACTAAGGCCCTGGCAATCATCACCCGGCGTTTCATGCCACCTGATAAACGCCTGGATACCGTGTCCCGCTTATCCCACAACTGCATTTGTTTGAGGCAATGTTCGGTTCTTTGTACTGCTAGCTTGCGCGGCGTGCCGTAGTAGCCGGCTTGGTTGAGGACGATATTTTTGACAGTTTCAAACTGATTGAAATTAACTTCTTGCGGCACTAAGCCGATGCAGCTTTTGGCCTGCTCACGCTCACGTCTTAAGTCATGCCCAAATACGCTAACGGTGCCGGCTGTCTCGTTAATTAATGAACTAATAATACCAATTGCTGTAGATTTGCCGGCGCCGTTAGGGCCGAGTAAGGCAAAAAAATCACCTTCCTCAACATCAAGATTGATTCCTTTCAAGGCTTCAAAGCCATTTTTATATACTTTACGAAGATTACGCAGGGACAATGCACTCATACTGAAGCTTTCATTTACCGGGAGTCCTTAAATAAGTTAACACGTAGCGCTAACCACTATAAAATGCTGTGCAGAAGCTGCAAATTTGCTGCGATTTTATCAGACATTGATTTTTTTACGGATAAAACTGGATACCTTGTGAATAAACAAATCCCCCAATCTGTTGCCGCTGTTGACTTGGGGTCTAACAGCTTTCACATGATTGTTTGCAATTTAGTCGATGGCAACTTGCAAACGGTAGACCGCATTAAAGAGATGGTTAGACTGGCTTCCGGCTTGGACAAAAGAAATTATCTCGATGCCGATACCCAAGCCCGTGCGCTGGAATGCTTAGAACGTTTCGGCCAACGCATTCGTAATTTGCCCCCTGAAAGTGTCCGCATCGTCGGCACTAGCACCTTACGTTTAGCAAAAAACGCGGGGCAATTTTTGGACAAAGCCGAAAAAGCACTTAATCATCCAATACACATCATTTCCGGCATTGAAGAAGCGCGGCTAATTTACCAGGGCGTCGCTTGCAGTCTAGGTAGCAATGCTAATCTGCGCTTGGTTATGGATATTGGTGGCGGCAGCACCGAATACATCATCGGTTCAGGTGATAATCCTTACGTTAAAGAAAGCTTGCCTATGGGCTGCGTATCAGTAAGCAATGCTTTTTTTAAAAAAGGCCTGTTATCCAAACAAGCTTTTATTCAAGCAACCCTGTTTGCTGAGCAAAAACTAGAACCCTTTAAAAAACGCCTGCATCGCGATCGCTGGGATGAAGCCATCGGCGCATCTGGAAGTTTGCGCGCTATCGATAAAGTGCTTAGTGCTAAAAACTGGAGCAACAACGGTATAACCAGGGATGGACTTGAACAACTGGTTACCCACATCGGCCAATGTAGTCATATCAATGAACTGGCTTTACCAGAGCTCGATCCAGAACGATTACCGGTGTTTGCCGGCGGCGTTGCAATCGTCTATGCGACCTTTAAAAGCTTAGGCATAGAACAAATGACCGTTTCAGATGGCGCACTCCGGGAAGGTCTGATCCAGGATTTATTAGGTCGTATTTATGATCATGATATTCGCTCCGCCACCGTACAAGCATTGACTGAACGCTATCACATTGATAAAGAGCATGCCGAACACATCAGACAAACCGTCGATGTGATAATTGACCAGCTCGGCGACAACTTCTGCGCCAATAACCGAGAAAACGCAGAGCAATTTTTGCATTGGGCATGCGATCTACATGAGCTAGGCCGGGATATAGCGCATAGCCAATACAACAAACACAGTGCTTATATTATTGAAAATGGCGACCTTGCCGGTTTTTCCCGTCAAGATCAAATTTTACTGGCAACGATAGTTAAGTCTCACCGTAAAAAGTTCTCCCTTAACCGCTTCAACGAATTACCTCCGCCATGGAATGTTGATGCGCCGTTATTAACACTAATATTGCGTCTGTCCGTACTGTTAAATCGGAATCGTCAAACCCTTGAACTACCATCGTTTAAGGTAAGTATTAATAAAACAAAAATCCAATTACGATTTCCAGAAGGTTGGTTGGCACAATCACCTTTAACCCATGCTGATCTTACCCATGAAGCTGACTATCTTAGATCATCAGGATTAAAACTCGATTTTGCTTAATTAGTTTCATGCGCATTTTATCTCGCATCACGATTTTATTACTGGGCTTAGCATTTGTTCTATGCGCCTTATTGGTATTTTTTGGCGTTGGCGACCGGCCCGACTTAGTTGTAGGCTGGACACTCACGCGTGATGATATTGTCAGAGCCAAAAAAATCTTGTATGAAGGCGCAAAAACCAAGCCGGACGCCATTGGTACGATAGAGCTGAGCGAAGAAGATATAAATTTAGCGACCAATTACTTGCTCAATCGCTACAGTAAAAGCGCGGTCGATATACAGATAAAAAATAACAAGTTGCGTTTTATTGTCTCCATGACATTGCCGGATAATCCCTTAGGGAAATATCTCAACATCAGCTTTCGCCTGGGGAATGAAAACGACGAGCCACTGCCTAGTTTTACAAAATTCAAAGTCGGTAAATTGCTGCTGCCCGCCGACTTTGCGGCTTGGATTATTGATAATGTGATTCGTCATTCGTCATTAAATGAGTACTTCATTTTGGCCACTCGTCCACTTAAATCAGTACAAATTGACGAGCAGAAAGTCACGATTACTTACTTCTCCAATCTCAACTCGTTAATCGAAGCCCAAAACTTTTTGACTAACCGAGGAGATACTCATACTCACACCATCTATCAGCAGAAACTTGCAGAAATAATTGCCCAACATGATCCCGAATGGCTTTTATCTCTGGCTGACTTGTTAAAACCATTATTTGCACTCGCCTACCAGCGCTCCACGTTAGAAAATGCCATAGAAGAAAATAGAATTGTCATTTTCACTATCAATGATTATGTCAACAAAGGGATTATGTCTAAAAGTAGCCCTGTTATTTCTGCAAGCCAAAAACATTACCCGGCTTATTTATATAAACGCGTCGATCTGGCACAACATTTTATTGGTTCCGCCGCCATTACGGCGTCTGCCAATGGTCAAATATCAAAGTTAGTTGGCGAAGAAAAGGAATTGAGTGACGCCAAGGTCGGTAGTGGCTTTAGTTTTATAGATTTAACTGCAGATAAAGCCGGCACCCGCTTTGGCGAAATGGCAACAGCATCCGCCGCAAGTGCCAGAAAAATCCAGCAGGCTGTAGCGCAAATCAATGATTACAAGGACTTCATGCCTGATCCCCGTGATCTTCCCGAACACATGAATGAGGAAGAATTCAGACAACGATTCAACTCTATAAACAGCCCCGAGTATCAGGAAATTTCAAAACTCATTGATGCCCGTATCGCAGCGCTGGCAATTTACAATCGCCCATAAAAAAGGGAGCTAAAAGCTCCCTTAAGTACACCTAAATCTATTAGGATTTAGTTAGTAAAACTTTTACCTGGTGTACCTGGTAATGTTGGAAATTTTTGTTTGGGAAATTCGCCAGTCAAACCATTCAGAAAAGCGACAATATCGGCAGTTTCATCTTTGGACAAATCTTTACCCAACTGCAATTTAGCCATCAATTTAACAGTTTCATCTAATGTTTTGGCTGAGCCATTGTGCAGATAAGGAGCTGTTAGCGCGACGTTACGCAAAGTTGGTACTTTCCAAAGATGTTCATCTTCAACTTTTTTGCTAACTTCCGCCAAGCCTTTGTCTTTGCTGAAATGATGGCTAGCTTCCAAAGAACCATTTGGAATCACCGGGAATTTTTGGAACACGCCTGGGCCGTTAAATGCCGGTCCGCTATGGCATCCAGTACAACCCAATTCAGCAACCTTTTCCAAGCCTCTAACTTGTTGTGCTGTCAAGGCGGATTTATCTCCCGCAACGTAGCGATCGTAAGGACTATTAGGCGTAATAAGCGTTCTTTCATACGCAGCTATTGCCTTGGTAGCGTTTTCTTTAGAAATTGAATCCTTACCAAACACTTGTTCAAACGAAGTGACGTAACCATCAATGGTTTTTAAACGAGCCACGACATCATCCCAGCTTGCCATACCCATTTCAATTGGATTTGTCACGGGGCCAGCAGCTTGTTCTTCAAGGCTTGCGGCTCTACCGTCCCAAAACTGTACTTTGTTAAATGCCGCATTCCATACCGTAGGCGCACTCCGACCACCTGTTTGACCATTGACACCCATCGAATTTGGACGATTATCTTCTCCGCCCAAAGAGGTGTTATGACAAGAAGCACATGAAACAGTACCAGTAGATGATAAGCGTGGATCATGGTAAAGCAATTGTCCCAATTCTACCTTGGCGGCTGTAGTAGCATTATCTGCAGGTGCAGGCGCCTCTGTAGGTAAAGCTTCCCAAGCTTGGGCTACTGAAATTGAACTTGCTAATGCTAACGCTGTTACCAGCGACCGTATTTTAAACATACCTTCCTCCAAGCTATTGTTATAAAAAGCAGCGACAATCATTTGATATTCACTGCGGGTAGTTTGTGATTTCTGCTGAAACCTATTTTTATGCAATCTTTAAGCTTTACAAATTTTTTCACTTAAAAACTTATACATTCAAATAACCCAGCAAAATTGTATGACAAGCGGCTAATAAGGTAAAACGTAAATCAACGAATTCACTGACTTTTAGCGATTACTGCTCGTCACTCAGCGCTGAAAACAATGCAATGGCCTCTTCAAGCTTACTGTATTTAAATTCAAAACAATCGCATTGTTCAATCATCTCTGCCAATTTTTCAAATCCATGCACACCCAACACACTGTAATTAAATGCATTTTCAGCCGCACTTAGCATTGCTCGGCCCTTGCTCAAAGGCGTTAATTCAGTTTCTGAATCTGGGATATATTTAGGGAAAATCAATTTTGACGGAACTGCAGGTTGGTTTGATAATTGAATGCTTTGCTCTGGTGCGCACATGTGGCTAATTGAGCCTTTCGCAGTACCGGTCACAACTTGTCCAAACTCAGCGCTAGGAGAAAATCGTTGAATAACATCGATAGATTGATTTTTTAAACTTACTGGCCGAGGCACTGGATAAATTTTCCCGTCCGCCATAGACAACAAAGTCATTTCATCCGAAAGCAGCCGCCAACCAGAGCAGACTAACGCCGCGCACAAAGTGCTTTTACCGCTGCCCGGTGTACCAGGAAATATAAACGCTAAGCCATTACGCTCAACAACTGCTGCATGAATAATAAGATAGTGATTGGAATGATTGGCGATGCACCAGTTTAACCCCCATTCAAAAAAGGCAGCGGCTTGTGCATAAGGAAGAGGCTTAAACGGAAAATAACCGTCAAAATAGAAATTAACTTGCGGTCTTATATAGCGCCGTAATTTTGACGGTGAGGATAGTTCAACATGAAAATCAATAAAATCATTTTCATTAATTAATTGATAGGCACCATAAAGGCGTTGAATATGTTCGGTAATATCGGCAATTGACGAGGTTAAGCAAACATTAAAGCATCCCAATCTAAAGCGTAATCCATTTATGATTAGATGCTTTATTTGTCTTTTTGGTAAAGATTTTACGCTATTCACGCACTTTGCTTGGTAATGTTTAACAAATCTAGCGCGACAAAGCGATCGATAAAAACGTCCAAATAATTATTGATTTCCAGCCAAGATAAATCGGCAAAGTTTTTAACCAATTTTTTTAACAAGTCATCTCTGGACATTGTTTGTGTATTCAAACTAGAAAGCAGTCCACCACTCATTTCATCTAGTAGATGCGTGTCGCCCGACAAATGATCATAAATGACATAGTCACCTTGCAACTGTATGCAGCTAATCTTAACTTTAACAGCAATGATATTGTTTGTTTTAGCATCACTTAAAAGCTCATCCATCATCAAAGCAATACCGTCCAATTATTTCCATGTTGCTTCAAGGAAAGACTCAAAGGTGTATCCTTTTGGAATGCTAAAGGTTCCTGCTGCCAAATCTCTTACATTTTGTTCTGATAATGCATAATTTTTAACAATTTTTGTATTCAAAAAAGCGGTAGCTAAATAAGATTCTTTTTTGTATTGATTGGTGTTATTTAAAATTTCTCTAAAAGTCACATCAGGACCAGTACCAAAAATACCTTTATAAGTTACCCCACCCGTAAAAGTGTAAAAAGTAGAAGACTGAAGCGTTTGTGACGTTGTTAAAGTAGTGCTACTGCCTATTTTAAAGTAGTTAGTATTAGAAGGTAATTGACTAACGGAGGTATAGGTAACTGACCCAACTTGAGAACCTTTTTCATCAATAATACTTTCCACTTGTGGCTCATATTTATTACGATCGCCATACTTTATGCCGCCAATCCAAGAGTAAGATGCGTCTTTTTTAGGCTTTGCAATCAAATTGATGGTGTATTTTATAACCTTATTTTTATCTTTATTTTGAAGCTTACTCATGACAATACAAGTATCCCTGATTGTTGGAGCAGTCTCAGTCCATTTACTATCATCCCTTGTAATATAACTCTGAACATTACTCTGACTAGTAACACCACTAGATGTGGTAACCGTTGATGTTGTAGGTTGACCAGCAATTAACCCGGTAGATCCGACACCAGCTACACAACTGCCAGTGCCGACATGAGATTCGTTACCCGACGCACTTTCCGAAGCACACAAAGCTCCAAATACTGACCGACTAGATAAAGTTAACACTACCGGCGTTGTAATCCCTGCCCCTTTGATAAAACGCCGTCTGTTAGTTACGTCTTCTTCTGGTTTTACACTAACCTGAATTTCTTGCTCTTGACTGTTCATAATCTCTCACCTGATAACTGAATGCGTTAAAAACACTTAACAAAAACTATTAAATTTAACCCGAATAAACCTTAATCTAAGCCAACTCTAACAAATATTCTTATCTTTGTATATTCAAGATACATATTCTATCCATCCACTATTTTTATTTTATATTTCAACTTGTTATCTGTATTTGGAATAGTCGGCGTTTTTCATATTACTGTCATTATTTGCTCATTGCAGCTTTACGCTGCTGGGTAGCTTCCCTCTCAATCTATATAGAGACTGATTTAAATAATGTACCAAAGTTTTTCGTTGATATTTCAGCAACATCAACAGCTGAAATACCTCGTAACTCAGCAACATGCTCGGCAACATAGCGAACATAGGTTGGGTAATTGGGCCGCCCACGAAATGGCACTGGCGCTAAATACGGGGAATCAGTTTCGATAAGAAACCGGTCAGCAGGGACTTTTTTAGCAACTTCCTTTATTTCTTTGGCGCTATTGAATGTCACAATGCCAGAAAAAGAAATGTAAAAGTTCAAATCCATCGCCTGCTTGGCAAATTCCCAATCTTCAGTGAAGCAGTGAATAATGCCGCCTACTTCACCAGCACCTTCTTCCTTTAATATTCTCAAGGTATCCAGTTTTGCTTCGCGAGTATGAATAATTAACGGTTTTTTCAGAGCTTTTGCGGCATTGATATGATTTCTGAAACGCTGTTGCTGCCAGTTTAAATCACCTTCACTGCGAAAATAATCAAGCCCTGTCTCGCCGATAGCAATAACCTTATCTTGACTACCCAAGGCTATAAGCTCATCAACACTGGGATCTTTACCGTCTTGTTCATTCGGGTGCACACCTACGCTAACCGATATTTGCGCATAAGGCGAAACCAGCTCCAGCATTGCTGGATAGGCTTCCAAATCAATTGCTATACATAAAAGGTGTTCAATATGCTGATTTTTGACTTCATTCATGAAGCAGGAAAAATCATGGTTGTATGGCGCAAGGTCTAAACGATCGAGATGGCAGTGAGAATCTATAAGCATGGTTAATAATTCAAGTAAGAAGTTACATCGTATGGGTCGCGCGATCATTTTCCAATGCGCCGGCCAAATAGGTTTCAATTTTATTACGTGCCAGCCCACCGTCTTGGTCGCTGAATTGCACCCCAATACCAGCAGCACGATAACCTTCTGAGCCAGTCGGGGTCTTCCAGATTATTTTCCCGGCGATGGGTAAACGTTCTGTTTCTTCCATTAAATTAAGCAACATAAATACTTCTTGGCCCATTTCATAGTTGCGATTTGTCGGTATAAATAAGCCGCCGTTAATTACGAAGGGCATGTAAGCGGCATACAACGCGCTTTTATCTTTAATGGAAAGTGACAATATGCCTTGCCTGGGGGGTGCTTCAGCCATGGTGTGTGCCTCGATTAAGTTCTTGCCATTGAATCAGAATGTCTTCAAACATCAACTGCTTGTTGATTTGCGTATCAAGCAGTTGACGATTGAGCAGTAATAAATCATACAACTTATAAAGTTTTTTTAAGTTTAGTTGCTGAGTCAGTTCCTGCAAGGGCTTGATAAGGTCGGGGTTATAAAGATCAGTTGCTTTGTCATAAGCGCATTTAATTAAATCAACCACCCAGGAGGTGATCCAAAACAGCAACGGACCTTCAGACAATTTTTGCCACTCTTCAGCGATTAAGACTGGATGCGTTTGTTGCTTTGCAACCGCCAGCCAACTTTTAAAGCAATCATTACGTAGCTTAACATGGCCGTTTTTTGCAAAAGCCTGGGCTTGTAATGGTGCGCCTTGAGCCAGGCTAAATAGTATTTCTGGATCATCGTTTACAGCCTGTTGCTGTAACCAGCTAATAACGATAGCTTTATCGGGTTTGTTGATGCTTATTTTCTGACATCGACTGACTATCGTGGCCGGTAATTTTCCGGGTCTATCGGTAATTAAAATAATGACAGTACGCTCGTTGGGCTCTTCCAAACATTTTAAGAAAGCATTAGCCGAGTTATTAGTTAAGCTATCAGCCGGATTGATAATAATTACACGATAGTTTTCAAATTGCGGTTTTAGGCTCAATTGAGTAATTAAGCTACGAATTTGCTCTACAGCAATAGTTTTTTTGCTTTCCGCAGGTTTAATTAAAATGTAGTCAGGATGAGTATCGGCTTTAAGTAGCAAACAACTTTGACACTCACCGCAGCTGAAACCTGCTTGTTGAGGATTGCTGCAAAGCAACGCATAGGCAAATTGCTTGGCTAGCGCAAGCTTGCCAAGCCCTGCATTACCACTAATCAATAATGCTTGGGGAATACGCTGTTGTAAAACATAACCATGCAGCCTCTCCCAATCTTGTTGGAGCCAGGGATGCAATGTATTTAGCATTGATTTCTAACCAAAAAACGCATGGCATCAATAATTTCACGTTGCACGTCCGTCAAAGGCTGATTAGCTCGTATTAACTTTATGCGCTGTGGATTTAATTCGGCCTGTAATAAATAGGCGCGGCGAACATGTTCAAAAAAACTGATAGTTTCAGCTTCAAAACGATCAAAAGCACCGCGTTTTTTGGCTCTACGCATGCCAACTTCAACAGGCGCATCAAGCAATAGTGTTAAGTCAGGCCGTAAAGAGCCTTGCACTAAATTCTCTAAGTGTTCGATAGTGCTTATCCGCATATTGCGGCCTCCGCCCTGATAGGCGTAAGTCGCATCGGTAAATCGATCACATAGTACCCATTTCCCTTGAGATAAAGCCGGCTCAATGACATGTTTAATGTGTTGCGACCTTGCAGCAAACACCAAAAGTAATTCGGCCTGTTCGGAAATTGTTTCACTATGAGGATCCAGCAGTAATAAACGAATTTTTTCGGCAAGTGCCGTACCGCCCGGCTCTCGAGTGACAACCACAGGGATATTATGATGGGCCAAATAATCCTTTATAAAGGTCAGATTAGTGGTTTTACCAACGCCTTCACCACCTTCCAAGGTAATAAATTTACCTCTAATCATTTTTTCTTCCTTTGAAAATTATCTACCGCGGCATTGTGCTCTTTTATTGATGCTGAAAACACGTGAGTGCCATCACCCTTGGCAACGAAATAGAGACTGTCTCCATTCTCAGGGTGCAAAGCAGAATGAATGGCATCGCGGCCAGGCATGGCTATCGGCGTCGGCGGTAAGCCACTGATTACATAAGTATTGTAGGGAGTTGGCGCAATCAAATCTTTGCTTCTAATGTCACCTTGATAACTATCGCCCATACCATAAATCACCGTTGGGTCAGTTTGTAATAGTATGCCTTGTTGAAGTCTGCGCACAAACACGCCGGCAATTTGTGGACGCTCGGATTTTTCACCCGTTTCTTTTTCGACAATAGAAGCCAGAATTAATGCTTCATAAGGGGTTTTAAGCGGCAATCCCTCTGCTCTAGCTTGCCATTCTTGCTGTAGCACCTGTTGCATTTTGTCGTAAGCTCTTTTCAATAAAGACACATCGGACATATGCTTTTCAAAAAAATAGGTATCAGGAAATAACAATCCTTCCAAGGGCGCTATAGAGGTGGAATTAGATGTCGCTACGTGATGTAAATCGACGCTTAATTGAGCCATTAAAGCATCAAAGGTGATGTTATTTAAAGTGTGCTCAAGGTAAGGATTTTTATCTATTTCCTGACGAATTTCCTTATAACTCCAGCCTTCTGGAAAGGTAATAGCGTACTGCTTGGCTTTCCCATGAACAAATAAATCGAGTATTTCAGGGATATTCAACCCCGGCGATAACTCATATTCTCCGGTTTTAATTTTTGTCATCGCATTTTCTTGAAGAGCAATGACCTTAAACCAGAAAGGCTTAATAGTGAGCTTTTGGGCAACCAGCTTGTCGGTGATCTGATTAAAAGAATCACCTTTTTCAATGGTTATAGTTGATGATTTATAAACGACAGGTAAGTGCAAAGCATTTTGATAATCCATCCATAGCCAACCACCCGAGAAACTCAAAATCAACAATAAAAAACCAATAATTCTATTGCTCATTTTGGACACCCTTATCTTCAAAATGTTCTAGCCAATGCTGAAATTGCCGTGTTAAGGGGCCTACCAAAAATTGCTGATGTTCAATTTGCCGAACTGGCCAAATACCTATGACTGAATTACAAACGAACAGCTCATCGGCAGATAACAAATCATCCCGACTCACTCGACCTTCAAAAATTTTTATTCCATGTAATGCTGCTTGTTCCATAACAACGCCTCTTATAATGCCGGCGACGCCCGCTTTTTCAAGACTTGCCGTATAAAGCGCTTCATTCTTAACAAAAAACAGATTGGTCATGGTGCCTTCAACCACATAACCATCGATATCGAGCATGATGCCTTCTTGGATCGTTGGATCATGCCATTCGGCTCTCGCCAGCACTTGTTCCAGTCGGTTAAGATGTTTGATGCCAGCTAACGTTGGATTTAATCCCAAACGAGTAGCGCAAAAACGCACGTGAATACCTTGTTGTTGGTAGCTATTAGGATAATCTGGATAAGGATGTAAGCTGACTATGCGGGTCGGTTTAACCACATCAGGCTGACGATAGCCGCGCCCGCCTGTCCCGCGAGTTACTATAATTTTGACAACTGCTCGGTCGGCCTGATTAGCAAGGCTCGCGACCTCATTCTTAAGCAGTTTATTATCTGGAGGACTAATTAAAAGTCTTGAACAACCGGCATTGAGTCGTTGCAAATGTCGATCAAGAAATTGAGCTTGGCCTGATTTGACGGCAATAGTTTCAAATAATCCATCGCCATATTGCAAGCCACGATCACTAACCTCAATGTGTTCCTTGCTTTCTCCATTGATCAAAATCATGGGCAAGGAACATTAAGTATGTCGTCGAAAGACAAAAACGATTATTGGTAACGTTTAAAAATCAACGTGCCATTAGTGCCGCCAAAACCAAAAGAATTGGACATTGCAACATCGATTTTCATGTTTCGTGCAATGTTTGGCACATAATCAAGATCGCATTCAGGATCTTGGTTTTCAAGATTGATGGTAGGTGGTGCAATTTGATTTTTAATGCTTAATGCAGTTAAGACAGCTTCAATACCGCCTGCTGCGCCAAGCATATGGCCAATCATCGATTTAGTAGAGCTGACTGCGACCTTGTAAATATGTTCACCCAAGGCAGCTTTCATTGCATGGGTCTCGCCAACATCACCTGCTGGAGTAGACGTGCCGTGAGCATTGATATAGTCAACAGCATCAGCATTCAAACCAGCATCACGCAAGGCATTGCGCATGCATCGAGCAGCACCTTCACCACCTTCAGAAGGAGTCGTAATGTGATAAGCGTCACCACTCATACCAAACCCGATCAGTTCAGCATAAATCTTCGCACCACGGGCCTTGGCATGTTCCAATTCTTCAAGAACTACCACACCTGCACCATCACTTAGCACAAAACCATCACGGTCTTTATCCCAAGGACGACTCGCAGTTTGCGGGCTGTCATTGCGTCGAGAAAGTGCCTTCGCAGAAGCAAATCCACCCATTGCTGTAGGTGACGTTGTACAGCGCTCAGCACCGCCAGCAACCATAACATCCGCATCGCCATAAGCAATTAAACGAGCCGCATCACCAATATTGTGAGTACCTGTCGCGCAAGCGGTAACAATCGCATAGTTGGGGCCTTTCAATCCATATTTGATAGAAAGATTCCCGGAAATCATATTAATAATGTTACCCGGAACAAAAAATGGCGAAATTCGACGCGGGCCACCTTTTTCATAGGTTGCATAGCACTCTTCTATACCCGTAATGCCACCTATGCCTGAGCCGATAGCTACCCCGATACGCTCGGCATTAGCTTCTGTGACCTCAATGCCAGAATCTTCAAACGCCTGACAGCCGGCGGCAAGGCCATAGTGGACAAAACCGTCCATGCGTTTGGCATCTTTCTCAGCAATATATTGAGTTATGTCAAAATTCCTAATCACACCGCCAAAAGTGGTGGCGAACGGAGAAATATCAAAAGAGTCAATGTAACTGATACCGCTTTTACCATTGACAATACCTTCCCATGTTTCAGAAACAGTATTTGCTAGAGGCGTAACAGCGCCCAATCCAGTTATAACAACTCGACGTTTACTCAATGTAGGTTACCGTAAGAAAAATGAAGGAGGAACAAAGGGGATGGTGCTGGGTAGTGGATGAAGCATTCATCCACTACTTAACTGAAAATTTAAACGTTTTTGGTTACGTAATCGATAGCTTGTTGAACTGTCGTAATTTTTTCAGCTTCATCGTCTGGAATTTCGCATTCAAATTCTTCTTCAAGAGCCATAACGAGTTCAACTGTATCCAGAGAATCAGCACCAAGATCATCTACAAATGAAGCATCATTAGCGATCTCTTCCTTTACACCCAATTGCTCTGCAACAATCTTTTTTACTCGTTCTTCAATGTTACTCATAATTATTATCCTCAAACATCACGATATTATTAGCTTTAAGCTTTGTTAATCGTAATTGTATTGTTGTTGATTTTATTAGAAATCCCGTCGCCGGCAATTCCAGACGGCGGGGCAATTATACTTGATATTAAGACAGTGTCACAAGGTTAAGGCATAAACATGCCACCATTGACATGCAGAGTTTCGCCAGTGATATAGCCAGCACCTTCTGAAGCCAAAAATGACACCGCATGCGCAATCTCTTGAGCATCACCTAGTCGAGACAAAGGAATTGATGCCAACAAATTATTTTTAATATCGTCAGACAGCTCTTTGGTCATATCAGTATCAATAAAGCCAGGAGCGACGGTATTGACAGTGATATTGCGCGAACCAACCTCCTTAGCCAATGATTTGGCAAAACCAACCATTCCGGCTTTCGCGGCCGCGTAATTTGCTTGACCGGCATTACCCGTAGCGCCAACCACCGAGGATATATTAATAATTCGGCCGGTTTTTGCTTTCATCATGCCGCGTAACACAGCTTTAGACATCCTAAAAACTGACGTCAAATTAGTGTTGATGATGTCATCCCATTCATCATCTTTCATTCGCATCAACAGGTTATCTCGGGTAATGCCGGCATTATTTACTAACACAGCTGGCGCACCGAAGTCCTCGTTAATACTTTTAAGCACTTCCTCAACAGACTTGGGATCGGCAACATTTAATGTTAAGCCTCTACCACTTTCACCCAAAAAAGCAGAAATTGCCTCTGCACCACCAGCCGTGGTTGCAGTACCGATCACAAAAAAACCATCTTTTACCAATCTTTCCGCGATGGCTCGGCCTATTCCGCGACTAGCGCCGGTTACTAAAGCTATTTGCTTACCCATTAAGATTCTCCAATACCTCATTCAATGAAGCTGTATCGTAAATTGAAAAATGTCTGGCTTCTTTAACAATGCGTTTATTCAGACCGACCAATACCTTTCCAGGCCCACACTCAACAAAAGTAGTAACGCCTTGATCATGCATAAAACGAATACTATCCGACCAACGCACCGGCTGATAAAGTTGTTCTTTTAATGCGTTACGAATCACTTCAGGTGCTGTATGCGCGGCAATATCAACGTTGTGAATAAGCGTCAATTTGGGCATTTCAATCTCTGTATTCTGCAATAAATGATCAAGCTTATCTGCAGCAGAGTGCATTAGGGCACAATGAGAAGGCACGCTAACAGGCAATAACACCGCTCGTTTAGCACCCGCTTCTTTGGCTGCGACAATTGCCCGATCAACAGCTGCGGCATGCCCGGCAATCACTACCTGCCCTGGCGAATTGAAATTTGCCGCAGAAACTTCTTCATTAAGCTCTCTTCGACTAGCTTCAATACAGGCTGCGACAACCTGATGATCTTCGAGCCCTAAAATTGCCGCCATTGCCCCAACGCCAGTGGGCACAGCTTCCTGCATCAATCGGCCTCTTTCAGCGACTAATTGAATAGCATCTTCAAAAGCGATCGCTTCAGCACAAACCAAGGCAGTATATTCGCCAAGGCTATGACCAGCAGCCCAAGCAGGGCGAATCGAACTTTGCTTGCGCCATACTTCCCACACTGCAACACCTGCCGCCAACATCGCAGGCTGGGTATTGTGTGTTTGATTTAACTGATCTTCCGGGCCTTCAGCAACGATTGCCCACAAATCTTTTCCCAATACATCAGAAGCGCGCTCAAAAGTTTGTCGCACTTCCGGATAAGATGCAGCCAGATCCGCAAGCATGCCCAACGACTGTGAGCCCTGTCCGGGAAAAACAAAGGCCAAATTATAAGATTGGTTATTCATTATTTTTTCAATCAAATTAATATCTAATTAACGCAGAACCCCACGTGAATCCCGCCCCAAAAGCCTCGAGCAATACCACCTGCCCACGTTGAATGCGCCCATCCCGAACAGCTTCATTGAAAGCCAGCAACACGGAAGCAGACGAAGTATTACCCTGCCCTTCCAATGTCAACACCACATGATCCATGGACATTTTCAACTTTTTAGCCGTGGCGGCAATTATTCGTGTATTGGCTTGATGAGGCACCAGCCAATCCACATCTGATTGCTGCATATTATTTGCAGCCAGCGTTTCATCAACAATACGGCCCAAAGTATTTACAGCTACTTTAAATACTTCGTTACCACGCATACTTATAAAAGGAGCTTCATCTCTATTGGCTTCACTTCCAGCCTTGGGATTTGGACAATACAACAAATCCTCGTACTCACCGTCAGAATGAATATGCGTAGATAAAATACCAGTTTCTTCTGATGCTGCCAGCAGTACAGCGCCAGCACCATCACCAAACAATATGCAGGTACTACGATCTGTCCAATCCACCAATCGTGAATTAATTTCAGAACCGATGACGAGAACTTTTTTGGCAGCGCCAGTTTTAATATACTGATCGGCAATGCTTAAGGCAAAAATGGAGCCCGAACACGCGGCCTGCACATCAAAAGCCACACAGTTTCTAATGCCTAATCTTTCCTGCAACAAACAACCGGTGCTAGGATAAACACGATCAGGTGTGCTCGTTGCAACAATAATTAAATCAATGTCTTGAGGCTCACAACCAGCCGCCTCAATAGCTTGTCTTGCGGCTATTTCAGCCATACTGGAAGCAGTCTCATCAGCTGCCGCTATGCGACGGCTTTTTATGCCGGTACGCTCGTAAATCCAACTATCTGAAGTATCTACCGTTTGCGAAATATGTTCGTTAGTGCGGACTTCAGCCGGCAAATAACCACCGGTACCAATTACTCTTGAGTATCGAGTCATGCACTTTCCTTTTGAGTTAATGTTGCCTCAACTTGTTCGCTTATCTTCCTAATAACATCTTTTTGCACTTCGACCTCAGCAAGTTGAATCGCTGTTTTAAACGCTAATACATCAGCACCACCATGACTTTTAATCACCAAGCCACGCAATCCAAGAAAACTAGCACCGTTATATAACCTAGGATCAATGTGCTGCTTGAACGATTTAAGTACCGGATAAGCAATTAGCGCTACTAGCTTGGTCAAAATATTTTGGCTAAACGCCTCTTTCAGTGCGCTGGCAATCATCTTTGCAGCGCCTTCAATTGATTTAAGTGCAACATTACCAACAAAGCCATCAGTAACAATTAAATCAACTTTGACGTTACCGGCGTTCAATGAGTTTCCTTCAACATAACCGATATAATTTAGCGAGGAGTTTTCCAGTAATTTTGCAGCCGACTTGACTTGCTCATTACCTTTAACATCCTCTTCGCCAATATTTAGCAGGCCAACTGTTGGATTTTCGATATTTTCCACAGCCTTAACCAATTCCGCCCCCATGACGGCAAATTGAAAAAGGTGCTCGGCGGTACAATCTACATTTGCCCCCAAATCCAACACATGCGTATGCCCATGTATTGACGGCAAGGTAGAAATGATAGCGGGACGATCTATACCGGGAATCATCTTTAAGACAAAGCGTGCAGTAGCCATTAGCGCACCAGTATTACCGGCACTTACACAAGCATCTGCCTTACCATCCTTCACAAGATTGATGGCAACGCGCATAGAGGAATCTTTTTTATTTTTTAACGCTTTAGCAGGAGATTCATCCATAGCAACGCACTCTGATGCGTGCTGAATAATTAATCTTTCTTTGAAATCAAGCGGGCTTTTTGCCAACTGTTGTTTAACAACAGTCTCGTCACCTACTAAAATCAGCTTAAGGTTTGGATTGTTTTTTAGACAATCTAATGATGCGGGAATGGTAACCTCAGGACCGTGATCCCCGCCCATTACATCAATCGAAATTGTTAGGCTCACGCTGACTAATGACTCCTGAGTTGATAAAAATAAGCCGAACCAGAATTGGTTCGGCATATATCACTAGCTAAAAAACGATAGAACTTATTCTTCTTCTTTAACCGCAACAATTTGACGACCTTTAAAAAAGCCATCGGGAGTAACATGGTGACGTAAATGAGTTTCACCAGTTAACGGATCCTGAGACAAAGTAGGACCGGTTAAGGCATCGTGTGAACGACGTTGACCACGTCTTGAACGTGATACTTTACTTTTTTGTACTGCCATTATAAATCTCCAGATTTTTTAAGTTTTGCTAAGATGGAAAAAGGATTTTTGCTGGGCGACTGCAAGTTATTTTCCGGTACATCAGGTTCTTCAAAGCCCGGTTTTTGGATTAAACAATTGTGCTGATGCTTGGGGAAAGTAGGTATTACAAGCAACAACTCATCTTCAATGATGTCTTTTAAAATTAACTTCCCTTCCTCAATCATCAAAGGCTCATAGCCCTCAGGCAATCTATCCGCCTGCTCAATTGAAGTAACAATGCCTAATTTGACTCCAATATCTACCGGCCATTCAACTGCCTGTAAACAATTTTGACATTGAAGCTGCAGCACAGCTTTTAATTGACCCTCAATTTTGGGCACCCTGCCTTCCCGAGCAAAAAAAAGGCTTACGGAAACCGCCCCTTCATCGTTGAGCAAAAATTCACCCAAGCGATCAAGGCCTTTTAAAGGCAAAAGTCCCGTTAGTTCTCCTCGCTTATCAGCAAGTTGTAACGGATCAATGTAGATAGGTAATCGGTCTGACATAACCGGGCAATAATATATGGAAATGACAAATGCGTCAAACAACACACCCGTTTTTACAGATAGATAACGGTTATAAATCCACACCAATACGCATTCAACGCGACTTACAAATACCTAGTTTTAAACAAAAATGTCAACATAATTTTTATTAGATAAAACACAACATATTGTGTTAATATTTTTACAAATCACTACATATCGACAAAGCAACAAATCAAATGAATGCTGCAACTCACTGATTTGCGGCCGATTTTTCTTTTCCATCAACACTAATTTAGCCGAGGCGCAATCTTATGACAGCACAACTTCATGTCATCGCTAACAACGTCACCGACATTCCATTTCAAGATGCTTCAATGGATATTTGGGACACCAAATATCGGTTAAAAGCCAAAGACGGCAGTGCCATTGATGCAACTATTGATGATACCTACAAGCGAGTTGCCAAGGCGCTTTCTGAAGTTGAAAAGAGTAAGAGCAAGCAAGAACAATATTACAAAGAATTTTTGTGGGCCTTGCGCCAAGGTGCAATCCCAGCCGGACGTATTGTCTCCAATGCCGGCGCACTAGAGCACAAACCTGCCACATCTACGATCAATTGCACCGTGTCCGGCACCATTGCCGATTCCATGGATGACATCTTAGCCAAAGTCCACGAAGCCGGACTTACCCTCAAAGCCGGTTGCGGCATCGGCTATGAATTTTCTACCTTACGCCCCAAAAACGCCTATGTATCTGGTGCCGGCGCCTACACATCCGGGCCGCTATCGTTCATGGATATATACGACAAAATGTGTTTCACCGTGTCATCAGCCGGCGGCAGACGTGGTGCGCAAATGGCCACTTTTGATATTGGTCACCCCGACGTGGTCGAATTCATCCGCGCCAAACGCGAAGACGGCCGTTTGCGTCAATTCAACCTGTCCTTGCTCATCACCACCGAATTCGTTGAAGCCGTTAAAAACGACCGACCTTGGGCACTATCATTTCCGGTCACCGAAAAAGAAGTCGCGATTGATAACTTAGATTTAACAGACAGCACACAAATTGTCTGGCGTGACCTGCCCGGCAAAGACGGCTACATCGTCAATGACGACGGCCTGATTGCATGCCGCATCAGTAAAACCATGCCTGCCCGCCGTCTGTGGGACATCATCATGAGCTCCACTTACGACTACGCCGAACCCGGATTTATCCTGATCGACAAAGTCAACGAAATGAACAACAACTGGTTTTGCGAGAAAATTCGCGCTACCAACCCCTGCGGCGAACAACCACTGCCCCCTTACGGCAGCTGCTTGCTAGGTTCAATCAACCTGACCCGATTCGTGAAAAAGCCCTTTACCCGCGATGCAAGTTTTGATTGGGACACTTACCGTAAAACCATCAATATCTTTACCCGCATGCTGGACAACGTCGTTGAAATCAACGGCCTGCCGTTGCCACAACAACGCGACGAAATCACCTCCAAGCGTCGCCACGGCATGGGCTACTTAGGCTTAGGCTCAACCGTCACCATGCTGGGCATGAGATACGGCGATGACTCGTCATTACAATTTACTGAAGAAGTCACCAAAACTTTGGCAGTTGAAGGCTGGAAAACCGGCTTAGCGCTCGCTAAAGAAAAAGGCGCGGCGCCGATTATGGACAAAATCTTCACCGTCACCGGCGAAATGCTCCACAAACGCCCGGAAATGCTTGCCGACGGTTATAAATTGGGCGATGAAATCACCGGCAAAATATTGCACGCCAAATACAGCCGCTACATGCAGCAACTGGCCAAAGAAGAACCGGAACTGATTGCCGAACTCGCGAAGACCGGCTGCCGCTTTACTCATCACAGCTCTATTGCGCCCACCGGCACCATTTCTTTATCCTTAGCCAACAACGCCAGCAACGGCATAGAACCCAGCTTTGCGCATCATTATTCACGCAACGTCATCCGTGCCGGTAAAAAATCCAAAGAAAAAATCGATGTATTCTCCTTTGAATTGCTGGCCTATCGTTCGTTGGTTAACCCGCAAGCCATGCCTTACAGCGAAGATCCCAACCAAGCCCTGCCGGATTACTTTATTGCCGCCGACGATGTCACGCCTAAACAGCATGTCGACATCCAAGCCGCCGCGCAAAAGTGGATTGATTCCTCAATCTCCAAAACCGCCAACGTGCCGACCGATTATCCGTATGAAGACTTTAAGTCCATCTACGAATACGCCTACGACAAAGGCTTAAAAGGCTGCACCACCTTCCGCTTTAACCCGGAAGTCTTCCAAGGCGTATTGGTCAAAGAATCGGACTTGGAAAACACCACCTACCAATTCACTTTGGAAGATGGCCATGTCGTAGAATTTAAAGGCAACGAAGAAGTCGAATACGACGGCGAAATCCACAGCGCCGCCAACCTGTTTGATGCTTTAAAAGAAGGCTATTACGGTAAGTTTTAATCTTTCAAAAATGCGTAGGTTGGGTTAGGCGCTAGCCGTAACCCAACAATCAACCAGTATTACCGTTGGATTACGCTATCGCTACCAAAAGTAGGCGCTTTAAGCGACCCAATGACGGCCAAAACATATAGAGACACCAACATGACACACAAAATCGCAAAAAAAATCGTCAGCTATAAAGTCCTGACTAAAGAAAACATCGAAGCAGCCAAGCTGGCAGAACAGCCGTCGCTGCAAAGCATGAACGAAAAAGTCGAGCGCCCGGAAGTCCTGCTCGGCTCCACCTATAAAATTAAAACCCCACAGTCCGAGCATGCGCTGTACATCACCATCAACGACATGGTGCTCAACCTCGGCACCGCCCACGAAGAGCGCCGCCCTTACGAAATCTTCATCAACTCCAAAAACATGGAACATTTTCAATGGGTGCTAGCGCTGACTAGGCTGATTTCCGCAGTATTCCGCAAAGGCGGCGACGCCACCTTCTTGGTGGAAGAAATGAAAGCGGTATTCGACCCGCACGGCGGCTACTTCAAAAAAGGCGGTATATTCATGCCCTCGCTGGTTGCCGAAATCGGCTACGCCATCGAATCACACATGAAACACATCGGCATGATCAAGCCGGAAAAAATGACCGACCACCAAAAGCAATTTCTCGACGAAAAACGCCGCGAATTTGAAGCTCAACATGGCGAAACTGAAGGCCAATCATTTCCGGAAAAAGCAGTACTTTGTAATAAGTGCAGTACCAAGGCGATGGTGTTAATGGATGGCTGTATGACTTGTTTGAATTGTGGGGAGAGTAAGTGTGGTTGATTGGTTGTGCGACGGCAATCACCGATCATTAAACGAAACCATAAGCATTTTGTAACTTACACGGATAGATTAAATGAAATCTATAGTTGACCTATGGCGCGGCATTTGCCGCCATCCATTTAAAACGCTTCAACACATATTTACGTCTTTCAGTGTTATTTTTACAGTCATCAAGATGATTACTCATTTTGTGCCCAATATAAAAATCGAAGGTGCAATTCCTTTAATTACAGCAATATCAATAAGCATTTTTTTTGGTCTCAAAAAGATTTGGAAACCATCAAAGATCGAAATAAAAATAGCAAACTCCAATACTGTAATTGAAGTGCTTTTTGGCGACTTATTTGAGCAAAGTGGTATTCGAGCAATTGCAGTCAACGAATTTTTCGATAGTAAAATTGGAAAGCCCGTGTCCGATAAAAGCCTTCATGGAATGTTTCTACAAAAATGCTTTGGTGGTCACCCTGAATCATTCGATAAACAAGTAGATGATGAATTAAAAAAAATTCAAGGCGAGGAAGTTCAAAAAATCGACGGTAAAACCAAACGCTTTCCAATTGGAGCAACTGCAATAATTAATGCCAATCAAGATCGTTACTTAGTGTTTGCGCTATCAAAAACGAACCCAGATACCTGCAAAGCTAATTCAAATGTCTCCCTGATGTGGGATGCTTTGCATGAACTTTGGCAGCGAACTCGAATTGAGTCTGGTGGGCATGATCTAAACCTACCTCTTATTGGTAGCGGCTTATCTGGTCTTGGATTGCCTACTCGTGATCTTCTGAACCTAATTATCCTTTCAGCAATCACGGAGACAAAATTTAAAGAAATTACACAGCGAATTCGGGTTGTGTTGCATCGTGATCGATTTGACGAACTCGATTTAAGAGATTTAAAAAAACATTGGGAATAAAAATAATGGCATACCGCAACGGCACTTATGTAGCATTTCACGCAAATGGAACTAACATTCCTGGCGGCAATTCTGATATTGACTACTACAACCTAGTGAAAGCGTGGTCTGCAAAAACAGATGACGAATTCACCATGAACAATAGCCATGACAAAGCGTCGGCGGTTCGTGATTCAAGTAAAAAAGAAACCTTAAAAAGATCTCTTCTTGAGAGATTAAGGAATTCCAAGAACATGGTGCTAATCATTGGCGAAACTACGCTTTTAGATGATGATTGGGTGCCATTTGAAATAGAAAAGGCTGTAGATACTTATAAAATCCCAATAATTGCCGCCTACACTGGTTATGGAACGCCGATTCGGAATCCTGCCGCTTTAAAAGTACATTGGCCGAGTGCGCTTGCAACTCGTATAAACAATGGAACCGCTAATGTCATCCATATCCCGTTTAAAAAAGCGGCGTTGCTGGACGCAATTTCTCAATTCTCACACAATTCGCTTCCTCTGGGCGAAGGGTTTGGATTTTACAGCGATGAAGCATATAGAAGCTTTGGTATACAAGGTTAAAAAGCCACGTAGGGTACGCACCGCGTACCTTTTGGGCGTTTAATTAATCGGAATCCTCCAAAAAATGGTACGCAATGCGTACCCTACAAATTTTGCCGTTGTTATGTTTGGGAGGTGGTTTTGTCTGATTATCGCCGCTGTTATGTACCGGGTGGGTCGTATTTCTTTACGGTGGTCACGGAACGACGGGCTGGGATTTTGGCAAACGATTCGGCGCGGGACTGTTTGCGGAATGCAATTCGACATTGCCAACAACACTTGCCGTTTCGCGTTGATGCACTGGTGATATTGCCCGATCATATTCACTCCATCTGGACATTGCCAACCGATGATTGCGATTATTCCAAACGCTGGGGCATCATCAAAAAATACTTTACTCAATCATGGCTGGCGTTAGCTATTTGGGAAAATGACTTTAAGAGGAAACGCCAATGAAATGCCCCATTTGCAAACATGGTGAAACCACCAATGGCACAGCCAGTATCACACTGGAAAGAGCTTCTGGGACGTTGGTTTTCAAAAATGTTCCGGCGCAAGTTTGTACCAACTGCGGCGAAGAGTTCTTTAGCGATGATGTCACACGCTCGATTTTAGATCAGGCCGAATCGGCTATCAGTGCTGGGGTAAAGATAGATGTACGGCAATATCGGACGGCATGAAGCTATATGGGGTACGCACCGCGTACCTTTTGGGAGCTTAATTACCGAAACCCTCCAAAAATGGCACGCAATGCATACCCTACCGAAATTTTTCTGCTGTTATGTTGGGGAGCGGCGGGCGACAACCCAAAGAGTTCAATTGAGGTCAAATTTACTTATTTGCCGCCGCAACCTTTCTTGCTTTCCCTTATATCGGCTACGCTGCAGCTGCCGAAGCCGATTATCTGTGCATCTAATAACGCCATTTTTACCGCGTTTTTAACTCGTTCCGTTTTTGCATTATCTTCATCATTTTCAAGTGCAGAGCTGCTAGCCGCTTTAGTGGCTGCCGCGGCGGCATTGCTTACACCCGTTGGTATCGCTATCGTTGAGGCCGTTTGAGGCACTCCAAAGGTATTTCCGACTGCCTGGATATTACTTGCGCCGATTACCGCCGCAGCCGCGATGGTAATGTCGTGACCGCCGATACCGGCCTCACCAGCGTCGACGACACCACGCGGAGCAGCCAAAGTAACATTACCAATATGGTCATTGTTAAAACCGGATTGGGCGCGTATGCCGCTGCCTGAAACCGTGGCAGGAAACTCCACTGTTAGATTTCCATTTGCGTCGATACTGACTTTGGGCCGTGGCGTGGCTATCGCGGATTTAGCACCACGCCCAGCATCGATATTACCTTCCGAAGACCATATGGTGATGTCACCGGAATCCAAGGTAAATACCCGCGACTGATTCACCTGTAAATCGCCTTTCACCAGTATATTGATGTCGCCTTGGCGTTGCGCAACGATACCCAGTTCCGCCTGGCTTTTTTGGCCGGTAAACGCAGACGCGAGACCGGCATTAATCATACCGCCCGGGGCAAGCAAATTGATGTTGCCGCCTTCCAGAGTTTGAATACGGCTGAAAAATAGTTTGATGTCACCGGATGGACTATTAGGGAACAATCTTGCGATGGCATCATAACCGCGTTGGTAGGCGAGCTGCTGGGCCGCGCCTTTTGACGTTGCCGCCGCTTTGGCCGCGCTACGGATTTCTTCAAACAATATTTCCAATGCTATCTGCAAGCGACCGGTGATTGTTGATTGCTGATACAACGCAACCTGCTTGTTTTTATAAGCGCCATCTGCCACGTAATATTGCAGAAAATCATTCAGCGGCCGAACATCCTGACTCAGCCGGTTACCGGCCAATACCACAATATCAGCCCCATCTTTCGCCAGCGCGGAATTGAGCAATGGCCCGACAGTGGTGATACCTTCCGAACTACCCAAATCGATATTACGCCCGGCCCAGACATTTAATAATCCCGGTCCGGCCAGCTGCACTCCGCCCGCCGAGCCTTGTACTGCGCCGGTGGTTGCATCCCGCTGTAATGGATAAATAATATCCCGGCCGACACTAACATTGGTCACGTCTTCGGTGTGGATGTTCTGAATTTTTAAGCCCAGGTTCACCAAATCCAAGCCGGCAGAGATTTCAGTGGCTTTGGCCGTGGCTATTAAAGCGTCGCCGATACCGATGATGCTGCCGTGACCGGAAATAATTTGATTACGCGAAGTATCGGTTTGGTGCACCGGTTGAGCGCCATGGACAGTGGCGCTGTCACCACCATAAGGCGTGGTATAAAAGTACTTGGTGGCATCGCTAATCGTCGCCGCAGGTTGTACAAGCGACAGCAGTTGCTTAGGATCCACGTCCAGCTGGTTGACGGTAACGCCGTTGCTTGCATTGCCTATGCTGATGTCGCCTGCTGCTTTCAGGTCAAGACTGCTACCGGCGGCCGGATACAGCGCCATGGAATCGGCAATTTGTAAGCCGCCGGTCAGCGCATAAGCTGTCAGGTTGCCGGGATAGAGTGACAGTAACGGAAAACTGGCGCTGGTTAAAATCGTCCTGCCTTTAGGAGAGGCCTGGTCGAAAATTTTGTATTGTTGTTGAATCAGCGCGGTATCGTTGTTCAAACGAATATCACCCGCCAAGCTTTGTAGATTAATGCCGCTATTTTGCGAGTAGGTGGTGAAGTAACTGGTTTTATCGAGAAACTTCGGTTCGGTCAGTACAAAAGGGTTTAACACGCTACCCACCTCGATACCGCTACCGGCCTTGATGTTAAATTGCGCATCGCCCATCGCGAATATCGGCCCGGAGCTAAACTGTGTGCCACCGGTGATCGCACCTTTAGCGCTTAAATCGGCATGGCCCTTATCCACATAGAACACACCACCGGCGATGTCGCCGCCTGCGCTTACCTCGAGATTACCGCCGCCTTGCTGTTGCCGGACGTTTTCGGTAATTACGCCATTTTCGACCTTGCCTACCGGTTTGGCCGAGCTAGGCAGCATTACTGATAAATCTTGAATATCGGCACCGGCATGAATACTGACATTGCCGCCGCCCAATGCGCCGACGTTTTCCCGGAAACCGAATTTTAGGTTTTGTATGTTGGCGTTGGCACTGTTTTGCACCACCAAGCCATCGAAGGCGATGCCCCAGGCTGTGGCGCGATCCGCGCTGGTTATACCGTTACTGGGATTCCAGTTACCGGTGCGTTGCAACCAGTCGGACATGAATTGAGGAGTGCTTGCACCAAAAATACTGCCACCGGCATTTAAGGTCACATCGCCACCATCGAAGGGATATTCGACAAAAAAACCGGCTGCGACCAGATTATTGCTGAAACTGCCGTAACGTTGGCTTTCTGCGGCACGGCCAGCTGTGTAAACCGTGGATGTCCAGTCAGTCAGGAGAATATCGCCTGCCGAAGCCATATTGATATTGCCGGTACCGGTCCGAACGCTGGTATTACTGCCTATCGTCAGTGCCCCGGCATGTGTTGAAGCTTGGACATCGCTCAGGTTAGCGCTTTGTAAATCAGCGCCTGCGACAATGTTGTAACTCCAGGATGAACCGGTTTGTAACGTCAGTGTGGGCAACCAGTTGGCGCTGGTACCAAGCAGCCCGGCAAGTTGGCTGGCATCGTACATAGCAAAACCGTCGCTGATAGTTTGGTTAACATTGACATCGGCCGCCGATCTCAAGCTGAGCAAGCCCGGCATTTGGGCATCTCCGAAACGCCAGTTTTTACCTTGCATTGTCGGAAGTTCCAGGTCCCAGCCATTGTGTTCGACCAGATTGCCCGCGATTTTACTTGGATTATATTTCACGGCAGCTGAGCCGGAATTCGGAAAAATCCTCACAAACAATTGCCGGAACGTTGCGGAATCCGGATTACTGTCAAAGTAATAAGTACCGTCTGTGTTTAATAAGCTGCTGCCGGCGGCCGTCAAGTTTTTTACCACACCAGTCCCGTTGATTTGTTGCAAACTGCCGATCAAGCCAGCCACATCGCTCAACTGGGTTGTCCAGATTTTGCTGTCTTGCGACACCCAAGTATTGCCGGTCAGGGATTCCGATAAATCCAGAGTCAAACTGCCCGTACTCTGAATATCCAATCCAGGTTGCAAGCTAAATCCGCCTAAACGAGCTTGAAGCCCGGTATTTTGACCAGCAGCATCCATATAGCTTTGTGTATCGTTGCGCCATTGCTGGATTTGGGCGTTGCTCAGCGGTATATCCAAATAATGCGCCATAGCTTCCACTTTCATCGTATCGGCGCCGTGTATCGTGTTGCCGTCTATCGCCACGGCGGCATCGTTGTTGCTTAGTCGATTAACGATGACTTCTACCGAGCCGCCATGACCGGCGCCAGTACCTGATACGTCGATGACCGCACCGCCTGCTATGGATACGCCTTGTTGTCCATCGCCATCAGCATCGATTGAGGTTAATAATACGTTTCCGCCCTTATTTTCGCTGCCTTGTGATACTGCGTTAAGGTGAGAACCGCTGTGTATTTGTACTTTATCGCCAGCCGCCAGTTGTATAGAACCCGCCTGATCACCGCTGACATCCAGATTGCCGAATATGTTTAACAGTCCGTTATCGGCAGTCAATTTGATGTTGTCAGCGTTGACATGATCATCTGCTGCAACGGTAAGATCGCCTTGCCGTTGCCGGATCGAAATATCGCCTTCGAAGCCGGCGTTTTGTAGGAAACCGTTGAGCCCGGAAAAACTCGCATACGGTGCATTGCGCGCATCCAGACTGAAACTGCCACCCGTTGCGCCCTGATAGGCATGAGCGCTAACGCTGCCATTCAAGATGACGTTGCCGTTGGCGGCGCTGAGCACTACATTACCGGCATCTGCGCCCAAACTGCTGCCGGAAACGTTAAGCCTTGCGCCTGATTGAATGTTCAAATCGCCCTGCCCGGCTGTCAGGCCAATAGCGCCGCCCCCGGAATAGAGATAGTTAGCCGCAAGATCGATGATTCGGCCCGATGTATCAATGCTGCCCGCTATGTTTAAATTCTGTGCGGCATCCAGTTTTACTACCCCGGAAGCCAGCTCGATACGTCCCTGATGGTCGATTTGGTTAGCGGTCACGCTAAGTCTTGCGCCCAAGGCGGTTGTTGTTTTGGGCGCAAGGCCGTCAGCGATGGTGGTCAAATTATGCTGCCCCAAATTTAGCCTGGTATCGGCTCCGGAAGCTGCAGTCCAGAGCGGCGTCGTAATGCGGACATCGCTCGCAGCCGTTATGGTACTGCTGCCGCTATTGAGTAATGATGATTGCGCATCCAATTGCACTTGCCCGAAGCCGGTCAATGCGTAGTTACCGGCACCGAGCGTGATGGTATCGGCTTTTAGATTGAGCAGGCCCTGACCGGAACCGTCTTGTCCAGCGGTCGCGCCGTGGGTATTTTGTAGGGTGATATTATTGGCGTTGATCGCGGCAATTTGACCGGCGCTGCCATAGCCGTAGATACCGGCGGCATCGATAGTCAGGTTGCGCAATTGCAGGTTCATCGCACTGATCATGTCGACCGTACTGTAGCTTTTCAGTGTCAGGCTATCGGCATGCAATTGATTTAAAGCCGATTCGGAAAGATTCAGGCCGTGCCCGGTGCCGACGCCGCCCAGCGTAATCAGGCTGGAGCTAAGCGTCAGCTCGCCTTTATCCATGACAATGTTGCCGTTAAAAACAGTATCTTTTCCGGCATCCAGCAATATTGATCCCGAGCTTGTCAGCTGGGTATTTTCAGCGATATTCAAGGTGCCGGTTTGCCTGCTCAGCCCTGCAGCAGCGCGTGATACGCTCGCTTGACCGGCATTGGAAACGCGTAGCAACGCACCATCGGTACTGCTGCTGGCGGCATTGGTAATATCAAAAATGCTGTCCGATTTGCTTAGACTTCCTACGGCGCTGATGCCGGCGCCGGTTTCCAGTACAACGCTATCGGTCGCCGCGAGCAAAATTTCCGGCGCTTGTAAATGCGCATTGGCGGCAACGTCAACTGTTTGCGTGCTAACAGTCAGTTGAGTGCGGCTATAACCACGAGTCCTTTTGCCACCGAGCAAAATACTATCGACACCGAGATTGTTCAATTGATCAGCCAGCAACACCACACCGCCAGTGATTGCGCTACTGTCACCGCGCTGTCTGATGACCGACAATTGGTTGGCGCTAATATCCAGCATGCCGCCTAAGCCACCGATTGCTGCAGTGGCGCTAATCTTCGCAGCCAGCTCCAATTGTTGCCCAGCCAACAAACTCAGATTACCGGCATCTTGCGGCAACGCGCCATTGGCTTGAAAAAACCGGCTGGCAGCCGTTTCCTGATATTCCGAACGCGTACGGGCAACATTACCCGACTCCACCACAAAGCCGGACCAACGGCTATCGGCAATATTCGTTCCGGCTGAATAACGGTAACCTGCAACGATGTTTGCGCCATCTACTCGTCTTGCGCTGGTACCGGCCGCCATATCAGTACTGCCGGATTGCGGAGTGACCAAATAGGCGCCGGGCAATAGCGCATAGTGGGCGGGCAGCAGCACATAGTTACCGGCGGGTAAACCTGAATTGGCGCTTAAATATATGCTGTCGCCAAGTGTCAGTCCCGAGCCGGAAAACTCCAATGGATCATAAGGCGCATAACCCGCTTGCAGACTGGGCAGGATTGCGTAATTCTGCTGATAACCGGCGGAGCCTGCATCAAGATAATCAATACTGCCGCCCGGACCGGCAATAAATTCGAACGAGGATAAGTTACCGCCACCGTTCAGGTTTATCTGCGCACCCTTCGCCAAGTCAATATCAGGAGAGGACAAGCTAATGGCTTTTTGCGGTGTACCGATTTGGATATTGCTGTACAGCCCGAGCGGATAAATCCAGTCCAATCCGCCTTGCGTGCGGCCGAACGGAATCAAGGTGCCGCTGTCGTCACTGACCGATGTTAGGCTGCCTGCTGCCAGCGTTAACGATTTGTCGGCAGTGAGATTAATCTCGCCAAACGGCGCCAGTAAATTACCTGCGCTAACGATTTTCGGTGCGCTGATGTTGAGCTGCCCGGCTGCCGACAAAGGCGTTGCGAATTTACCGTGTGCAGGCAGGATATTGATCAGACCGTCGGGGCTTAACGCAGAATCCACAGTGATACTGAACTTACTCAGCGTAGTCGGATAAATTTCCCTGGCACCCAGAGTTAACTCGCCGGTAAGCGTCAAACTGCCGAGCAAGTCCTTTTCGCTATTAGGATTCACGCCGATCAGACGAATGTCGCCGCTACTGTTAAGCTGGGTTTTAGCAAAACCGCTAATTTCGCTGGAGCCGTGCAAATCAATGTTATTGGCGGTAACGCTAAAAACAGCATCTTTACCTTGATTATTCGCCAATGATGGATCACTCAAATTACCATGCGCGGTCCGGTTCCAGCTTGAACCTAGGCTAAAGGTATTGGCTGTCAACAGCACTTGCCCGCTGCCATCGCTGCCGTTCCAAGCATGGCTTATCAGCGGCGCATCTAGTTCCAGGCTTTGCTTCAGCGACAAGTTAACGTCGCCGTCGAAACGGATTTCACCGCGTTCAGGTACTGCCGGTGACGCCGAGTATTGCGCCGGTTCCACTACTGAACTGGCCAGTTTCAAGCGATCAAAACCGGCCTGACTGATTTGGGCAGCCGAAATATAGGCTTGGCCATTAACTGCGGAATCCGGCCAAGCAGATGGCTCGGTGCTGACATGAATAACCCGGTCAGTAGTGGTAAATACCACACCCTCTGGTTCGCCGCGATGCTGTGCGTTTAACTCCAGGTTCAAACTACCACCGGCTGCCGACCAACCGTTACCGGCCGCAGTTTGGCCTTGACCCGCTTTAGCCAAAAATTGACCTTGCAGCAGCATGCCTTCAGCGGCAGTTAAATTAACAGTACCGGCATTGGAGGCGATGTTTTGCCGAGTACGTCCCCGGCTGTTAACAATATCCAGTCCGGCATGGGTACCTGATACATCGATGCTGCTACCTTTATCCATCACGATATAGCCGCGATCCGCACTCAGGCTGACAGTGCCGCCTGCTTTCACATCACCCAGTGTCAAACCTGCGGTATTAGGCGTCCACACGGTTGTACCCGCCGCATTTAAATGCGCATTTGCTCCCAGAAAGATGGCTTGATTCGGGTTGTAGCCCTTGTCTATCGATGACGGCGGCAGCCCCAGAGTCAGGCTAATTGCTCCGGCGGGAGTGTTCAACGTGCCATTGATGCGGATATTGGCATCGGAAGTGAATGTTATCGTAGCGTTGGGATCGGTTGTAATTGCGGCGTTGTGGCCGATATTAATGCGGCGTTGGGGATCGTAACCACCGGCAATCGCCGCATTATGAGCCAGCGTTAGACTTAAATTGACCTGCTTTCGCTGATAATCGGGTAGAAAATCCTGATGAACCAATCCGCTCAAATTTGAGCCGCTGCTTGCTGACATTGCTGCGGAATTAAGCTGCCAATTACGTTGTTGCAAATGTATTTGCGTGCCGTCGGCAATATCCAGATTGCCTGCGTTGGCCGTCAACGCATAACTGCTGAAACCACCCGATTCCAACAAAGTGGCAGGCAAAAATAAGCTTGTCGTGCCTGCGCCATCCACAACCGAGTTGGCTACTTCAATATCGTTGGCGGTGATACTTAAAGCGCCGCCCCTTTCCAGAGCATAAGACGATAACTCCGCGCCAAGCATTAAACTGCTGGGTTGCAAGCCGACAGTCGCCAGGCTGATGTTACCGCCCTTGCCTGCCGTCAGCGTGTGATTGCTTTGCAACCAGGCGCCGCCGTTTGCGGTCAATTTGGATCCTTTATCCATCAGCAAATCGCCTTGCGCTTGCAGATCAATATCGCCACCGTCTAACGGCAACGACTTAAGTGTTTGCGATTTGCGAATATCGTTCGGATCATTAATCCAAACGCCGCTGGTATCAATAGCGCTGTTGGCCGCCAGATGTAACTGGCCGGATGTCTGATTGTAGATATTGGTTTTGAGTTGCACGCTGCAGGAAGGCGCGGTAATGCCGCCTTGCAGGTCGATCTCACCGGCTTGCAGTGTTAACTGTCCGGCATTAGGCAGCTTAAGAGTGGCATTTTTTGCAATGGTCAGCTTGCCGCCGGTATTCAGGTTAAGACGATTTAGGCCGTTGCCGAATAAGGCATTACTCAAATACATCGGTGTGGAAATACTTTCATCCAAACCAAACGAGGTATAGGTCTGATTGTTTTGAAACAACACATCTTGTTGGTTTTGATTCGACCACGCGGTATCTATGCTTAATGCGCCGCCTTTGGCCCAATCTCCGATAGCGCGTTGATACTGACCATTGATGGTGCCGCCGTTAATATTTCCATCCAGCACCAGCCCCCGGGTTTTTATATCAACCAAACCGGCATCCTTGCCTTGATAGTAGCCAGGTTGATAGTAGCGCTGGGTTAGGATTTTCTGATAAGTCCGGTTGGGATCGGCTTTGGCAATATCGTAGACACTGCCATTGGCAATCAACTTGGTAGTATCAACAAAACCGCCGACATAATGCAGCGAACCGCCTGAAACATCGATGTCGGCACCTTGCTGGACAATGACATCGCCTTCGGAATGCAGGTTGACCTTACCGGCTGCGATATTACGTTCTTCAACAGAATGCCGGATTTTTTCGACAGCTCCGGAAATATCCGCCAATGGCGTGCCTTTGCGAATATCAACTTTGACGGTTTTACCATGCAATATGCCGTTTTTCTGGATCGGCGCATCACGCAACTCGTTGTTGCGAAGCTCTACATCGACCACGTTGCCGGACATTGCCAGTTCGACATTTTTAACGCCGGACACATCGATGCTACTGCCTGTTTCCAGCACGATGCGGCTGCTATTGCCAGCCGTTGTCGAACTCATGGCTAACGACGGATCTTCACTAGCGGTTAGCTCAACATCACCGCCATGCGCAATAATTTGCGAGCCGGTTTTCATCTGAATGCGCCCGGCTTCCAGCTTGAAATTGGATTTGGGCTGCGGCTGTCCGTTCACTGCCGTCCCGCCGCTTGTATCAAGGGTTACTGAAGTCGTACTGCCGGACGCCATGGTAACCGTGGCTTGAGTCCCTAAGCCATCGCCCGATTCGGCAGCACGCACGGTAGTGGTCGGCTGCAAAGCGTAGCTCTGGTCAGTTTGGGATTTCACCAACTTGGCGCCTTCTCTGGCCAACAGCCTGACACTGCCATTCAAGGCCACCGAGGTACTGGCTGAAACGATACCTTGTTGGGACACGGCAAAGCCCATCATTGTGGTATTGCCGCGCTCGGTCAGAATTTTGCCGACATTCTTTACATCGCCGCCGGTTTGTACTTCCACCAGCAAACCGCGCAAATCTGCGGAATCCGTTTCTTGCAGATACACCTTATCGGTAGCGGCAGCCAAAATAACCTGCCCGTCGGGCGCAGTAATCGTGCCGTCATTTTCCACTTCAGGCGCAGCCAGAATCACCCGGCCACTGTTGGCGGCGGCGATAGTGGCGCCTTTTTCAACCAGGATCCTGATTTTTTCACGGTTGCCGTTGCCGGTATCCCGGTACACGGTGCCGTCTCCTGACAATGCCGCTACCGGGTCATGGTTAGGGCTGCTATCGACTACTTTACTGATGCCTTGCTGAACAACGGCATCGCTGATCTTAAGATTGGTTGCCACCAAACTGTTGGCATTCACCGATGAATCTTTGCCAAAAACAAAACCGTTGGCATTCACCAGATAGACCTGGCCGTTAGCGCTAAGCTTGCCGAAAATGCGGCTGGCATCAACCTGGTGAATATTATTTAAAGCCACGGACGAACTACCTGGCTGCACAATCTGCACACTTTTACCCGCAGCAATATTGAAGCTCTTCCAATCCAGAACCGCCTTATCGGTAGTCTGATTGACAGTCAGCTTTTGGCCGTCAGCGCTGATACTGCCCGAGGCATGGCCGACATCAATACCCGGATGCAACGCAGAACTGGTCAACTCGTTAATTCCAGGTTGATTTCCCGGCACGGCATTAATCGACACCGGCAATCCGGCCTCTTCGGCACCGGCATCGGAGGTATTTGCAATGACGAAAATACCGCCTGCCAAAATACGGCTTATGCAGTATTGCAGGGATTTTTCTTTACTGGCGATTGCAGTGTGCTGGTTATTCATCATGGCTTAGGCGCGATTTTTAGTCACTTACATAGTCAACCAGATACATCGAGAACGCAAGCGTTGTTACCTTTAAACCATAACGCGCCTTAAACACCTTTCATAAAAATATTTAAAAATCATTATGTTACATACCCATTCCACTATAGTTTCCCGACAAGAAACAATATGTTTTGCGGAAAATGTTTGACTAAACACACTTTGCAGACTTACTGTTATTACCGGCTGGTAATAACGGTTTTATAAAAATCAGCCCTGGTCAGAGCTAGTTGTAAATTCTCCTAAAAAAGCAAAGGGATTGTGAGTGCGGGGTTTACAGCTTTAATTTTTTTGCAGTACATGGGGAACATGTTCCCTAAATGAATCAAATGGGGCGATTTATGAAGCTGATTAAACAACACAAACTGGCGGTTGCAATATGTCTCGCATGCGGCGTTAACAGTGCGCAAGCTGCGATCAATAATGGCGGTCCAACGGTTCAACCCTTGGGTAGCGGTACCAGTGGCGAAATGTTCTTGAGCGTCTTTGACTCGGGAATATCAACATCTTTTGCTATAGATCTCGGTACCACAGTGGAAGATTTTTTATCTAACGCTGAAGCCTCACGCAGTTGGGACCTGGGATCGAGTTTCACAAGTTTTGCAGCGCTGTCCAACGATCCTTTAATCTTTAATGTGGCGGGCAATAACACCTACCCAGGATTAAAAGCTACCAACAATTCCGTCAACTTCGGCGACTTGGTCAGTCGGAGAACTGGGCAAACCTATGTCGGCGGAAATCAAAATGTCCTCCAGCTTTCTCAAAGTTTTGGCGTAAAAGTGAGTGCCAGAGCGATTAATATCAACACAGGTACCGATAGTAATCAGACCGATTTTGCGGCGAATAACAGCATAACTACCTCCAACACTAACAACCAATCCTACTGGACCAAAGAGTGGGGATCTAACATGGGACTTACCGGATATACCGCTAGCGCAACTGTTAGAAACGGTGAAGTTACACCTCTCGAAGCGACTGCCGGCGTCACGCTCGATTTGGCTTGGTTCCATGCATCTGCCGGCAGCGCTGCAACCTCCAAAGCTCTCTACGACGTGCTCAATGGCTATCTAACGCTAGATGTTTCGGACTCAAAATTGACTTGGCACTCCAACGTTGCCGAGGTTCCACTTCCTGCGACAGTCTGGCTATTTTTGGGCGGTTTGATGTCTATTCTGAAATTTAAAAGACGCAGTGAAATTCTTACACCAGCTTAATCACTTTCACTCTATAAATTAGGAAAATCAATATGTCTACCTCATTCACTTTTCGGCTGCTCACGGTCGGCTTATTTACGGCAATGGCGGGTAACGTCTGGGCGCTAACGCCGGCGGATGGTGCCCCTGAGCTAAACCTCTACATTCCCGGCTCGCAAGCCAACGATCCGGCTTTCGGTTTTTTGGTTAATAACGCTACTGTTGCCAACGCGCTTTGCTTGGATAACGCCAACCCCACCGCCACATCAACAACTACCCATATTTACTTCCACACTGCCGGCGCAGCATCCGCTGCGGTCAATGACAATTATTCTGCTGTTTATTGCTATACCGACACGACTAAGATTCCTGGATTGACAGGTGGAATTGGAGCAACTCACAAAACACGGTTGTGGATATCCAGGCGCCGTTTGGGGGCGTCTTTTGTCGGCTTAGATGCGGCTGCTAACGGCACGTTGTTGACTTATTTAAAAGATCCCGCCACGGCCGTTTGCTCGGTTAATAACGGTTCCTATCCATCAGGCGGCGCTACCTATCAATGGAATTATTCCTGTACCACAGTAACAGCAGGCATTGCCGCTACTGCCGCAACATCTGACGTTACGCCCGATGTGTTTCATGGCAGCGATAATGTGACCCCCGGAAAATCGGATATCGATGCCTCGGTCTTGGATAATAAATTTGCCATTGCGGGTCATATTGTCGGTATCCCGGTTACCTTAAAATTACGTAATGCTCTTCAATACGCAGGCATTACAAGCGGTTCACTGCCAAGTAGTTGTACAGTTGGTCTTGAAACAGCCGCCTGCCAACCGAGTTTGAGCAAGGAGCAATTGGTCAGTTTGTTTACCGGCAGTGTTTATGATTGGAGCAGTTTTTACGTCAAAGTGGACGGAGTCAATAAGAGTTTGCCTGATGTAGTTGCCGATGGTGTGGCGGTAAATGTGGCAGGTTTAGCCAACCCGTTAGACACCGCTGTGCATCTATGCCGCCGTGAAAACGGCGCAGGCCAACAGGTCGCCGTGCTTGCCAATATTTTGCAATACCCTTGTTTAGGCGAGTCCGCCCCCAGTATTGCTCAGCCTGGTCTAGTACTGACCGATGTGCAATATGCCACCAGTTTAGGCGCCGTAGATAAGTGCTTGAGTGACTACAACGATGGCACAAATGGCTGGTTTGGAACCACCAATCCGTCGCCTTATCAAAATCCTCCAGCCACAAGCGTGCCGCATGGCAACCAATGGGCACTGAGTATTCAGACAACCGAGCGTAACGCTAATGCAACGACAGGTGGCAGTGCTAAATACCGGTTCATCAAAATCAACGGTGCCTCACCGACCGGCGAACAAGTTTTTCTGGGCCATTATCCGCTGGTTGGTGAATATGGAATTTCTTGGAAAACCAGCAGTAATGCGAATGTAAATGCTGCATTGAATGCTCTGGTGGCTTATAGCAGTTTGCCATCAACAGTTGCCGGCCGTAACGGCACACTCAGTAATCACAGCTGGGGGCAAGCCGGTTATATAGCATTAAGCGCCAACGGTCATACACCGTCTGAAACTTGGCTGGCCAGTAATCCGGTAAGTCCATTCGCCCGCCAGACCTCCGGAGCGCCTGATGCCTGTGCTATTCCGACAGTGAATCCAAACGGCACCGTAGAGCTGCGTTAAAAATTCACATATCGACAGCTTTTCTAAACCGGCTATTGCAACGATAGCCTTAAATAGTCCAGACGCGAAAGGCACAGGGATGTGCGCCCCCACCGCCAATACGCATAGCTTAACAACGTCGCAATCGGCGGCTTTTCATTCAAACAAGAGAAAAAACATTATGCCCATTAATAAATATTCCGTGCGCCATTCACTTGCTTTCGGTTCGGTTCTGCTCTCATTATTGATTGCCAATCCTCTACATGCCGCAACAGCATCAAGCCAATTCAGTCTTAGCGGTTATTTGAATTCAGCCAGCCCCAGTAGTTTCGATCTAGCGGCTCTACAAAGCTATGCCACTGCTAATGCCGGTGCGGTTAAATCGGTTTCCGTCAACAACAATTCAGGCGGCACCGATGTTTACACCGGCATTTCGTTAAGCAGTTTTTTGGGCAGCTATCTTAAAACCGACCCAACCGTGCCGAAGAATGACATTCTGCGTGACTACGTAGTTGCCACGGGTACTGACGGTTATCGCTCGGTGTTTTCATTAGGTGAACTCAACAGTAGTTTCGGCAACCAAAACGACATTATTGCTTACCAGCTGAACGGCGCCGATCTGACCGGCAGCGGCTTTGCCCGTATTGTTGCGCCCGGTGATGTAAAAGCCGGACGTTGGGTTTCCAATCTTGCCAGTTTGGACATCGGGCATGTTGATTACACACCGGCGGCCGGTGGCATTTCCAACCAGTTTACTGTTAATGGCGCTGTGACTTCCCTTACGACGTACAACGCAAGTAACCTGCCGGGATCACTGCCCACGCAAACTGTAACCGTCAATACACCTCCCCTTTTCGGCGCATCTTTTACCGGCATATCGCTCTGGGCCTTGCTCAATCAGGCCGGCATTATCACTGACTCAACCATCAAAAATGACATTCTGGGCAAATATGTCATTGCTACCGGCAGCGACGGCTATCAATCGGTATTTTCACTGGGAGAACTCAATCCCAACTTTGGCAATCAAGCCGATTTGGTTGCTTTTGCCGATGGCAACGGTGCGTCGCTTGGTAGCAAAGGCTTTGCAGAGATTGCCGTACCGGGAGATGTTGCCAAAGCAGGCCGTTATGTATCGAACTTGGTCAGTTTAACCGTTGTTAATGCAGCCCCTGTGCCATTGCCTGCCAGTGCTTTATTGATGATTAGCGGTTTGTTGACGTTTGGTTTCAGCAGTTTTCGCAGACGGTTGAATGTAGAAACCTGTTGAGTTGATTTTCGAAAAAGTGGCTGACCATTCCACAGACGCACTGCTGATTAGGTGGTCCATGAATGGTTCGATGCACAGTCACCATCATCCATAACTGTCTTGCAAAATTCCAGGAAAACAATGACGCTAAAATCACTCAAATGGGGCTTATGCCTGCTGATGCTACCTACCCTTTGCTTAGCCTGGTGGAATGACGACTGGAACTCGCGTCGTCAGGTCACCATTGATGGGGCGGCCACCGGTGCGGACATTCAGGAAACGCTCAGCGATGTGCCGGTGTTGGTGCGTCTGCATGCCGGCAATTTCGGCTACTTTGCTGAGCTGGCTGAGAATGGTCGTGATCTGCGTTTTTTAAAAGACGATGACACGCCGCTGCATTATCAAGTTGAGCTGCTGGACTCCTTGAGTGAAATCGGTTTGATTTGGGTGCGCTTACCGCAAGTGCGTGGCGGTGTCAGTAGTGATGATTTCTGGCTGTATTACGGCAATGGCAATGCCCCGGATGGCTCGGACAGTAAGACGCTGTTCGACACCCCGCAAAGTGTGGTGTATCACTTCAAAGACGGCGAAGCTTTGCCGCAAGATGCCACCGCCTATTTGACCCATGCGACCGATTCCAAGGCCCAAATCGAAGCTGCAGGCTGGATAGGGGCAGCGGCAAAATTTACCGGGGCCGGACCCATTACCATCAATGCCGCCCCGCAATTGGCCATTGCTGCCGATAAAGGCTGGACCTTTTCGACCTGGGTCAAATTCGATCAACCACAAACGGCGGCGAAATTACTCGATGCCAAAGACGGTGCCAATGGCCTAGCCCTGGATGTACAAGGCACGGCGTTAGTGGCGCGTTGGACCGGTGCGAGCGGCGCTGCAGACATTGCCCCGGTTAACCTGACGCCGGGCAAATGGCAGCACATCGTGCTGGTGGCCAAGGCCGATACATTGGAACTGTTTGTCGACGGCCTGCCCGCGGGTAATAAAGCCATTACGCTGAGCGCGCTTAATCCGAGCATTGTGATCGGCAGTGCCTTTAACGGTTTGCTCGATGAAGTACAAATTGCCGCCACCGCCCGCAGTGCCGACTGGATCAAACTGAGCTTTCGCAGCCAGAGCCCGGATTTTACCGTGCTGGGGTTCGGTCAGGACGAGTCCAACAGCAGCGGTGACGCCGGTCACTTTATGGTGATTGTGCAAAACGTCACCATTGACGGCTGGGTGGTGATTGGCTTGACGCTGATCATGCTGGTGGTCGCAGTGATCGTAATGGTGACTAAAACCCTGGTCATTAACCGCACAACCAAAGACAACCGCCTGTTTTTGGAAAAATATCGCCAACTCGATTTACGCAAACTGGGTGATCTTGATCAGGACGAAAGCGAGGAAGAGCATGAACTGGCCGAGTCGGATTTACTGACCGCGCTGGTCGGTAAGCATGATCATTTTCAAAGCTCGACGCTCTATCATTTGTATCACCTGGCTATCCATGAGCTGAACCAGCTGCAGGGTGATCTTAATCAATCGGTGTCTCCGGAAGCCTGGAATTATCTGCACGTTAAATTAGATTCGCAAATCGTCAGCGAAAGCCAACGCCTCAATAAAAACATGGTGTTGCTCACTATCGCCATTGCCGGCGGCCCCTTCTTGGGACTGCTCGGTACGGTAGTCGGGGTAATGATTACCTTCGCTGCCATTGCCGCCTCCGGCGACGTCAACATCAACTCGATTGCGCCCGGCATAGCCGCGGCCTTGTTGGCCACTGTTGCCGGTCTGGCCGTGGCGATCCCGGCGTTGTTTGCCTACAACTACTTGTTAACTCAGATCAAAGACATTACCGCCAGCATGCGGATATTTGCCGATGAGTTTTTGGCGGTGTTATCCATGCGCGCCGCGCAGCAGCAACAAGAGGCTAAATAATGAAAGTCGAAGAAGAAGGCAAAGTCTATGACGACATCAATATCACGCCGATGCTGGATGTCGCCTATGTGTTGCTGTTGATCTTTATCATCATGACCACAGCCACCGTGCAGGGCATTACTGTTAATTTGCCTAAAGCCAGCAGCACGCCGTCATTATCCAAGCCCAAAACCAAAGCCATTTCAATTACCCCGGACGGCACTATTTATTTAGATACCTATCCGGTGTCCATCCAGGAATTAGAGACCAGGCTGGCGCAATTTAAAGCCGCCGTGCCGGATCTGCCGGTGGTGGTTAAGGCCGATGCCAGCGTGCAATATCAAAAAGTCATCGAAGTACTGGATGTGGTGACCCGACTGGAAATCAGCCAGCTGGGGCTGGTGACGCAGAAATTGGTCAAATAGCGTTCAAGTAGTTAAGCGATGAAAAAAAATTACGCATGGCTGCGCCGCCTGCCGGTGTTGCTGGGGATAGCCTTTAGTCTGTTGATCGTGCTGGGGGTGTGGTTTTTAAAAGATAACTTTCACAAACCGCCGCAAACCAAAAAGGTCGTGCAGCAAATCACCATGATCCAGCCGCCGCCACCGCCGCCACCGCCGCCGGAGGTAAAACCGCCGGAGCCGGAAATAAAGGAAGAAAAAATCGAAGAGCCGATCCCGGACAAAGAACCGGAACCGGCCCCTGAAGAAGCCAACGAGCCGCCTGCGGCCGAGCTGGGCTTGGATGCCAACGGCACCGCCGGTAGCGATGGTTTTGGCTTGGCGGCCCGCAAAGGTGGTCGGTCGATATTAGGCGGCACGCCCGGCAGCAGCATTCTTTGGTATGGCGGACAAATCAAGCGGCAGGTCGAAGATAACTTACAGAACCTGCTTAACGATACCGCGGCAATGAAAAATGGCTACAGCGTGATCGTCAATGTCTGGGTCGGCCCGGACGGACGCATCACCCGCGGCGAGCTGGCGTCCGGCAGCGGTAAAGCCGATGTCGATCAGGCGATCCGCGCGGCCTTACCGAAACTGCGCGCCAGTATCGGCAAAGCACCGCCGGACAACATGCCGCAGCCGGTGAAGATACGACTGACCTCGCGGGTTTAGGTTTAGGCTTCGACTCTGCTCAGCCAGCGAAGCAAAGCCATGGCTTTAAACATAACAACGACCACCACTAAAAAATAACCACCCATGAATACCGCAAGCAAAACTTTGTTAGTTCTCTTGGCAAGCTCGATGGCTGCCGGCGCCTTTGCCGACAAACCCGAGGAAATGGTCCAGGTCAAAAAATCCACCTTGGTTAATTTGGTCGATCTGCTGGTGCAACGCGGCGTCATCAATAAAGACGAAGGCAAAGGCTTAGTCAGTGCAGCGGAGCAAGAGGCATTGGAAGCCAAACAGGTGACTAGCCAAGCAGTCGCAGTGCCTGCAACTACATCGGCATCGGAGCTAAGCGAACCGCTGGCCGCCGATGCCGCAACGGCCCAAGGCAAAAGCGCTAGCAAACCCAAGCATGTCAGTTATGTACCCGAGTTCGTGAAAAAAGAAATCCGCGATCAAGTGCGGGCTGAACTCAAAGACGAAGTGATCGCGGGCGTCAAGCAAGACGCTAAATCCGAAGGCTGGGGCATACCGGCCTCCTTACCGGAATGGGTGGCGGCGATTCATCCTAATTTTGATGCACGCATTCGTTTTGCAGATGAGTTTTATGGTGAAGACAATGTACAAGATTATGGTGTGGGGCCGTATGACTGGTTAGCGATCAATAAGGCAGGCGGTATAGATGCCGCGACTATTAAAAATCAAGCATACCTTAATAATAAAAACGACCGTTTACGGATACGTGAGCGTTTTCGCTTGGGTTTTGATGCCAAAATTGCCGATGGCTTGAAAGCCGGGTTTCGCTTAGCGACCAGCAATATCAATAACCCGGTGTCCAACGATCAAACCTTAGGCAATACCGGCAAGTCTTACGATGTCGCTATTGACCGCGCCTTTTTGCAGTACGATTTTATTGATAACTCAGGCAACGATTGGTTTAGCGTTTACGCTGGCCGTACCCTCAACCCGTTTGTGTCTACCGATGTGGTCTTCGACCCCGATCTCAGTTTTGAAGGCGTTGCAGGTACTTTTCGTTACCACTTCAATCAGGATGATCCGAAGGTGCGCAACTACCACGCACCGGATCCAACCTCTCGTTTTGGCATCAATCAAGGCCAGCAAACACCGGATAGCGTATTTCTTACCTTGGGTGTGTTTCCTATTGAAGACATTAATTTATCGACATCGGATAAATGGCTCTATGCCGGACAAATCGGCGCCGACTGGCTGGTCTTTAATGAGTCGCGTTTGAAATTTGCTACCTCCTACTACGAGTACAAAAATATCAATGCCCGCTACAACTCATTCGAAGGCAATGGCTATAAAAATGATTGGACGGCGCCGCAGTTTGTCCAAAAAGGCAACTCGATGGTGGCGATTACTGATCAATTTTCCGGTCAGGGTGCTGTTTGTACTGATACATCATACGGCTGTTTATTTGGCTTAGCCTCCGAATTCAAAATATTCAATGCCACGGCGATGTTTGACTATGCGGGCTTTGCACCCGCGCATGTGCTGGTTACTGTTGATTACGCGAAGAACTTAGGTTTTGATCAGCAACGTATTGCCAGGGACTTTGCTGCTGACGCCCTTACCGGCGGTAATATTGAGCAGCGTACCGATGCTTATCAGGCGCGCGTCGACATCGGGCATCAAGAAATCAGGAAGTTTAGCGATTGGAGCGTGACCTTCGCTTACCGTTACGTACAGCGCGATGCGGTCTTGGATGCGTTTACTGATTCGGTTTTCCATCAAGGCGGTACTGATGCCAAGGGCTGGATGCTGGGCACCAATTACGGTTTGGCAAAAAATACCTGGTTGAATCTGCGTTGGTTTAGCACCGATGCCATCGACGGACCGAAGTACAGCGTCGATACCCTGAACCTCGACTTGAACGCACGTTTTTAATGGGGCAGCGTATGCACAACATTAAAAAAGTATTGCTGGTTAGTTTGCTGGTGCCGGGTTGGCTGGCCGGTGTGGAGTCGGCTGTTGCTGCACCCAAAACCAACGACGGCAACGCCGCGGTGATCAAAGCGCAAGGAATGATCCGGCAGTTGACGCAAGAAAAAGCCGCCTTAGAAGCGGAAAAAGCCACGTTACTGACGGACAAAACGGCTCAAGACGCCAAATTGAGCAGTCTTGAAAGCGCCGTTAAGCAATTGCAGCCCTTGCAAGGCGAAGTCGAGCGCTACAAATCGGGGCTGGAATCTGTCCGAAATACCTTGGAAGGCCAGCTCAATCAAGAGCGGCAAGCCCGCCAGGCGTTAGTGCAAAAACACAATGACGTAGTTGCCAAAGCCAAGGATATTTACGCCGATAATGCCTTACTGGTGCAGGCAGTAAAAGAACGCGAACAATGGATAGCGCAATGCAGCAGCCGCAATAAAGAATTGCACACCGTTTATTTGGACATTTTAAGTAAGTATAAAACGAAGAGTGTCTGGCAAGAGTTGGCTGAACTTGAGCCGATAACAGGGATTGGCAAAGTCGAGACGGATAACTTAGTTGAGGATTATCAGTACAGATTGAATCAACTCAAAATTACCCCGTTCCAAGCGCAGGCTGAGCCCACTGACGCCGGGCAAGAAGCGGCGCCCGTTGCCGATAGTCAGGAGCCGCTAAAATGAACGGCCACTATTTAATTGCCGCCGGTTTGTTGTTGGCAAGCGGGATGACGGTTGCTGCGGATGCGGACAATCAATCTACACCGCCAACGAATGAAGTAGCTGCTACTGCTGTTGCGGCTCCGGCTCTGGCAGAAGACAAGCCGCTGTTCAACATTTTCGACTTTCAAATAGACGGCAACACCGTGTTGGATGATGAGTCGTTAGAACGGGCGGTGTACCCGTTTTTGGGCCCGGATAAAACCGTGGATGATGTCGAAAAAGCCCGGTCGTCATTAGAAGAGACTTATCGTAACAAAGGCTATCCAACCGTGGTGGTATCAATCCCCGAACAAGATGTCAATGCTGACCAAGTGCGCTTGGCGGTACTGGAGGGCTCGATTGAAACCTTGCGGGTGACCGGCTCTCGGTATTACGAGTTAGGCAAAATCCGCGACGGTTTACCGGCGCTGGCGGCAGGCCAGGTGCCGCACATGCCGACGGTGCAGCAACAAGTCAGCACCTTAGCGCAACAGTCGGCCGATCGTAATGTCACGCCGGTGTTACGGGCCGGCTCGACGCCCGGCAAAATGGAAGTGGAATTGAAAGTGAAGGACGAATTGCCCTTGCATGGCAGTGTCGAAATGAACAGTCGCAATTCCGATTTAACCACCCGTACCCGTCTGATCGGCTCGATTCGATATGACAACTTGTGGCAAAAATTCCATAGCGCCTCGCTGCAATATCAAGTGTCGCCGGAAAATAGGAATGAAGTCGAAGTCTGGTCGGGCACTTACGTGTTGCCGACCG
>Ga0208264_1000097_pt1 | contig 48333 bp, 37 predicted proteins | sample LakWasMet31_HOW6_2_FD_183873 | JGI IMG/M metagenome (GOLD analysis project Ga0208264, IMG submission 183873) | Freshwater sediment methanotrophic microbial communities from Lake Washington under simulated oxygen tension - Sediment Metagenome... | ecosystem: Environmental > Aquatic > Freshwater >... | reverse complement strand
GGGTAATCCTTAATTGAAGTGTAAAAAACCATGAAATAAATAATTTTTCATGTCGCTTGCAGCTAATTTGTCCAAGCATCATTAATAACAGAATTTAGCAGTCATCAACTGAAATAAGAAGATGAGCCAAACTCTAGTTAGGCTCATTATAGTTAGCTGGCTAACTAAATGCAAATTTAATCTTTAAACTTATGTATAAATTTTTCTAAGGATTTGAAGCAATATATCTCTTGCCATTACTTAGCTGTTAACTATTTTTTAATAACACGCATTAAAAAATCGCTAAATTTAAACTGTGATTGAAAAAACCTTAGGAGATTTTTATATGGAAAACACAAGTAGCTGTAGAAATGCGTTTGGGCTTTGAAGTAACAATGTACCTAATGAACAAGTAATTCCTTGTTCTTGATACGACAGGACCCAGCTTTAAGCTAGGGTTTTTCATTCAAGGCGCTCAATAAAGTAAGTTAAGATTTCTGAAAACTGAATGAAATAATTCACTGAATAAATTCCCAACGACTCACTCAATGATTTAACTATATGGAAGAGTCTGGAAAAGCAAAATTATTTACACCCTCTGTCACAGAACAAAATGTTCTTCGACATTAAAGTCGTTTACAACTTCATCCTTCAACAAAAATATCTTTGTCGAATTTCCATTAAAGTCGTTTACAAGCATTCAAACTTAATCTTGAGTCTTCAAATACATTGATAAATTTAAGATAATTGATGCTGGATCGGCCAAGATACGGTAGACACTATGAAGTAGGGTTTGTCTCATTAAAACCTATGACAACTAAATCCGCAAAGCTGTCCTTCATATCTCCGCAAATTACGAAAATCACTTCACTAAAGTTGAAGGTCAATGACTTAAAATTAAACTCACCTAGGTGAAATTTACTGTGTCGTCCGAGTAAGCATCTCAATTACTGAATATAGATATACTGTTGATTAATTTAATAAGAATAATTATCAACCATATTTCAATGCGGTTTATAAGCAACTTGGTTGGGAGATTTTAGTTGATTAATATTTACTATCCTTGCAAGATGTTATGATAAAAATTATTTAGGATGAATATGTTTGAGTTAAAAACAGTTGGATTATTTGTCCTCACTGCAATCGCAGAAATTCTAGGTTGCTACTTACCATACTTGTGGTTAACCAAAAATAAAAGTGGTTGGATTTTAATTCCAGCAGCATTTTCACTAGGATTATTTGCATATCTGCTCACATTACATCCAGCCGCAGCTGGAAGAGTATATGCAGCATACGGTGGTGTTTATATCTGTGTTGCTATTTTCTGGTTGTGGGCGGTAGATGGAATTAAACCGAGTAATTGGGATTTTCTTGGAGTTGGTGTGGCTTTACTTGGGATGGGCATTATCATGTTCGCCCCTCGAAGCACTTAACCAAAACAACCATCATGAACATTTGTCCTGTCTAATTCAATTTAAATCTGTAAGGCATGGCTAGATACTGCGTAATAAATCATGTGAAATAACTGCGCTGTAGAATTTCTGCTACCTTCAAAAGAACATAGCGTAAGAAGCGCTAAATCCCCTAAGAGCATCTGGCTGATCACCACTTCCTCCAGAAAATTCAAATTTTAACAACTTAGTGGGTTTAATGCGCCATGTTGCACCAATAAGCCAACGCTCAAAAGATACTTCATCGGGACGATTGAGCGTTTCCAGTCTTGTTATCCAATACCAATTACCCTTAATAGGAACAGCTGTTTGGATATAAGCACCGCTTCCTCCCTCTTTTCCTTTTGAAGTAAAACGCTGAAAGGCCTCTCCACTTATTTCTGTTTCATATAAATTGGTAACGAAATCTAACCCCAACATTCGATAATCTTCGCTAGAAAGACCATTAAAAGCTTCTCGTTCCCTAAAAGACATAATAGAAATGCCTATATCTGAATCACTTTTAACACTGAATCTAGCACCTTTTACATGTTCAAATTGTAATTCATTATTATCCTGCTGCTGATCCTCTAGTAACTCTGTAAATAACTTATATTCAAGGTCAACATTTTTAAATGGCAAGGTACCATGTAGCGTAATTCCATTAGTAGCGATAGGAAATAATCGACTAGTTACCAATGGTCTTGAATTTGTCCAGACTAATGGGGGCGCGCGAAATAAATTCCAACGGCTATTTGGCGTTAGGAAACGGCCAAATCTAAAATTTACAACCTCTGACAAGTTGAAATCAAAATATAGCCGCTCTAAATCAAGTTTGCTTTCCTTGCGATCATAGCGCTCATTATCGTTCCACGCTAATGGTCTTTCTATTTCCAATTCACTAAAAAAACTTAGCCTACTATGATTGTTCCAAGATATTAAAAGACTTAATTCATTAATTGCGGCTTCAGCTTTTGCATCGCGATGAAATGTAATTGCAGCACTTGAAAATCCTCCAACTTTTAACTGTTCGGAGAATATATTGTCTTCGCTGGCCTCAACATAGCTTGTCAACGCTAACAGTAAAATAATAATGTGAAGGCTTTTCATAAACTACTTTCTATCTTTACATATTAAGTTCTTCTTAAGAAAAGTATGTTCAGCACTTACGTGTTACCACCAACAGTTTGTGTTGTGTTCGATTTAGATTTTGACTGATTCACTATTCGATATAACAACGGCAATACCAGTAATGTCAGGATCGTAGATGACAAGATACCGCCAATAACTACTGTAGCAAGTGGCCTTTGCACCTCGGCCCCTGTTCCCGTTGCAATAGCCATTGGTAGAAAGCCTAAGGAAGCGACAAGTGCAGTGATTAAAATGGGGCGTAGTCTATTCATGCTGCCTTCTTGAATCGCAACGTCTAGCGGCTTGCCCTCTGCGATTAGGCTTCTAATAAAAGTAATCATGACTAGGCCGTTCAAGACTGCAACACCAGATAGCGCAATAAACCCTACCCCAGCAGATATTGAAAGTGGAATATCACGTAAATATAAAGCGAGCACACCACCAGTTAAGGCAAATGGAATCCCAGTAAAAACAATCAATCCATCTTTTAGATTGTTGAACATCATATAAAGCAATATGAAAACAAGCAGAAGAGAGACAGGCACCACTATCTGTAAGCGTTTGCTGGCTGATTGCAGTTGCTCAAAAGTGCCACCCCAGTTAATCCAATAACCAGCAGGGATTTTTACTTCTTCTTGGATACGTTGCTGCGCCTCAGCAACATACGAGCCAATATCACGGTCTCTGACGTTAGCAGTAACAACTACGTTTCGTTTTCCATTTTCACGGCTATATTGGTTAGGGCCAGGAGCAATATCAATGGAAGCAACTTCACCAAGCTGCAAGTAAACGGGAATGCCGCTATCGTTGGCTATTTTGATGGGTAAACGCTTAAAGTTATCCATGTCTTTTCTTAGATATTCGGGCAATCTTACAACAATATCAAATCTACGATCTCCTTGAAAAACCGTACCAGTTTCTTTGCCATTCATCGCAGTAGAAATAGCGTCTTGCACTTGGGATACATTGACGCCAAGCCTTGCTATTTTTTGGCGGTCGATATTGACTGTGAGGATTGGCAATCCCGTGGTTTGCTCAACTTTGATGTCCTCACCTCCTTGAATTTTGGACAACACCTCAGAGGTTTCTTTGGCTTTGATGTTCATTAACTCCATATCATCACCAAAGATTTTCACTGCAACATCACTACGCACACCTGAGATTAGCTCGTTAAACCTCATCTGAATGGGCTGCGTAAACTCATAATTATTACCAGGCACAGTACTTACCGCTTTTTGAATTTGTGCTGTTAATTCATTTTTGCTTAAATTTGGGTCTGGCCATTCTGATTTTGGTTTTAGAATAATGTAGTTATCGGCTACATTAGGTGGCATAGGGTCCGAAGCAATTTCCGCAGTACCAATTTTGGCAAAAATCCTATCTACTTGTGGAAATGACTTAACCGTATGCTCAAGTTCTTTTTGCATCTCTATTGCCTGAGAAAGACTAGTACCGGGTATGCGCAAAGCATGGAGGGCAATATCACCTTCATTTAAACTTGGTACAAACTCACTACCCATGCGCGTAGTCAGTAAACCACTTAGCACAACCGAAGCAATCGCAATCGTCAGCACAAGTGCTTTATTGTCCATCACTTTGTTATAAATTGGCTGGTATCCACGTTTAGCCAACCTAATTAAATACTGTTCTTTTTCGTCAACTTTTCCATTAATAAAAAGTGCAACCGCTGCAGGAATGAATGTGACAGAAAATAACATTGCCCCAACTAAGGCAATCACCACAGTTAATGCCATGGGATGAAACATTTTTCCCTCTACGCCAGTTAAAGCAAAAATGGGTAGATAAACGACCATGATGATTAATTGGCCGTAGATTAGTGGCTTTCTAGCTTCTTTAGCAGCCTCAAATACTTCTGAAAAACGCTCTGAACGTGTCAGTGTTCGACCCATCGCCGATTGGGCATGAGCAAGCCTGCGCATACAGTTTTCAACAATCACAACTGCACCATCAATAATAATGCCAAAATCCAGCGCACCTAAACTCATGAGGTTTGCACTTACTTTTGCAGCGGCCATGCCAGTGAACGTAAAAAGCATGGATAGCGGGATGACTAACATCGTGATAATGGCCGCACGAATGTTGCCTAGAAAAATAAACAAAATAGCAATCACTAAAAGTGCGCCTTCTAAGAGATTTTTCTTAACAGTATTTATTGCCTTATCAATGAGGATGGTTCTGTTGTAAACAGTATTAGCAACAATGCCAGCAGGTAATGATTTATTAATTTCAGCTAGCTTTTTTTCTACCGCTGCAGACACAGTACGGCTATTTTCACCCGTAAGCATGAATACTGTACCCAATACAACTTCTTGACCGTTTTCAGTCGCAGCTCCGTTACGTGCCTCACTACCAATGATGACTTCTGCTACATCCAAAATGTGGATGGGTACGCCATTTTTAGTACTGACCACAATGTTACCGATGTCAACCACGTCTTTTACTTGACCAGGCACACGAATCAAATACTGCTCACCAGACTTCTCGATAAAGCCAGCTCCCATATTGGCATTATTGTTTTCTAGTGCATTGACCAAATCATCGATAGACAATCCTGTCGCCGTCAGCTTTTCTGCGTATGGAGCAACCTGATATTGCTTAACATTCCCGCCAATCGTGTTAATTTCATTCACGCCTGGAACGTTACGTAGCTGAGGTTTAATAATCCAATCTTGCACTTCCCTTAAATCCATTGGTGTATAGGGTGTTTTATCAGCTTTGAGAGCTCCTTCTTTAGCTTCAACCGTCCACATAAAGATTTCACCAAGACCAGTCGAGGTTGGTCCCATCTCTGGCACAATGCCCGTAGGTAATTTTTCCTTTGCACGTTGAATACGCTCATTTACCAATTGCCTTGCAAAGTAAATATCTGTACCTTCTTCAAAAATTACCGTTACCTGAGATAGTCCGTAGCGAGATATAGACCTCGTTTGCTCTATTTTTGGCAATCCAGCCATTATTGTTTCTATTGGATAGGTTATACGCTGCTCCGTCTCTAATGGCGCATAGCCAGGCGCTGTGGTATTGATTTGAACCTGAATATTGGTAATATCCGGCACAGCATCAATCGGCAATTTTTGGTAGCTGAACACCCCTAGAACAGCAATAGCTAGCACCATGGTTAATGTTAACCATCGTTGCTCTATTGCAAATCGAATAATTTTCTCAAACATTTGATAGCTCCCATGGTTTATCTACAGGTTTCAAAATCAATGCATTAATGCTCATGACTTGCTCCTGCTTTACCAATGTCAGCCTTAATTAAATAGCTGTTCCCTGCTGCATATTTTTCACCTGCATTCAGCCCCTCTAACACTTCCGCATATTTGTCATCTTTACGACCGAGTTTGATGGGTCTTGCCTCAAAATAGCTACCATATCGGCCAAACACAACGGTTTCTTCATTTAAAGATTGAATACCTTCTATAGATACTGCCAATGGCACATCCGCTTCACTTGAAGTGAGTTCGATATTGACTGGCAGACCAGGCAACCAAGTTTTATTGGGGTTATTCAAAACAACTCTCGCCATCGCAGTTCGCGATTGCTCACCAACCAATGAACTGACATACGCTATCTTGCCCTCTGCATTCGCATCAAAAGCCGCCGCTTTAACGGTCACTTGCTGACCTGATTTCACAGTATTAATGTCTTTGGCGTAAATGGTCATCTCGGCCCAAACTGTCGATAAGTCAGATACTTCAAACAAACTGTCGATGTCACTGATCACCTGGCCTTGACTGACTTTTTTCAATGTCACGACACCGTCAATTGGCGAACGAATGTCATAGCGAGCTTGCCCTGTACCACTAGTACCAGCGCCTAAAGCACCTAATTTCTGCTGAACACGACTTAAGTTGATTTCCGCTTCTTGCAAATCATTTTGTGCTTGCAAATAATCTTGCTGGGCAGAGATTTTTTCTTCCCAGAGCTGTTTTTCACGTTCGTATGTAGTGCGAGCAAGACCAACCCTTTTTTGGGCAGCCAACAAATCACTACGTATGTCTGCAATTGTTTGACTGGATACTGTCGCCAACACTTGGCCTTTACGCACATTGTCACCGGCATTCACGCTAACCTTTTCTACTATGCCCCCGACTCTTGATACAATCTGTACACTCTTATCAGCATTCAGCTTGATTTCACCCAATAGTTTCAATGTACTTTTTATTTTTGCAGGACCTGCGGTTAGCACCTCAACTGCATTTAATGTTAGCTGCTTATCGGACATTGAAATTCTGCCTTCAACCTGTTTGTAAGCAAACGTATAACTTTTGTTGTCATAAACCGCATTGAGGTGTACATCAAACGAATGTGGCTCCATCACCGTCGCATTACTTTTTAAATAATCGTTTTCTTTAACAAAATTGAATTTTTCTGGGTTTCTGCCTAGACGCGTCAGTTCCAAACTGACTTTTGATAAAGTTGGTTCCAAAGGCTTTTCATTTAAGTAGGTATATATCCTGAATTCCGGCGGTGTATCTTCTTCAAAGATTGCAATCTCTACGCCATAGTCATCCTTTACGAAAAGCTTTCCGCCATGTGGCCCTTTTAAAATTTCTGGTGCTTGTGCTGCATGCTGTTTTTCATGCGCTTCTATCGCCGTGTTATCTAACCCTGACGACTCCTTGGTCATGGCTTCATCGTGCTCTGCATGCTCCTTGCCTTCAGAGTGCTCTTCATGCTCTTCGGTCATAGCCTTGGGCTTTTCGGTCTTTAATATCAACGCACCTAATACAATGCTGATAATGATGACCAAGATAATTGCTATCACTTGTCCTTTTTTTTTGCTACTTTTATCGAAATTAAAATTCATGATTAGTTATCCTTAAGGCTTTGTTGCTTGGTGATCTACAACTTCACCAAGGGTACGTTCTATTTCAGCAATAGATTGATGGGCTTCAAGAAGCGCATTGATGTATTGAGATTTGGCTTGATATAGTGTGCGTTGAGCATCTAATACATCCAGAAAATTAAACTTACCCAAACTGAAGCCTCTATTGGCTGCATCAAACGCGCTTTGAGAATTGGGCAGAATATCACTTTGCAGCGACCGAGTTGCTTGTCTGGCCGCACTGAGTCTTTCATATTGTGTGGCCAGATTTGCCTGAATTCTGTTTTTTACTGCAATTAGCTGATCTTCAGCTTTAAACTTGCGGCTGGCAGCTTCTTGAACATTACCTTGGTTACGATCAAATACAGGGATTGGAATGGACAATCCAAACAAGGCCTGATTAGCCCCAATCTCTTGATTATTCACTAGACCTGCGCTAACTGTGATGTTGGGAATTGCTCGACTGCGCTCAATTTTAGTTATTGCCTCTCGCGCATTAATTTCCAGTTTGGCAAGTTTGACAGATGGGGCACTATCAATTAATGACTGAAGGTTATTCAGTGAGCTTACTTCAGGTATATTAGTTACGTCGCCAGTTACTCGATCAAAGCTTGGTGTGTAATCACCCCACAAAGCACTTAATCGTTTGCGACTACTATTTAATTGGGCCGTGGATTGAACCAGCTCAATTTTTGCGGAGGCAGCTGCAACAGCTGATTTGGTTTGTTCGACGGGTGAGCTTTTGCCTGCTTTTACGCGCTTTGTAGCAGCATCAAGTGCCGACTCGGCAACTTCCACTGAGGATTTAGCGAGTGCCTCTCGTTCTTGTGCTACCAGCAACTCATAAAATGCCAATACAACATTGGCGTGAATTTCAGCTTGTTTAGTTGCGAGCTCGGCATCTGCTCTGCTGTAAAAAGCATCGGCTGCTTCCATTCTGGCTAAACGTTTATCTCCTAGTTCAATCTCTTGGTTCAATTGAAGATAAATTTGCCGCGTAGCACTTCGAGTGTCTTGAATAGAAGTTGATACAAAGGGGTTGGGCCTAGTGGCAGCTTGTACTTTTACTCCACCTATAGACTCTCGCTCGCGCATAGCAACGGCAATATCAGGATTTGCTTTTAGCGCCAAATCCAGCGAGTCTGAAAGAGAAAGTTCTTTTAAACTGTAGTTTTCGGCAGGTGGTAGGGCAGCGTCATTTTCCGCCAGCACTGGGCTTGATAATAAAATGAATAATAAAAACAGATAACATAAACGCATAGAATTCTCCTAAAAATAAGGTCAGAATTCAGCGAGTAAATGTTAATTGCTACAGAATAACTAGTATTTAAAAATGACAAATCTCGCTGAATTAAACAGCAAGATTCCAGTTGGGACGTTCAGGCTTCAAGGGAATGATTTCAGGATAGCTGCGATAAATACCGACTATTACAACAGACTCGACTTCTGCATCAATCACAGGCAAGTTAGTAATCATTGATTTGATACTGCTTAAATGACAAAAAGGGCAATCTGTATCAACTTCTGACTTAGAGCTGTCGCTTGATTTTTGATCGGTCACATGATTACTGTCAGCACTTTGAGAAGTATGCTTATGCGTATGGTGACCAATATGCTCAACCTTCGGACTTTCTTCGTGCTGGCAATATTGAGCAGCAACAGCCCATGTAGACTGCAACACGAATAAGATTAAAAGGATTTTAGATAATATCTTCACAAGTTAAATTTAACATATCAATACTCAATACTCAAGAAAAATGACTGTTGATAAGAAATTTGATGTGTCTAAGATTTTATCAAGTTATGCCTGCAATTACTATGACTCATATAGTTAAAGAAAGCATGCTAAGTAGAAACCATATTTCTCTATCTACGTAACAGCCGCAGCCCATTTGCTACAACTATTAAACTGGCACCCATGTCGGCGAATACCGCCATCCACATGGTCGCCATTCCTATAAATGTAAGCATAAAAAATACCAGCTTGATCCCGAGGGCTAGTGCAATGTTCTGTTTCAGTATCGTAGCTGTATCCCTAGACAAGCGCACGAAAGCTGGAATCTTGCGCAGATCGTCATCCATCAATGCCACATCGGCGGTCTCGATGGCGGTATCGGTACCAGCTGCCCCCATGGCAAAGCCTATGTCGGCGCGTGCCAAGGCAGGCGCATCGTTGATGCCATCGCCTACCATGCCGATCTTGCCGCCGTTTCCGTCTTTCAGGAGTTGCTCAATGGTTGTGAGCTTGTTCTCCGGCAGCTGGTTCCCTCTCGCTTCATCAATGCCGACCTCGCTTGCAATGGCCTCGGCCGTATGCACGTTGTCGCCAGTAAGCATCAGGGTTTTTACCCCGAGAGAATGCAGCTCCGCAATCGCTTGACGACTGGTATCCCGCACCGTATCGGCAACCGCGAAAATACCGAGCACCCCAGTCTGATTCGCCAATAGCACAGCCGTTTTACCCTGGCGCTCCAACGGCATGAGCTTGGCCTCGATGTCTGCGGAACACAAGCCCAGATCTTCAATCAGTTGATGGTTGCCGAGTTGGTAAGTATGACCATCAATACTGCCCTTCACCCCACGTCCTAGAATGGCGGCAAATTCAGCAACATCAAGCAACACAATCCCAGACTCATTAGCTGCACGAGCAATGGCTAATGAAACCGGATGATCGGAGCGTGCCGCCAGACTTGCCGCCAGGGTGTGAATTCGAGTGTCATCACCAGTCAGTGCGATAAAGTCGGTCTGAGCCGGTTTTCCGTGTGTAATGGTACCGGTCTTGTCGAGTGCGAGGGTCGTTAATTGATGACCTTCCTCAAGATAGACTCCGCCTTTGATCAATATGCCTTTGCGCGCAGCCGCAGCCAGCCCGCTGACAATGGTGACCGGCGTTGAAATCACCAATGCACACGGGCAGGCGATGACGAGCAGCACCAAGGCCTTGTAGATCCAGTCGAGCCATGATCCCCCATTGAGCAAAGGCGGCAGGATAGCGACCAGCAGTGCGATGGCAAATATGGATGGCGTGTAGATTTTGGCGAACTGGTCGACAAAACGTTGAGTGGGGGCACGGCTACCCTGAGCCGATTCTACGGCATGGATGATGCGGGACAGAGTGGAATGGCTCGCTTCTGCTGTTACACGGTATTCGAATGAGCCGGTTTCGTTGATGGTACCTGCGAAGACGACATCCCCCTCAGCCTTGTCCACGGGCATGCTTTCACCGGTGATTGGGGCCTGATTTACCGCCGACCGGCCGCTGGTCACAATGCCGTCAAGCGCTATCCGTTCACCGGGGCGCAGGCGTACCACCGCTCCAAGCGGCACTTCCTTGGCAGCCATGTCCAACCAATTGCCATCTTGCTGACGAACTGTCGCGGTTTCCGGAGCAAGTTCCATCAACCCGCGTATAGCGTTACGCGCACGGTCGAGGGACTTGGCTTCAATAAGTTCCGCCAGCGTAAAGAGAAACGTCACCATGGCCGCCTCTGGCCAGTGTCCAATGGCAACTGCGCCGGTTACCGCAATCGACATTAGGGCATTTATATTCAAATTGCCGTTTTTGAGCGCGATCCAGCCTTTCTTGTAGGTCGGCAGACCACCGGACAAAATCGCCAGCAAAGCAAGCGCAATGATCGCCCACTCTGGCACGCCGGCAATCCAGCCCAAGACTTCAGATAACGTAGCCGCGATCCCTGAAAATGCCAGCAGCCACCAGTTGGTTTTGGAAATTGCTTCAATCTGTGGGGTTGCAGGGGTTGAATTTCCCGACTCAATCTTCGCTTCGAAACCGATGTTTTGCAAAGCCGAAACAATGTTTTCCAAAACTTCCGGTGAGTGTGTAACCGTGAGGCGCCGCTGTATCAGATTGAAATCCAACGCAGTTACACCAATCATCCCCGTCAGCTTGTCTCTGATAAGGCCTTCTTCGGTCGGACAATCCATATCGTCGATACGAAACACTGTCTTACCGGGTGCATGATCGGACACTTCTATCATTGAAGACGAATCAGTCGAGCAACCACATGCATTGGAATTACAAACACTCATTCCAGCCCTCTCATTTATAAGGAAGTACTAAACTATCACCTACTATAGCAGGTGTATAAAATACTCTTAGGCGTGCCTAGCTAAACGCGAAACTCCAGCAAGGATGAGCGAACTGTAATTAGTTCCAAACTTGCTGAATTTGCAAGACCAAATCTGGTAGTTTAAACCCTACGATTGATAATTTAGCACCATATTGATGGTCATGGGGCGTAGAGTAGTACCTACTTGTATTCTAGCAGAAAACAGTTTGGCTAAACGATTTACAGAGTCTTTCGTGCTCACATATGCCTTGCTGGCCTTGACAAAGGTTTGTCAGGGGTCTGCCCATAGCCAACGACAGGTTGAGGGCGTCGAATGCCTCAAAAGTGTTGTGAGCTGAAGTTGACACACTTAATATGAACGACAGCTTTGTCCCCCTTTGCAGCCAGCCAGAGAGCAAATAGCAAAATAACTAGGTAGTTAAACTAGCTATGACCTATTACAGCCATTAAAGCAGCATATAGACTAAAAAATCATAGTAGTCCATATGCTGCTTTGTTTAAAACATACCTGTAATTTAGTTATTTATACGTTTAAACAAACTTTTAGCATGAGCTCTAGCCAAAACATCATCCTCTGGCTCTATTGGTGGCAATTCGACCCCACCCTCACCAGCAGTAAATAATGCTCCTCCCACATCATCTTCATACGACGAACCATTCTCATGAATTGCATAATATCTATCTTGAGTAAGGTCGTTACCTAACAGCTGTGAAAGATAGATCCAGGTCCAACTGCGAAGATTATGATTCTTATCATAAGATTCCATTAGCTCTCGCATCGCTCTAATGTTCCCAGACTCTGCAGCAGTGGTCAGCCAATGATGATGGTCATCATATCGACGTAAGCTATAAGCAATCTCAGCGACTCTCATTGGGTCAACATCAACATCACGATGTTGATCATTAAAGAATGCATGGTCCTTAAATTTTTCAGCTAGATCAAGTTTTGCTAAATCATAGCCAAGCCGAGCCGCCTCACGAAGATGGAACTGATATTTTTTCTCTTCAGCAAGCTGCTTAAAATAATCTAGTGCAAACTCTTTTTCTGCACCATTCAACTCTCGCCCTGACTGCATTTGTTTATACCAATAATCATTACTTATTCCATCATCATCGTCTTCATCGGACTTCTGAAGATGTAAAGCAAGCGCGTAATGAGCAAGTGGATTTTCCAACTTCGCTGCTGCCTCTAATGCTTGCAATACTTCTGGTGTAACTTCCTGATATGAATAATCGGACTCCCAGTCATAATCTTCTGGGTAATCTTCATTTTTTAATTCAGCAATTATGTCTGCAAAGGTTAATGCGCCAATGTGATGTTCGTCCATCACTAAGGGTAGTGTTGAAGACAATATGCTTTCATATCCAAGCGCTTCCACACGTTTTTTTATTAGAACTCGATTGAAAGAGCTAACCTTACCCGGATTCTTGCGTTGAATAAAAATTGCTTGATGGGTTAAGGATGCATAGGTGTTAAAACCCAAAGCGGCTGCCAGCAACTCATAAAAATGAGATCGCTTAACATGAGTTTGAGCTAGTTGCTCTAGTGTTTGATGCGCTGAGTAAATGATGTTCTTGATTGTCATGATAAAACTACCTTTATAAATGTGGACTCTGGGTAGCGCACACGTTTAAAACCCCAGTGTCGATTTACAGGGTTAGTTTTACATCATTTAAATCAAGTAATTTGAAGTGCCGATTTTTACTCGTGTGCAAGTATGGCTGGCGCCTTATTTAGATAATAGCGCACCAGTTTGGTTTTTGTCTATGGTGCCACAGTTAATTTGATTGAACTTACACCCTTCAGTAGGCATTTCACTTCAACTTTCTAACTACTTAAACATCAACGTATCTCATTCAGAAGCTGTTTTATCTGCAGATGGATCTTGCTGACTTAAATTTTGATACTTATATTAGAGAAACCGTAACTAATTTTAGTCATGTCAACTTAATATATAGCCGAACTTGCGCTAAATAATTTTCATGATAGCTTATACATTTTAGATATAAGGAAACCTTATGGAAAAGCCTTTAATTGCTGGGCTTCTAATTATTATTGTATTTTTAATACTCACGCCGTGTTTTATTTGGATCAATAATCGCTTTAATAACTATGAAGAGTTCGATGAGCTAGAAGAGAGCGCTCTTGTAATACTGAGAATAAAAAAGCAGCTATTACATGAGTTACTTAATTGGGTAAAAGACAACAACTTGAATGCAAAGCAGATCCAGGAAAGGTTAATGGTGAGCCCTAAGAGAACTGCAGATATCATTTACCAGAGAATCGATCAATTCACGGTTGACTCTCTAACCAACTTTGTTCTCAGAACTGGTAAGACTGTGACAGTTACAATACAGGACAAATAATTAATCTAAAGCATCTCTGTATAGCTGCAATAACATCAATGTCAAAAAAATTACAATAATTGAAGGCAGACGTGATGCAATCGAGCGCAACTTGGTAATTGCATTATTTGAAGGAAATATTGCTAAAGTAAATAGGCTATCTGCACAGCTTGAAGCCATTGCAAAAAAGTCCCCAGCTGAATTAAGGGTCTTTTCAAATCTATAGAAAATAGGTGACCCGCTAAATCAGGACTAAATTTGACAGACTAATTTTTTATGAGAAAGTAAATTCATCATTTACTTTTTTATGGAAGAAATATGTCAAAAAATTTAACCATGATCGATTATGCTTTTAAAGATTGTCGCAGTATCTCTGCAATGTTACATGGCACTGCTGATGGACGGGCGTTAGCATGGCAATCCTTTGAGGAAGCACACCCGAATATCTCACAGGAAGAGTTGATAGAACAGTTTAGTACCGAGGCTCGATATGGACGTATTCATATCAAGAATCAGTACTCTGTTTTTTCATACAAAAAGCTCATTGCAGCATTAATTACTTTTTTCATTATAGTAGCCTAGTGCCCTGCAATTTCTCTGTTATTCAGCATCTTTTACTTTTTTCAACAAGAATAACTTTATCCTTTATTTTTCCTATATGAACCGAGATAGGATGGCGTTATTGATAACCGGCTATGCCCAGCATCCAGCGTTAATCGCATACGCGCCTCCAAGTCACTCTCAGCATCCACATCCGCTTTCTTGCCACCGCGTATAGGGCTTGGCTGTCCTGTAATGACTTCGTACTGGTCGTTGATGTATTCGTGTCTTAATCCGTGTGCGGTCACTCCACAGTCTTTTTTGGTAATGCCGAATTTCTGCATGATGTTCGCAAAGCGTTTGATTGCCTGCTCAAGTGTCAGGTTCTCCCAGCCTATATGTCCGTTGGTGACTTTGCTTATCTTGCATGCATGATCCAGAGCTTCACGCTTCTCGTCGTTATCAATAGGAATTGAGCGTGGCCTGCCGCCCTTGGTGCCAAACTCTACTGTAATCGATTGTGATTCTTCTCCGAGTCTCATTGCGACAATAGGACGGAAACATACGGCTTCCCGGCGGCGGAGGCCAAATGCTTTGATCATTCTCAGCTGCGCACCTGCTTGGATGTCGTAGGCTTCAATTTCCTTCAACTTGTCTTCATAAGACACGCCATTGGTACTCCATGATTTGTCCACCTGTGCGACCTGCACTCTTCTCACCTTGCTTACATCTTCAACGTAAGTCTCCAGCCCCTTAATCATATTGGCTCGACCAATCCAGCCGCAGAATACTCTCAGTACACTAGTGCGTTTCTGTATCGTGGCTGAAGACAGTTCTTTCGAGAGCCAGTATTCCAGCAAAGCTTCAAAATGCTTCTCACGCAGATTAGCCGGGTTGTCGAGTTTGAATCCCAATCCTCTCAAATCCGTGAATGCTTGGTAAAGAATGTCATGACGGTTCTTTTTCGTCTCCGTACTGACGATCTTATCCCTCGAACCATGTTTGCGATTGTTTGCATCGATGATCTTACGAAGCTCTACCTTCCAAGACAACTTGGCTGACGCTTGGCGTTGCTGTGTATTGCTGGGCACTGCGCGTTGCTGCTTTGTGTATTTCTGTAATTGCATATCTTTCCTTTCCCTCAGGAATCTTGTTCTTATTACGGTGTTCGGTATTACTGGTACTTCTGTTGCTCAGTCCGTCATAAGGGGACTGTAAATCTATGTATGGATAAAGCGGCGTCTTAAATAACGTGTGGTTCAATTTCTGCTCAACGTTTCTGTCTGCAGGAATCCCATCATTGCGATGACTGGTCGATGTTATTCACATTTTCCAGGATTAATTTGATATCTACCAACGAATCAACTCTCCATTCCCGTGCTGCTACCACACAGGGAGTTGACTTGCCATTCACTTCACCTTCTCTATCAGACCGACCGCCTGATAGTTTTACATCCAACAAGGGACGGAACAGTGTAGTTGTGCTAATGCACTTCGCTATCGTTGTGAGTTCTACTGCGGGCAATACCTATAAGACACTAGAGAAATCCTGAGATTTCTTAGCCCATGTCGCCGGTCCCTCTAGTCCCTTGAGTCATCGTCAAGGCAGGACATACCCAGTAATCGTTCTCCCGCCACCATCAGACGTGCCTTCAACCAGACATTCAGTTGAGGCACGGGGTATTGGAGTACTAAAAGTACGGATACAGCTAGGACTGAGAAAAATAGGATCGTTCTAGTCCGGGTAGGTATTGCATTTAAATGGTCGTGATGACCGATGAGATAAGGCGATTGCCTCTAATTTACTACTTCGGTGTCGCTATATTACTAGCGAACATCTTACCTAGAAAATGAAAACCATGTGCATTACATGTTAAGCAAGTCTTAGTAAGAATTTTTGATATTTAATATGCTTGTTGGCAGTGTGCTCTGCATCGTATTTGTACCTAAAAGTAAGTGGGTACGAATTAATAATACATGCGAATAATTTACGATGTCAAGCGTTAGACTTTTGGAAAGCTACACTGAATCTATCTAAATTCCCTAGAAGACCTGCGTTGTTATTGATTGGTGCATTCCCTCTCTAGCTAAATACTTGCTAAATTTACCAAAGCAGACTTATTTTCAACTTAAAATGATGAGATTACTCATACGCATTGATGAGTTAGATTCAATCTAGTGCTACATTAAAGACATCGCATGGACTCCTTTTGGACATTACGCAAAACAATAAATTTAACTATCTCCAATTAGGTGTCTTTTGAAGTCTTTTAGGACATCTTTTGGACAAAATATATTTTCTGACACCAATCACTCTATTCTGATTTTTATTGTGGAGTCCCAAAGGACTTCTAATGGATGTCGAAAGAATAATATAAAGCGCTGTAGTCTTGTTTTTAATGGGCTTACGCAAATTTAAAATTCATTATCAGTAGGTGATGTTCAAAATAACTTCAAATGGAGTAATTTTGAACACGCTACTCAATTCCTTACTTAACAATGTTCGGTATATCTCATTATCGGGTCATATAGAGTAGCGTAGACTTTTATTACCTTGCTCCATCTTACTAAATCAAGTTAAGCATAATCTTAACAAACGCAAGAGTGAAAAATAGTTGTTATACTAAGTTCAAAATTCAGTCAGATATTTCCATGAAGTACTAAGTGCGAGGCTATAGCTTGAATAAGTCTGAAACAAATCTTGTATTGCGAGATGGAAAGGTTTTTAAAGAAAGTGCGAATGCTTCGTCCAAGTTAAGTGCTAGGGATTTGTACCTATATCTTACCGATTCAAATTTGAAACAAACCATGGAGGTCTCTGTACGCAATCTTTCACTTTCTAAGCGTGCTGTCATACTTGATTTTTATGTAAATATTGTAGAAGGCTCAATTTCAATTACCCCCTCATGGAGAGGAACAATACTAGAAAAGCATGAAACTGAAGCTGCATATGAATTGGGATATTTTATTCGCGATACTCGAATATTCTTTCTTTCGGAGGATACTCGTAAAGAGCTGAGCACGGTGATAGATGGAATGCAGCTGCTTGCAGCCATTTCTTTTGTCCGTAAATTGAAAATTGATGGTCGTTTGCTGTCAGACTCCAGCAATTTAGTAACTCAACTTATCCAGTCAAATAAGACTGATAATAGCTACGCCACTCTTTTTGTGCGCAACCTTTACCCCTACCAACAAGAAGGGGTTGACTGGTTATGTTTTTGCGTCCGTAATGGAATAGGGACAATATTGGCTGATGATATGGGCTTGGGAAAAACAGCCCAACTTATCGCTACTATTTGCGATACGATTCAGAGAGAGCCAAATAGTTGTGTACTAATTGTGATTCCGAATCCATTAATCGACAATTGGATTAGGGAGTTCTCATTCTTTGCGCCGTCGATAGTTCCGTATGTTCATTATGGATTAGGGAGAAGTGGTTTAGCCAAAGATTTGGCATCACAACAAGTAGTTATTATGCCTTACACCACGCTACACAATGATTTAAGCATGATTACCGAAATACATTTTCGACTTGCGATATTTGATGAAGCAAGCATGATTAAGAATCCGAAGTCTGCTAGATCGATATCAGCTTTTTCAATCAATGCTGATGTAAAAATAGCTGCAACTGGAACCCCAGTCGAAAACATTCTCACGGATGTGTGGACTCTAACCGAACTTGTTTTTCCAAGTTATCTAGGTAGCTTGGAGACTTTCCGTCAAATGTATATTGGAAAAGATATCAACGCAACATTATCACGTGATCTTGGAGACCTAGAAGAAAGTCTGCGCCAGATTACCCTGCGACGAATGAAAAAAGATGTATTAGAGCAACTTCCTGAAAAAATGGATATCCATTTTCCAATTAGCATGCAAGAGCATGAAAACCAAGCTTACACTAATTTAATTTCCGAGATACGTAATGATGCAAGTGCTGGCGGTAGCAATATGCTTGCTCTTATTAATAAGTTACAACAATTCACCTCACACCCTTTTTTAATTAATCACAATTTAAATACATCTATTCAAGCGCTGTGTTCAGCAAGTAGTAAATTTGAAGTTTTTATCGATTATTTGGATAAAATTCAATCACTTGGAGAAAAGGTCTTGGTCTTCGCAACCTACACCAAAATGATCGACCTGATCTCAGTGGCAATAAAAAGTCGCTTTGGGATAGAAAGTGGTGTTATCGACGGACGCACGCCAAATTCTGAACGACAGAACCTTATCGATCAGTTCTCAGTATCATCGGGATTTTCAGTATTAGTTCTTCATCCACGTACAGCGGGTATGGGGTTTAATATTACCGCAGCTAGCCACGTAATCCATTACAGCCGTCAGTGGAATCCAGCACTTGAGATGCAGGCCACGGCAAGGGCATGGCGAAACGGACAAAAAAACAAGGTTAGCGTGTATTATCTATTTTATGCAAATACAATAGAAGAAATTGTAGATGAAAGGCTTCGTCTTAAGCAGGAGCTAAGCGACACGGTCATCTCGGTTGCAGATGAAAAAGAATCAGATAAACAACTTTTGCTTAACTATTTGGAGCACCAACCAACATGACAACACAAGTTACCGGTAGTTTATCATCAGACATCTTAGATGATGATTTTCGACCTTCGGCGGCACGTCTCGTAGAGAGTTTGCGAGATACAGGATATTGTCCAGAGGCAGCATTTGCAGATGTCATTGATAACGCAATAGCAGCCAAGGCTACCAACGTACGTGTAGAATTGAGCAGCCTTTTTGGCGAAGTTCGTGTCGCATTCATTGATAATGGTGAAGGCATGACAGAAGAGGAATTGCGTTCTGCAATGCGTTACGGCTCACCAAAACGACCGGACCCTAAATCCCTTGGTAAATTTGGTATGGGACTTAAGACTGCATCAACTGCCTTTTGTGAGCGTCTAACTGTAATTTCAATAAAAAATCATGAAGCGGCCATTCGTGTTTGGGATATTGATACAATCCGAAAGACTGATAAGTGGCATCTAGAGACTCCTGACTGGTCTAACTATCTTGATGAAAAGCAGGAGCTTGAGCAATTTTCTACAGCTACAGGTTCTGCAACTATGGTCATATGGGAAAAAGTTGATCGTCTCATTACTCTCGGAAGTGAAGAAAGAATTAATAGCCAGCTTCAAGTTTTAGGTAAAGAACTCGGTGAAGAACTAAGCGCAGTTTTTGCTCGATTTTTAGATCACTCTGACTTGAGTGTACCGAACATTACATTATCTATGAGAATTAATGGTGCTGCAGAACAAAATCTAAAACCTTGGAATCCATTATGCCTAGAGCTTAATAAAGGCGCCACAACCAGTCGCGTACAGGTCTTACCCACGAAGAAAATCACCGCAACTCTTCCAGATAATTCAGAAGCCTCATTCACGATAACTGGTAGCATTCTACCAACTCAAGGAGATCTCACTACTGATGAATTAGATCGTGTTCGCTATTCATTGGATAATCAAGGATTCTACATATACCGCGAAGGACGTCTAATTTGGCACGAGGGCTGGCCTCCTAGAATGTATAAAAAAGAGGGGAAAATGACACGTTTACGTGTGGTACTCGATTTCACCCATGAGTTAGATGATCTTTTTAAGATCGACTTTCGAAAAAGCCGCATTATCATTCCTCCAGTTGTGCGCGATAAGCTTAAAGAGATTGTTGCACCTTGGAGAAATCATACACTTAGAACTTCGACTTCCCAAGAAAGAGACTCCGTAAATTCGGTTGAAAAACACCAGCGTGCAGCAAATGCCATTGACAGACACCGAGAGCAAACAAGGGTTGCGAAGGTAACTATTGAAAATGGCAAAGCCAAATTGCAGAATAAATTTAATATACACCCTATAGAAGTGAACGGTTTTACTATATATCAAGATACTGGTGTTCGGGTCAGAGAGGAAGACTCACTTGATGGTAATGTTCTATGGAGTGGCGCACTCGACAATGATGGTGAGATCTGCTTGCAGCTAGGTCGATCGCATCCATATTTTGCTAGGCTGTATGCAACCTGCAAAGATAATCCTGACGCTATCATGGCTCTAGATATGCTTCTTTGGGGCCTTGCCAATGCTGAACTTGGAATCTGGTCTGAAAGTAATAAAATAATAATCAGGGAATTTCGCCAACAGGTTAGCAGTAGTCTAAACTTCCTTTGTCAGGAATTACCTGACCCAAGTGACGACTAAGTATAAATACCCATCCTTCTAAATTAGCAGGGAACCTAATGTCATACACGTACGACCTCCCAGATTTTAAGCGGTATCTAAATGACCACAATCCGAGCTACCGAACTGATGGCCTGATATTTTGGCAAAATAGAATCCCTCTTCCAATCGACCTGTTTAATCGTATTTTCGGTGAAAGTGATTATTTCTTTGAATTATATCTGGATCATTTATTGGTAGCAGTTATCGCTCACGCCCATTTAAAAACTATCTTGGGAGAATATATTAACTTCCCAGAGTTGCCTGGGAATGCAATTCGGCCGCGTTTACGCGAAGTTTCAAGAAAAATTGCTGAAATCTTAGACTCAACAAAAAGTTACAGAAAAACTGCATCAATACTCGCCGAGCAGCTAGGGATAGATGCCTACACACCAGATAGCACCAGGCTTGGTGAGGCTTTATGTCATCAAGGAAAAAAATACTCTCGATTGTACTGCCCAGCGGCATTCCGCGCTGTTCTTGAAAAGTTTCATCCTGACGCGCTGCTTCAGATCGCGACCGATAATACAGACATGTTCGGGAACATAATAGCCGATCATTATGATATTTACAGATCAGGATTCAGCGATGCATTAGCAATTATATTTAATTTGCTGCTTGAGTTTCGTTTAACATGCGGTGGCCGCTCATCGTCAGTGCATAGGATTGCACTCACTTTGGAAGACGGGACAGATGGAATTTCGGTTTATCTAAAGAGAACTCGTGATGGCTCGCTTTGGGAGCCAGACTATTCTGATGATCATATCCTCAGAATAAATCCAGAACACCCATTTTTCTGTTTTGCTAATGATGCTGGAGCAACAGATTGTCTTTATGAGTTACTTTATACCTTCAGCAAGTTCGAAAATAGTCAGTTTTCTGATGCACAGCGCAAACTCCTTGAAAATATGCGTCAGGAGATATCTCGCGAACTCTGGATCCGACATGACAAATAATATTCAGGGCACTAAAACGCACTACGAAGGATAAAAATAAAAATGAAATTATACGACCTCGAAAAACTTATAAGCATGTGCCGGAAGCGGTTTGATGCACTCCCTAATGATCTTGACCTAGAAGTACCTCTCGATTTTTGGCAGGTATTCAAAACAGTGTACGAAATAGAATCAAACGATAAGATAGTTACTGTAAATCCTCATTTTTTCGTAATTGAGAATGGTACAGATCGTTCAGACATTAGTTCAAGATGGCTACTATATGCATATGCATTTGCGCCATTCTACAAAGAGCTTATCAAATATCGAGACAAGTTAAAACCTATTTTGGAAAATGCACTGACCACCCCTCTTAGTACAGAAGAGAGAAAAAGGCTTTATAAACTGCTTCCAGGACCAACGTGGGATACTGATATAGATGCAATACTGCCTGGTACATCTACAAAAATACGATCACGTATTCATCAGTCACTAAACAACAATCAATTGTCGATTGAAAATTTTGAAAAGTTCCTTTCAGACAAAAGCTGGTGGGGTCAGGGGAAGACTTTTGAACGATCAGAGTATGACTGGATAGGATCTTCAGTTCGTACCGCTGCAAGGGTTATTCACGCAAATTCGGATCGCTTGCCTCAGATTATTAATGTTGTAGCTCTAGATCCCAATATTCGGCGTATTTTGTACAAATTAGTTAGGTCAGCTACATCTGAAGCTAATTTATTGCTACAACCAACCGTTACCCGTATACAGGGAGGCAGGAATGCCATTTTTTATGGCGCTCCTGGGACAGGTAAAAGTCATACGATCCAGCAAGAAATCCCTAACGACAATAAAGCGAATACCATAAGAACTGTATTTCATGCAGATACTCAAACTGGTGATTTTATTGGCTCCTTTAAACCACTATTAGTAAACGGTGAACTTGGTTATGTATTTCAGCCAGGCCCATTCACGAACGCTTTAGTACAAGCAATGAATAACCCAAACAAGATGCACTACCTTGTCATTGAAGAAATTAACAGGGCTCCAGCAGCGGCTGTTTTTGGGGAAGTATTTCAGTTACTGGACCGCAAGCCAGATGGAAATAGCAAATACCAGACTAATCCATCTGATCCTGCTCATGAAGTCTATCTTGCTGCGAATATTGTTGGGTGGAAGGGAGAAATGATGCTGCCATCCAACTTAAACATTCTGGCATCAATGAATAGTAGCGATCAGGCCGTAATGCCACTTGATACAGCTTTTAAGCGGCGTTGGCGCTTTATTTACATTCCAGTTGATTTTACTAATTGCACAAATGGTAAATTACCTTTACCTAATGAAGTGGGCGTTGTCGTAGAAGTTAATTGGTGTGATTTCGCAATTGGTATTAATTCCATTCTTTCCAACCTTGATATACCAGAAGATCGACACCTTGGTCCATTTTTTCTTTCGGAGGATGAAATTGATGATCCTACGTCAGCAAAATCTGCATTGTTAGGGAAATTATTTATGTATCTGTGGGATGATGTTCTTCGCCATGGTTTTAGAAATCGTATTTTTGCAGCAGATATTAAAACTTATGGTCAGCTTGTCAGCAAATATAAGAATGACAAGAATGTATTCAGTGTTGCCCTAGCGGAGAGATTTGGACTTTTAGCTGGTTATACAGGTGGCGAGGATAATGAATCAGGCCAATCTTGATATCCATCAAACTAATGGGGTGAGTCCTCCTGTCTGCTTACGAATAGTTTCTGATCGGTTACGGTTAGATACAGGCGACACGAATCTTCCAGATTGGATAGAGAAAGAAATTCGCAATAGAAACCTGGTTACAGGGAATGGTGAAATTGTGTCATTTTGCGGACTAATGGCAAAAAATGAGACAGATGTCTGGATGTTTGTTCCAAGGGGAATAGATAATCCGACAAACCCAGAAGAGAAAGTCAGGCTAGCTGCACTTGTTACAAAGAGTATTGAATGCTATGCACGTCAAAGCCTAACCAAGGTGGATGCAAACGCTGCTGACGAAGATTTTCAGGGTAGTGAACAAATTGTGATAATCCGTGAGTTACTTGAGGATTTTCGGATAAATGGTCTTTATGTGACTAGCTCTAGGCAGTCTACTGTTAATCAAGGTAAGACTGACTGGAAACGCACCATTTCTAGAGTCATCCCATTCCCAAATGCTAAGGGAGCCCCTATTTACCCCGTATTACTAGGTAGCCGCCGAAACTATTGCTTTAACAATATTGTCACTACAATACATGCCTCTATAATTTATCGCCTAGATAAAATGTTCGGGTGGTGGATCACCGGAGTAGCAACAGGAAGTGTTGCTAGTGATCTTGAAGAGTCTATCGGATTAATTGAGCAGAAGGACTATTGCCTTGCAATGCTTCAGAAAGAGCTTGCAATGGTATATTCTGAGCGTAATCTTCGACTACTAAATAATCTAGTTAAGTATTTTAAGCATAGTACAGCTGCGGCAGAAAGTACTGTAGTTATCGGACTTCGAGATTTTCACTGGGCTTGGGAACACATGCTTGGCGAGGTTTTACCATTCCGCTCCTACTTGAATCAAAATTTCCCCTTACCTGTCTACCGACTAAAGGACGGATCCAATAAGATAGCTGCAAACAACTCCATGCGTACAGATATTATTCTTGAGAATTCAGCAGCAAGCAAGGCAGTTGTAGTTGATGCCAAATATTATGCGGCAACTAACATTAGTAACTCACCAGGCTGGTCAGATCTTGTGAAACAGTTTTTTTATGCAAAGGCATTAAAAACAATCAAACCTGAATATGACATCAGAAATGTATTCGTTTTCCCTGGAGCGAATGGCAATATCACTGACATTTCGGTAAGAAGCCGAGATGGATCAATTTCTCATGATGATGTTTTCTCACCTATTCACTGTGTTTATGCATGCCCTGAAAATCTTATGACACACTTTATTCAAGGAACCAAGTACTGGGAATTAGGACACGCAGTGTTCGGAGATAACTCCGTACAATTATAGAAGACCTGTTTCCAAAAGTTCAAAACTACCTTTAATCCATTCACCTAGAGCAGGAATAAGATTTTTTTCTGCATAAGCCTTATTTCTGATTCCACACTCCTATACAATTGCAACTCTACTGCCGGCATCATGAAGCTGTGTCATAACTTTTGTGTCATTTATCCTGTTCTGAGCAATTTTATTCATCCAGAATTCGTATCTAGTAGCTGGGAGCTTGAATAGCTTTCAGCCTTGGTGGCCGTGCCAGAAACAACCATGTATAAATATAATTGCTTTATGCTTTGGTAAAACCAGATCTGGTTTTCCTGGTAAAGAATTTACGTGTATACGATACCTAAATCCTTCTCGAAAAAGTTTTTTGCGAATGAATAACTCTGGTTTTGTATTCTTTCCTCGGATACCAGACATCATTTTGCTAGGGGTTACAGTATCGACAATGTCAACCATAATACTGCATCCTTGTCATCATTTGGCTTATGCTCCACCTCTCCATTATGATATGAGCAGAAGGTTACTGCGACTTAACTTTACGGAGAGCTTCTCCGGCAGAGTATGCCGCTAAAAGTTGCATCGCTACATGACGGATAACGGGAACAGTTACTGAATTACCAAATTGTTTATATGCTTGGCAATCAGATACCGCATCCACTATAAAATTTTCTGGAAACCCTTGGAGTCGTGCGCACTCTCTTGGTGTCAGCTTACGTGGATTCTTTCCAAGTTCAGTTTGACTGATAAGAATTTCACTTCCATCCTTATAATATCTAGCACTTAATGTATTCGCATATTCACTTTCGCTATTAAACAATGAATACCCAAAACCATTGCCTTTCCTTGCATGTTCTCTTTTGCGCCTTTCATGCCCATGAAGCAATCGATCTGAAATTGTATAACGACTATCTAATGAAGCACTTTGCTCAAGAATGTTACCAAGTCGGGTAGGAATTTTTGGTGGAATTGGCCACTGAAATAAATCGCTGAAATCTATTTTTGGCCCAAAGTAATCCTTATCAAAACCAACTATAAAAATCCTTTCCCTATTTTGTGGCACACCAAAATCTGCAGCCCGTAGCACAGTATGAAAGACTTGGTAGTTAAGCCTTCTTGTAAGTGCATCTCGCGCCTCATCTGAGAGTGAGATATTCTCCGGCACATGGTTTTCATTGCGTCCTTCCAAGGTGTCTATAATTAGCTTAAGCGTACGTCCACCATCGTGACCACGCAATTGCTTTACATTCTCGAGTAAAAAAGCTTTAGGACGATTATGAGACAAGATTCGTTGTATTTCAAAAAACATGGTCCCACGTGTGTCGTAAAATCCTTTTTTCAAACCTGCTTGGGAGAAAGCTTGGCAAGGAAATCCCCCTAACAATATGTCATGTTCAGGAATCGCAGATGCTGGAATCTTTGTAATGTCACCTTCAGGTAGATCTCCAAAATTCGCCGCATATGTTTTCTGAGCAAACCGGTCCCATTCTGAAGTAAAAACACATTTACCACCAAGCTCCTGAAATGGAAGTCTTATGCCTCCAATTCCTGCAAACAAGTCAATAAACCGGAATGCTGCATCCGAGTTAATTGAGCTTTTAAATGGGTGGATATCTATGAGATTTTGAATCTGAAGCCATTTAGTTGACGATGGAGAGTGCTCGCCACGCTCCCAACCTCCAACTGTTCGCTCGCCGCTATCTTTAAGACCCAAAAGATGGGCAAGTTGTAGTTGAGTAATCCCCATGCGTTCACGCTTGATTCGTATATATTCTGCTTTTTCATTGCTTTTACCCATTGTATGCGCCCGCGTTTATTATCCTGTATTACACCCTGATATCGTACTTGCATTTTTAATTGCAAGTCAATATATTTAATACATATACCAGCTATAACCACAAAAAAATATCCTGAAAATCGCACAAATATAATGCTAATTTCAGACTTAACTCCCGCTCAGAAGAAAATTCTGAAAGAGTTAGTCAAACAGGAATTAGATGTTAGGAGGTCAACATGAAACGTAATTTATTTGATGAATTAAAAGAGGGCTTTGCCTCCCTTCAGGATGCGCGTGAAAAGAAAATCACGCTACGCACACATGCTAACGAGAAAAAAATCTGTTCCAGCAATCAACCCAGAAGAGCTGTTTAGCATTCGTGAGAGCTTGCACTTATCACGCGGTGTTTTTGCAAGATATCTACGAACCAATGTGAGGTCACTAAAAAACTAGGAGCAAGGCCGTGCAAAGCCCGATGCCCAAGCAGCAGTTTTGATACGTATGGTTGCACGTTACCCCGATACTATAGAGAGACTATCTGCTATTTAATTGCCAAAATCACAATTAAAGTAACCGATTCTCACCATGAAAGTGTAAGACCCATGAGATGTTGCCACCCATGACCCATAATTTGTATATAGCTGTAGTGGATTGATTGAAGGCACATGTAAGCATGAATATACTGTAGGGAATTTGTCACAAAACACAGCGAAACATGCTGACAATACCGCTAAATTTTACTACATTTAAAGATTGCAGACGTCGTAAGTTTTTAATTTATATAAATATTACTTTCTAATACCTGCCCTACGAACCAAGGGGTCAGGAGTTCGAATCTCTTCGGGCGCACCAAACAGATATAGAAGTGGGCACTTGTTTCAGGTGACCCACTTTTTTATCGTCTATTGTTACCGCATGCGCTAACGCACCATAGCAGCCTTTTATTGTGGCAGTGTTTCTTTTAATACCCCTTCATCTACTAGATTTCAGTAGTCTTTGCGAATAGTTTTGAATCACACAACTAAATAGATGCCAAATTAAATTAAGAAAATTACATTCAAGTGTATATTGACAACATCTCCGGAGATAATCATGTTGTTAAAGCTATTTGGTAATATAGCCAAGCCTAGAAGAAAAATCAGTATTGAAAAATTGACATCTTTAAAAGATCAAGTGTTAGCTATAAGCCAGTCTCAAGCTGTTATTGAGTCCAAGTTAAATCACCAATTATCAAATAAATTAAGATTTACCCAATGGTTTACTCATGCATTAATGCATACACAAGCGCTAAGCTTGTCTTTAAGTCAAGGCGCCAGTATCAAAATACTAACAAATAACGCAGATAGTAGATATCTTTGGATGTTTGCTTTTCTTGCATCCATGCACACAGAGCAAGCCTATGCATTATGTAATGGAGGAGTAACCGTCACCTCTACGGTAGTTGTATCTGCAAATTGTAATGGTTCAAATATAAAAGGCCTCACGCTGAACACCGGTGCTGATGTCACTATTAACTCAGGCGTCACTGTCTCTAACGATGCGGGATTTGGCGTCAATGGTAGAGCAGTTGTTGTGCTGAGCACTTCCACATCAGCATCCTTGGTCAATAATGGCTCTATTTATACCTATAACCAATGGGGGTTATGGAATCAGGCAGGTGGAAATGTAAGTGTCGTCAATTTTGGACAGATCACTGGAGTGGTTAGATACGGCATCTCTAACCAGGGAACAATTACCTCTCTGACCAATGTCGGGAGTATTACAGGTGGCTTTGGTAGCATTGGAAACAACTCCTCTCCTATACCTTCGATCAATGTGTTTAACAACTTGCAGGGGCAGAGTGGCTCACTATCAGCTCCAGTGACGCTTAGTGGTTATTTACCGCTTAGCTACAACATCATTATTCAGAATCCCTCAACCTATGGCCAACTATCGGCACCTAGTCAACTAGGTGGAATGGCCTTCAATATTTATGGCAATGCCGGGACAACTTTGGTGCCTGGTGTTAACGCTTCTACGATTACAGCAAATCGCTACTTAAATGTATTAAAAGGCTTTAGTTCTTTATCTAGTGTAACTGGAATCAATGGCACATATAGTGGCTATCGCTATAGTTTGGTTGCTAATGAATTACTTGCGAATAGTTGGGACTTACTGGTGTTTTTAGCTGGCCCATCAATGACTGACACTCAAGCTTCAATTCGCAACTCAGCCCAAAAGTTAAGGGGTGTTTTCAACGCAGCTGCTATCTCCAGCAACTTTGCAAACATGAACACATATGACTGTAATTTATTTGACTCTAAAGGGATGTGTATCTCTGGAGGTGGCAGATTCACCGCAGTCGACAACCCAGATTCAAGTAGCACAAGTGCAGTATTGGTATTAGGTTATAAAGCCACACCTAATGTCCGTATTGGTGGATTCTTTGACCAGAATGTAAACAGCACAGCGCCCACAGGTATCAAAGTGTCTAATAAGAATCCCTTGATGGGTGCATTTGTAGTTTGGAACCAACATGCTAATAGCCTAGGCTATCAGGTTAAACTGGCCAATGCCTATCAAGACAAAAACATTAAAACTACTCGTAATGTGATTGGCACATCAGAATTAGGTACTGGATCTACGAACCTGAATACGCAAAGTTATGTAGGTGAGTTAAGTTATGCATTTAGTTACAAAGATAAAACATTGGTGCGTCCCTATTTTGCATTACGCCACACCTCCATCAAACAAGATTCTTACACTGAAAGTGATATTAGTACGCCTTTAAGCTATGCCTCACTAACTGATCGCTCAATAACTGGACTAGTGGGATTAAAGCTCAATTATGCTCTTACGTCTAAAGCTACGCTAACGGCAAGCTTGGGTATTGAGCACGACTTAGAACATAGCGTAGACAAATACTCCGGCACCTCAACAGGCATTAGTGGACTGACTTCTGAGAACTTCAACGACAGCATTCAACGCACCAGAACAGTAGCTTCTGCAGGTGCTTATTATGCAGTGTCTAAAAATCAACGTATTTTAGGTGATGTTTATTACCAACAACTGCCATTCCAAAGTACTGGGTCAACAACAGCTTACTTTAATTACATGATTGGGTTTTAATCAAAACACAATGCTTCAGCAATCAGCTTATGCTAATTAACTCTACCTTGTTTTCTAAACTCCCAAGGCGGTGTAGGGTTTTTATCGACCCAAAGTCCTATTTGCTTTTCTTCTGCTGAGATTTGTGCGTTTTCATAATCTATGCGATCTTGTGATGGCTGTTCATTCTGATAATGAATAAAGAACCAAGCCATGCCTAATTTAATTTGCTCCAGATTGATATCAACGCCATTTAGAAGCACTTTACCTACAGCACGTTTATGTTTTTTTTCAAGCTTTAACCACTCTACATCAACTTCCTTGCCATTTACTAAATCCGATAATGACTTTCTAGACGCTATGCCATAGGGTTGGGCTTTTTCAGGCGCATCAATCCCAGACAGTCTTATTTTATATTTTGTGTTGTTTGAATTTAATATGGTAATGGTATCGCCGCTTGCAACTGCGATGACACGCCCACTAATAAGCTCGGCACTCACATTAAGAGGCATTACTAGTATCAGACAAAACAAAATAGCGAGTTGTTGTCGCAACTGAAACAATCTATAGTCAGACGCAAGTTGTTTGGCAGAATAAAATAGGTTCATCGCATTCAATATCTACTGTTATGACGTCACTATTTATTATCAACCAAATTGATATTATTAGTAAGTGCGAAACTGCCCAGCGACCACACCATAGATATAAAACTGCTCTTTAGGACGGATTGTTTCAAATTCTTTATTGGCAGGAATCAATACAAATTGATTGTTTTCTTTTCCAAGCGTCTTAATCGTGAATTTATCATCAATAATGGCGACTACAATATCTCCGATATTCGCAGTGGGTCTTTTCTCAACGACTACAGTATCGCCATCCATAATGCCTAGGTCTTTCATAGAATCACCTCTAACTGGAATTAGCTCAGTAATGGATGGTTTTTTAACCAAATGCTCATCGATAGTGATGTAATCCCCACCTTCGTGATGCGTAGCACTGAAAGCACCAGCTTGCACCGTGCTATTGGATAGGGGGCGCTCGAAGAACCTTCTACCTGGGCTTAGCTTTTTGTCAGGGGCGACGTCAAGAAAACCCATCAACTTTAAGCGTGCAATCAACTTAGAAATGGTATCTTTAGAGCGCATATTCAGAAGCTGCTGCATGTAGCTATAACTTGGTAAGGAGTGATAGCTTGCAAAATAATCGCGCAACTGGCCTAATTTGTCTAAATCAAATGCTTGAGTTTGGTTGAAATCAGTCATGTCAATATCCTGTTTAAATTGTTCACCCACTAAAGAACAAACGTTCGTTCTTTGCCATTATCAATCTAATCGATGGGAATGACAAGCCTTTCTATTTTAAAAAGAGTGCTTTGTAAGTTCATAAAAAAACCCAGCACTAAGCTGGGTTCTGTTGCACTTAAGAACAATTAAGATTACTTGTTCATTACGTACATTGTTACTTCAAAGCCAAAACGCATTTCTGTCGCTGCTGGTGTTGTCCACATAATAATCTCCAAAGTTTTGTTTTTTAAACCGACATCATGTCTTGTTCGAGTGAATTCATTATGTACCTGATTTTGAGCATCACGCTATCAGTGTTCATGAATGAGGCTTAAGCAAAATCATGAAGTGTCGCTAAGCGTTCACACAGAGTTTGGCTTGCTACTACTTAATTCGTCAAACTCATCACGACTAAAAGTAAATGACAATTATCTCCAACCGCTTAATACTATCTTACCGATGACTGCACCTGCTTCAATCCGAGCATGCGCCTGACGAAGATTATTTGCATTAATAGGTGATAGCGTTTCGTTAATGGTGGTTCTTATTTGTCCGTCATCCACCAGCTTGGCAACGCGATCCAAAATATGATGCTGTTCTATCATGTCTAGAGTTTGGTACATAGAGCGTGTATACATCATCTCCCACACAAAAGTGGCGCTTTTGTTCTTAAGTAGGCTCATTTCTACAGGCTTCATCGTTTCTACAATAGAACATATGCGCCCTTGTGGTTTAATCAGTTCTGCCATCACAGGGAAGTATGCATCGGTATCATTGCAGCAGAAAATATAATCAGGCTGTGAAATACCAACTTCGGCCATTTGTTGCACAAGATCTTGCTGATGATTCACAACATGGTGCGCACCTAAATCACGCACCCACCGGCTAGTCTCTGATCGTGAGGCTGTGGCCACCACTGTTAATCCAGTCAGTTTACTAGCGAGTTGTATCGCTATAGAGCCAACACCTCCTGCTCCACCAATAATTAATATGCACTTACCTTGATTGGACGAAGACTGCGATGAGATTTCCAATCGCTCAAACAAAGACTCCCAAGCGGTGACAGAGGTTAAAGGTAGTGCAGCGGCTTGTTCATAGCTTAAACTTTTTGGCATATGCCCAACAATACGTTCATCAATCAATTGATACTCAGCATTAGAACCAGAGCGCGTTATTTCTCCTGCATAAAACACCTTATCTCCGGGTTTAAATAGAGTGCAATCCTGCCCTATTTTAACCACCTCTCCTGCAGCATCCCAACCAAGAATCTTTGGATTTAGCTCAACTTTATCTTTTGGTTGGCGTACCTTGGTATCAATAGGATTAACCGCAATAGCATGCACACGCACCAGCAGATCTTTGCCACTGACTTCGGGAATGGGTAGCTCATAATCTAGGAGTGACTCTGGATGATCAATACTTAAATATCGGGTAAGTCCTACTGCTTTCATCTCAATTCCTTTTACTAAACTATGACCATTGAACTTATTCAATCAGTTGTAGCAACTAAATAAAGTTTTCATTCAATTTTTTGCTGGCACCAACCTTAAATCTACACCTGAGTAAGCGGCCACATTGCGCCTGTTAGGTGGTTAACTCGGTATTCTTCAACTAACATACAAACAAATAGCTTGTTTAGTACTTAGTTAAATATGAACCTTACTTAAGACCTTACATTCTTTACTAGCACATTGAACGATAACATATCTCTATATAGTAAAATTAAATATGCAAATGATAGTTAGCGATAAACTTTACATTCATGCTCAAATTAAATTTCTCACATAAGAAACTAGATCTACGTTACCGGTTTGCGTTAGCGCTGCTGCTATTCTCGCTCGCACTTGCTTTCCGTTTCACTATTTTACCTCAAGGTGGTGGTGGCCCTTTTGTCACATTTTATCCAGCCATTATATTGAGCTTTTACTTCTGTGGTGCATACCTAGGCCTACTAGTAGCATTATGTGCAGGACTTGCTAGCGCTTATTACTTCATTCCCCCTTATCATCAATTCTCTATCGATGCCACTACGTATTCTTCACTCATATTTTTCTCAATCACCTCAGGCCTTGTCGGCTTCTTCATTTCTAGGTTACATCGACATATTGAAGAAATTAGCATCATTCTAGATAACGAAATGATTGGCGGCATGATGCTCAAAGACCGAAAAATTGTTTGGTGTAACACAGCAGTCAGCCGGATTCTTGGCTACCCACCGTCAATGTTATTAGGGTCATCAACCAAGATGCTATTTGCCGATGAGAAAATGTTCGACACTGTAGGACGAGACGCATACCCACTAAAAGTAGGTAAACCCTACCGTACACAATTTGAAATGAAGAAAGTCGATGGCAGTAAGATTTGGATTGATATTAGTGGTGCCGCCATTTCTTATGACAAACATTTATCGCTTTGGTTATTAAATGATATTTCAAAACAAAAAACACTAGAAGATGAATTAAAACATAAGGTTAATCACGACTACTTAACAGGCCTTAACAGTAGAGACTGGTTCATGAACCAAGCGTTGATAGAGTTAAACCGGGCAAATCGCTTTAGCAGTCCACTCTCATTATTAATGTTGGATATTGATTTCTTTAAAACCGTTAATGACACGCATGGGCACCAAGTGGGAGATATAGCACTCAAAAGTGTTGCCGATATAGCGAAAAGCACCCTGCGTGACTTTGATATTTGTGCAAGATTAGGTGGAGAGGAGTTTGCCGTGCTGTTGCCTGAAACAAACAAAAGTCAGGCTTATGAAGTTGCGGAACGTTTAAGATTAGCCATCGAAAACTCAAAAGTGCCTCTGCCTAGTGGCGGGTTACCTTTAACAATGACAATTTCAATTGGGGTGTCATCCATGACCTCAAAAGATGACAATATTGACGTACTTATTAGCAAAGCTGATAAAGCACTCTATGAGGCTAAAAAAACAGGTCGTAATAAAGTCTGTGCGTCACAATAGCGAGTGATGCGTTTAATAACATCTATCAGTTAGATAAATCAGAAATTAGCAACACGCAAGAGACTTTAGATGAATGCCTATTCGCATTTAAGCTACCTAAAGTGTTTTCAACCAAAACTATAAAGACAAACTAGATGGAAATGAGTAACTTGAAGTTATCATCCCAATACTTAAGAGAGTTACCCCATGAAAAATGTAAGTCGGTTACGACCTGCATTTTTAGATTGGTACATGGCGATATCTGCCTGCTTTAATACCTCGTCAACACTTTTGGTGTCTCTATTAAACATAGCGACACCCATGCTAGGTGTGCTAGTGTGTAAATATCCATCAAAATCAACAGTGTTATTTAATGCCTCTAATACCTTTTCTCCAACAATCCTAACATAAGCTATTGCTTGGTTTAAGTCTGCAGAAAGCTCTTCTATTAAGATCACAAACTCATCACCACCCAACCTTGCCACAGTGTCATGATCTCTGACGCATTGCTTTAACCTCTTCGCCACTTCTTGAAGCAAAATATCGCCTTTGTCATGGCCTAGAGTGTCATTTAATTGTTTAAAGTTATCTAGGTCGATAAAAATGACAGCACCAAACTGTAACTTTCTGCGTGAGGAAGATAACGCTTGTTCAATACGATCTAGTAGCAGTCTGCGATTAGGTAGTGCAGTTAGTGCATCATAAAATGCAAGTTTTCGCACTTCATCCTCTGCGCTCACACGCAATGTAATATCTGAATTAATAGAAAATATTGATTTTGGCTGACCTCTAACATCGCGCATCAAGGTCCAGTGGCTTTCAATAATCAACTGATGGCCATTTTTGTGTCTTTTAGTGACCTCACCTTTCCACTCACCTTCTTTCAGCAAAACCGTTAATGCCTGCTTGAGTGCTTTCTGATCTTGGCGTAAACGTTTCTGGATTGGGTGGTTTAAGACCTCGTCTGCGCGCCACCCATAAAGTGCCTCTGCGCCTTTATTCCAATATTTAACCATGAGGTCCATATCGTAAATGACAATAGCATCGTTTGTTTTATCAAGTAATGATGCCTGCTCTTGAATAATTGAATCATCATTCAGCCGCTCTAACTCACTGGCTGTTCGTGCTGCAAAGATTTTAAGAATGGATTTAATCAAATCTTCGGATTGATCTTGTATCGCATGCTTAAAAAATACAAATAACAATCCAATATCGTTCCCCTTAGAGTCGTATAAATACAAGCCAGCAAAAGCCTGATAGGGGTGAAACTTCATCATGCTTAAATGAGGAAAATTTTTGTCCGCATGGTTTTTTACAATCACTAAATCAGCTTCAGCAAAGAAGGACTGTGCAATCGTATCGGGGACTTCAAATTCAAAATTATCTTTAAGATCCTGACCTAACGCCACAGCCAGCGTGTTTGCTTTTAGTGGCTTTACAGACTGCAATTGCGCTATATATGCAGCATCGGCCTCTAATGTTTCCGTTATCCCGCTGATAAGCTCTTTAAAGAAGTTAGACCCTGTTGCACTGCTAACACTCAGGGCAACCTTGACCATTGCATTACTTAATCGCTGACGTTGTTTCTCCGCTCTGATATTACTAATGCCTGCCCCTAAGTTATCGGTGAGCTCTTGCAACAACTCAATCTCACCATCTGAAAACTTCCGGACTTCAGTAGAATATAAGGCTAATGTCCCAATTGGTTTTTGCCGATCTTTAAGTGGCAATACAACCAGCCCTCTATAACCATGATGTCTAGCCAACTCTTTAAAATGGAACGACTCATCTGACAGCAAATCTTCAATCACATGTGTTTTGCCAGTTCTTATCACCTCACCTGCAGGGGCTTGGTCAATTGAGCCATCATCCGCCCAACTTAAATTCATTGTTTCCAGATAACTTTTACCCGAATCACCGAAAAATGCTTGTGGGCTGATGCTTTTACGTTCGTCATCCTCCGCATAGCCAACCCAGGCCATGCGATACCCACCCACCTCTACTGCAATCCGGCATATCTCAATAATGAGTCTTTTCTCATCATTAATTTGAGTAATTGCATGATTGGTTTTGCTTAACATCAGCAACGCTCGGTTAAGCCATGCCAGGTCAAGTTCGGATTTTTTACGCGTCGTGATATCTTGAAATGCCCCGATCAGCTTCACCACTTTGCCATCCACCAAGACTGGAGAGCCTTGAGTTCTTACCCAGATACATCTGCCTTTGGCAGTGATAAAAGGCAACTCAAGGTCCCATGATGATGCATTCTCAATGCTATCTTTAACGACACTAAGAATGGCAGATCTAGCTTCTGGTGGATAAAACTCAATGGCTTGCTCCAGTGGAGGCGGATCAATTGTCTCTAATTCATGGATTTTAAAAACTTCTTTTGTCCATTTAATCCCGTTATCTTCCAGATCAAATTGCCACCCGCCTATCTTAGCCATTTCACCGGTTAGCTCTAAAATAGAGGTGAGACTCTTTAACGAGTTTTGCGCCTCAATTTCAGCAGAAATATCACGCGCAACGCCCATGTACCCTAACAATACGCCGTAATCATCAATCAGCGCTGTCACTGAAAGGTTGACTGTTATTCTGCGCCCATCCTTACGAATATAAGTCCATCTTCGACTATCAGGATGCCCATACTTAGCTTTTAGTACAAATACTTCAAAACCTGGATTAATTGTTTTTCCAAACTCGTTACTCAGTGTTTTAGCATAGTCAACAATCTCAGCTTGATCATGAAAAATTGCAGGTGTAAATTTTTCCACCACTTCATGAGCATCGTAACCAAGCATCTTTTCAGCACCCTGATTAAAACTTGTAATCACACCATCAGGCGTAGTTGAAACAATTGACTCGTCTGCACTATTTAAAAGCGCATCGTAAAAGATAGTTGAGTTGGCTAACTTTTTAGAAAGCTCTGCAGTTTCCAGCAGTGTTTTTCGATGTTCTAATTCAGACATCACTTGCTTAGCAATTCTTGCAAGAGAAATACGCTGACTTTCATCGAGCTTTTTAGGCACTTTATCAATCACACATAAAGTACCTAACTTACTACCATTACTAGCAGTTAAAGGGAAGCCAGCATAAAAGCGAATATATGGGTCTTGAGTGACCAGCGGGTTGTCTCTAAAACGCTCATCTTGAAGGGCATCACTGATCTCAAACAACACATCGTCATGTATGGCATGTCCGCAAAAAGAAATATCTCGACTGGTTTCACTTGCGGCTAATCCATAGGAGCTCTTGAACCATTGTCTTGACTCATCAATAAGTGAAATCAGTGAAATAGGTGTTCCACATATCTCTGAAGCAAGCTTTGTTAAATTATCAAAGGCCTCCTCTGGGGGAGAGTCCAATATCTGATAATCTGCTAACGTTTGAAGCCGCGCTAATTCATCTATTGTAACTTTGGGGCTTATCAATTTTCTTCCTGTTTTTTTAGATAGCAATATTGCCTTAGCACTTACTAATCTACGCTAGAAGAATTATATTGTAATACCATGTTGTTACATAACAATATGTCTTGATGACCGTCATATTTTGTCAATAACACTAGATTAATTCTAATCCTAATAATTGTTATTTAAGGTGTATTGCGTTAGCTATTACCACAAATACATGACTTTTATTTTTGATGATGTCATCAACTAGTTAATGACCTGCAATATCCATACATGCATTTCAGCCCAAGCTTGGCAGTCTCCTCTAACGATTGCTTTGAAGCACCATCTTTCGCTTTCAATGCCATGCCCTGTATGAGCGTCGTGAAGTACTCGGCTAATATTGTGGGGTCTGCCGCTTCACTCAGTTGATTGTCATGCTTAGCCTTTATAAATCGATCTACCCAAACTTGCTTGTATGCAATACGGAGTTCTTTTAGATGCTCTCCATGTTCAGAATGTTCTGGTGAGGTATTAATCGCAGAGGTAATCACTAAACAAGTGTTTGGATTTTCATTGCTTGAAAATAGCTTAAGACACTCCTGCAGTGCTCCTTCAACCGCTAATGCTATGTTTGGCGTGGTGTTTAACACCTTAAGCTGGCCATTCACAACAATTGGCATGTAGTTAGATACCACTTCTTTAAAAATGCTGTCTTTATTGCCAAATGCTGCATATAAGCTGGGGGCTTTCATCCCTATCGCGTTAATAAGGTCAGCCATCGTCGTGCCTTCGTAGCCTTTTTCCCAAAAAACATACATGGCTTTAGTTAAAGCCTCATCTTTATTAAACGTTCTTGGACGCCCTGCTACCGCCATTTTATTACCTTTACTCTTTCGTATTTATAAATAATATAACATGGATTACATATTATTGTTGACTTTGAGTTAAATTGAATGAAATAATATAACTTGGATTACATTATTTAAACAAGGAAAATTATCATGGCATCACATCAAGGGAAAGTTGCATTCATTACAGGCGCAAATCGTGGTATTGGCTTTGAAACTGCTAAAAAGTTAGGTGAGTTAGGAATAACCGTTGTGTTGGGCGTACGAAGCATGTCTAAAAGCCAAATAGCCTTAGAGTCACTGATAGCACAAGGAATTAAAGCTGACATTGTTCATTACGATGCAGATGATGAGGCAACGAATGACGAAGTATTTAACTACTTAAATAATCAATATGGAAAATTGGATATTTTAGTTAACAATGCCGGCATTCTTCTTGAAGGTATTATGGGTAAAAACACCAGTAGCTCTATCAGCCAAGAGACACTTAACCATACATTCAATACTAATTTATTTGCCGTTATTTCATTAACGCAAAAACTATTACCTTTAATTAAAAAATCAGATGCTGGTCGAATCGTTAATTTATCTAGCATCCTAGGTTCATTAACTTTGCATAGCATGGAAAACTCTCCAATAGATCCTGCAAAAGCATTTGCTTACAATGCTTCAAAAACTGCCTTGAACGCATATACCATTCACTTAGCAAGCGAGTTGAAAGGTAGCGGCATAAAAGTTAACTCGGCACATCCAGGCTGGGTTAAAACAGCACTAGGCGGCACAAATGCACCGATGGAAATCGAGGACAGCTATAAAACATCAGTGCGCTTAGCTACATTGCCTAATGATGGCCCTACTGGCGGCTTTTTCCATGAGGGAGACACCTTACCTTGGTAAGCATTTCCAACCAATACAGAGGATTAATATTTGCTGTACTGATGTCGTTCAGTACAGCGCTCACAGTGTCGGCAGCAATTACTTATATCCGACAGGAATCGATGAGTAATTTTTTAAGTATATGGCTTTCATCGTTTATTACGGCATGGCCAATCGTATTTATATCAATATTAGTGATAGCGCCACAAATTAATAAAATTTTGGATAAATTGGTTAATCAATCCATCAATCGTGATTTGCAAGCGCAAAAAATAAATAGATTGAAAATAAGGAGTAAGAAATGACAAAAGTAGCGGTAGTGTTTCATAGTGGCTATGGCCACACAATGAAACAAGCAGAGTCGGTAGCCAAAGGAGCAAACGCTACGTTAATTAGCATTGACGCTGAAGGGAATATCACAGATGCTGAATGGGAAACGCTCCATCAGGCAGATGCCATTATTTTTGGCTCACCCACCTACATGGGAACAGTCACTTGGCAGTTCAAGAAGTTTGCCGACGCCTCATCTAAAGCTTGGTTTACACAGCAATGGAGAAACAAAATATTCGGTGGCTTTACTAACTCCGCCAGCATGAACGGTGATAAACATTCAACGATTCATTACTTTATTACATTAGCAATGCAACACTCTGGGATTTGGGTCGGCACAGGGTTAATGCCATCGAACACAAAAGCCGCAAAGCGGGATGACGTTAACTATATAGGATCATTTGCTGGCGCAATGATGCAAACCCCTTCAGATGCTGACGTAGCAGAAGTGAATATCGGTGACCTAGAAACAGCAAAACTCTTTGGTGAAAATATTGCAGAGGTGGCGTGTAAGTTTAACTTCGCCAAGTCACGCTAAAAAGATGCAAATGCCAAACCTCATTAAGGTAGATTAATGCATTGAGTGTTGCGACTCACTTTTTGGGTAAACCCTTACGAGCACAATACGTGGACCGGCCATTTTTTTGATTACCACAACAAACTGATCAAACTCGATGCGCTGGCCCTCTTTAGGCAACTCTGCAAGCTTCCAAAGTACCAACCCTGCCACAGTATCAGCTTCTACCGACTCAATATCGATGCCCAGCGTACGCTCCAAGGTATTAATGGGAATAGTACCTTTACCTAACAACGATCCATCATCAAGCTTTGTCCATTCACTTTGCGACTGCCTAAACTCATCGCGAATATCGCCAACCAATGCAGTCAGCAAGTTATCTAAGGTAATAAATCCAATCGGAGGGTTATTTTCATAAGCAACAATCGTTAAATGTGGCGCACCTTGCTGGAGCTGACGGAACAACTCCGTGGCGAAAATATCTGGAGAAACCAACTTCACAGGACGCAGTAAGCTTTGTATGTCAGTAAAGTTGACATCCTTGCTTAATGCGATAAAGAGATCTTTAATATGAACAATTCCCTTTACTTGACCATCATTTGCTATAAATGGGTAACGACTATAACGATGTTGTGCAATACGCGCTAAATTAGTTTTAAAAGACTCGCTTTCTAGCAATACTGCAGCATCTTGGAATGGGTGCATTAAGTCTGATACTTTAAGCGCTCTGAAATCAATAGCCTGCGCTATCACTTTCCACTCAGTCGAGTTAAATTGCTCTGTAGGACGGGAGCTTCTAAGTATCAACTTCAACTCTTCAGGCGAATACTGCGCATCATGCCCGTCTTTAGCTTTCAGCTTTAAAGTGGCAATCACCACAGCAGAACTTTTGTTGAGCAACCAAATCGCTGGAAACATAATCCAATAAAAAGCATACAACGCAGGTGCCGTCCAGAGTCCAACGCGCTCAGCCATGCGAATCGCTAACGTTTTAGGAACCAACTCACCTAAAACGATATGTAGATATGAAATAGTGAAAAAAGCAATGACGAAGGCAATGCCGTGAATCAATTTTTGACTTGTTATTCCAATTTGGGACAATGCCGGCTCAATCAGCGCCGCAAAGGCTGGCTCACCAACCCAACCTAGTCCTAATGAGGCAAGGGTAATGCCTAACTGACATGCTGAAAGATACTCATCTAAACTACCGTGCACTTTGGCTAGCATACGTCCCCGCCAGCCTAAATTTTTGGCAATAGCTCGTACACGGGTACTACGTAACTTAACCAGGCCGAATTCGGCCGCAACAAAAAACCCATTAAGAATTACTAAAAGAAATGCGACAAAAACTAAAAATAAGTTACCACTCATATATGGCCAAACACTGGCATTTACCTAGATATAAAACTAGACACATTCTGCACTATTTTTAGTTTTCAACCTACTTTTAAGGGCAGTTCATTATTTATGTGAGCGATTTTCCAACAAATCAACACCATATTTGATGGTTTAGTCCACATTTAGGGTTTAATTAGGTTTTTAATCCAGCTTGTTGAAGGCTCAGGTTTACTATATAAGTAACCTTGATGAATCACCTCTGCTCTTGCATTCAAAAATTCAGCCTGCTCTTGAGTTTCAACACCTTCAGCCACCACGTTTAATTTCATGTGTTTAGCAATTGCCAACACAGACTCAACCAGAGCAGCATCATCTGGGTCAGTTGGCGCATCCTGAACAAAGGTTTTATCGATCTTTAATTCATGAATCGGAAGGCGCTTTAAATGACTTAGTGAAGAATATCCTGTACCAAAATCATCAAGCGAGAAATGAATCCCTAATAAAGTAAGTTCCGTCATTTTAGAAATCACTTCACTAATATTATCAATCACCAATCCCTCAGTTACCTCAAGCGTTAAGTGTGTTGGGTCTGCGCCAGTGTCAGCAAGAATCTTTTTAATGCTGGCAACAAAACCACGCTGGCGGAAATGTCTTGGACTAATATTGACAGAAATTCTCAGCGGCAAACTGTAAACATCTTGCCCAGCCAAGATTCGGCAAGTTTGAGTGAGCACCCAAACATCCACATCTACAATCAAATCAGTCTCTTCGGCCACAGGAATAAATAAAGAAGGGGGCACCAAGCCTCGTTCAGGGTGTTGCCAACGCACTAATGCCTCTGCACCAACAACCATACCAGCAGCATTCACCTGCGACTGTAGATAGAGCATCAACTCACCAGCAGGTATCGCCATACGCAGTTCACGCTCGATTTTGAAGCGCTGCTCAGCCACACTTGCCATCGACTGCTCAAACATAATGCTCTGGTTTCCACCATTCTGCTTAGCTCGATGCATGGCCGTATCTGCACGACGAAACACATCACCAGCTTTATCTTCTGTATTGATTGGAAAGGTAGCAATGCCTATGCTACTGGAAGCTGATATCTCATCTTCACCTAGCTGAATGGGAAACTTCAAAGCAATTTGAATCTTATCTGCCAACTGATGTGCAGCAGCATCTATATCAAGGGGATGGCTTGTATTGTTTTTAATTAACACAGCAAATTCATCTGCAGACATTCTTGCCAGCACACCCTCCGCCTCAATCAGAGGCTTGAGGCGGTCTGCTACTAAACATAGCAACATATCGCCAACAGCATGCCCACGCGCATCATTGAGCGTTTTAAAGCGGTCCAGATTGAGCAATATCAGTGCACCTTTGCAATCTCCACTTTTACATTGTGATAAGGATTGATTCAGGCAGTCAATCTGCAATGAGCGGTTAGGTAGTCCAGTCAAAGAGTCGTAGTAGGCCAATCGATGCAACTCACCGCGACTCACTTCCTTCTCTTCATAATCCTGAAAGAGCAAACAAACCAACATTGTTGCGACTGGGTAAAACAGCATGATGGTTGGCCCCAATTCCTTATCAACCTGAAGACCAATGCCATCAGGTAAACATAAGAACAGTAGCAACATAATGCCGTGCACCAGTAACCCCGCGCCCAGTAGCGGAAGAGCCTTTAATGAGCCACCCACGCTTTTTCGATAATAGTAATAGGCAACGCCAATTAATGTGGCCACCGTAATGACGGTCACCCCCACGTACATACCAGCACCACCCAGCCAAACTCTGAACCCACCAATAATCACGGCACTTATCATTGCCGAGATTGGACCTCCGAACATACCAACTACAAACAAAATAATTGATCGTCCGTCAAAAATCACGCCATTACCATACTGAACAGGCGTCATCATGCCAATCACACCAGCAATGCCGAATAAAACCCCAAATAGTAAGGTATGCGTTAATTGATTTTTCTTATTGCGAGATAATGTGATTTGATAAATGGCCGTGAGCGCGACGAGCAAAGCGGTGTTGTGAATCAGCTCAATAAAAAACATTGCATTCCTTTTAAGACAAGCCAAGTGTAGTGGGGACACATATTAACTGATTTGATCCGACTTAAATTAAGTGGCACATGAAAAATTTAGACACATGCACCCTTACCGAAACCAGATTGCCGCACCTGGCTGATACCCGCAGTCTTGTTACTACATAATACTTACGATTTTATCGTCTATGTAATAGATGAGCTTTGCATTAGCAACAGCTTAATTTGCCAAAAGCCTACTCTCTAGCAATATTTTTGCTTTTTGCGTTACTTAATTTAGGCTTAAGAAGCTAGATTTAATCTTAAAATTGAGCGTGTTGTTATCTACATTCTCTTGCTATTGAATATAGATATATTCCATATTTGATATCAAAAAAATTAAATAAAATGATGTATCCAATTAAATCTTATATCTTATTTAAGAATAAAGTTTTATGATAACCCTATGATTCACATGAATAAAACCCATACTATTGGTAGGGGTTTAGGAGTGGCAATCTGGTGAGCAAATACAATAAAACGAAGCCTATACCATGACTAATGATAGTCGTGATATGAAGCGCACGGATGACCGCTTTCGTCAGATAGTCGAAGCGGCGCCTAATGCCATGGTCTTGGTCGGCAAGTCTGGCCTCATAGAAATGGTGAACACGCAGGCTGAGAAAATCTTTGGCTACAATCGTGCTGAGCTCTTAGGGCAATCGATTGACTGCCTGCTTCCTGAACGTTTCCGACATCACCACCCACAGCATCGTGCTTCATTCTTTTCAGACTTACAGCCAAGAGCAATGGGCATCGGACGTGACTTGTACGGTCGCCGCAAGGATGGTAGCGAGTTTCCAGTAGAAGTTGGCCTGAATCCTATTGAAACCGAGGACGGCATTAAAGTGCTGTCAGCCATTACCGATATCTCAGCGCGTAAACGCATGGAAGAACGCTTCCGCTTGGTAGTCGAAGCGGCACCGAATGCCATGGTCATGGTGGATAAATCTGGCCTCATAGAAATGGTGAACACACAGGCAGAGAAAATCTTTGGCTATAGTAGAGCGGAGTTATTAGGTCAATCCATTGACTACCTGCTTCCTGAACGTTTCCGGCATCACCACCCGCAACATCGGGCTTCATTCTTTTCTGATTTACAACCAAGAGCAATGGGTATTGGTCGAGACTTATTTGGTCGCCACAAGGATGGCAGTGAGTTTCCAGTAGAAGTTGGCCTGAATCCGCTTGAAACAGAAGACGGCATTAAAGTGCTGTCAGCCATTACCGACATTTCTGCGCGCGTAAAAGCAAGTGAAAAGCTTGCCGAACATCATGAAGAGCTGGAGCGAAGTAACAAAGAGCTAGCAACGTTTGCCTATGTTGCATCACACGACCTTAAATCACCATTACGGGGTATCTTCCAAATATCACAATGGATTGAGGAGGATCTAGGCAATGGAAATGCGACGTCTATCCCAAGCCACATGGATTTACTGCGCGGGCGACTACTACGAATGGAGCACCTGTTAGATGATTTACTTGCTTATTCACGCGCAGGCAGGCTAGAGGGGGGCATTAGTCAAATAGACCTTGGGATGCTGGCTCAAAATATTTTTGAGATGCAAACGCCTCCCGATGGATTCAAGCTGACTATCGCTGACGACCTCCCTGTTTTCACCACACTTGCAACACCATTAGAACAAGTGCTTCGTAATCTTTTTACCAATGCAATCAAACATCATGACCGCTCAACTGGTAACATCCACTTGGGATGGCAAGTTAAAAATAAAGACTACTACGAGTTCAGCGTAACAGATGATGGACCAGGCATTCCACCCGCATATCACAACCGTGTATTTGTTATGTTTCAGACATTGCGACCTCGGGATGAAGTTGAGGGAAGTGGCATGGGGCTAGCGCTCGTCAAAAAAATTATAGAAACCTATGGTGGTCGAACTAGCATCGTGTCTGATGGTAATCGTGGTACTAGCATCAATTTCACTTGGCCGATTAAAATAGACGGGAAGGTGTCCATTGCAAACAACGCTCAAGCAAAACTATAAAGAAGTCACTCTACTGGTAGTAGACGATGATGATATTGATGCCATCGCCTTAGAGCGAGCGCTACGAAAGCTTAGGTTACTTAATACAGTTCATCGAGCTAGAGATGGTCAAGAGGCATTAGATTTGCTTCGCGCCGGTGTCATTCCTGCCCCCTACATCATCTTGCTCGATCTAAACATGCCGCGCATGGGAGGCTTAGAGTTTCTGCATGTGTTGCGCACTGACCCACTGCTAACGCATGCCGTTGTATTTGTCCTCACCACATCAAAATCTGATGAAGATCTAGTGGCAGCCTATCGTGAGCACGTTGCAGGTTATGTACTCAAACAGCACATGGATAGAGACTTTCTTGAAGTGATTGGCTTGATTGAACATTACTGGAGATTAGTAGAACTGCCAGTAACTAAGGAGTAAACATGAGATTACTACTTGTTGACGATGATGAGCTAGATCGGATGGCTGTTGTCCGCGTGCTACAAAGTCCAAAACTAATCAAAGATATTGTGCATGCAAGCACCGCTGTTTCTGCATTAAAGTTGTTTGAAGAGAGTACGTTCGATGTTGTGCTACTTGATTATCGGTTGCCAGATATGGAATGTCTTGATGTATTGAGCAAACTTACCAATCATGCCAGCAAACATGCTGCCGTTGTTATTTTAACGGGCATTGCTGATGATGAAATGATTGAACGAGATTGTATTGTTGCAGGCGCACAAGACTTTTTACTGAAACAAGAGCTATCACAGCGGCACTTAACTAAAGCCTTAGTACACGCTCAGGCGCGTCATGCACTGAACCAACAGCTGATGGAAACATATGCCAGACTAAAGTTTTTAGCTGAAAATGACCCAATGACAGGTCTATCAAATAGATACTCTTTTGAAGAGTCTTTGCGCACTGCAATCCTTCGAGCACAGCGTACTGAAAGCAAAGTCGGACTACTCTTTCTAGATATCGATAATTTCAAACTCATCAATGACAGTCTGGGTCATGACGTAGGAGATAAACTCTTGCAACAAGTGGCCAATATATTACAAACAGTCATCCGTGAGGGCGACATTGTATGCAGGCTTGGCGGTGATGAGTTTGCAATACTTGTTCATGATGTAGAAGTTGAAACATCAATAGGCATACTTGCACAGCGCATCAAGGACAGTCTAAATAATCCTATTACGCTCTCAAATACACAACACTTTATTTCCTGCAGCATTGGCATTTCGACCTATCCAAAATGCGCACAAACTGCTGAAGACATGCTTAAACATGCAGATCTAGCGATGTATCACGTTAAACAACTTGGAAGAAATGGCTTCCACTTTTTCACTGAGGGCTTGCAAGAGCGCGTGATGAACAAAATCTCACTCGAGCAGCAATTACGGTCAGGCACACTCCAGCGTCAATTATTACAATATTACCAACCAGTGATTGATGCGAAAAATTTTAATATTTGTGGCGCTGAAATGCTTTTACGCTGGAATCACCCAACAAGAGGCATCCTAGCACCAATCGCCTTTCTAGACGATGTAGAGGAACTAGGATTTTTATCTGAAATAGACTCAGCGAGTAGACGTTCAGCATGTCAGCAATTAGCCGCGTGGCGGTCAAATAACATAGTAGATCAAGACTTCTGTTTAGCGATTAACGCAGGGGAGCAATCGCTAAAAGACGAAAGCTTTCAGACCTCAATTAAATCAGATTTAGACAACGCAGGCTTAACTGGCAACTGTCTATCAATAGAAGTGACGGAAGGTGTTTTAGTGTCAGACTTTGACAAAACATCCACTATTCTAAACAAGCTCAAAACGTTCGGCGTCAACGTCGCGATTGACGATTTTGGTACAGGGTATTCGTCAATGGCCTATCTAAAATGGCTACCTGCATCAATCCTAAAAGTTGATCGCTCATTTGTACAAAATGTACCCGATAGCCCACCAGATTGTCGCGTATTAAAAGCGATTATCACCCTAGCAAAAAGCCTAGACCTCGATGTGATTGTTGAAGGCGTTGAAACAATAGAACAAGCACGCCTATGCTGTCAGTATGGCGCAGATATGTTTCAGGGGTACCTCTTCTCTAAACCGCTCTCCCCAGATGACTTTGCAAATTTTGTGAAAAACCATCACCCTGAATTATTTCAAGCAAGCTGTAATATATAAAATTAGAAAGCCCGTTGTTGGCTGGCATTTAAAAATGTCCAAGCAACAATACGGCTTCTCTTTTGGCCCTGTGACATTTCAATCGTGATTACCTCTAATGCATTCACTCTGTTAAGTGCACGATAAACACTCGGCAAATTCGCCGCTTTTGAAATCAAGGTAGTAAACCAAACACATTGTCCTGCGAACAGCTTACTTTCACTTATCATGGTAGCAACAAAGGCCTCTTCACCACCCTCGCAATAGAGCTCGGCATTTTGCCCGCCAAAATTCAACATTGGAGACTTATCATTTGACCCGCGTTTAGCAAAATGCTTATCTAAACCACGCCACTTACGCGCTGTGCCAGCTTGCGCCTCTTCTAAAGACCCATGAAAAGGTGGATTGCACATTGTTAGTGCAAACTTCTCACCTTGCTTAATGACACCTTTAAAGACTGATGCTTTTGAAAGTTGCAATCGCAGATCAATCACGTTAGAGAGCGAATTCGCATTCACAATTTGCTGTGCGTTATCCAAAGCCTTCGCATCAATATCCGCCCCTACAAACCGCCATCCGTACTCGCGTGTACCTAACAGCGGGTAAATCATATTGGCGCCCACACCTACATCCAGCACACGCACTGATGTCCCTTGCGGCACAACACCAGCATGATCTCTTGCAAGCAAATCTGCGATGTAATGTAAATAATCTGCACGTCCAGGAATTGGCGGACAAAGATACTGCTCAGGGATATCCCAAACAAGCACCTGATAAAACTGTTTGAGCAACGCTTGATTCAGCGCCTTAACAGCCTTAGCATCAGAAAAATCGATAGAAGCATCACCATACTTGTTCAATTTCACATAAGGAGCCAATGCTGAGCTAGCCTGAACAAGCAGATCAAAGTCGTAACGCTCCCGATGTGGGTTACGAGGGTGCAATTCAGATTTCGTATTGTCAGGTTTCACTGATGTTTAGCAACCAAATTAAAAAGCTGTAAGAACTAGATAATGATATTCAATGAAGCGTCAATACAAAAGAAAAAGGCTTAATCATTTCTGATTAAGCCTTATATATCTTGGTAGGGTGTGCGGGGATCGAACCCACGACAAACGGATTAAAAGTCCGCTGCTCTACCAGCTGAGCTAACACCCCATTCA
>Ga0208264_1000095_pt1 | contig 49005 bp, 45 predicted proteins | sample LakWasMet31_HOW6_2_FD_183873 | JGI IMG/M metagenome (GOLD analysis project Ga0208264, IMG submission 183873) | Freshwater sediment methanotrophic microbial communities from Lake Washington under simulated oxygen tension - Sediment Metagenome... | ecosystem: Environmental > Aquatic > Freshwater >... | reverse complement strand
AATTGAGCGCATTGATTAAAGCCGGTCAATTAGACAGAGCTAAATTTGAAAAAGTATTAAAAGAAGGCAAAGGCGGCATGCCTAAAGCGGTAGAAGAAATCATGAAGCAAAAAGCTGTTGAAAAAGCTGGTTACGGCGAAGATCAAGCAGTTGATGCATTGTACAAATATCTGGAAAGCAAATAAGCTCTTTCAGTATAAGTTAGATCCAAAAAAAACCGCTTCATAATGAAGCGGTTTTTTTATGTGCAATGGTTTTGTATTCGGCATAACTACAAAAAACCGCCCATCACTAAACAGTCCTTCGGCAAGCTCAGGACGAACGTATACCAGTTAATAACAGGTATACGTTGCGCCTATTTTTTATGTAACAATCCTTTACGCGCTTCTTTATAAGGCAATAGAAAGCGTTGTTTTATCCACACACCAGCAACTGCGGCAAACATCAGCCCACAGGACGCTAAAGTAAAATAAATCAGATTTTTTAAGTGCGACATTTCCTGCAACAGTTGTTCGCTTTTAACCACTGGCGTAGCTTCTGCCGCAGGTGAATCAGAATAGGTGCGGAGTAGTTTTATATCATTTTTTAAATCTTCTATTGTGCCCAACGAATTGTTAACCGAGCCCAGTTTAATGCTGTTCTCTAATGTTCTTAACTTGCTTTCGATGGAACCACTCACCAACCCAACCACTTGCCCCTTTAGGGTATTCACTTCCGCAGATAGCACAGGGTTTGTACCGGAGGCATGGACTTCTATAGGTGATGATTTTTTATAGATGTCTATAAAATTTTTAGATGGGAACAGCATAAAACCCAGGATAAAAACCAGAGTCATCAATGAAAAAACTAAAGTCAGCAGGAACCGATTGACTTTCATCAAGCCTTGATTGACGGGTATTTTTTCTACCGCCTTATGAGCCGCTACAATCTCTGATTTTGTTTCCCGCATATCGCCCATTATTTAAGTCCTCTCAACCAGAACACCAAAATGATTGTGCTCTGGTTGATCACAAATGTATTACTTTACTACCCAACCGGTTAGCAATTCACCTGATTATACAGTTTAATAAAATAAATGCGCTGTGTTTTATTTCTGCTGTTTAGCTGCAGCAATACGCATCCGTAAAGCGTTTAATTTAATAAAGCCTTCGGCATCTTTTTGATTATAAGCACCGCCGTCATCTTCAAAAGTAGCAATGCTTTCATCAAACAAACTGTCTGTTTCTGAAGAACGTCCAACCACAACAACGTTGCCCTTATAAAGTTTGACTCTAACTTTACCGTTAACATTGGCTTGTGACGCGTCAATCATGGTTTGCATCATTTTGCGCTCAGGACTCCACCAGTAACCGTTGTAGATTAATGATGCATAACGCGGCATTAATTCATCTTTTAAGTGCGCAACTTCTCGGTCTAATGTTAATGACTCAATAGCGCGATGGGCTTTCAGCATAACAGTACCGGCCGGAGTTTCATAGCAACCACGCGATTTCATGCCCACGTAACGGTTTTCAACTATGTCCAAACGACCAATGCCGTTTGCACCAGCCAGCTTGTTCAATTTTTCCAGCACTTCTGCGGCAGAATGCGGCACATCATCAATGGCGACAATATCACCTTGACGATAGGTTAGTTCAATATAGGTGGCTTTATCAGGCGCAGCTTCCGGAGAAACTGTCCAACGCCACATGTCTTCTTCAGGTTCAGCCCAAGGATCTTCCAGAACTCGGCCTTCGTAAGAAATATGCAATAAATTGGCATCCATTGAATAAGGCGATGTTTTGCCTTTTTTCATTTCTACTGGAATTCCGTGCTTTTCGGCGTAATCCAATAAAGTTTGTCTGGATGTTAAATCCCATTCCCGCCAAGGCGCAATGACTTTAATGTCAGGTCGTAACGCATAAGCACCCAACTCAAACCGGACTTGGTCGTTACCTTTACCGGTAGCGCCATGAGAGATGGCGGATGCACCCGTCTCATTTGCAATTTCAATAAGTCTTTTTGCGATTAGTGGACGAGCAATTGAGGTACCTAACAGATATTCACCTTCATATACCGTGTTTGCACGGAACATGGGAAATACAAAATCGCGAGCAAACTCTTCGCGTAAATCATCAATGTAGATTTCTTTAATGCCCATCGCTTGCGCCTTTGCACGAGCAGGCTCTACTTCTTCGCCCTGCCCTAAATCGGCAGTAAAAGTAACAATTTCACAATGATATACGTCTTGCAGCCATTTCAATATTACAGAAGTATCCAGTCCACCTGAATACGCAAGAACGACTTTATTAATCTCTGACATGATGCCCTGTTATTTATGCTGTTAATAGTTGCAAAATTATACTGGAAAATGGATTTTTTGGCAGAACTGAAGCGCCAAAAACCAAGCTATATATTCGTTTACAAAGCGGTTGATTTAGTTACGGCACAGCGCACGCATTGATATACGGTGACTAATTTGCCTTGCTTAACATCAAACTGCTTTTCTTGCACGATTTTCCATTTATGAAAACCGCTGCGACACAAAGTATTTCCTTTATGCTTTTCAGAAATGCTGGGCCGTTTAAATTGGACAACATTTCCCATTTGTATTTAGACGTTGGTTTTTTTGGCAATAGAATTCCATGCCGCAAGCCAAGTCTGGGACAAATAAAAGTCTGGCGATTTATCTAATGCCCCACTCAAAATCAGGCGCAAGGTATTATTCACTACGCCAAAAAAGAAGCCATAAGCTAAATAGGGATCAATTGCGCGAATTTCACCCGTATTCATGCCTGTTTGGATGATTTTAACGATTTTTATGGTCGCAGACGTTTCCATTATAGGCTTTTCGTCCGCCAGGAATTCATCGTATTTAACCAGTAATAAAAACTTCATGACGTCCGGCGCGTCCTGGGTTAATTTAAATAACAAATCCACTACGCCTCGCAGTTGTTCAGAGGATTTGTTATTTCTGCGCCTGATTTCATCAACGGATACGTTTAAACTATCAAAGATGTTGGCGTATAGCGCCGCAGCTATTGCATTTTTATTCTTAAAATAATGGTAAATGCCACTGGTGTTTTTAATGCCGGCATGATCTTTAATGTCAATTAATGAGGTATTGAAATAACCTTTTTCAGCAAATAACTGCAAAGCGGCCAATAATATCTCGTCCTGTGTTTCGGCTTTGATTTGGGTTTCTTGTTTTTCCTGATCCATTTTCTTATTTGACAGCCATTTCAATCAGCTGTATCTCATTTGTTAGTAAAAATCTAAAAGCTCATAGAAGAGCATATTATTGTTATTGTTTTTTTAGCACAGTCAGCGCTGCTTTCAGATAATTAATCATAGACCATAACGTCAGTACGGCAGCAATATACAAAAGCACATAGCCGATTGAGTTAATCGGCAAGCCCAATAAATCCTGGCGATAAAGCAATAAACAGATAGCCGTCATTTGGGCCGAGGTTTTCCATTTACCCAGCTGAGACACCTTTACCTGAGCGCGTTGCCCAATTTCTGCCATCCACTCCCTTAATGAGGCTATGGTGATTTCCCTGCCTATAATAATTGCAGCCGGTATTGCCAAGGTTGCAGTTGCCTGTTGTTGAACAATCAGCACCAGCACAAAAGCCACCATCAACTTATCGGCAACCGGATCCAAAAATGCGCCAAACTGCGTTTCCATTTGCATTTTACGGGCAAGATAGCCATCCAGCCAATCCGTAAACCCTGCCACTATAAAAATCCCCGTGCAAGCAACATTGGCATTCTGCCACGGTAAATAAAAAACCACGGCCAGCAACGGAATTAAGGCAATTCTTAATAATGTCAGGTTTGTCGGTATATTAAATTCAATCGCCATCATTCTGATGAAATAGTTCGTAAATTCGTTGCGCTAATTGGTTACTAATACCATCCACGCTGCTTAAGGCATCAATGCCGGCTTTTGCAACTCCTTGTAAGCCACCAAATTGTTTTAATAATAATTGTCGTCGTTTACTTCCCAAGCCAACGACCGTTTCTAAAACAGATTGTTTACTGGCTTTGCCTCGGCGCTGCCTATGCCCTGTAATTGCAAACCGATGCGCTTCATCCCGAATATGCTGGATCAAAAGCAGACCACTAGCGCCTGGAGATACATCAATGGGTTGCTCTTCGCCCACCAAAATCAGTTTTTCCATGCCCGGTTTGCGGTCAGGTCCTTTTGAAACACCGACTATCATAACATTGTTTATTGCTAAACTTGCTAATGCCTTTTGCGCTTCGTTGACTTGACCTTTGCCACCGTCGATAAGCAAGATGTCTGGAGCCTCATGTTCCCCTTGTTTTAGACGCTTAAACCGCCTGGAAACAGCTTGATTAATTGCGGCATAATCGTCGCCTTTTGTGATGCCTTCAATGTTAAACCGGCGATACGCGGATTTAACCGGTCCTTCTCTGTCAAAAACCACACACGAAGCCACGGTTTGATCGCCTTGGGTATGGCTAATGTCAAAACATTCCAGGCGCCGTGGCGTTTCTGCTGTGTGTAAGAGCTCTTGCAGACTAAGAAAGCGTGCGTAGATGCCTTGCTTGTCTGAAAGTTTGCTCAGTAACGAATTTTCAGCATTGGTGATCGCCATTTGCAACCATTTTTGACGTTCAGAGCGCACCCGATGCGAGATAGTCACCGCATGTTTGCTCTGCAACGATAAAACTTCAGTTAATAACTCAGTCTCGGCCAACTCATGACTGACGATTAATTCCGACGGCACTTGCTTATCCAGGTAATATTGCGGGATAAAGGCCTGCAGTACGTTTTCTGGTAGATGATCGTCCTGAATTTTGGGAAAAAATTGCTTGTTACCCAAATGTTGGCCATTGCGGATAAAAAACACTTGCACACAAGCCAAACCAGCTTTAGTAGCGCAGGCTATAATATCCACATCACCACGTTCACCGTGGATGAAATGCTTTTCCAATACGGAACGCAGTCTGGAAATCTGGTCGCGATAACTGGCCGCCAACTCAAATTCCAGCTTAACGGCCGCAGCTTCCATTTTGCCGATTAACTGTTCAATGAGCAGTCCACCCTTGCCTTCCAAAAACATGACCGTGCTATCTACATCTTGCGCATAGCTTTGTTTATCAACCAACCCCACACAAGGTGCGGTACATCGACCAATCTGGTGTTGTAAACACGATCGGGTGCGGTTGCTATAGTAGGTATCGTCACATTGCCGAATCGGAAACAGTTTTTGTAATAGTTTTAAACTTTCTTTTACGGCACCGGCACTGGGGTAAGGCCCAAAATATTTGCCTTTTTTATTCTTACTGCCACGGTGAAAGGTGATTTGCGGAAAATCATGTTGACTGGACAAATAAATATACGGAAACGATTTATCATCCCGTAAACAGATATTATAACGTGGCCGAAATCGCTTGATTTGCTGACATTCCAGCAACAAAGCCTCGCCTTCGGTGTGCGTAACCGTTATCTCAATTGAGGCAACTTTAGCCACCATGGCTTGTTGTTTTGGAGACGCTGATTTGGTACTGAAATAACTGGAAACCCGGTTTTTAAGGTTTTTAGCCTTACCGATATAAATGACTTCGCCCTGGTCATCAACCATTTTATAAATGCCAGGACGAGTGGTTAAAGTTTTTAAAAACGCTTTTACATCAAAGGGATTTTCTGAACTCATTAACCACAGGTGTCTTAAATTTAAACTATTTTAAAACCGGCATGCTAACACAAATCAGGCACGGCAAATAAACGCCAGTTTTGTGTATTAAAATATTAAATTTTAATACACATAAAAAAGTTACAAAGCACCCGATTCAAGTTCAGTTAGATAAATGAATTCCGGCGCTTGCACCCCCGCCTGTTTTCTAATTTCCTTTATCTCGTCTGATTCAAAAAACTGTCGCGCATTTTCCAATGATGTCCATTGTGAAAAATGCACGATATGATTGGCATTTGTTTCATAACGCAGTAATTGATAGCAAATTTCGCCTGCGCTTTTTCGTAACTCAGAAGCTTGTTCAAAACTAATCTTCCATAAATCATACGATGCAACTTGGTGAATTATTAAAACGAACGCCATAGTGTTTGGATTTGGTTTAATTAAACGGATTTTTAATGTTCGATTCTCTTTTCCATAAGGTCCAGGCCCCATAACCCAAGCCAAACCATGCGGCATACTTAACCAGCGGAGAAGCAATTAAGGCTAAAAAGCTTACTACGATGATGGATACACCATCCCAGGATGTGCGTTCATTAATTCGAGCCTGAACCCAATCAACTGTCGCATTAATAATGGTTTTAACTGTATTGTCGGCCATGCGCTTCCCCTTTGAAGTGATATTATATTTTTTGAATTACAACAACTCACTCCTAATTTTTTACAGCTCGTAAGAGTGCACCTGAAAATACTATAATTCTTTAAAATATACAATTACAACTTTTAAGCGCTAATCAAGCTTCAGTTTTGATGTCATAAAAATACATAGTCGCCCCAATGACCGCAGCGGGAGCCACAAATATATTTAAAAACGGCACCGTTAAACCCAACGCAGCTATACCACCAAAGCTTAACGCGCCCAACCGAATATTTTTTAGTAATCGCTTTTGGTCTTTAAATAAAACACCCGCATTTTCCATCGGATAAGCCATATATTCCAATGCCATACCCCAGGCACCAAACAACGCCCAAAGCACTGGCGCAACTAAATTAAGCCCCGGAATTATGGATATAATCAACAAAGGTATAGCACGAATGGCAAAATAGCCGGCCCGGTTACATTCTGCCAATATCACTTTAAGCACTGGCGGCTCGGGATTGGTAGATTGCTGACCGTTGATAACGGCCATCGTTTTGGCGGCTAACCGTCCATAAAACGGTGCGGCTAATAAATTGGCCAACAGGGTAAAAGTAAAAAAGGCCATGATAAAAAAGCTGGTAAAAAACAAAGGCAACAATAACCAGCGCAACCAATGCAGCCAGGTTGGTATCATCTGATCAATGAACGCCCCCAGGTAGTAATAACACCAAACAAAAACAATGCCGTACAGTAAAAAATTGATTAAAACAGGAATCCACAAAAATTGTCGCAAACCTTTGCTAGCCAGTAATTTTAAACCTTTTACAAAGTAACTAACGGCCAAAGCAGGATTATTACCTTTTTTATCAAAGTGCATGTTTTAAACTCCCAACCCCCTGCTGTGCAGGGTTTAACACTACGCCACGTTCTGTAACAATCGCAGAGATCAAATGTGCGGGCGTTACATCAAAAACCGGATTCCAGGCACACACCAAAGAACCCTCGGTTAAATAGCAACCTGGCAGCAACTCACTGCCAGCGCGTTCTTCAATTTCAATGTCTGCGCCCGTTGGCATTTGCCAATCAATCGTGGATGTGGGCGCAACCACCATCACCTTAACGCCGTGTTGTTTAGCTAATACGGCCAATGAATAGGTGCCGATTTTATTGGCGGTATCACCATTCGCAGCAATGCGGTCCGCACCCACAATTATCCATTCAATTGCGCCGGTTTTCATTAACCAGGCTGCCGCAGAATCCGCGATTAAGGTCACAGGAATACCATCTTGCGATAATTCCCAAACCGTTAAACGTACACCTTGATTCCACGGTCGCGTTTCACCCGCAAATATGTTTACTTTTTGACGCTGATGGATACTACGGATAACGCCCAGCGCTGTGCCATAGCCTCCAGTAGCTAAAGAGCCTGTATTGCAATGGGTTAATACGCCTTTCGCATCACCTAACACATCAGCACCTAATTCTCCCATACGCTGATTAGCCGCAATATCATCGGCATGGATTTTTTTTGCGCAAGCTTCAACAGCGGCAACGGGATCATCAGGATGTTGGGCCAACACCGTTTTCATCTGATCCAAAGCCCAAAATAAATTGACAGCGGTCGGCCTGGATTTGGCTAGTTGCTCAATATCCTCCGCAACCAGCTGCTGCCAGTTAGCCGATTTTGGATAATGATTGTTAACCGACAGCACCACGCCGTAAGCCGCCGCAATACCAATCGCTGGCGCACCTCGCACACGCATACTGGCAATGGCCTCAGTCACACCGGCAGCATCATGGTATTCATCGTAAAGGATTTTATCCGGTAACTGTCGTTGATCCAGCACAGTTAAGCTATTGCCCGTCCATTGCAAGGCATGTACAGCCATTTTATGTTGTAATACCATTCGTTTTTAAACCCATTGTGTAGTTAGTAGTTGGAATTCAGGAAACCCAAATGAATGTTGATACCCTTATTCACGCCCGTTGGATTATACCGGTTGAACCCGAATACGTAACCTATGAACATCATAGCTTAGTGATTGATGCCGGCAGAATTGTTGATCTGTTGCCTACGGAATTGGCAAACCAACAATACCAGGCCAACAACATTGAAAACTTTCCTGACCATGCTCTACTGCCGGGTTTAATTAATTGCCATACCCATGCAGCCATGACTTTAATGCGCGGCATTGCCGATGACCTGCCATTAATGGACTGGCTGCAAAATCATATCTGGCCATTGGAAGCTAAATGGATGAGTGAAGCTTTTGTTAGGGACGGCACCGATCTGGCTATCGCCGAAATGATTTTAGGCGGCACTACCTGTTTTAACGACATGTATTTTTACCCCGATGTGACTGCCCAACAAGCCATTCATCATGGTATTCGCGCCGGTATTGGCCTGATTGTTATTGATTTTCCCACCGTTTGGGCTGAAAACAGCGATGACTATATTGAAAAAGGCCTGGCTTTGCATGACCTGTATCGGCATCATCCATTAATCAGCACGGTATTTGCACCGCATGCCCCTTATACGGTGTCCGATGCGCCGTTGCAAAAAATCAGGACATTTGCCGATGAACTGGAAATCCCCATACATATGCACGTGCATGAAACAGCATTAGAAGTGCACCAAGCAGAACAACAAACCGGCATGCGCCCTTTGCAACGCTTACACGACTTAGGCTTGCTGTCTCCGGCACTGATGGCGGTGCATATGACCCAATTGACCGATGCTGAAATCAGGCAATTTGCCGATGCGGGAGCGCATATTGTGCATTGTCCGGAATCCAATCTTAAACTGGCCAGTGGTTTTAGCCCGGTGGCCAGTTGTATAGCTGCAGGAATCAATGTGGCATTAGGCACGGATGGCGCAGCCAGCAACAATGACTTGGATATGTTTGGGGAAATGCGCACGGCGGCCCTTATCGGTAAGGCGGTTGCCAATGATGCTAGTGCCATCCCGGCCATGACTGCCTTGCGCATGGCAACCATCAATGGTGCCAAGGCATTAGGCATTGAACATGAAACCGGCTCATTAACTATTGGCAAGGCCGCCGATGTTATTGCCGTGGACTTATCATTTTTAGAAACTCAGCCTTTATATTGCCCAATTTCACAGTTAGTTTATGCTGCCAGTCGGCAACAAGTTACGGATGTATGGGTGGCTGGCAAACGATTATTAAAGCAACGCCGGTTAACAACAATGGATTTAGTTGATCTAAAAACCAAAATCCAGGAATGGCAAAAACGCTTAGTGCAATAATTTGTTTACAGTGAAGTTACTAACAGCTCTATACACAAAATTATCAACGGCATATAATTTTTAAAAGAGCAGCTCTCAGAAGCCCACTAATAATATACTTAGAAGGAAAATAACATGGTCGATAAAGCATCTACAACCGAACCAACCCTGGCCAAAGCACCAGTTGAAAACGACAGCGTAAAAGCTGATCTTGAACTGGACGGCGACGATTTTGATTTAAACGATGAATTCATTGCCTTGCCAGAGTCAGAATCCACCGAAAAAAAATCAAATGCCAGAAGAAAAATTGAAATGTATTGGGAGAAAAAGCAATTGCGTGAGCAAATTGGTGATTACGATTTCGATTTTTAATTCGCCTAACCAAAACTCGTCACATTGATTATCACTTAAGGAAAATCCATGACTAAATGTACTAATTGCGGTTATGAAAGAACAGGAAGCGAAACTCGATGCAATCAATGTGGCAGTTATTACCAAACCATCCGCGAATTGTTGGATGCCGAACAGGAATACGAATTAGCCAATTCATTCCGTGGTCGCTGGCAAAAAATTTTACAATCAAGCAATAAAAAGCAAGCCCTATTAGCCGAATTAGGTCTTGAAAACGGTTTAACCAAGCAAGGTAAATTTACCCTGTATGTAATAATCGCCTTTGTGTTTATACTGACACTTTCAGTTTTATAAGTCACCACCCATCCCCAGGAGTGCAACCATGCGTTTAGGCACGCGCTTAATGTTAAAAAAAACCAGTCTGTTATTGTTAATTTTATGCCCAGCAATGGCGTTTGCTGAAGTCAGTGATACGGAATGGACTGAAAAATTAAAAGACCAGTTTTTTCCAGGCAAAACCATTACCGAATCAGATGATGTTATTGATTTAGAAACGCCTTATCGTGCCGAAGACCCTGCGCTCGTGCCGATAAAAATCGTTAGTAAAAAACCCCAAACCAAGGACAGCTACGTAAAAAAGATCCTGGTTTTAGTTGATAAAAACCCCTACCCCTTTGTCGGCGAATTTGAGCTAACCCCGGACAGCGGTAAATCTGATTTAGCCATGCGCGTTCGGGTCAACACCTACAGTTATGTGCGTGCTATTGCGGAAATGAATGACGGCAAGCTGGTCATGAGCAAAAAATTTGTTAAAGCGAGCGGCGGTTGTTCTGCACCCATTGGCGCTGATCTGGATGAAGCCATGAAACGTCTGGGAAAAATGAAGTTTAGATTAGACGATGGCGTAAAAACAGGTGAGCCGACACTTGTGCAATTGCTGATTAGCCATCCCAATATTACTGGCATGCAGATGGATCAAGTAACCCGATTTATCAAACCATCGCATTTTGTAGAAAAGTTAAAAGTCACCTTTAACAACAAGCCCATTTTAACCGCTAAAACAGATATCGCGATCAGTGCCGATCCTAATTTCAGGTTTTATGTAGTACCCAATCAGGCGGGAACCTTAAAAGCGGAAATTACAGATACCTCCTGTGAAAGCCCATTAAGTCGCAGCAACTGCAAGCCAGGGCAATCGTATTCTGAATCGGTTGAGATTAAACCATAAGCCAAGCAAACTGGTTAGAAGGACTGACACCTCACCCGTCTAAATCTTATTGTAAAAGCACATTCTGATTAACCGCATAAATATCTGCGTAAATCCAAAACAGCTTCATACCGGCAGAGATTGCCGGTATGAAGCGCTATAAAACTTGTGTAGATACTTAGTTATTTAACTTCAAGCTCAAAATACTGCTTACCCGGCTCGGGCTTCGGCTTTTCTGTAGCATTTATTTCTTTAATGTATTCAACAACATGACTGGAATTCATACCTTTAGCTGTAATCAGTAAATCATCGTATTTCTTTTTGCCAAAATCACAAAAGTCGCAGGTCTTGGTGCAATAATCCCCGCATGTTGCCAAAGCCAGCTTAAATGCGTCGACATCATCCAGCTGAATAGCTTGATCAAGTGCCAAAAAATTTTGGTTATTTCTTTCAAAAGCATCTCGGGCCGGTTTTTCTTTAACGTAAGTATAAGCTGCCCACGGTGTAACAACGAGTGTGGGCAATGCTAAAACCAATAGCAAAAGAATGCCAAACGTGTAACGAACGGAGTGGGTTTTTAGTTTATTTTTAAATGACTCGGAATACTTGTATCTCAGTAAGATATAAACCAGCCAGAGTATTGCAACTGCGCCAAGAAACAGGAGCAGATTGACTAAACCTATGACACCTTCCAAGCCATAAATCATGCATTCAACGTCTAAAAACCACCGCTATTTTACAAAACAACTTTTTTCAGCAAACTCTTCTGCTGCTTTTAACTGCTTTTTCAAATCTTTGGCCTGACCGGGATCACGAAATACAGAACCCGCATCGCCAGTTTGTCCTTTGCCTAAATAACCAAACGTTTTTGCGGCATCGTAGTCAGCAAAGCTTAGTTTTTCAGCAATTTTGTCAATTTTGCATCCACAAGCATATTGATTAATAAATGAAAGTCCACCATGCTGAGCGACACAATTTAAAACATATTCCACTCGGTCACGGGTTGGATAATCATTCATAACTGGCGCGGCGTTGCTAGTGGTGACTGATGGTTGAGCTTGCTCCGTAGTAGTCGCACAGCCGCTTAGCGCGGTGATAACGGTAAGGCCAAGTACTGATAACGCAAAAATTTTGTTCATTATTAATCTCTTATCCTAAAAATATAAACGGGTTAAACTTTAAATGGATTCAAAGCAAACGCTTTTTTACTGCTCGGCGGCAAAATCGACGATCTGCTTTAAACTGACATTCATTTTATCTGAAAATAGCTTCAATGCCGCATTATCCGTATCGGTGGGTATCAAGTGCGTGCGTATAATGGTTTTATTGCCTTTTTGATAAAGCACTATATTGCAAGGCATGTATTTAATGGCTTCTGGCGACATTAGCAAAATGGTTTTTGCATGGGTTAGATTGCAAAACTGAATAGTGTCGTATTCAGGAAAATCTTTGCTGCCACGGTCGCGGATAACTTTTCCAACTCGACTATGGCCGGTAATGCGAAAGTTATTTTCCGCAATTGCGACTTCTAATTCGGCTAAAACTTCATCATAGGGTTTTAAGGTTTCCACTTGATAATAGGGCACAAACTCGCCTACCTGTTGTGTGGCGCAACCTTCCAGCATCATAATTACCAAAAACCACCAAAAAAGCCGCAACATTTTCTCGCCAATTGATCAAAAACCAGAGCTTAACATTATGCAACAGCAAACTAAAGTAACCGGTGTAATTCTGGCCGGCGGCAGAGCAACCCGAATGAATCATCAAGATAAAGGTTTGATGATGTTTAAAGGACAGCCGCTGATTAGTTATGCCATTAATGCACTGACAGGCATTACCCAACATATCATCATTAATGCCAACCGCAACCACGATAGCTATAGCCAATTCGGTTATGAGGTTATTTCAGACCAAACCGACAGTTTTGATGGCCCTTTAGCGGGTGTGTTAACTGCCATGTTGCATACAGATGCCGACATACTTTTGGTTATCCCCTGTGATTCTCCCTATCTATCAACACAGTCTTTGCAAAAACTGTTACAAAGTCTGCTTGAAAACAAGGCTGATGTGGCGGTTCCTGTAAGTGGTGAAAAGCTGCAACCGGTGTTTTTGGCCGCTAGAATCGATTTAAAAGACAGCTTGCAAAACTACCTGGCCAGTGGCGGGCGCAAAATGGCCACCTGGTTGCAACAACAAAACTTGGTAAAAGTTGAATTTACCAGTCACGATCCTCTGTTTATTAATATCAACACACCGGAAGAACTGGTTAATCCGTATTACCCAAATAATCAACCTTAACGAGCGTCAATCCCTGCAGTCCTATTTTTCTTGCCGCACCATGAGAAAGGTCAATCAGCCGACCATGTTTAAATGGCCCGCGATCATTTACCGTTAAAACCACAGATCGACCATTTTTTAAGTTTGTTACCCGAACCTTGCTGGGCAACGGCAAGGTTTTGTGGGCGGCTGTCAGGCCGTTTGGAGAAAAGTGAGTCCCCATTGATGTCTTAGATCCAGATTCTGAGCCATACCAGGATGCTATGCCCGTTTCACTATAGCCATGAGCAGAAGCAATTGGATAATAGGTTTTACCCCTGACCCGGTAAGGTCGATTGTAAGCCTGTTTATGACTGTGCAGATTGTAGTGATTTTTGGATCGCTGAGGTGCTACGGGTTGCGGGATACTGAGTTGGGGCGGTTCTGAAGCACAGCCTGTTAGTAAACTGAATAGCGCTATCAATCCACCAGTGCAAAGAATTTTTGCATGGCTTTTTATAAAAATAATGTCCAGACCCATTGTTTAATTTCTCTAAATCGTAATTATAAGTTTTTTGTTATTACGGCCAGTGCACTTCCAAAATCGATCAATACATACGAAGATAATTTTAAGAAATAACTCAGCCAGATTACATTAAAACACTCAATTCTTATATCAACCTTTTGTTTATTAGCATTGGTTTAAGTTTGCCATATGGTTATTGAGAATGTCGCGATACCATAATCCATTAAATGTTATTTTTAGTTTGATCACAATTTTTTTCCTCGCGCTCAAAAAAGTTAATAGTTGAATAGTTATTATGCAAACAAAGCTAAAAACAATGTGGCTATCGGGTTCTTTTCCATTTTTATTGTTAACTGATCAGCTTGGCTTACAACAAAACGCGAAAACTGCGCAGATTAAGGAAGGTGTTTTATGAACAGACTTTTAACAGGTTACAACGGACGCATCGTGTTTATCTCTGCAAGTATTCATTTATTGCTTGTGTCAATCCTATTAATCGGGATATTTCTGATTGTTAAACCGGTACTGGGGGAAGGACTGGTTAACTATCTTGACGCTAACGAATTTTACCTGCCCAAACCAGTAAAGACAGATGCTGTTATTCCTAATCCTGTAAAATCTAAATATAGCCGCCCTTCCGGGCGCGATCAGTCAACCAGGTCTGCATTTACTCAAACATCATTAAGCACAACCAGTCTTAGCGTACCTTTAACACTACAACAAGGCTTTCTTAATGGTCCGCTAATCAAATACGATATTCCAACCTTTTATAAACGCAGCATCTATTTTGTTTGTAGCTACATTTTAATCAGCTTAATGGTGGTTAGCCTGTTTTCTAAAAAGCTGGTGCTTTCATTGCAAAGACTAGGAAATGACGCAAAGCAAATTGCTGCTGGCTGCCATAATAACCAGTTCAAATCTGGTACTAGAATCACCGAATTGCTAACGCTGGAAACACATCTTGAACATATGCGCAATGCCTTGGTTGCTGCAAAATCGGAACGCAAGCTCGCCGACAAAATAAAAACAGAGTTTTTGGCAACTATGGGCCATGAAATACATACACCCATGAATGGCATCATGGGCATGCTTCATTTGGCATTGCACACAGACCTTACCCCTCAACAAAGGGAATTTCTCACGTTAGCGCGCAATTCAGCTGACTCGCTGTTACAAATTGTCAACGACACATTCGATCATTCCTACAAAGAATCACAAAATCTGCAACTTAACCATGAGTCTTTTTCGCTGCGTGAAAGCCTGGGTGATACTTTGAAAATGCTAGGTGTAAATGCCCACAATAAGGGTTTGGAATTAATGCTGCGGGTAGACCCTGCCACACCCGACAAACTGATCGGTGATGTAGGTCGGTTAAAACAAATTATCATCAATTTGGTGGATAACGCGATCAAATTTACGTACCACGGCGAAATCGTGGTGCAGGTAAAATCAAAACCGGATGGCGCAAATCAGTTATGCCTGTACTTTTCCGTTATTGATACAGGTGTTGGCATCACACTGGAAAAACAAAAACTCATTTTTGACTCCATTGCCCAAACTGATCCTTTTACGGGCGAAAAACAGGAAGAAATGGGACTTGGCTTATCGATTGCTGCACACCTTGTTGAACTAATGGGTGGTCGATTATGGTTGCAAAGCGAACAGCACATTGGTAGTACTTTTTATTTTACCGCCCAGTTCGTCAAACACACCGAAGATGAATTCGAAATGCTTTCGCAATCATTAAAAAGCATCCAGGGCTTGTCTGCCCTGGTTGTTGATGATAATGCCATCAATTTGCAGGTGTTTGCCGAAATGTTAGCCCATTGGGGGATTGAAGTAACTACAGTGGATAACAGCGATGCAGCAATCATTGCTTTGCAATCTATGGCAGCAGCTGGCGAGGCTTTTTCGCTTATATTTCTGGATGCCACAATGCCTTCAATAGAGCGTGATAAAGTCGCTAAAGCGATTAGAGAAGATAAACGGTTTGACCCGTTAACCATCATGATGCTGTCCTCAGCGCATGGTCCTAATGATTACCAATTTTGCCAGGATTTGGGCATTAACATGTATGTGCGCAAACCGGTAAAACATTCTGAGCTTTGGAATGCAATCCAGTGCGGATTACAAAAAATTAATTCTAAAAAAATGGTAAAAAGAAATTCAAACTTAAACGAAGCCAAGCAAAAGTTTAATATTTTGGTGGTTGAAGATCACCCTGTAAATCAATACATGCTGGTATTGTTGCTGGAGGAAAGGGGTCATCAAATACAAGTTGCAAATAATGGAGCAGAAGCACTCGAACTGCTAAAAACCAACTGCTACGATCTAATTTTAATGGACATACAAATGCCCGTCATGGATGGCTTTCAGGCTACTCTTGCAATACGCGCGCAAGAGACCATTAGTAAAAGCCGAATTCGGATCATTGCAATGACGGCTCACGCCACAACTGAATACAGAGAAAAATGTCTGGCAATCGGAATGGACGCATTTATCTGCAAACCCATTCAAGAAGATGATCTGCTGGCTTTAGTGGAAAACTGGCAATTACAGGCCATTTAAGGCCTGGTTAGCGTGGACTAAATTGTTTTTTGGGGGTCTGGCACTCTATTGAGACTGGCTATCTAGCTGAATGGTTTGGATTATTTATGCATTAACAGAAACTTTTTCATATCATGATGTGGAATCGGAGGACAGAAATAATAACCTTGTAGCTGGTCGCACCCCTTGTTTTTAAGTTCAAGAAGTTGTTCTTTTGTTTCAATCCCTTCCGCAATAACCGATAGCCTTAGTTGATGAGCCATTGCAATAATGGTTGAGGCAATCGCGGAATCATCTGTGTTGGTGATAATATCTTTTACGAACGATCTATCTATTTTAAGTGTATCAATTGGAAAACGCTTTAAATAGCTAAGTGATGAAAATCCAGTACCAAAGTCGTCTATCGAAATCGAAATCCCCATTTGCTTAAAGGCATGTAAGGTTTTAATCGTGCTCTCAGCATTTTCCATTGCCACACTTTCAGTCAACTCCAGACCTAGAAAGTGCGGATCCATTGAGGTTTCAGCCAAGATTTCCGATACCAAAAGTATTTGATCCTGCTGTTTTAGTTGCACACCTGAATAATTAACCGATATTTTAATTTGCGGCAAGCCTTGATCGGCCCAAGCGACAAATTGTTCACAAGCGGTGCGTAAAACCCATCTGCCCAATGGCATAATCAAGTTGGACTGTTCAGCAAACGGGATAAATCTATCGGGTGAAATATAGCCTAACTTTGGATGCTTCCAACGTATTAACGCTTCCATCCCCACGATTTTTCCAGTTCTTAAATCCATTTGGGGCTGGTAAAACAACAAAAACTCATTATTTAGAATCGCCTTACGCAGATTGGTTTCTAACTCAAGTTCCTCATGAACCTGTTGCTTCATACTATCCAAATAAAACGAATAGGTGTTTTTGCCTTTGTTTTTAGCATGATACATAGCGGTATCAGCGCTTTTGAGTAATTGGTTAATATCGCATCCATCCGATGGATAAATGGATATGCCAATACTTGAAGTAACAAACAGCTCCCTGTTCTCCACACGAATTGGTTCGGCAAAAGTACTGATAATTTTGTTTGCAATAATTTCTATTTCTTTAATTTCCTTTAACTCTGTCAACACTATCGTAAATTCATCACCTGCCAGTCGGCAAACAATATCAGTTTTACGAACCGCGTTCTGTAAACGCTTGGAAACGCCAATCAATAATTGATCGCCAGCCTGGTGTCCCAAGGTATCGTTAATAACTTTAAATCGATCCAAATCGATAAATAGTAACGCCAGAAAATGTCTGTTCCGTGCGGCAAACTCTATACCCCATTTTAATTTATCGAGAAAAGAGGTTCGGTTGGGCAGTCCGGTTAATTGGTCAAAATGCGCCAGTTGGAGCAATTTGTTTTCGGCGTCTTTACGGTGAGTAATATCTGTAAAAAGTGAGACGTAATGAGATACTTTACCGTTACTATTTTTTACTGCACTAATCGACAACCATTTTGGATAAACTTGACCATTTTTTCTTTTAGCCCAAATTTCGCCAGACCACCGACCTGTTTTTATTAATGATTTTGATATTGAGTTATAAAAGTCGACATTATGGTAATCAGAATGTAGGATTGTTGAGCTTTTGCTCAAAACTTCGTGATTAATATATCCAGTGATCCGAGTGAAGGAATCATTCACTTGGTAAATATACCCATTGATATCCGTTATCATGATGGCTTCGTTGCTGTTTTCAAACACCTTCGCCATTAACCGATAACCTTGCTCTATCTTTTTTCGTTCGGTTATGTCTCTTATTATGATCATCCAGGTCTTTTTTTCGTTAAAAAAAGGCGTACCAATGGTCATTTCAATCGGAAACGTGCGGTTATTCTTCTTTCTTCCAAAAATATCACGATTATCCGGCGAGGCTTTAACAAGCTCTTGATTCTCAAAACCAGAATTAAAATTGGAAAAGAGTCGCTTAAATCCAGGAACCAGTTTTTCCATGGACATTTGGCACATTTCTTCAGAATTATAGCCAAACAGCTTTAAAGCGGCAGAATTGGTGGACTCAATTTGAACATCTTCACCAAAAGTAAAGATAGCCTCTCGGGCGCATTCTAAAATGTTACGATATTTTTCGTTTGCCTGTTCCAGTTTAAATGACAATGACATGACACCTTGCACCGAATCCAACAATTTTTGTTGCAAAGTTTCGATAGCAGCTACTCTGTCCCGCACTTTATATTCTGCGTCGTTCTCTAATTCCATCGTCAACTGAAGAACACCTTTGTTGGTTTCTTCTAATTCGTTGCTCAAAAAACTTATCAGCTTATCTTTTTCAACTAGGCTTCTTTTTAATGTATTGTAGTCCATAGCTCACCACTTAACGAAAATAAGGGATGCATCGTCGTTGTGCATCAACAGAGTGCGGTGCATATGTTCGGCAATAAATTGCGCTGATTTATCGAAAAAGAAAGAAAAATCCTTCCAATACCATTTATAGGAAAGCCCATCGGAATGCATAACCAGCCCCAGGTGTTGATGCCAATAAACTTCAGTCTGCTTGATTGCGGGAGGGTGCCGCCCTAAAATACCTCTTTTAGCTAATAGATCATGCTTTTCGGTTCCGCCAACCAGTTTGGCTGAAATATTGCCGACACCTGCAAAAATTATTTTTCCTTGCACCCGATCAAAGTGCGCGAGTGACATGACCACGCCATTGGTTCCTAGACATGCCCGGTCAACCCCCTCAAAAAGTGAATCCAGCGATTGGTCAAGATGCGATTGAATGTATTGCTTTGCTGCAGCGGCGGCATTAAAAGCTGGGTAACCATGGCCCAAACCATCAATTAAGGCGATAACTGTGCCGGTCTCAGTATTTTTAATAAAAAAGGCATCACCATTTAACTCCTGTCCCGGCTTAGGTTTACTAACCACTCCTATATCAAGCGCTCTGACATTATGAGGTTTTGGAGTAGCAATATCCGACTGTAACCATTTTTTACATGAAATGGCGGTTTCGTGATTATTTTGTTGCGGTGTTAAAATGTCTAATTCGTCTACAAACCGGTTAATCACGCCTAAGCCACGACCTAATGACTTTGTTGTTGAAAAGCCATCGGCCAGTGCTACAGCAGGATCAAATCCTGGCCCGTTATCTTGAGATTTAACAGCAATACCGTTTCGTACTGAATCTGAAATGAGCTCTACAGTAATAATACCCCGTGTGGCATGTTTAATAATATTGGTTGCAAGTTCGCTAACCACCAATATAATTTCTTCTTGCTGAATTTCTGTGAAGCCAGCTTTCTTGGATACTACTTTTGCAAGACGTCTAACAATTATTACATCAGTGGCGGTGGCAATAGCCATCTGTTGCGAAGAAATTGTAGCGATCACTTAGATCTTGCCCATTTCATAATGCTCACTTTTGTACCAATTCCAACACGTGAGTCTATTTTAAACTCATCCATTAACCTCGTTACGCCAGGTAAGCCCATACCCATGCTGCCAGCTGTCGAAAAGCCTGGTAGCATCACTTGATCTAAATTAGCAATACCTGGACCTTCATCATCAAAAATTATTTCTATGCCAATTTTGCCAAGTTGCTGATATCGTTTCCAGCGCATGTAACCTTTAATTCCATGCACAAAAACGTTTCTTGCAAGCTCAGAAACAGCTGTCACAATTCTGGTTACATCAGTAACACCAAAGCCCATCTGAGTAGTCAAATCCCGAATAACTTTCCTGCAGGCAACAACATCATTTTCAGTGAGTATAGCTAACTCGCCGTCGGCATCACTAACCATAAGAGTTTATTCCTCGGATGAATTTTGAAGCATTTCAAACGCTTGATCCACGTCTAATAGAGGAAGAGCGTTTCCAATGGTTAAACCTAATTCAATAGCGGTAACAGCAACACTGGGACGCATTCCGACAAGAATGCTGTCACTACCCATTAAACCGACCATATCTGTTGTTTCAGCAATCGTTCTGGCAAAAAAGGAATCCCAAACATACACTCGGGAAATATCTAAAATCACGTGCTTGGTTTCATATTGTTCAATTGCGCTCAAAACCTTATCCTGCAATTCACAAATAATGCTATCGCTTGGGTCATCGGGCACAGTTACCAAAAGCGTATTTTTAATTTTTAAAACTGATAAATTTTCAATTAGCATTTTTAGAATTCTCCGCAGGTCTTGTTATTTGCAACTCCAGTGCAGTCTTTAAGCCAGCCCCCATGGAAGGCTTGGTAATAACCCCTTTTAAATCAATACCAAGATGAACGAGGGTTTGAGCAATAGCCGGTCTGATACCAGTAATGATGACTTTTGAACCGAGTAGTTTAACGGCATTAATAGTGTCAATCAGATGCTGTGCGGTGGAGGTGTCAATTTGTGGAACACCTGTTATGTCTATTAATGCAACCGATGCTTTTGTTTCAACAATTCTGTTTAGCAGATGCTCCATAAACTGCTGGGTACGTTGACTATCTAAAGTACCGATAATTGGGGCTGCTACTACGCCTTCCCAAATCTGAATTATCGGTGTAGACATCGCTATGATTTCATCCGTTTGTTGCTGGATGACTTCTTCAACTTCATGGACGTAAGCTGATAAGGTCAGCGCTTGGTCTATGTTAATGATTTTGACCAGCGTTGAATAAAGATGATTGGCTTCTTGTTGACTGTATTCCGAGTTTAGATAGATAAGTGGTCCTATTAACTCTAAATAATGAGCGTATGCACCCAAATACAGCCTTGGTGGTATTCCCAAGCGTTTATGAACAATGCCGACTTTTATGCGTTTTTCATAATATTCCTGACCATAATCCCCGCTAGTTAATTCCAAAAAATATTGTTTTTGAACCAATTTAAGACGCTTAATTTGTGCTTCATTATTAAGAAATATCCGAACATCCTGAAATCTAAGTAAATACTCGTACAGGTTATCTACAATTTCATCAGAATGATGTACCGCTAATGTATGCAATTTAACCAGATATTGAGCATCTTCGTCAGTAAAGGAAAAAAAGTTTTTTTGATCTTCCCATGTTTCAAAGGAACCGATGTAACTCGAATGCGTATAGTTCATGTTTTTTCCTGATAAGGTGGATATATCTTAGTTATAAAAGTATTAATAAAAGAATCAGCTTATATGTAGATTGTTATATTTATTGCAATCTTTTAACAATGTATGTGTTAGTAATTAATCAATAAATAAGAAAGAATTGATTTAATATATGATCTTATGCTATTTAGAATTTATGTTCACTTTGTCACAAACAAAGTATAGCTTTAAGCCAGCACTAGTTTGGCAAAGTTAAACCAATAACATGGCAAATTTAAACCAATACCCAATATTGAAAGATGTTGATTTAAAACTATACTATAAACAATATGTATCTGTTTTTATCAATCTCTAACATATATAATCTATCTATTATCAAATGCAAACTACATCATCAAATAGCTCATTACCTCCGTGGTTACGAAATAACCCGAATAGCTGGAATGCTGATACGTTAGACCGAGACGAATTAAGACTGAGTGCGTACGCCATTCGCCAGCACCCCAGATTTCATGAGGCAAAACGTCGCTTTGCGGAGAACATGCTGGAAGCGTTTGACAATAATTCCCCCGTTAATCGTTTGCTTCGCGTAGATTCCGATCTAAAATTTATTGCGTTTATCTTGTCTCTTCATCACACAAGAGAGGATCGAAACCCAGAATCTGGTGCCACGTATACGCGCATTATTGAAATGTTTAAAATTGCCCACAGCGGCAGCCCGACCTTAATTAAAGCGATGTTGTCGCTATACCGTTTGCGCGGCTATATAGCAGTTAAACATGTGCGAAAAAGCCGGTCGAAAATATTGATACCCACTGAAAAGTTACTTGGTGCCCTGCAAGTTTGGCTGCTAGCCCACCTGACTGCGATTGAACTAACCACCCCATTGCCATCACCTCCAATAACGATGGCAGCAAAGCCGGAAGTGCTTTATCTTATATTTACCTATGGCGTAAGCGCTTTTTTACATAGCCAATTCTATTTATGGGAAGATTTTCCTGAAATACAGTCCTTTTTGAATCGGAGCCATGGCTATGCAGTCTTAATGACATTAATTGCCAGCTCTAATCAAAACGCTGCGGGCAGTATTTTCTCCTCGGTACCTACTGTAGAATTATCCAAACGCCTTTCCATCTCCCGAGGTACTATCCGGAATGTATTAAATGAGGCCCAGGACAATGGCTGGATCACCATTATTTCCAGAGGTTCGCATCAAGTTCAAATTAGTCATGAATTTGCTGATATCTGTAATGATTGGATATCAATGGAATTAACCTGGATGAGCGGGGTGACTAAAGCAGCCTGGAAAACTTTAGCACCCAATTGGGCCTAGTCAGCCATGTGACTAAACCTGGAAGATACACAGCGCATAATCTGGGTTGTTGGTTTTCAAGCAAATAAACCAGCTGAAAATTGGTTAATATTTTGTATCTCTTTAGCCCGGGTGCAACTTATTAACACGATTTTGCCAAAGTGCAGAGTTGACGTAACTGGATGCTCCCAATAACCATTCCAGACTGCAATGACTGAAAAGTTGCGATAATTTTTTAGTCACCACGCCTGCACTCACCATCAAATACAACAACCAGGATGACTAAACAGTTAATATCTCTGTAAAATAGCGGCTTTATCATAGCCATAAACCAACCAAACATGCGTACCTCCCAAAACCTACTCAACACCGTTAAAGAAACACCAGCTGATGCAGTGGTAATAAGCCACCAATTAATGATCCGGGCCGGATTAATTCGCAAACTGGCCGCGGGTCTGTATACCTGGCTGCCACTGGGCTTACGGGTAATGCGTAAAGTTGAGCAAATTACCCGCCAGGAAATGGAACGCGCTGGCGCACTTGAAGTCTTGATGCCTGCGCTGCAGCCAGCGGAATTGTGGCAGGAAACGGGACGCTGGGAAAAGTACGGACCAGAATTGGCTCGTTTAAAAGATCGTCATGATCGTGACTTTTGTCTTGGGCCAACGCATGAAGAAATCATTACCGATTTGGCGCGTAACGAAATCAAAAGCTATAAACAGCTGCCGATCACGTACTACCAAATCCAAACGAAATTCCGCGACGAAATTCGCCCGCGTTTTGGCGTTATGCGCTCCCGTGAGTTTGTGATGAAAGATGCCTATTCCTTTCATTTAGACCAGGAATCTCTGCAACAAACTTATGATGTCATGTACCAGGCTTATACCAATATCTTTAACCGTTTTGGTTTAAAGTTTCGGGCGGTTATTGCCGATTCCGGTTCGATTGGTGGCGCGGTATCGCATGAATTTCATGTCTTGGCAGAATCAGGCGAAGATGCGATTGCGTTTTCTAATGCCAGTGAGTACGCAGCGAATATTGAAAAAGCCGAAGCTATTATGCCGACCGGCACCCGCCCTGCCCCCGGCGCACAATTAACTTTAATAGATACCCCCAACCAGCATAGCATTGAAGACATCAGCACTTTTTTAAACATAACTGCCAGCCAATGTCTAAAAACCTTGATAGTGCGCGGTGAAAATGACACGCTGGTGGCCTTGTTACTGCGCGGCGATCATGAATTAAATCCAATTAAAGCTGAGAAAATAGACGGCGTGTTATCACCGCTGGAATTCGCCAGTGATGCTGAGGTGCTGCAAGCTTGTCATTGCAAACCTGGCTCTATCGGCCCAATCGGTTTAACAATTAAAATTGTCGCAGACCGCAGTGTCAGTTTGCTATCCGACTTTGTATGCGGCGCTAACCAGGACGGCAAACATTATCAAGGGGTTAACTGGCAGCGCGATTTGCCACTACCAGAAAATTTTGAAGATATCCGTACGGTTATTGAAGGAGATCCTAGTCCAGATGGTAGCGGTGAAATTACTATCGCGCGCGGTATAGAAGTTGGTCATATTTTCCAGTTGGGCATTAAATACAGCGAAGCCATGAAAGCCTCGGTAATTAATGAAGCAGGTAAAAACCAAACCATGATCATGGGCTGCTATGGCATTGGTATTTCCCGTGTTGTTGCGGCAGCGATTGAGCAGGGTCATGATGATAAGGGTATTATTTGGCCAGCCAGCCTTGCGCCGTTTCAAGTAGCGATTTGTCCCATTAACTTGCAAAAATCAGAACGCTTAAAGCAAGAAGCTGAAAAACTGTATCAGGAACTACAGGCCGCTGGTATTGAAGTGCTGTTTGATGATCGTAAAGTGCGCCCTGGCTTTATGTTTGCGGACATGGAATTGATTGGTATTCCGCACTGTATAGTACTGAGTGACCGTGGTTTGGATGCCGGCACGGCTGAATATAAAGCCCGTAGCGCTGCTGAAAATGAAGAGATTCCTTTAAGCGGGCTAATTGATTTTATTAAAAAACAAATTGCCTGATCGCCAGTCGGTTTAGTAGCAGTATGCGATGAACATGTCATCGCATACGCACTCCGGTTAAAACTCCTCCCAATCCACGCTAATCACTGCCTTTGTACTAGGAGTAGACGACCTGGCCACCTGCGGTGTTTTAATTGATTGAACAGTCTTTATTTTCGGTGCGCGGTTATCCACCTTAAATTTAGCCACGTTGCCTAATAAATTTTGAGATTGATCTTCCAGGGACTCAGCCGAAGCAGCTGCTTGTTCCACTAACGCCGCGTTTTGTTGAGTAACATCATCCATTTGCCCGATAGCCTGATTAACCTGGCTGATGCCGGAACTTTGTTCAACAGATGCCGCGGTAATCTCGGACATAATGGTTGAAACGTTATTAATCGCCATCACAATTTGCTGCATGGTCAGTCCTGCCTGACTAACCAGTTTGCTTCCTGCGGACACTTTTTCTTCAGAATCCGATATTAAGGCCTTTATTTCACCGGCTGCTGCGGCAGCGCGTTGTGCAAGATTACGCACTTCTCCGGCAACAACAGCAAATCCACGACCCTGATCACCGGCTCTTGCGGCCTCAACAGCGGCATTCAGCGCCAAGATGTTGGTCTGAAATGCAATTCCATCGATAACCGATATAATTTCCCCAATTTTATGTGATGAGGCGCTAATTGATTCCATTGTAGCCACGACTTTATTAACCACAGCCGAGCCCTGATTAGCCACTTCCGTTGCACCCTGTACGACTCGATTCCCTTGTTTGGCATTTTCAGTGTTCGCTTGTACCGTTGTAGTAAGTTGCTCCATACTGGCCGCAGTCTGCTCAAGACTTGCGGCTTGCTCTTCGGTGCGATGCGATAAGTCATTATTACCTGTAGCAATTTCTCTGGCGGCAGTGTTGATATTATCAGTAGATTCTCGAATTTCGCCTATTAATGTTTTTAAGTTTTCAACCGTGGTATTGGCATCATCCTTAAGTTGTTTAAAAGTACCCAAATAGTCGTTCGTGATCATTTCAGTCAGATCCCCGCGCGACAGCGCCTCTAAAACCCGAACAACATCATTGATTCCCGATGCCGTGGTTTCCATCAGCTGATTTATATTTTTCGCCAGCGCCAATACATAACCATCAATGCCCTGTTCCATTATACGCTGAGAAAAATCGCCCATTGCAGCAGCTTGCAACACCCGAGAGACTTCTTGCTCCAAAGTTACCTCAATGGCCCGATCTGACCACTCGGCAACAAAACCAATGCGTTCACCATCACCATCAACCACCGGGTTAACAACAACAGCCATATTTAGGTTTGCAATACTCAATTCCGACCGGTACATACCCGTTAATTTTGCTAGCATGGCACGTTGATGAGCGGGATTTTTGTGAAAACTATCGATGTTACGTCCTATCAAATTTTTAGCATTAAAATCAGGCATTTGTCTACGAATATCATGTTCTAAGTCATTAAACAGTTTTTGCACTGATTTATTCATATAGATGATATTTAGATTCATATCAGCCACCATAACCCCGGATTGCACATTGTCCAGCGCCTGATTAAGACGTAGCTGCGCTGCGGCATTTTCTTTTGACTCAGCCAAATCGGCATTTAATTTTACTTGCATGGAATACAGGCTGCGCAGAAAATCGCCAATTTGATCTTGCCGTTTCAAATCAAAGGCATTACGAAATTTTCCATCGGCTAAGCGATACATAGTGTCAATACAGTTTTCGATTAATTGACCAAATGTTTGAGTGATCATTAAGTTAACGGCTAATGCCGAGATAGCTAACATCGCTACTACAGATAGCAATAGATATTCACCGGATAAAAACAGCCGATAACATTGAAACCCAATTAGGCCTGAAAGCGTGAGGGTTGTGAATACAGACTTTTTCCAAATGGACAGTTCTTGAACCGATTTAGCTAAGCTATTTAAGCCGCCGGCAGCCATTTTTGCTTTTTTGGCTTTAATTTTTTTGTAGAACAAATCTGCCTGAGTTATCTGCTCACGGCTTGGTGTATAACGCACTGAAAGATACTCGTGCAGAACGCCGTTTTGATAAGCGGGTGTCACATTGGCTTCCACCCAATAATAATCGCCCGATTTGGTTCGGTTTTTTACCGGTGCGGTCCAGGGCTTGCCTTGCTTAAGACACTGCCATAAATCTTCAAACGCTTCGGGCGGCATATCAGGATGCCTGACAATATTGTGGCTGGCTCCGATCAGCTCTTCACGCGTGTATCCGCTAATTGCAACAAACGCATCGTTGGCATAGGTGATAATTCCTTTTAAATTGGTGCGGGTTACCAACAAATCGTCCTTTTTCATGACGATTTCACGGTCTGTGACTGGCATATTAATTTTCATTGTTACCTACTATAAAATCAAATCGCAGGATACTTGATGTTGGCTATTTTGGGTGGCCAGCTGCTTAAAACCTGGGCTCTAACTTTAAAACGCCCACTTGAAAGGTAGATGAAGTATTGTCGGCTGTCAAATAGGTAAACAATGATAAACTCAAGCAGATCAAACTTTTAGCAGCGCAAACGACCACTCGAAAAACGAGCAAATCGTTATAATCCCTCTTTAAATCGTCCCCAATCTGCAGTTATCTGCTCGCTATAGTTTAAGGCATAGGCCAACAAAGGTTTTTTCCAACTCGATTGTTGACCAAAGCTTTGCCAATGGTCTGCATTAGCAGAACCGTTCCAACCGCCAGTGCGTATATGTAGCCAGGCAACCAGTTCCGCCATATTTATAATGGCTTGTTGCAATAGCGCAACCTGACCTTTGTATAATTCCAGGTCTAAGCGGTCTTGTTGGGGCATTAATTCCTTTAGCAAATAAGATTGTTTGCCGTCGATAACTGCATGTAAAAAAGCCGGAGCCGCAGCTTGCCCACGCTGTTGCAATACCGCCGTGCGCTCAGCCTCACTAGCCCAGAGCGGCTGATTAAATTGAATCGCATAAGGGGCTAATGATGAAGGCCTTTGATATTTTAAATCCAATAAATATTCACGTTCTTTGCCTTTTCCAGCCACTAAAACTGTATATCGTTCTAATCCTAAGCTGGATAAACCGGAAATTCGCTGCGCCACGTCCAATACTTCAAAAAACTCTGGGTTGGGCCGGGTCGCGGCAAAGCTGTCAATTAAATGGCCAACATGCTGTTTTTGTTGATCGCTGACAACCAGTAATTTTTTGCCATCAATACTTAACTTCCTTACACCCTGATTTTTGTAAATACGCTCACTTAATAAATCAGAACGTGAACGTTTTTTTAGACTTTTCAGTAATTCCTTGATGATTCCTGTTGCGGTAGCCCGTTCTATCCAACGCGCTTTACTCATTGTTAACTCAAGCGCGTAGGTATCAAGAAAACTAACACTCAACGCTAATGCCTGTGTTTGACTCAGTCCCAAACCAGGTGCCGCTACCAAAAGACTGCTTACAAAACGTGCTAAGTCCCAAGTACAAGGCGCCAAAAGTGCTTCATCGAAGTCGTTAATGTCAAAATAAGTTAAGCGATTATCACCTTTGTAACTGCCAAAATTTTGCAAATGCAAATCTCCGCAAATCCACGCCAGAGGAGCGTCATTAAGCTCGGATTGCTGAGGCCAGTCTTCATAAAATAAATGCGCCGTACCACGAACAAAAGCAAAGCCATCTGCTTTCATGGCTTTGTATTTTTTGATTAAGATTTCGCTGTTACGCCCTTTGTTAAATTGCTCAATCCGTTCTGTGACCGAGTATTTGGTCATAAGCCACTTCCATTATCCAGTTATGCAAATTAATCGAGCATCTGTTGATTCTTAACCAGTTCCGCAAAGCGTTCAGCGGACAGTGGTCGACTTTTTAAATAGCCTTGATACATATCGCAACCGACTTCTTGTAGAAATTTCAACTGTTCCTGCGTTTCCACACCTTCAGCTAAGGTTTTATAACCTAAGGTATGCCCCATAGTGATTAATGTACTGGCTATTTCGGTATCGTCTTCCAGATTGGTAATTTCAGCAACAAACCGTTTATCAATCTTCAGTATATCCAGTGGAAAGCGTTTTAAATAAGTCAGCGAAGAATAGCCGGTACCAAAATCATCAATTGCCAGGCGAATGCCCAATCGATGTAATTGATTTAACATTTCGACTGCGTAATCCTGATTGACTATCAATGCGCTTTCAGTAATTTCCAGCGTCAGGTATTTGGCCGGAAAGCCGGTTTCAGCCAAAATATTGGCAATTAAATCACTGATTTCAGCTTGTTTGAACTGGAGTGGTGAAATATTTACTGCTATGGAAAGCGGTATAAATCCGCTATCCAGCCATTCGCGGCCTTGCCGGCACGCCTCACGTAACACCCAGGTGCCTATACTAAGAATAAGCCCGGATTCTTCAGCGATAGGGATAAATCGATGTAATGGTGTTAAACCGTCGATTGGATTTTTCCAGCGCAGGAATACTTCAGTACCAATAATATTATTAGTACTTGTATCTACCTGTGCCTGATAAACCAACCGCAGTTCCTGCTGGTCAATCGCCCGACTTAAGCGCTTTTCCATGACGGTACGCACCTGAGCTTCAGAAGCCAAGCTGCCGGAATAATAAGAATATCGGCCTCGGCCTTTGTTTTTTGCCTGATAGAGCGCAATATCCGACTGTTCGAGCAAGGTTTCAGGTACATCACTATTATGCGGGCACATGCTGATACCAATACTGACGCCGATTCTGACTACATTGTTTTGTAACAGTGTAAACGGCATATTTAAATCTTCAACAATATTGGCCGCGACCTGACCTGCAGCTTCGGCATTTTTAATATCATCCAACAACACAATAAATTCATCGCCACCCAAGCGAGCCACCATATCGACATCACGCAATCTGGAACTTAAGCGCTTTGCAACTTGCTGCAGCAATTCATCACCAGCCTGATGACCTAAACTATCGTTTACTTGTTTAAACTTATCCAAATCCAGCATTAATAGGGCCATTTGCTTATCATCGCGTTTGGTCACTGCAATGCTGTGGTCCAGATGCTCCATTAACAAACGCCGATTTGGCAGGTGCGTTAACGCATCATAAAAAGCCAGTCTGGCAATTTTTTCTTCTGCCATTTTACGGGAGGTGATGTCGGTAATGGTTGCGACATAATGGGTTATTTCTTTGTTATTGCCCTTGACTGCGGTTACCGTTAGCCAGGCTGGAAAGACCGCTCCATCTTTTCGGCAATTCCAAATTTCACCTCGCCATTCGCCAGTACTGTGAATATGACCCCACATATCCTTGTAAAATTCGACGGTTTGAATACCCGATTGAAATAGCTTGGGTGTTCGCCCTAGCGTGTCTGCTTCAGTAAAGCCGGTTATTTTGGTAAACGCCTGATTGATTCGCAAAATAACCTTGCTCGTGTTAGTGACATACATGCCTTCCTGACAATCGAATGCAATGGCGGCAATACGCAACTCTTCTTCAGATTGTTTGATCTTTGTAATGTCGTTATGCGTTCCACTCATCCGAATGGGAAAACCATTCGAGTCTCGTTGCACGACTTTGGCATGATCATGTATCCATCTTAGACTACCGTCCTTGTGGTACATTCGGTATTCAATTTCGTGGATGTTTGTTTGACCGTTTAAAACATCCTTAACCGACTGCCATGCTCTATCTTTGTCATCTACATAAACCAGGTCCAGCCAGAACTGCACGGTATTTTTTATTTCATAGTGTTTGTAACCTAAAATGTCAGCCCAAATGGCATTTCGTTTTACCAGATTTTGCTTAATTTGCCAGTCCCAAAAGCCTAATTCACTGCCCTCCAACACAAATCTTAAGCGTTCTTCACTTTCTTCAATTGCGTCTTCGTACTGTTTGTGTTCGATGGTCAACTGGGCCAAACTGGAATAGCGTTCTATCAAAGCCCATTCTGCGGTACTGGGTTGTTTGGGTTGTTTATAGTGAATTGCCAGCGTGCCTAATACCCGGCCACTTTGGGTGACGATCGGCTGAGACCAGCAGGTTTCAATACCAATCGCGGCAGAAACCGCCTTAAAATCTGCCCAGTAAGCATGCTCGGAAATATTATCGATAATAACGCGTTCCCCACGATAGGCAGCTGTACCGCACGAACCACGACCTTCACCAATAATAAGCCCATTAATTGCATCAAGATAAAAGCCGGGCAAACTTACTGCGGCACCCGTTAACAAGCAATGTTCGTCTTGATCCAGCAACATGATTGAACACACGGATCCAGGCAGTAATATTTCCATTTGCCGAACCAGTTCGGTCAATAACTTGGTTTTAGAAATACCCGAGCTGATTTGTTTAAGTAGTTTATTCTGCAAAGTTAATTCTTTGGTCCTAAATCCCAGGCTTTGTTCGGCAACTTTGCGTGACGATATATCAACCAAGGTGCCAATAAAACCCAAAAATTTGCCCTGATCGTTAAACCGTGGCGCCCCGTGATCCAACATCCAATGGTAACTGCCATCGGCACAGGCTAACCGGTACTCTATCTGGAAGGGTTCTTGTGCGTCGAAGGCCGTCATAAACAAGTCAAGGTAATGGCGTAAGTCGTCTTGATGTATACCATCAAGCCACCCGTCCCCCATTTCCTGCTCCAAGGTTTTACCCGTAAAATCCAGCCAAACCTGATTAAAATAAAAACAACGTTTATTTAAACCACAAATCCAAACCAAAATTGAGGAGTTATTAACCAAGGTTTTGTAACGGTTTTGACTGTCCATTAGATTACTTTCAATGCGTTTGCATTGATTGGCATGCAGTGTTAACGTCAAACCCAATACAATGAGTGTTGTATGATAAAACCAATAGTCTAACAATCTATTTTGCAGTGAATCTCCGTAGTTAAAAAGCCCTTGATTTAGATATATACCGGCAATCCCTTGAATGCTGATCACCGTCAAAACCAACGTGCTGATGCGGATATCGGCCCTGAGCGCCATCCAGACCACAAGCGGAAATAACCAGTAGGCTCTGGCTGGTTGGATGGCGTTATCAGAAATCCAAATGCCGTAAACCCATTGGCCTGATATTAATATGAATCCTACCAACGCTAACAACAGGATTTTTTGCCGTCTGGTTTGATTTAAATAAGAACTTCGACCTGCCCAGGCCAGGATAAACGGTGTGATTAAAGCAACGCTAAAGCCATTGCCCATCCACCAGTACAATAAACAAGGCAAACAGCTTTCAAAAGTTAGTTTACCGGCTATTATCCAAACACCCGTGCTTAATAGAGCGCTAAGGCCGCTTGCGCAAACCGCACCGTAAAAAAGCAGTTGGAAAAAGTCCGGCAACGAGCGCAGATTAAACTCAGCCTGCTTTGCACGCGTCAGCAGCCACACACCCCAAAACACTCCAAAACTATTGACGGCGCCCAGTGCCGCCGAAATCGATAGGGGTTGATGGTTTAGTAAATTTGCTATGAATAAACCTGCAAATACGCCAAATAAATATCTGGAATCCGTTAATAACACAATCGCTAAAGCGAAGCCGGTGCCTAAAACAAAGGTACCTGGAACCGTGGTGGTGGTAAGAAATTCGGTCGAAAACTGTTGTAGCAATAGCACGACAACCGAAATCGCAATTATTTTAAAGTAATCTACAATGGTCAATAAGGTGAATGAGTTGATCATCTATATATTGTCTATACTTAACTAGATTAGAAAATTGCTTGTGCTGTTGATGTAGTTGGTGATTAGCGAATGTAGTTAATGTCTAAACCAATTCATTATAATCAAAGACAGGTAGGGGAATAATAAATCATTGTTGGTAAAAAATGTAAGTTTCGCCAATTTAGCGCCTAGTTCCCCAATAATATTATGTATTTTAAAACTTAAATAGTGATTAGGGGGTGATATGAATTTTGCGGCATGATAAAATATTCAACCTGAATCATGACTATCTGTGTAATTCGTAATCTTACGTTTCAATATCCAGAAAAATCCAACCTGCTTTTAAACTTTTATCATTGTCGATAATCAATAACTTAAAAATTAGCCGTTCTCAGTTATCCCCCTACTGTTCCAGAGAAACATACCTAGATGAAAATTCGTATTTTATTTGTTTGTGCACTTGCTTTTAGCGCTGTTAGCAGCACTAGTTTTGCCACGACGTATTCCATGCCAGAAAACCGTAATGATACCGTCATTACCGAGTTTCCTGATGGCGTTCCATTAATTCGCTCTGAAGAAGACGAAACCTTATTAGATATTGCTCGTCGGCATTTGCTTGGACAAGAGGAAATCATCAGACTAAACCAGGATATTGACCGGTGGCTGGTAAAGAAAGGTCAAGTTGTTAACCTGGCAAACCAACGCATATTACCGGATAGCCCACATCAAGGCGTTACTCTAAATATTGCAGAATATCGGATGTATTTTTATCCGCCTAATCAACCCGGCACAGTCATGTCATTTGCGCACGGTGTCGGTAGACAGGATTGGAAGACACCGCTAGGCCAAACTAAAGTATTAAAAAAAGTAAAAGATCCTTCCTGGCACCCGCCCGAATCGATCCGCAGGGAACATGCAGCTGAAGGCGATCCATTGCCGGAAGTTGTTCCACCTGGTCCTCACAATCCATTAGGCGCCTACGCTTTGTACTTGGCTTTGCCGGGGGAATACCGGATTCACGGCACAGACATTGATAAAATCTATGGCATTGGCATGCAGATTACCCACGGTTGCGTGCGCATGTACCCTGAAGATATTGAAAAACTGTATCAATTAGTACCCGTTGGCACACCTGTTTACATCGTTAAACAACCGATTAAAGTAGGCTGGTTGAACAACACCTTGTACATTGAAGCCCATCCGGCTTTAGAGGGTGAAGAAACCACTCTGGACGAACGATTTGCTTCAGCATTGGAATTAATACGTAAATCCAATAACGGTGAATTACCAGAATTTGACCAAAAAGCTTTAAATGACGCTTTGACAAAACGCACAGGCAATCCAACACCTATTTATGAGCGTGTGCCTGGGGTAACTCAAGCCGATTCGACAGTACCGAGTGCTATACCAGCAATCAGCCCAACCGAAACTAAAGAACCTGTTTCAGCCCCAACGATAACACCAGAACCACAAGTTGAAGCTGAGCCTCAAGTTTCGCCTGAGCCTCAAGTTACGACTGAAGCGGAACAACCAGTATCGGATGCTCCAAAACCCATCCCAGCCGGTGGACCTATTCCAAAAGTAGTACGGAAACCGTCACCAAAGGGTTACTACACGGGTGAAATTCCAAGAAGACCAGCCCCAGCCGAGTAACATCCTTAAGAAAGAACATATCCGCCTAAATAGGCGGGTATGTTCACTCTGGCAAGAATGATTATTTCATTGCCGCAACAATAGCATCACCCATTTCAACCGTACCGGCTTTGGTTTGTGGATTTAAATCCGGAGTAACAAAAACCCCTTCATTAACCACTTTTTCAACGGCAGTTTGCACTTTCTCTGCAGCCTCATGCTCACCCAGATGGTGTAACATCATAACCCCGGCCATAATAACCGCTGTTGGATTTGCAAGATTCTTTCCGGCAATATCAGGCGCACTACCATGAACTGCTTCAAACAAGGCCGCATCCGTACCAATATTGGCACCAGGAATTAAACCTAAACCACCAACCAAACCAGCAGTTAAATCCGATAAAATATCACCGAACATATTTGTGGTGACGACAACATCAAACTGATTTGGATTCATCACCATGTGCATACAGGCAGCATCAATGATTTTTTCATCAAACTGAATATCAGGATATTTAGGGGCAATTTCCCTGGCCACATCCAAAAACAAGCCTTGCGTAAACTTTAAAATGTTAGCTTTATGGCAAACGGTGACTTTTTTACGATTGTTATCACGCGCATATTGGAAAGCATATTCCACAATCCGCTCAGAACCCGCACGCGTAACCACAGCCAAACTTTCAGCAATGTCTTTTTTTGGCGTAAGAAAATGCTCAAGCCCCGCATATAAACCTTCGGTATTTTCGCGCACAATTACGATATCGACATTCTCAAAACGGGTTTTAATCCCAGGCCAACTGGTAGCAGGCCGAACGTTGGCATATAAATCGTATTTTTGACGCAAAACCACGTTAATACTTCTAAACCCGGTGCCAACCTGGGTTGTTAACGGACCTTTGAAAGCCAAGCGGGTTTCATCTATAGAAGCCATCGTTTCATCTGGCAGTGGTGTACCAAACTTTTCAAACGCTGCCAACCCTGCAGCTGCCTCGTGCCACTCTATTTTCGCGCCTGAAGCGTCAATAATTTTTACCGCTTCGGTCATAATGGATGGGCCTATCCCATCACCTTTGATTAACGTGACTTTGTGCATGTGATCTCCGCTATTAGACAAATGAGCTTCAATAATACACAATTCATCTCAATTGAATAGTATCATGATAAGAAATACTGAATTGCCAGCAATTTCCTGCTAGTCCGCGAGTGTATAAATTATTGAAATTCAATAACTGATAAGGAGATTTAAAATGCCAAATTTTCCACCTAATCACCCTAACAACGGCAGTCCGATTACCATGGTAAATGGCAAACTGGTAGTGCCGGATAACCCAATCATTCCATTCATTGAAGGCGATGGCACTGGCCCCGATATATGGCGCGCAACCGTGCGTGTCTTAGATGCTGCAGTTGCCAAGGCCTATGCTGGCAAACGCCAAATCCACTGGCTGGAAGTCTATGCCGGTGGAAAGGCGCACCGGTTATTTGACACTTGGTTGCCTGATGAAACCGTCGCCGCCTGCAGTGAATATTTGGTATCCATTAAAGGCCCGTTGACCACGCCCATTGGCGGCGGCATTCGCTCACTTAACGTGGCATTGCGGCAATTGCTGGATATGTATGTGTGTTTGCGACCTGTGCGCTGGTTTCAAGGCGTACCCTCCCCTGTAAAAAATCCCGGCGCAGTGGACATGGTCATCTTTCGTGAAAATACTGAAGACATTTATGCCGGTTTGGAATTTGCTGCCGGCACCGAGGAAAATGCGCGTTTCCAAAAATTGCTGCAAGACAACTTTCCGGCCCAGTTTGGCAAAATACGCTTTTCGGACATGTGTGGCATTGGCATTAAACCCGTATCTAAACAAGGCACAGAACGTTTGATGCGCGCCGCCATTGAGTATTGTTTAGTTAATACACGTAAAAGCGTCACGATTGTGCACAAAGGCAACATCATGAAGTTTACTGAAGGCGCGTTTCGGAATTGGGCTTATGAATTGGCTGAGCGTGAATTTCCGGAACAAACCTACACCTGGCAGCAATGGGAAACCACGAAAACCAAGTCCGGCGAAGCCGCCGCCAACCAGGAACAAACAAACGCCTTAGCCAGTGGCAAGATATTAATCAAAGATGCTATTGCGGATATCGCTTTACAACAAGTACTCACCCGGCCTGATGATTTTGATGTGATCGCGACCTTAAATTTAAACGGCGATTATTTATCTGACGCTCTGGCAGCACAAGTTGGCGGTATTGGCATAGCACCTGGCGGCAATATTAATTATTTAACCGGCACGGCTGTCTTTGAAGCCACTCATGGCACCGCACCCAAATATGCGGATTTGGATAAAGTTAACCCTGGCTCATTGATATTGTCCGGCGAAATGATGCTGCGCTACATGGGTTGGACCGAAGCGGCCGATGCCGTCATTCGTGCTATGGATGCTGCTATTGCCAGCAAACAGGTTACTTATGACTTTGCCCGTTTAATGACCGATGCAACCGAAGTGAAGTGTAGTGAGTTTGCTGATGTGATGATTAAGAATCTTTAAGTAACACAGCGAAAAATTAATTATTTAAACCCATATCAAGCTAAAATAGCGTTAATAGCAGTGGCATGTTCACTGCTATTAAACCGTTAACATCTTAATTATCCAACTCCACCCCTCACAAACTATCCTATGGAACTGATCTTATTACTTAAAGCCTTTATATTGGGCGTTGTAGAAGGCTTGACTGAATTTTTACCCATCTCAAGTACTGGCCACCTTATCTTGGCTGGTGACTTACTTAATTTTAATGATGACAAAGGCAAGGTTTTTGAAATAGTTATCCAAGTGGGCGCTATATTGGCCGTATGCTGGGAATATCGGCGCAAAATAGCTTCTGTGATTATGGGATTACCCAAAGAACCAGCCGCTCAAAAATTTACGCTTAACTTAATCATCGCCTTTATTCCTTTGGCCACATTGGGATTATTGTTTGGCAAGCATATCAAAGCCGTCCTGTTTAAACCTATTCCAGTGGCGTTAGCTTTTATTATCGGTGCTTTTGTAATTATCTGGGCAGAAAAACGCGAGCACACGATTCGGGTCCATGAAGTTGAAGATTTAAGTGCTTTAGATGCGTTAAAACTGGGCTTGGCGCAAGCATTCGCCTTAATCCCCGGTACTTCACGGTCGGGTGCAACCATTATTGGTGGGTTGTTGTTTGGCTTATCCAGAAAAGCAGCGACGGAATTTTCATTTTTCCTGGCAATACCGACCTTAATGATCGCCAGTGCTTACGACTTATACAAACACCGTGATTTATTAGATGTTGCTACCGATGCCCCCATGTTTGCAGTTGGCTTGCTGGCAGCATTTATCAGCGCGGTGTTAGCGATTAAAGCTTTGCTGCGCTATATCAGCCGTCATGATTTTATCGCTTTTGCCTGGTACAGGATTATTTTTGGGATATTGGTAATTGCCACGTCTTATAGTGGTTTGGTGCAGTGGACGGTGGATTAGTTTTAATCTATTAATACTCAAGCTAGGCTGTTCCCAGCCTAGCTGTGAATGCAAACTTATCGCAAAGGCGCGTCGGCCAATACAGCAGTATTTGCCGATACGCTAGAGGAATTGCACGTTGGATGACCCCAACCTGATGCGCTAGCGCCTCCAGTTATGTCAAAAATAATATTGTCTTTATTTGTGCCCACACCTGCAGGAACAAAATCAAGTGCTAAAGTATGTCTAACTCTCCAGGCAATATTATGGTCAGCACATGAGCTGTCACCACTTACGCCTATTGCACCAACCAACTTACCACCGTTGCTGTATAAACCTAATCCCCCTCCAAAGACATTTACACCGCCAATTTTTTGACCAACTAACGGGTCTTTGGTAGTGCCATAAGTCTTAGTCGCGCCTTTGTATGCAACCGTTATGTTTACTGGATTGCTTTCTTGTAAGCCGAATAAGCTACCGCCGGGTTGCACAGCCGAGAATAAATTGGCAGTTGATAACGCTAATCCGGATTGTGCTAATCCTGTAATTGTTGACAGACTGTTAGCCGGCAAACTAAACGCATTTGCAGTATTTGCTTTTTGGGCAGAAATAACACGACTACCAGGCCATTGATTGTCTACTGCAGTTCCAGTATACGCAACTGCGCATACCACACCGTCCCGATTAACCACAGAACCCCACATATCCAAATTAAAACCACCATTTGCTAAAGCCCGTGCTTTCTTTAATTCTATTTGTAATTGTGCATAAGTGACAGGACAAGAAACCCCGGCGCTAGCTGTGTTATTGACAGCGGTTAATGCCAATACTGCCGCGACTATCGATAATTTTTTATACATAACTCATTCTCCTCTAAGTAAAAATACACCTGCGTCATCAAACTTAATGTTTGATGAATGCCGCGGCACAGAATGAACTTTGATCGTCAGTTTGTCAACGATAATCCACTGTGAATAATTACCATTTATACAATAAAAAAGAATGGGTTAAAGTTGAGTTTATTTAGAAAATAACAGCAATAACTTCATCATTGCCGCCGCTTTATCAAAACATTCCTGATATTCTTCATCAACCACAGAATCATTGACAATACCGCCGCCTGCCCAAAATCTGACGCTATTATTGGAATGCACTAAGGTCCGAATGGCGATATTGGTATCCATATTGCCATTAAAGCCAATATAGCCGATGGCACCGCAGTATACGCCACGTCGATGCGGTTCCAGTTCTTCGATAATTTCCATCGCACGAATTTTAGGCGCACCAGTGATAGAGCCACCAGGAAAACAGCTTCTCAATAAATCCACGGCATGCTTACCCTCAGCCAGCTGGCCTTTAATGGTGCTAACCAAATGATGTACGGTTGCATAGCTTTCGATGGCAAAAATCTTTGGCACGGTCACCGAGCCGGTTTTGCAAGTTTTACTGATGTCATTGCGCAATAAATCAACAATCATCAAATTTTCGGCACGGTCTTTTTTACTGTTTATCAGCGCAGTAATCTGGGCCTGATCCTCGTCAAAATTTTGCTTTCTTGGCCTGGTGCCTTTGATGGGTTTGGTTTCCACAACGCCGTCAGTAACTTTTAAAAACCGTTCCGGTGATGAACTTAAAATTTGTACTTCCGGCAAGTTAAGGTAGCAGCCGAAAGGCGCAGCATTAAAGCACCGCAAAGACTCGTAAGCCGTCCAGGGATCGCCCTTACAACTGGCCACAAAGCGTTGGGTTAAATTAACCTGATAGCAGTCGCCTTCTTTCAAGTAGTGTTTGATACGGTTAAATACAGTACTGTAAAAAGCGTTGGACATGTTGGAGCTGATATGACTGGTCACCTGAAATGGCTGATGATCAGCCGATGTGGAAACATGGCTGAATTGCTTGATTAAAGCCTGCCAATCGTTGGGATCTACTCCGTGCCCAATCAGATAGCTTTGTTGCTGTAGATGGTCAACCACGACTGCCCAGTTATAAATGCCTATGGCCATTTCGGCAATATGCTCGGCATCCTCAGCAATAACGGGCAGTTTTTCTAAACGGCGAGCTAAGTCGTAAGAAAAATAACCGATTGCACCGCCGTTAAAAGGCAATTCTGTATTGGCTGTAAAGTCAGGCTTGTTAACGTGGCATTTTAGCAACACAAACGGGTCTTCGGTGGATTGTGTTGTTACGCCATGTTCCGTGATTTCAGTTATGTCTCCCCTGGTCAACAACGTACAAACCGGATCGGCAGCGATAATATCGAAACGACCTTGTTGACTATGCGGATAACCACTATCTAAAAAAACAGCCCAAGGCTGATGGGCAATACCGGAAAACAGCTGTGCACTATCGGTAAAATAAGGTAGGTCTACTATAAGTTGTTTAGATGACGACATTTAACCTGTGTCTGATGGGACAATGGAAAATCAACGTGCAATCGCTAATTTGGCTACGGCAACAGCCGGTGCACAATCTGCAGCGGTCATTTTAGACTGTTGATCCAGTTGTGGGCATAAATCATTAAAATCCAGATAAGCATAGCCTAAATCATGCGCCAGTTGCTTAACTAAAAACCGCCCAATGCCAGCACCCACCCAGGTAACGCCTGCGGGCAGCTGGTTGCAGGCCAATTGAGCCAAGCAGGCCTGTTTAATTTGTTGCAGCTGCCGGGCTCGAATAGCTGTGGCAAATGCGTGCCATCTGGACAACTCAGTTGGCAAGAAATCACATCCAACCATACGAGCCAAGCGTTTGGCACTGGCAATAACAGTTTTTTCTGCGCCGTCTGCGGTGTCGGTTTGGTCATGGTGTTCGTTTAATTCGTTGGTTACTCGGTACACATCGGCCATAGTAGCAAAATACTCGGCCATTAAACCACAATCCTGACCTTCAAAATTAACGCTTTGAGCCACAGCCATAACGGCCGTACGTACAATGCCGGTATAAACCAGCTCTTGCGACATTAAACGCTGAAAATCAGTTGTGCCACGCGCATGTACTTGGTTTTGTTTTAATGCCAATATATCCGTGGTGGTGCTACCAACATCAATAAATAAACCATCTCCGACCTGTGTAGCCGCATAAGCAGCACTGGCCAACCAATTCGTGGAGGCAATAGCCTCATAGTGCTGCGCAGTGACTTCTGCAATCGGTAACAGACCTAGTTGACCGGCATAAATCATTAAACTGGCATCCGGTAACAGGTTTTGCATAGCCGAAATAATTTGGGCTACCCCATCATTTCGGTCAGCAAAACAATCTACCAACTCACCCGTCATAGTTATAGCATGGGTTTGTGATGGTTGAGGCAAAACCTTTAAAATAGCTTTTACTGCCTCTTGCAGTTGATCTAAGCCTTTCCATAACGGACAAGGCTGCTGGTAGGCAGCGATGATGGAACCTGCCTGATTAACCAGTGCAGCTTTTACATGCGCTCCACCAATGTCCCAGCCTAAGCAGTTACTGGGCATGCGCGATTTTATTCAAGTTGATGGTAATGGCATGATTGTAAGGCATTGATATTTTTGGCTCACCATTGGTCAGAGATAATACTAATTCTGCCACATTTAGACCAAGCGCGGCGCGAATACCGACAAATGAACTGGTTAGTCTGGGATTTATTTCCAAAACCAGAATTTGTTCAGGCGTTTCAATAAGGTCGATCCCGACATAACCCCATAAATCCGGAAAAGCCCTGCCAACATCACTCGCTAGCGATTGATAACTTTCTGTCTTTGCACAATTGACCGTAATGGCAGCCAAATGATATTGATTGTTGGCAATGGTAAAATGTTGCAAATTAACCGATAGCAGCCACGCTTTGCCCTTTTTAAATAAACACGACAAACTGGTCTTTTTGCCTTCAATATGTGGCTGAATTATATATTCAACCTGCTCGGCCAATTGCTTAAAACCATTTTGACCGGAACACAAAAAGCTATCAGTACAACCAACACCGTCAATGGGTTTGAGCATCCACAAATCGTCTGTATAACTGATGTCACGGTTAAATAATTGCGTTGGCACGGTCGCTATTTGGTTTTGATGCAAAACTTGAAAGGTTTTTAACTTATTGGCAGTGATGGCGACGGCAGTTGATGGCGACACCAGCAAGTGACAACCAACTTGCTCAGCGATCTTACAAAGGCTTTGTAAAATACCATCAGACTCTGGCGCTATCGGCCATACCGCATCGCAGGTCTGGGCCAGTTGTTTAAACTGGGCGCTGAAATCATGGTGTGGATGAATGAGAAAAACATTTACATTGTGCGTATCCACTTTCCCAAAAAAACGCCAATCCAGCAATAATTCCACTTTAATATTTGAAAGTAACGCCAGATTGTCCAGCAATGCTTGCAACATCATGCGGCCTTCTTTTGCCAGGGCATCAGGCAAATCCTGCTTATTTAAACCACCGCCAGTGATATACTCAAATACTAAAATTTTCACGACATTCGATCAATTATTTACTACCTTCTAAAGCTAGCATTGTACCATTAACAACACATGAAAATTATTCCTGTCATTGATTTAAAAGACGGTTTGGTCGTGCATGCCAAACAGGGCCAACGTGACGATTATCGCCCTATTCATACCGCTTTATGCCAATCTTCGGCGTTGTTGGAGGTATTGCAAGCTTTTTTGTCTCTAGCGGAATTTGATACTTTTTATGTTGCAGATTTAAATGCCATAACAGGCACAGGTAACCATTGTGTGCAGCTATTAAGCATCATGGCGCAATTTCCAACCATTACATTTTGGGTGGATGCGGGCAGGTTAGCTGAACTTACAATGACTGAATTGCCCAAAAACTGGCTGCCAGTTTTGGGTAGCGAATCATTTAACAATCAAAATCTGACAGAATTAGATGCCCTAAATAAAAACTTCATTTTATCTTTAGATTTTTTGAAGGATAGGATGTTGGGCGCAGATGCACTGTTTAACGATACGAAACAATGGCCAAAAACAGTGATTGTTATGACTTTAGACAGAGTTGGCAGTCTGCAAGGGCCCAATTTGAAAAAGTTGGCCGGCTATGCAACAAAATATCCCGACAAATCATTTGTGGCCGCTGGCAGTGTAAGGGATATGGCCGATTTAGCCGCTTTGCAAAATAGTGGTATCAATCATGCCTTGATTGCCAGTGCATTGCACTCTGGCCAAATAACTTCCACAGATATTACAAACCTATGCGCAAAAAAATGCCCCGACTAGCGGGGCATTAAACATTCTTGGAAACTAATTAGATTAGTTAGCAGCGAATGGATGAACAGCTGTGCCTTTAGCAGCAACAACTTCTTTCGCAGTTGGTGAGCCAGCAACAGCGCGTTCTAAAGCTTCTTTAGTTGCTTTGTAGTTGTACTCTTGGATTTTAGCATCGTCTTCAGCAGCCCAGTGAATGAACACACCAACAGAGATGAATAAATCATCAGCTTCGTCAGCTGGGATAGTGCCGTCTTCTACAGAGTCAGCAACAGCCATAGCAACACCACGTTGTGCTGGACCAAACATTTGTACAGCTTGTTTAGCACCTTTGATGGTAACTTTGTTGAACAGAATAGTTGCTGGTTTAACCATCAGGTTAGGAGCAACAACAGCCAATAAAGTAGAGAAACCGTCTTTGTTGTTGGTCAGTGCGTTTGCAAAAGCAGTTTCTGCAGCTGAACCTCTTGGCCCAATGATCAAATCGATGTGAGCAACTTCGTTGCCATCACCAACTAAAGATTCACCGACGCGCAAGTTAGTAATTTTTGCCATGCTTAAATTCCTCTAATTAAAAATAAAATATAGTGTCCGATTAGACATTTGTTGTCTTGGTTTTTGCAAATTCCATTTGTGCTTAGTATTTAGTTACTAAAAAAATCCTGTAAAAATACTGTAAACACCGTTGCCACTGTTAAATCAGCTGTAGTCCCAGGGTTTACACCATTACTTTTGAGTACCTGATCAAACTCGTAAAAAATTGGTTTTAACAGTTCAGGTCTATCGGATTGAGATAGCGCCTGGCTGAACTCACACATCTTAGCCGCTATCATCTCAGTGTACTTATTTCCATACTTTCTTTCGATATGACTATCAGGAAACTGGCTAAGCAAATCGGTATAGACCATGACTGCCGCCCAGTTAACATCAGCCCAGCGAATGAAGCACTTATTATAGCTTAAAACTGAATAATCGAAAATATCTTTATAATCTGTAATATACTGCAACGCGATTCGATCTTTAGAACTGGCCAATGCCATTGCCTCTTTTAGCGTAACAGTCGGTGCCGTGTGAACATCCTGGTTATCTGTTTTGCCTAAGCCCCCCGGGGAAGCCAGACTGATTGCTTTAAAAACCCACTCGGCATCCGCCAGTGTTGTGCTAGCCAGAGTTTTTGTTAAGGCTTGTCTTAGACCAAGATCGGTAGTAACTGCGGCACACGCTTGTATAATGGGGGCGCATAACAAAATAATGCCTAAATTTGTGTTACAGCCTACCGCTGAACGCGTTGCCTTTACTGCATAATAGATTTTTTGGCCTAATGAATAAGCCGGATTACAAATTGGCTCAGCACTGACCTCGGCACTCAACAAAAAATCAGTTACAGTCATGTCATGGCCTTCAGCATAAATGCTGACATTACCAGGCTTAAACGCGTAAACATCAACAGCGCAAGCGGTTTTATACAGACGCATCAACTCATTGGTGAGGTTCATAAATGCAAAATATGCCGATTGATTAAGTCATCCGCTAATAATTCTGAAATTGTGACGTCGCAAACACTTTGCAAGCCCTTCCATGCCGGCACGCTATTAACTTCAATAATGATGAGCTGACCATTTTTATCACAGATGATATCCACACCGGCATAATCCATCGCTAACACTTGTGTGGCTTTAACCGCCAATTCGGCCAATTCCGGCGTTAGCTCAACAGGTTCACAATGAGCGCCTTGGGCAACATTATTTAACCAGGATTTTCCGCACCTGCGCATGGCTGCCACTGCTGTTCCGTTTATGACAAACACACGCTGGTCTGAATAGCCATCACCAGCACAATGCACGTATTGCTGCAAATAATAGACCCCATGACTAGCAGTAAGCCATATCAGATCGGTCATTTTCTCAATACGTCGTATACCAACGCCTTGCGAACCAAACAATGGCTTACTTATCAGGTAATTACCTTGCTTTAGTTGCTCGTCACCTATATGCGCAGCTTGATCTTGATCTCGCAAAACCCAAGTCAATGGGGTAGGCAAACCGGCATGATTAAGTAAAAAACTGGTCATCGCCTTATCAACGCTGCGCTCTATGGCTTGGCCATCATTGTAAACCGGGATACCCATTACTTTTAAAGCATGCAAAAAATCCAGATATAAAACCACTTCTTCCAGTGATCCGCCTGGCACACCACGCACAAATGCAGCTAACGGTAATTCATCAACAAAACCAGGTATCAAAATTGGATTTTTTTGGTCTTCGATGTGAAACTGGCAATCAGTTAGCGAAACATATTCGCTGGCAATCCCGCGCTTAGCAAAAGCAAGGCGCAATTGCTTGCCATGCCAGCCAGGGTCATCTGTAAAAATAACTATCCTGTCCATTGTGTTACTCGAAAAATATGGCTCACGCCATAGATAGCTGGCAGGACTTAGTTAGAAAATAAGCGCTGCCAGTAATTAGGAAGATTACAGTCCGAATGACTGATCTAAAAGGGCGTTATCTAATTTTCCAGCGCGGAAGCTTTTGCCGGATTCCACCGCAGTCACAATGACGCTAGCTGGACTGAATAACATGGCGTCAATTTGGAAAAAGTCATAATTATATTGTTTAAAAATATCTGCAAATGGTTTGCCATAGTCTTTAGACGTTGAGCTGGGCAACTCTTTTGCCAGTTTTTCGGCCGCTTCATCACTGCCCTTAACAAAGATATGCACTTGACCGGCAAATAAGATGGCATCATTGGTCCGTCCCATGGCTTTTACAAAATTGGGATGCGGCGGACAAATTGGCGCGCTTCCGCTACCGTCAATAATGTTCTCCAATGGAAAATGCAGCGCATGTGCTTTGTGCATGGCAACTTCCAAAACCCGTGCCACAACTTGAACGCCACCAGCCAAACTGCTGGTTGGAGTAACGATAATTGTTAAGTTGGCAGGATCAACTTTACAAGCAGTTGCAACTTTTTCAACGATTTCAATCGGCGGTAAAGCATCGTTCTCAATAACTAAAACAGTGGCATCAGCAGAATCCTGATAAGCCAATTCCTGATATAACTCCTCCACAGGCACTGTTTGACCGTCTTTTACTTTGGTTGCCAAGGCTCTGGCAGGCCCAGAACCCAGCGCATAATATTTTTCATGCGATAAACTCCATCCGGCATATTGACTGCCCAGACAGCCCAATACAGGGTTTCCGGTGTGCACATTGACAGACAACGGCCAGTTTGCTGTATAGGGACTGTGTGTTATGGTCACTGTACCCATGCCGCCCAGGCAGATTTCAGCAATAATCCGACCGGCTTCCAATCCACCAGGCACGGTAATGCCAGCATCAATAATAGTGGTGCCGTTACTTAACTGACTAACACCAATACGCAATTTATCTGCGTTATCAATAAGCTGCTTAACTAAGGGTTGGGTTAGTTTATTAACGCTAGCGCTAAATTCCATAGACGTTTATCACCTTTCAAATTGTTTAAATAATTGTTGTTGCCTAAGCATCAGTTGCGCCAAAACCTGCTCTGGCTGATTTTTTTGCGCAATAATACTGCAAATTGGCTGCCCTGTGTGAATCAATGTTGCAGGAGCAGGCATATCCATACACCATTCCGGCCAACTAAACTGCTCAGGAATGATCGTATCTTGTTGGGCATAGATGTACTGATAACCAGTACAGCCCTGTTTTTCGCTTGTTTCCGTTAATTTGCCCTTGCAGGCTAATATATGTTTATGAAATAAATCAGACTCGTACAACTGCATACTGGCGGACGGTCTGGGATTAATTTCGAGCACATAACTATCGTCACCATCTTGAATAAAGTCTAAAGAATTCAGACCTCTTAAGCCAAATCTCAACACCAGCTGCCTTAACCAGTCGACTATTTGTTTTTTTTGGTCATCGGTTAATTGACAGACGTTAATAATCCCAGCAAACACAAACTCGGCATCCTCCTGATCATTGGTTGTCCATTGCGTATTAAAACCAATCACTTGCACATCGCTTCCATTCGCCAAAAATAAAACTGAATGTTGTGTACCTGATTGGAATCTTTGCCAGTAGCAGGCCTGATCATTGACATGACTAGCCTTAAAGCGTTTTATGCCAACACCACCCTGCCCTTGTAATGGTTTGACTAACCAGGCATCATTCGATGCTGGTTTTATAAAGGAAACAGCCGGATATGGAATGTTTAGCTCAGCACAGGCGGAAAAAAAAGCCGTTTTATTTTGAACGTTAACAAACGTTAACGGCTGATTTCCGTAAACAGTCAATCGATTATTGAGAAAGGCCAAACTTTCTGGATAACATTCAAAACCGCACCCGTACACCAGTTCCGTAACCTGATAATGTGCCAGCAACTCCTCAATTAAAGGAACAAGATCTGACAACACTAAGGAGGGCGTTTTTCGCCAGGCAAATGCGGTTTGTCTTGTATCCAGATCGGCATATTGATCAATAACTAACGGCGCATAACCTGATTTTTTAGCAGCTTGAGCAAGCATGCGTGCCGAGTTTGCTACGATAAGGATAGACTGCACAGTTAATTAGAACTGAGTATAGAAAAAAATACCGATGGGTTATGCAACAAAAATTACTTCACCACCTAAATTATTCGCACTCGTTACCATGAATTGCAGTCTGGCTGAATGGGTGAATTCCAGTTTAGCCAGTTCGACCAGTTCTTCAGCCAAGCTTTCGCCCTGAATAGCGCAAAAACCAGTTGGCCCCCATGAGGTCTGACCTATAGCCACTGCGCCTCGCTGTTTTAACCATTGCATTGCACCTGCAACTTCTGAACTAGTGAATACGCCGCCTTGAGCTGATGCAAAATGCTCACCCACAGATTGTTGCAACTGACTAATGGCATCACCAAACTGTTGAATATCATTCTCAGCAACAGCAGGTAAGCCCTGCATCAGTAACAGATAACATAATCGCTCAGCCTCTGCTTTTGGAAAAGGTGGCAAGGCCTGAAAAGCTTGTATTTCTTGTTGACCATGCAAACCTTGGCCACGCTCATCAAACACTAAAATAAATCGCCAATCAGCGGGGATAACCATATGGGATAAAACGGGGGGAGTAACGGTTTTGTCACCACGCCCACCATCAACCACCAGACCGCCGCGCTCAAACACACCTATACCGATACCTGAGCGCTGACCGCGATAGGTGAGTGCAGCTATGTCACGCACATTTAAATTAATATTGTAATAAGCACTTAACGCCATGCCGATGGCTAAAGACATCTGAGTTCCTGAGCCCAGTCCAACGTGTTCAGGAATTGCTGATTCAATATGAATATGCAGTTGATCAGATACCTTCAAGGCCTGGCAAAGTAAATCCAGACATTGTCCTGCTCGTTCGATGCTCTGGCCAGTGATCAGTCGCTTATTTGATGACGTAACTGTTAAACAAGTGCTTATCTCGTTTAGAGCCACTCCAATGCTGCCAAAATGTCGCCCCAGGGATCCGCTTAAATCGATAAACCCCATGTGTAGTCGCGCTGGCGCATTGACTGAAATTTTTGTTGATTTGACTGTCAAGAGTATGTGTGCGAATCGGTTAAAAATTGCTCAAGTATACCTGATCGCCAACATCGCCGCGAGTTAACAGATTATGACTCAAGCAAGAACACTCTTGTTTTAGTATTGGAATGACAAATTATTCTTATAGTTGACAATTATCAACTTTGAGTTAACCAAATAAATCAGTCAGTTGTAAGAGCAACAAATACAAGAGAATGGAACTTTAAAGCGTTTAACAACACATTCCTTGCATTGTTTTTTTTGACTGCCCATAAACACGTTGAATTTTATGGACAAACAGCCAATTGAAAACCGAAAAAATGATTATTGTTAATAATCATTTATTTATTGGTTAATCTATTATGTTACATTTTTCTCTAGACTCATCAACCCTGTCTCGCAATTCTTTGCCTGGCTTGAAATGCGGAACAAATTTTTGATCCAGTGCCACAGACTCACCAGTTTTAGGATTGCGACCCATTCTAGGTGGACGCATATGCAGTGAAAAACTACCAAAGCCACGGATTTCGATCCGTTCACCCGAAGTGAGTGCTTGATTCATTTTTTCAATGATACATTTTACTGCGAGTTCTACATCTTTCTGGGCTAAATGAGGTTGTTGTTTAGCAAGCGCTTCAATTAATTCAGATTTTGTCACATTGAATCCTATGAATATTGAAA
>Ga0208264_1000094_pt1 | contig 49040 bp, 42 predicted proteins | sample LakWasMet31_HOW6_2_FD_183873 | JGI IMG/M metagenome (GOLD analysis project Ga0208264, IMG submission 183873) | Freshwater sediment methanotrophic microbial communities from Lake Washington under simulated oxygen tension - Sediment Metagenome... | ecosystem: Environmental > Aquatic > Freshwater >... | reverse complement strand
CCGATCCCATCCCGAACTCGGAAGTGAAACCGCTTAGCGCCGATGATAGTGTGGCAGTTTGCCATGCGAAAGTAGGGAATTGCCAAGCGCTTAATATCAAACCCAGCCTAACCGCTGGGTTTTTTTTTGACCTGAATTTTGGCAGGCATTTATCAACCCACAGAAATCAACCGGACTAGCTGTAGTGGGCATAAGCTTTAATGACTTTTCCAGCGTAATCGTCCGACCCAATCATCTGTAACTCATTCATCAACTAGGCGATTCTTTATCTTTTTGTAGGGGATAAATGATGAGTTTGCCAACAAAATGGGTTGCCCATATTGACGCATGGAAAGGCAGTGGTTTAAACCAAACAGCCTATTGCCAACAACAAGGCCTAAATTACAAAACATTTGCCGCACGGCTCAGCGATTATCGGAAAGCGCAGCATGATTCGCCGCCGATGTTAATTCCTGTCAATATTCAGAAGTCGCCAACGCCATCACAGCTTGATTCGATTTTATTGACGCACCGCAACGGCCATCGCTTAACCTTGCCAGCGACAGTTTCAGCAGCGTGGGTAGCCGAGTTACTGCGATGTCTGGATTGATTACCAACCCTGGTGCTATCTGGTTGGTTGTTGCGCCAGTGGATATGCGTCGGGGCATTGATGGATTGTCTTCCATCGTACAGCAAGCCTTAGGCGGTTCACCGTGTGCCGGTTCAGCCTTTGTATTCCGGAACCGAGCCAGAAATCGGTTGCGGCTGTTGGTTTGGGATGGGAATGGCGTGTGGCTTTGTCAGCGCCGCTTGCACCAGGGTGGGTTTATCTGGCCAAAAGCCGCTGATGCTGGTTTTTCCATCACCCAGGCGCAGTGGCAATGGTTAGCAATGGGTGTTGATTGGCAGCGATTATCGGCTGTTCCCAACCCCGATTGGCAAGTCTAATCTCCTTGCGTTTTCGCCAAAAAAATACGCATTAAAACTGCCTATAATCGCAGTATTGGTAAGGCTTACAGGGCAGATTTCCTGTATAATATGCCCCATGAAAACACCTGCCGAACTCACCGCATTTGATCTGGAAACCGCCACTAAAACGGAGCTGGCGGCCCTGGTTCAGTCGCTGTTGGAACAAGTGCAGCGCGACGCCGACACCCTTGCCGCCAAAGACGCTGAAATCAAATGCAACGTCGCACAGATCGAAGCCAACAAAGCGGTCATCCAAGCCAAAGACGTCAAAATCGAAGCGCTCACCCATGAGCTTGCCCATATCCGGCGTATTCGCTATGGCGTGAAAAGCGAATCCCTGACGCTATTACAGCGGGATATGTTTGAAGAAACCTGGAATACCGATCTGTCGGCGATTGAAGCAGAAGTTGAGCAACTTCAGGATGACCAACCTTTCGACACCGTTGCTAAGCCTAAACGTCCACGCGCAGGTCGCCAACCGCTGCCAGACCATCTGCCCCGCATTGAGCACTACCATGAACCGGACTCTTGTGCTTGTGGGCAATGCGGCAGCACTTTAACCAAAATCCGGGATGACATCACCGAACAACTGGATGTCGAACCGGCCAAATTCTTTGTTCACCGGCATATTCGTCCACAGTATGCCTGCAAACGCTGTGAAAGCATCACGGCGGCACCGATTCCACCGGCGGTGATTGATGGTGGTATGGCAGCTGTGGGTTTATTGGCTTGGGTAATGATCAGCAAATACCAAGATCATTTACCGCTATACCGTCTGGAACAAATCGCTGCCCGAGATCGCGTCACTCTGTCTCGTTCCACGCTGGCAGACTGGGTTGCCCGAGTAGGCTTGAGTTTAGAACCGTTGGTTGATCGGCTGAAGTGGCACTTGTTACAAGGCAACACCTTACTGGCCGATGAAACCCCGGCTCCTCAACTGGATCCAGGGAGCGGAAAAACCAAAAAAGCCTATCTTTGGGCCTATCGCAGCAATGACTTGCAGCCTGGGCCACGGCTCATTGTGTTCGACTATCAGCCTGGTCGCCGTGGCGAATATGCCCGCCAGTTTTTGGGACAATGGCATGGGCATGTCATGGTGGACGACTATGGTGGCTATAAAGCCTTGTTCGTCAGTAGTGGTCAGCGAGAGCCCTGCATCGAGCTCGCCTGTCTTGCCCATGCGCGACGCAAATTCTTTGATTTGCACCAAGCTAACCAAAGCCCAATGGCTTGGGAAGCCTTGCAACGAATCAGCCAGTTGTATGCCATTGAAGCAGAGGGCAAAGCCTTGTCTATCGAAGCCCGCCAGCAACTGCGCGCCGAAAAAAGCCAACCCTTGCTCACTGACTTCCTGGCCTGGCTGATTAAAACGCGTGTGGGCATAGCCCAGGGTGGCGCATCGGCCAAAGCCATCGATTACACCCTTAAGCGTTGGCCTGCGCTCGTTCGTTATGCCGAAACGGGTTATCTGCCCATCGACAACAACCCGACCGAAAACTGCATTCGGCCAATCGCCGTGGGTAAGAAGAATTGGTTATTCGTCGGCTCGGAACGCGCTGGTCAACGTGCTGCGGCTATACAGACCTTGCTGGGCACTGCCAAATTGAACGGGCTAAATCCTGCCGAATGGCTAAAAGACACCTTGGAAAAACTACCCACTTGGCCAAATAGTCGGATTGATGAATTGTTGCCTCTTGCCACCTGACGAGCCGACGAAATTGAACTGTCGATGGTAGGGGTGCACGCTTACATCAAGCCACAGAAATCAAACGTTATAGCTGTAGTGGGCATAAGCTCTAATGACTTTTCCAGCATCATTAAAATGTAGTACTTCGGCAGCCATGCCTCGGAGGCTTTTATAATAAAGCGTTAAGCTGTTAACGCCAACCAGCGTATTCAGTAACTCAAAATGTAAGTTCGGCATTCGTTGCAACGCTAGAGCCCAATAATCGGTGACTTGTGCTTATCCTTTCAGCATCGTTGACATTAGTTTCGTTTAATCGGTATCCGTTGATTGGTGATCTTGGATACTACAAAGAGAGAGTTAGATTGTTAATACCGACATGGATCCATATAAGGAGAATAATTTGCGGCTGAGTCCCAGGAGCATGCCTTGTATTCAATAGATTGTCTGCCATTATCAAACGGGATATAGCTGCATTGGCCTGAAGATAATTCCTCATTACCCCAAGAATCGCCACTCAGGCGAAAGTCTACAGTGATTTTGTAAGCAAAATATTAGTTATCCAGCGTTTAACTCCTGAAACCTCTTTACACTTAAAACCTGATGGTACAATTTCAACACAAGTCGTTGCGTCTTTAGATGTATATTTTGTATCAGATGCCGTTTGTTGATGTTTACCGGAAGAAGCAATAATGCTGGGTTCACTATTATTGGTATATGAGCGGTCCAAGGAGCTTCGTACTGTACCAACACTAAATTGAGCTGGGCCACCAGAGCTATGTCAATGCCGAGTTAAAATTGATACATTTTTTATATTATTGCCGATTTAAAATTGACACACCCCCTTTAAAACTATTGAGTAATTGGCGTCGTTGTTGGAGTGCTTTTTACTTTAACCATTCCTGCCGTCATGGTTGTGTCCCATTGGCCAAACGTTAAATTGCTGGTGACAATCAGACTGCTTTTTTCGTACCGTGCTGCAACGACCTGAAAGAATAAATTGGCTTGCTCCCGGCTCATGGGTAAGTAGCCGACCTCGTCTATGATTAGCAGTCTGTAAGCATTGATTGCCCGGTGCATTACCGCTTTCAGCCTATTCTGAGTATGCGCGACAACCAAGGTTAGGAGTAAATCTGCCGCTGTGGTGAATCGGGTTTTAATACCGGCTTGTGCCGCCCGATAGCCTAAAGCACAGGCCAACTGAGTTTTGCCTACGCCAGAGGAGCCGATCAACACGACATTCTCATTACGCTCCACAAAACCCAAGTCAGCTAACTCCTCTATCTGCGCTCGCTTGACGCCTTGCGCAAACTCGAAGTCAAAGTCTTCCAGGGTTTTAATGGCTGGGAAGCCTGCAAGCCGTGTGAACAGCGTTTGTTTTCGTACCGTTCGGCCGGTTGTTTCCATTTTTAGCAGATTTTCCAGAAAATCACTGTATGCACTTTGCTGTTGCGCTGCGGATGGTAACCTTGGGCAATAAAGGGCAAGCTTAGTGCCTCGCAGAGTTCCCGTATTCTTTCGTGTTGCAGATTCGTAGTGCCGCCTCTTTGCCAATCTGAAATGCGGTGTCTAACAATAGTTCGTAGATGGCAAGATCGTGTTGTAATGGCATGACCAGTTCCAGTCGCTCAATGACGATGACGGCGTGTTCCTGCATTGAACTGACGACGTCAGCTTGCGGCCGTGCTGCGGCTATGTTTCCACGCCAGGGTGCAGGAATGGCTTGTAGACCTTCTTCCCGTAACCGCTTGGACGGGCGTTCCTGCGCCGTGCCATGAAGTCGCTCGTTGGCGACGTCGTTCAGCCAGCGCCGCACGACCGTATTGGCGGTGATCACGTCTATCGTCAAACCGACTTGTTTGAGTTGCGTAGCGAGCGGGATTTAAAACGATCGGCGTAAATAGCCATTGAAGCGCTCAACCTTCCCTTTGGTTTTTGCCCGGCAGGGTCGGCACAGCTTGATGACGAAGCCACAATGACGGGCATAGTCCAGAAACACCGTATGAAAACGATGCTCGCCTTCTCCCGTAGCATCCCGTTCCAGCACCACTGTTTACATGTTGTCATACGACTGCATGGATGCAGGAGGTAGAGCAACGCAGGAGTAGTTGCCGAGAGTACTCGCTTAGGAACGCCGCCAAAATAGTCAAATGCATGGTGGTGACAAGCGATTAAGGTGTCCACTTTTATGTTGATGACAAACTCAACAAAGCTGGCTCGGCTGTAACCTAAGGTGGCACAAAAAGCATAAAGCGGCTGCCGTCCTTTGCGAAACTCAACCCAATACACTTGCACCTGATCACCGGGCTCCGTTTCAAATCGCACCACCGGATTGGTAGCTTATTGATGACGAGTTTCTTTTAGCATACCTGTCAGCAATCCAGCGTCAGTATATATACACCCTAATGTTCACTACTACGGGTAAATCTGGGCCGAGGCAAAGCTTAATCACTTACCAATAGCCCAACAAAGCCATGATTGGGATCGTCAGCGCTTGTCCAGTGTATATGGGTGGGAGACATTAAATGGGGGATTGGCAACGGGATTGCATCAACAATTATTAACAATCTATTAAATATATTGATAATTATCTACATTTATTAACACAATCCTATGCCAATTATTTAATTAAAGATATTGAGTAGTAGATTTGACTTGTAATAATTTTAAAACGCGGTGCGCCAGTCCCAAGTATTGCGACCATGATCAAATACGGATTTTGCGAGAGGAGTGAACAACCAAATTATTGTTACTCTATTAGCCAGCACCATCAAAATTCCAGACGACTTCATTAAACAACAGAAAAAAACAACTTTTCCACACTTTAATTCCTCTTTTCCTGTTAACGCTTAACATTTGTGTCAACTACTGAGCGGTTTCTAACCATTTTGCAGAAGTTACTCAACGCTCTCAGTGATACTGTAATAGTTAGCTCAAGAGTCCAACTCAAACATCAAAAATCTCATCAGAAAACAAGCTAGCGGCTCATTCAGACCATATTCATAATTTAAAATTTACCTAACATATTGCATAGATCTACGCCGCCTTTTTTACATAATATATTGTTTATAGACAATAAGTTAAATGCAAATATTAGCGTGGATTGTTACTAAACAACCTAGTAAACAAGTTAGGATCAAGAAGCAAATAGATGTTGATATAAGCGTTATTTAATGCAAGAATCAAGTTGGCTTACCAAATATTAACAAGAGGTTTGCCGATTTGTAACAATTTTGAGGTGAATTTGATATGAAACGATTGATTGAGTATCGTCCTAGAGTACAGATATTATTGCTATCTATTATGCTAACAATAATATCGATACCTATGGGTAATCTGGCTTTTGCCGCACAGGGGTCTAAGTCATCTGCTACAAACAAGAATTTTGTCAATGGACATAGACAACCAACACTGCTATCAGCCAGAAAACAGGCGAGCAAACGTTTAAAGCAAATTTATCAACATGAAAGAGCTCAACACTTAGGGAATTGGGTTGGCACTCATCAAGGCTATACAGGCAAGGCAACTGTTAGCAAGCTGGATAAGAGAGGCTGACCATGAATTCAACATTATCAAAAGCAATCAAACAAGTATTGATATCAAGTAGTTCAGCCATGTATATGGTTGGCGCGTTAGCTGGTGTTGGCCAACAAAACCCACCTCCAGGGCCTGGTCAAATTCCTGATTATTTCGGTGTGGTTCCAAATTATGCGACCAGTCCGCAACCAATTTTAACTAAGGTGTCAGTTAATACGGGTTCTGCAGTAGCTGCGGGATCTGGCGCGTTAGCTACCGCCAATTTAACCAATGGCGCGATTAGTTCAATTACAAAAACGGCTGGAGGATCTGGCTATGTCACCCCGAAAGTGACTATCACAGACCAAGGACTCGGTAGTGGTGCTAGTGTTACAGTGATGACGACAGCCGCATCAGGCGGTGATCTTATAGGATTTTCTATAACAACCCCTGGCTCGGATTGCACTGTAGGTGAGTCAGTCACTATATCCGGATCGGGGTCAGGTGCGAATGCGGTTGTAGCTAGTGTTAATGACACGGGTGGCGTCACCGCCATATCACTTACAACACCTGGTAGCGGTTATACCGATGGTGCTGGATTTAGTATAAGTTGCACTGGGACGGGTGCTCAAAGTGCCAGCGGCACTATACAGGTATCATCAGGAACACCGGGTCAAATTTCTGGGATTTCAATTGATCAAGGTGGGCAAAATTATGTGCAAAATGCAAAGGTTATATTTACCGATTTAAATCGGACTGCTTCGGGTAACACTGATGCGGTTGCTAAAGTATCTAGCGTTGACGCGAATGGTGCCATAACGGGTATTACGTTGGATAACGCCGGAACAGGTTACACGGCAACAACGACAGCGGTTATTGAAGATATAGGAACTGGAGCAGGTGCTACAGCCACGGCAACCGCAAAAAAGATTGGTGGGGTTTCTGGTGTAATATCGTCCTTAAAAGTAACTAGTCAGGGCGCGGGGTATCGTAAACCCTTGGTAGAAATTACTGATGCCAATGCCGGTGCGGCTGGTCAGGGCGCAGTTCTGGTTGCGACCACTTATGACTACGCCAATGATGTTCAAACTGATAAAGTCATGGATGTTCAGGTGTTAAATCCTGGTCTCGGATACGATGCAGGCACAACAGTTAATATCACTGGAGGCCCTGGAACGACCCCGCTAGCTCTAACACCACTGATTGAAAACGGCTCGATTGTCGGAATTGAGGGTTTAAATATCCCAGATCCCCAAGATGCCACCTTGTTAATACGCGACCCTCTTTTTACCGGTTTTGGCAGCGGCTTTAAAACTCCAATAGCTGGCTCTGGTATCCGTAAATTTGTAGACGCATTACCAGGTTTATCTGGAGTTTCTTCATATATCAAAGCCGTTAACGGTTATGACAGTAATAATAAAAACCAGCTTGGCCAAACACTACCCGTAGCTGTACCTGATACAGATACTTTTCCGGGCTCTGATTATTATGAGATTGAAGAGGCCGAATATACTCAAAAACTGCATTCAGACTTGCCCGCTACCCATCTACGTGGTTACAGACAGTTGAATGCGCCAGCTGGCAATGTTGCAAATACCAATCAGTATCTGGGGCCGATAATCGTCGCCCATAAAGACAGACCTGTTCGCGTTAAGTTGATCAACAAACTCTCTACAGGGGCTGCTGGTAAGTTACCTATTCCAGTAGACACCACTTATATGGGCGCTGATGGCGCAACTGATACCGATAATCGCACAGCGTTGCATTTACATGGCGGTAATACGCCTTGGATCAGCGACGGTACGCCGCGTCAGTGGGTTAAGCCAAAAGGTGAAACAGCTGGTCCCAACAAAGGCGAATCCGCACGCAGTGTGCCGGATATGTGGTTTGATGCAACAACCGGCGCTCTGATACCCAATAGCGCTACTTGCACCCAAGGAACGACTCATTGTACAACCGCTAACGCCACCAACAATCCCGGCGATGGCGCGTTGACGTTTTTTTACACCAACGAGCAAAGTGCGCGTTTAATGTTTTATCACGATCATGCTGAAGGCACCACCCGCTTGAATGTGTATGCGGGTATGGCGGCTGGTTATGTTCTTCAAGATCCGACTGAACAAGCCATGATAAGTGGAGTTACAGCACATGAAGCTGCAGTAACAATGGGGTACACCGGGACAGAGCTGGCTAAGTACGACAGCACTCATATTTACCCAGCAAATACGTTGCCACCGCTTGAAGATACAATTCCCTTGGTTATTCAAGAGAAGACCTTTGTCCCTGACAATACTACGCCGGTGTTGAATTTCTATGGCCCGTTCAGTTCCACACTAAACTCCCAAGATCCGACATGGCGCTGGGGATCAGCAACTGCAGCAACAGGTTTAATGGGTAACGGTGATCTTTGGGTACCGCATGTATTCATGCCCAACCAAAATCCTGGCGATGTCAGTGGTGCCAATGCGGTAGGACGATGGGATTACGGCGCATGGTTCTGGCCACCTTTTGTTAATCTGCAAAATGGACCAATTACCAATCCATATTACGACGCTGCTTGTGATACTACGACGCATTACTGCGAAGGGCCGGAAATTCCTGGCGTGCCCAACGGTAGCATGCAGTCTGTACTTAGCAATGGCATAGCTGGTGGTGTGAGTGATGCAACTCACGGTGGTGCAATCACCGAATCTCCTTCTGGCACACCGGAAGCGTTCAACGATACGCCCTTGGTTAATGGTACTGCGTATCCTTACATCAATGTTGATCCTAAGAAATACCGTTTGCGTATCTTGAGCGTTGGCAATGACCGTATGCTTAACCTATCTATGGTTGTAGCGGCAAGTAAGAATAGCGACACAACCGCATTAGGCAATGCGGGTCCAACAGCTTCTGCGCTTGCAGTATTGTGCGACGGTACAACAGCTGTTGACCCGGCTGACTGTACTGAAGTCAAGATGGTGCCGTTTGATGCGAATCAAAACAAAGCTGCAAACACTCCATTCCCTAGTCATTGGTATACTCCGCAAAAAGGTGGCGTAACGTTTGATGGACGTCCATCTGGCGTTTTCGACCCAAAAACTCGCGGTCCTGAAATGGTACAGATCGGTACTGAAGGCGGTTTTTTGGCTGCTCCGGTAGAAATCAAAAATCAACCGGTCAACTATGAGTACAACCCGAAGAACATCCTGATTGGTAACATCAAGGAACATGCCTTGTTATTGGGACCTGCCGAACGTGCCGATGTATTGGTGGACTTCAGCAATTTTGCCGGTTCTACATTAATCTTGTATAACGACGCGGGCGCACCTGTGCCAGCCTGGGACTTACGTCTGGATTACTACACGGGTAACTTTGATAATACGGATACGGGCGGTGCCTTTTCTGTTATCCCTGGTTATGGCCCAAACAGCCGAACCTTAATGCAAATCAGGGTTAGTGGTAATGGTGGTAGTCACCCTGTGGATGATAAAGGCAGCATTGACATGACGGCTTTGACCTCATCCGTACAGTATGCGTTCAAAACTAGTCAAGAGCCGATTATTGTTCCACAATCCGTGTATAACAGCACTTACGGTATTTCTGCAAAAGATACGTTGGGAGCGGATTTATCACGAATTGGCGATCATTGGTTAAGTTACACACCACTTGACGTTGTTACACGTAAACTCAGCACATCGGCACCTATAACGCTAGAACTTGAACCCAAAACCATCATCGAAGATTGGACGATGAACTGGGGACGGATGAATGCATTGCTTGGTACGGAAGTGCCGCATACTACGGCAATCAATCAAACATCTATTCCACAAGCCTTCGTGGATCCTCCGACGGATTTGGTCAAGATTACGCCAAATGACAACATGTTACCAATTTCCGGAACAGCGCCAGATGGTACACAGATTTGGAAAATCACCCATAACGGTGTTGATTCGCATTCAATCCACTTTCACTTGTTTCATGTCCAAATTGTTAACCGGGTCGGTTGGGACGGAGCGATCTATCCGCCGGATGCCAATGAATTGGGGTGGAAAGACAGTGTGCGAATGAATCCGTTGTCAGATACTATTGTGGCCTTGCGTCCAATGACAATGACATCATTGCCGTTTAAAGTGCCTAACAGTCGTCGCTTATTAAATCCAGCGTTGGCTGCCGGAGCGCCTTCAGATGAGTTTTTCAACTTCAATCCGCTTGATGGCAATGCTTCCAATGTAACCAACAAAGAAGTCAACTACGGTTGGGAGTATTTGTGGCATTGTCATATCTTAGGTCATGAAGAAAATGACATGATGCGCACCATTGCGGTTGCGCAGCCACCGGAAAAACCCGTAAACCTTACAGCGACAACTTTACCCGCCGGTAAGGTCAAACTGGATTGGACAGATGATTCCATCATTTCCAATTGGGTAACTATCCAACGCTCAACCGATGCCAGCTTTAACACTATTGATGCCACCTATAATGTGATGGTAGCTGAGTGTAATTCACAATCTGGATGTCCACAAACTTTCACCGATAACACAGCACCGGTTGCTACCTCTGTGTACTACCGCGTTATGGCTAACAATACGGTGGGGGCTGGAGATGGTCAATTGGATCAACCACGAGATGCGGGTGGTATATATACTAAATATATCTCTACCTTAGCAGGAACCGGTGATGTAAGTTCATTAACACCGATGTTTGCTGGTTATAACAACGTAACGGCCAATTCGAATTGGACTACGGTTTCACTATTGGCTATTCCAACAGCCCATGTGACAGCTGGTCCGCTGACGTTTGGTAATCAGTTGGTCAATACAGCCAGTGCTGCGCAGACGGTAACTGTGGAAAATACGGGAGCTGGCAATCTGCTTATCGCGGGTGTTGCTTTGAACAGTACTGGAACAGTTAATGGCACCAATTATATTGCGACCAATAATTGCCCTGCTTCACTCGTTCCAGCTGCAACTTGCGACATTAGTGTTGTGTTTAAACCAACGGCACAGGGAGTATTGACCGATACATTGACCATTACCGACAATACTGGCGATGTGGTTGGCAGTAAACAGCTGGTTACCTTAAATGGTAATGGCATTGCACCTGTTGCCAGTGTAACAAGTGCCACTAACCCGTTGGTGTTTGGTAACCAAAATATTGGTTCCGTATCCGCAACTAAATTAGTGACGCTGGCAAATACTGGTACAGCACCGTTGACTATAAGTAGTATTGCCGCTACAGGGCCATTCGCTCAAACGAATACCTGTGGTGCATCTTTATCGGTTGGTACAAGCTGTTCGATCAACCTAACATTCAATCCAACAGTAGCCGGTGCGGCAAATGGTAATTTGGTTATTACTGACAATAGTAATGGCGCAAATCCAGCTGTCACACAAACTGTCGGGCTCACTGGTATTGGGGTGCAAGCTAATGTTTTAAATGTACCAACAAACCTGAAAGCAACTGTAGCAGGAACAAGCGTAGCACTAACTTGGGGCGATGCTTCAACTGGCGAAACGGGTTATGTAGCACAACGAGCTCCAGTGAGTATCAGTAGTGCGGGTGTTGTTGCTCCTGGAATTTTTTCGACCATTACCACGCCTACCGGTAATTTGGCAGCCAATGCTGTTAACGTTACTAATACCGGTGTTACGGCAGGCATGTATGCTTACCATGTCTATGCTGTTAATGGTGCAACTAATGGGCCTTTTGCAACTGCTTATGCTTATACAGGCACAGCGATGTCTGTACCAGGTCAACCGGCAGCTAGTACAGCAGGCAACCGCACAGCTACCTCGATCAATGTCGTCTGGACAGCCAACACACAGCCTGCCAACGCGATTACGGGTTATGTAGTGCAACGATGTAACAGTGGTTTATCTTATGGAAATATCGTGACGGGAACCACAACACCCAATGCATTTGCACAATCTTCAGCAGGAGCCGTCTGTACAGTTCTTGGCCCCTGGACGACAATTAATACAACGACAACAGGTAGTGGCGGCGTGAGTTTCAATAACACCGGCTTGGCAGGTAAAACGCTATACAGTTATCGCATAGCAGCGACCAATACCCTGACTGGAGCGACTACGGCCAACTCAGGGTCAAGGGTTCTCTGGACTAACTAGCACAAGAGAATGGTTTGGTTGGATTATCGGTTAATTGACATTCAACCAATGCCAAGTACAAGGATGTAAATGCAATTTAAGCCGTCCAATTTTGAAAAGAATTGGATGGCTTTTTAATATTTTAAGGTTCTTGTCTGCGCGTTTCGACAGGATTGGCATACTGAAGAACGCTATCGAAACTGGCTTTGTTATGCTTAATCGCAAAACAACTATGCTATCAGGTTAGCACTTAAAATTTTTCTACCTGTTTTTATTACGCTGATGAAAAAAGAGATTTATTCGATAATTTTAGTTACTTTCTGCATGAGCTCTGCGCAGCTAAGCGCAAAGCAAAACGCATCACCAACGTCCGATATGGATAAAGTGAGTTATGGCATCGGTGTGGATATGGGGCGTAACTTTAAACGCCTAGATATAAATATAAACCCTGATTTATTACTAAAAGGCTTAAAAGACGCAATTGCAGGTAAAAACCTGAGCATTCCTGATAACGAGCTGCGCAACATCATGAGTAACTACCAGAACGAGCTTAAGGCAAAACAAGCGGTGGCTATAAGAAACGTAAGCGAAGCAAACCAAAAGGCGGGTGAGGCATTCCTGGCTGAGAATGCCAAAAAGGACGGCGTGGTTGTACTGCCAAGTGGTTTGCAATACAAAATACTCAAACAGGGAGAGGGCAAAGTTCCGGTTGAAACAGATACAGTAAAATGCAACTACCGAGGGACGCTGATTGATGGTAGCGAGTTTGATAGTTCCAAGCGTATCGGTAAGCCCGCCGTATTTATGGTAGGTGCAATCATGCTCGGTTGGCAAGAAGCGTTAAAACTCATGCCGGTCGGTTCTAAATGGCAACTATTTATTCCACCCGCGCTAGCCTATGGTGAAAAAGGAGCGGGCCGCGATATTGGGCCAAATGCCGTTTTGATCTTTGACGTAGAATTGCTAGGTATTGAATCCCAACCAGTTTCTAAATAAACGACTCATCATGTTTCAATTCCAACTATATAAATTTTTAAAAGTTTTAAGCCTTTGTGTGGTTACAGGCGGTTTCATTGGTTTTTCGTTTGCAATATCCGCAAAAACACCAGTCGCCGATGCCAATCAAATTGAAATTGGCCGACGTATTTACATGGAGGGCATTTTGCCGTCCGGAAAACCGCTATTGGGCAAGCGTTTAAATTCTGTCCAAGTTGAAGGTGTAACCGCCGCCTGTGAAAGCTGTCACCGTCGCAGCGGTATGGGTGGATTGGAAGGCAATATTGTTGCTCCTCCTATTTCCGGTCGTTTTTTATTCGCAAAAAAAGAAGATCGGGCTATAGCGTTAATGGATACTCGGGCACCTAAGAATATCACCAAGGCGCATAATCCTTATGATCTAAAATCGTTCAGCAAAACGCTTGCAGAAGGCGTCAATGTGGGTGGTCAAGCGTTAAACCCTTTGATGCCTCGGTATAATTTAAACAACCAAGAAATTAACGCATTAATAGCGTATTTAAAGCAATTATCGGTTGATCTATCCCCTGGAGTTGGCAAAGATACGTTACATTTTGCCACAATAATTACGCCAGATGTCGATGTAAAAAAGCGGGAAACGTTGGTAAGCATGATGCGAACTGCATTTACACAACGTAATGCTACCCAGGAAAATTATTCCGGCCGCATGCGCATGCCCTTAGATTTGATACCGCGAACCCAACGCAATTGGCGCTTAACCGTCTGGGAATTACAAGGCGATGCCAGTAGTTGGGAAAAGCAGTTATCCGATTTTTACCAAAAAGATCCGGTATTTGCGGTTATTTCTGGCGTTTCTGAATCTACCTGGGAACCGGTGCAAAATTTCTGTCAAAAGCAAAAATTGCCCTGCCTGTTGCCGAGCATTCCATTATCACCCGCTAAAACAGACTATTTCACACTTTATTATTCACGCGGCGTGGCTTTGGAGATGGATGTTCTTGTTAATCATTTGCTTGCGCAGGAGAAAAATGCGCCACACAGGTTGATTCAAATTTATCGTGACCATAAATTATTTAAAAACACCGCCCAAACTTTCTCGGAGTCCTTGAAAGGATTAGGCATACAAATAGAAACCCGTATCCTACCCCCAGAAACAGCTGGATTAGCCGATTTTTTTAAAGATATTAGCCCAGAAGATGCTCTGGTTTTATGGCTAAACCCAGAAGATCTAGCCAAAGTTAGCCATGCGTTGCCAAAATTACCTGCCCCAACTTACCTATCGGGCGTTATGGCGCAAGAGAATTATGATTTAATTCCGAAATCATGGATTAACGAGTTACGGGTAATTTATCCCTATGAGCTTGGTGCAAAGCGACAAAAAGTTGAGCATACCTTGAATGCCTGGTTAAAAACCTGGAAGTTGCCATTGGTAAATGCCGTTTTTCAATCAGAGGTGTTTTTTAATCTACTCTTTGTAACTGATTTAACGTCTCAAATGCTTGATAATTTATTCCGTGATTACATGATTGAAAGAGCGGAAGACATGTTAAGTTTAGGCACCAATGTTTCTGCATACCCTCACTTGAGTTTAGCCCGAGGACAACGGATTGCCTCCAAGGGAGCCTATATCGCTCGAATAGATCAAGATGGCAAGCTAAAAGCCGATTCTGACTGGATTGTGCCGTAACATAACCAATAAACTTTTTAGACTATGAAAGTTAATATGAAATTTTTTCGCCATTGTCAGCATCCCGGCTTGCTACAGGCACTTTGCTTAGTGCTGTTTGCTTTGCCAATAAATAGTTTGGTTGCGAAGGAGCAAGTAGAAAAGAAAATCAGCAGCGTTGCACCGGAATACGCCCACCAAATTATGAATATCGACATACCTAAAGTTGATGTAACAAGAAAGGACGGTAAAAAACTGCCTTTTAATATTGAACTTGATGATGGCCGTCCTGTGATCATGAATTTTATCTTTACTTCTTGCTCTGCGATATGCCCTATGCTGAGCCACTTATTTTCTCAGGTGCAATCGAAGTTAGCCAAGGCCAGTCAACCGGTTCATTTAGTTTCCGTATCTATTGATCCAGAAAATGATACACCCAAAACCCTCAGCGAATATGCTAAAAAATTCGACGCAGGAGTCAACTGGGATCACTACACCAGCAGCCTAGCTGACAACATAATTATTCAGAAAGCATTTAATGTTTTTCGGGGTGACAAAATGAATCATGCGTCTATTGTCCTCTTGCGTACAAAGCCTGGTCAGCCGTGGTTACGGTTAGAAGGTTTTATGAGTTCTCAGAATATCACTGACGAACTTGACATGCTGAAGCACGATTTAAAGGCTGACAATCATTGATGATGATGGTGGTGGTTTATTGCATAAATCTTTTTATGCCTAAAGAAAATGACATCAAAACGTTATATTTTTAGATACTGCGAGGGTATTTTTACTTCTAAGTACGAGCAATCAAAATAGACTTACACGCTAATGGCGCAATGCCCGATGGTTATTGCGCCTTACGGCCTTAAGGCCTTGGGGTGGATGCACCGGTGAAGAACATTATCCTCCAACTGATCGGATTCATCCCGAAAAACCCGAAAAACCAGATGCACCAAAATGCGATGAAATGCCTAATTTTAATGCATGTATGGCTTGTTGCAGCACAATCTCAGGACAATTAGGGCCAACTGGGAGACCTGGCGGCGCATGTGCTGAATCTTGTTACAGAAAAGCAGGCATAACTCAAGGCCCGGTAAACCAGTGTGGAGGTTAGATATGAGAATTTTTATTAAAACGATCCTTTACCTAATCCTGCTCATTGTTTTCTATAATTGGGGATATATATGTGGAGAAAGAAGCGTTCTAATTCAATTATTTGACCAAAGTTTAATGTCAATATCTAGCAATATCGTTTTTAAGGATTCAATTGAAACTAATTCTGAAAAAACTGCAGAACCTCTTGTTCTAGCAAGAATTGAGTCGGATATTAAAAACATCGTGACCATTTATAACGAACATCATTTTGACTATGCTGAGATAGGACGATGCGCTGTAACGAGGAGAGTAAGAAAACTAGTCAAACAGAAGGAAATATTTTCGGATAAGAATCAATTGTCGAAAAACGGTTATCCTATAGATGAGGTAGTCAGTTATTTGGAAAAAGAATGTCTCGGAGAGCCGTCAAAAGATAATTGGACTAAGTGATAACCGAAGGCCATAAGATGATCGGACAAAAAAGTCTGGTAGGTTGGGCAGCGCCTTTCTGCCCACCAAATAAATGCACGATGCTAAACGGTGGGCAAAACCGTCTACCCACCTTAATAGGCTGTAATTCGCCACGATCTCGGACTAGCTGCCATTGGGCTTCCGTTTCCTAACTGGGTAGTTTGATAACATGCATTCGATCATGCTCACCTCGCCACCAAGCTAGTAATGCCAACACCAGTTTAATGGCGTCCAGACGATCTGTTTTGGCGCGTCGGGCTTGTCTTTCCACGGGTAGGCTGGCTGGGTCTATAACCACGGCTTCGCAGCCTTTTTGCGCTAATGCCCGCCGTATCCAAAACCCATCTTGCCCCACTTCATAAACCACCGCTATTTGGGTATCCTCCGATAATTGCCATTTCTGTTTAGTTTGTTCAATCAGAGCAATGGCTGCATCCAGCCGCTCGGCAGCCACTTCGTTGCTGACGGTATGAACGCTCGCATTTTCACGACACCCATCGTGCAATGTGAGTTTGCAACTGTTCTTGGATAATTCAAAGGACACGGCTAATAGGTTATTTGTTGTATTATTTGCTTGGGTTAGTTGCTTCGCTAGTCTCCTTAAGTTGGTCTTTGTTAATTAATTTTAAGGATTTATTTGCAATTGGCCCATTTCTATTCGGTCATAGTATCTACCAGGCTTGGTTTTTTATAGTCAAACTTTATCAGCGACAAAATAATCAATTGCCAGTTGAAAGTATCGATACGCTACACACGGCTTTCCGATATGTAAAAATACCAAATTAATGCCATTGTGATTCCGCCTGACCACCTTCACTGTAATTGGGCGTTACCAATAGGAGATGCAAATTATTCGATACGATGGAGTTTTCTCAAAGGCCACTCCTCCCGCGCCATTGCCAAAAATGAAAGAATTTTACAAAACACAAGTTAAAGTGGTGAGCGCAGTTATGGCAACGCCGCTTTTGGGTGCATCAAATTACTGACCACAACGATGATAACCCGCATGTGGATTATATTCTTTGGAATCCCGTTAAGCATGGCTGGGTACAGAGGGTTGTGGATTGGTGGCTGTATTTATGTTTTCATCAGTTTGTGGAACAAGGCTTTTATACCGCCACATGGTGGTATTGGGGGGACTTTAAAATGTATGCCCATGAAATGACTGGAACGATGCGCCTGCTGGCGTTGGTAGCATCCTATGCTTGTCGCACCTTATGACCTTAATGACAATTAACCAAGCTTAACCTTATACGGCATTGCACCAGAAGGTCGGTTTTATGCTCTAAATTTCTGCAGCCTAATTTGTATTGGCATAAGCATTGCCATTGCAGCCAGCCCTCCGCCAATACTATCCGCCAACCAATCCAATGCGTCAGACTGGCGACCAGGCACAAACGATTGGTGCCATTCGTCTGACAATCCATACAAACTGCAAAAGCTTATTGTTGTTATTGCCAATATATGGCTTGAGTGCACAAAGTGTTTAAAATACCGCCACGCCAGTAATCCCATGACGAAATAAGCGCCAAAGTGATGTAATTTATCTTGATTGCTAAACCACATGGGCGCTGGCAGGTGCGCTTGGTCTGAGAGCCAATAAATGAACAGGCAATAAAATGATAATGCGGTAAAATCTAACGTTTTAATCATGTGTGTGGGTAATGGAAAATTTATTTGAGTGCGCTGAGATTTGTTTGCAGCAAACAGCTATCGATGAAAAGATCTTCTTGACCCATAAAGTATGGCAGAGTTTTGTTACAGGCCGATTGAATTTTAACTCGGAACAACCGGTATTGCCAATTGAGGCGGTGGTTTTTCCTGCTAGGCCGGTGTTGAAATTACCCAGAGACATGCCCAAACGAAAACTGAATTCAAAAGAAGGTATTGCTGCTTTTTTTCATGCGATTGCGCATGTGGAATTTGTGGCAATTTACCTGGCGTGGGATATTATTTATCGCTTTCGTGGCTTGCCACAGCAATTTTATGCGGACTGGTTGCGGGTGGCGGATGAAGAAGCTCAGCATTTTGAATTGCTGCGCGCGCATTTACAAACGTTGGGTTTGGATTATGGTGATTTACCTGCCCATGCGGGGTTATGGGAACACGCCACTGACACGGCGCATGACTTATTGGCCAGATTAGCGCTAGTGCCGCGCTGTATGGAGGCGAGAGGGCTGGATGTTACTCCAGCGTTAATCGACAAATTTAAAGCGCTTAATGATGACAAAAGCGTGAGTATATTAACTCGAATTTTGACCGATGAAGTTGGCCATGTGGAATTGGGTTCTTATTGGTTTAAGTACGTTTGCGAGCAGCACGGCTTTGCTTATGAGGCAAAATACCAGGAGCTAATTGATCAATATTACAAAGGCGGCAAGCCAAAAGGCCCTTTTAACCGGGAAATGCGTATAATTGCCGGATTCACGAATGCAGAGTTGGATTGGTTGGAGACACAACAATGACATCACAAAAAGTTTTTACATACCCACTGTTTGGCTTGGGCTTTAGGGCATTTTTTGCCTTGGCAGCCTTATCTGCACTGATTTTAGTTGTGCTTTGGAATGCCATGTTTAAGGGCCATCTGCCCATCGACAATTATTTTTCTAACAATCTGTGGCATGCCCATGAAATGTTATTGGGCTATTCGGTTGCTGTTATTGCCGGTTTTTTATTGACGGCGGTTAAAAACTGGACGGGCAGGGCAACACTCACTGGCGATCAACTGGCCGGCTTATGTTTGTTATGGCTATACGGACGCATCGTGCCGTTTTACTCGGGCATGTTGCCGGATGGTTTGATTGCTGCCATCGATTTTGCTTTCTTACCGGCGTTGGCTTATCAAATCAGCAAACCGATTTTCCAAACCAAAACCTATAGCGGTCTGGTTTTTATCGGTATTTTGTTATTGCTGATGCTGGGCAATGGCTTTATCCATGCCGATATTCTAGGCTATACCGAAAACACCGCCTGGCTGGGTGTGCAGATGGTTGTTGCCACCATGATTTTATTAATTTTAGTGATAGCAGGGCGCGTATTTCCTTTTTTTACTGAGCGCGGCACGACGGGCACTTTAATCATTAAAAACCCATTATTGGATAACTTAAGCATTGCTGCCGCTGCGTTGTTTTTTGCATTGCAACTGGCTGGTGTTGCTGGCACTGCTTTAGCATTCGCCGCAATTGCAGCAGCCATCGTTAATACACTTAGAGTAAAAGGCTGGTATGTGCAAAAAATCTGGTACGTGCCGCTATTGTGGATACTTTATGTGGGTTACGGCTGGGTTATCTTGGGTTTTTTACTAAGCGCACTGGCCGCTTACTCAGTAATACTGCCATCGTTAGCCTTGCATGCGTTTACCATTGGCGGCATTGGCGTATTAACATTGGGTATGATGGCTAGGGTTTCGCTGGGGCATACTGGCAGAGCATTAAAAGTGGGCAATACCATGGCCATTGCTTTTGGCTTAATCAATGTTGCTGTGTTATTTAGAGTGCTGCTGCCTATCGCATTTCCTGGCTGGTATGGAATTTTAGTTTATATATCCACACTGGCTTGGTTGGCCGCATTTGCTTTGTTTACGTTTGTTTATGCGCCGATCTTAACGAACGCCAGGGTGGATGGACAAGAGGGTTAGGATTTTGAGTATGCAAGATATTCGCTGGAAACAACGCTTCAGCAATTTTCTGAGAGCATTTCAGACGCTTGAGGATGCCTTTCAATTAACACAAACGCGTGCTTTGTCTAATCTGGAGCAGCAAGGCGTTATCCAAGGTTTTAAGTCTACCCATGAACTGGCCTGGAATGTCTTTAAGGATTATTTAGAAAATAAAGGCATTACTGGCTTAATTGGTTCAAAAGACGCTACTCGTAGCGCCTTTAAAAACAGTTTGATTGAACAAGGCGATGATTGGATGAGCATGATTACAGATCGTAATCTTACTTCTCACAGTTACGATCAAAATACCGCTCAAGCTATCGTTGCTAATATTTTATAAAGGTATTATCCCGCTTTTAAAAGTATGGCCGAGAAATTCAGCCAACTTTACCATCATGTAGAAAATGACTAATGATAACGGACTAAGCGACGCAAACGTCGAGCGGATTTGTGGCGTTTTTGCGCAACATCAGCATATTGAAAAAGTAGTGTTGTATGGATCGCGCGCAAAGGGAAATTATAAAACCGGGTCTGATATAGACCTGACCTTGTATGGCAGTGGCGTGGATTTTGACCAATTAAACGTTATTGCATCTGAATTGGATGATTTGTTGTTGCCCTACACGATTGACTTATCGCTATTTGAAAAATTGCAACACACAGAATTGCGCGAGCATATTGAACGGGTTGGCGTGGTTTTTTATCAGCGTAATGTGAAAGGGGCAAATTGAATTCACCCCTTTCAACAGCTCAATTATTTAGCTGCATAATGACTTTCAATATACCGCTCTACAATCCCCTGAAACTCTTCAGCAATATGATCGCCCTTTAAAGTGACGGTTTTTTCGCCATCTTCATACACAGGTGCAACCGGTGTTTCGCCAGTGCCTGGTAAGCTAATGCCGATATTGGCACTTTTACTTTCGCCTGGACCGTTAACTACACAACCCATAACGGCTACTTCCATTGCTTCAACACCTGGATATTTGGTGCGCCATATCGGCATTTGATCGCGTAAAAAGGTTTGGATGTCCAGTGCCAAGCGTTGGAAATAATCGCTGGTGGTGCGGCCACAACCAGGGCAGGAGATAACCATTGGTGTAAACGAGCGGAAGCCCATGGTTTGTAAGATTTCCTGGCCGACGATGACTTCTTGCGTTCTGGATGCGCCGGGTTCTGGAGTTAACGAAATGCGGATGGTATCGCCGATGCCTTGTTGCATCAGCACGGAAAGCGCCGCAGATGAAGAAACAATGCCTTTGGAACCCATGCCCGCTTCAGTTAAACCCAAATGTAATGCGTAATCGCACTGGCCAGATAAATCCTGGTAAATGCTGATTAATTCCTGCACATTGCTGATTTTACAGGACAGAATAATTTTGTCCCTGCCCAAGCCTAGTTCTTCAGCTTTGGCAGCGCTTTCTAATGCCGATAATACAATGGCCTTACGGGTAACAGCAGCTAATGGTTGAGGTACTGCTAAACTGCGATTTTCATCCAGCAAGCGGGTGAGTACGGCTTGGTCTAAACTTCCACCATTAACACCAATTCGAACCGGTTTGTTATACTGCACTGCAAATTCAATCATTTGTTGAAATTGCGGATCCCGGCTTTTGCCTCGGCCGACATTGCCCGGGTTAATGCGGTATTTGTCCAATGCTTGCGCGCAATCAGGGTATTTTTCCAACAACTTATGGCCGTTAAAATGGAAATCCCCAACGATGGGCACGGTATAGCCTTTTTTGCGGACCTGATCGTGGATGCTGGCTACTGCGGCAGCTGCCTCTTCGGAGTTGACTGTAATTCGCACCAGTTCAGAACCTGCATCAGCTAATTCAATGATTTGATTAACTGTCGCAGTGACATTGGCGGTATCGGTATTGGTCATGGATTGAACCACGATAGGTGCGCCACCACCCACTTTTACATTACCGACTAATACTTGGTGTGTAATTTTTCTTAGACTAATAGACATATTCTGTTAATTTTGGAAAGGTTATAGTTATCTGAAATTGTCGGTAATTATACGACATCATTGAAATTGCAAAGAGTTTTGTGTGAAATTAAATTATTTTTCTGACTTACACCTGGAATTCGGGGCGCTGGAGACAGTTCCTGAAACTGATGCCGACGTCATTATTGCTGCGGGCGATATTGGAATCCTGGGGCAGGGCGCTGCCTGGTTAAAAGCGTTAAATAAGCCAGTGATCTACATTGCCGGTAATCATGAATTTTATGGTAGTGAATATACAGAAACTATCGCCGCACTGGAGCAGGAATGTAAAGACAGTAATAACGTACATTTTTTAAACAATGATAGCGTGGTTATCAATGGCGTTCGGTTTTTAGGTAGTACATTATGGTCAGATTTACTGGTTGGTGGTCTTGATAAGGCAGGTGAAATCGGCCTGCGCTTAAATGACTTTTGGCATATTAACTACGGGCAACGTAAATTTAATGTGGATGATTTTAATCAACTGCACCGAAATTCCAGATATTGGCTGGAGCAGGAATTAGCTAAAACTTTCTCCGGCAAAACGGTCGTCGTTAGTCATCATGCGCCCTCGGAATGGAGTTGGCACGAATCGCCCAATGCTTTAAAAAAAATCGCCTATTGCAGTGATTTAAAATATTTGTTTCACCAATATGAGATTGCCGCCTGGTTTCATGGACATGTGCATTCCACATCTGATTACCGGATTGCGGGGGTTCAGGTTGCTTGTAATCCCAGAGGCTATCGGGGTAAAAAACTAGTGCCGGAATTTGATATAAACAAAGTGATTGAGATTTAGGGTTGGTCGCATTGTGTTTGCTAGCCCGTCAATCTAACTGGTTTCTGGGTGATACTCATCTTACTAATCTCAATCTGGCTATTGCACCGGTTTTATCACCATAATCAAACAGTCAAAGCGGCTTAGTAACGGGTAAAGATTTTCTAGTTTTGTGGTTTAAATCCCTTCATTTTCAACATCAAAACGGAAGGTATCTTGTGTTTCGTTTTTTAACAAAAAAAACTAGTACAAATGGTCATTGTCGAAGTCAACAGCAATTTTTTATAACATATTACAGATTCCAGCGTTGAGCTGGAATCAATTTCTATTTCAGTATTCCAGGGCTGTAAAGCTTACATTCCAAAGATCAATACAATTATAAAATTTCCACGGGTTTAGATCCCACCAAGCCCAATGATTCCAAAAGCATGATGCCAACGCCCAGTACAATGGCGGAATCTGCAATATTAAACGCGGGCCAGTGCCAGCTATTTACATAAACATCTAAAAAGTCGATTACATAGCCATAAGCCAAGCGGTCTATCAAATTGCCGACCGCACCGCCCAAAACCAGCGCTAATGCCGCTGCCATCAAGGTCTCATGCTGTTTAAGGCGCGAAAGCCAAACGGCAATCACTATGCTCATTAATAGCGCCAAACCAGCAAAAAACCAGCGTTGCCAGCCGCCAGCATCACTTAAAAAGCTGAAGGCGGCACCCGTGTTGCGCACGTAAGTTAAATTAAAATAAGGCATTAGCGGGATGGATTGAAAAAGCTGCATGGAGTTATCCACTAGCAGTTTACTGCCTTGATCCAAAACTAATGCCAATACCGACAACCACAACCATTTCAACATAAATATCACGCAAATTGTCTTTGTTCGCCGTCACCGGCAACGTTTTCTATACAACGCCCACATAATTCGGGGTGGTCTTCGTGTGTGCCGACATCGGCACGTTGGTGCCAGCAACGCACGCATTTAGTATGATCAGAGGCGATAACTTTTAATTTTATGCCTTCGATTTCTGTTTCAGTGGCATCTTCTGGACAGGCTGAATCAGCAAGTACGGTTGCTTTTGAGGTTATCAAGACAAAAAGCAGCTCTTCCGCCAATAGATTGAGTGCATCAAGATACTCGGCATTGCAATACAAGGTTACTTCAGCGTTTAAGGAGGCACCGATGTCACCTTTGGCACGGCTTTTTTCCAGTTCTTTACTTACAGCAGCCCGAACTAACATGATTTTTTGCCAAAAATCACGGTTCATTACGGCATTTTCCGGCAATGCAGACAGACCTTGATACCAGGTTTCTAAAAACACAGAATTACTGCGATCACCTGGCAGGTATTGCCAAATTTCATCAGCGGTATAGCTGATAATGGGTGCCAGCCAGCGGGTTAAGGCTTCCAATACGTGATACATTGCTGTTTGGGCGGAGCGGCGAGCCAGTCCATCGGCTTTGGCTGTGTATTGGCGGTCTTTGATAATATCCAAATAAAAACCACCCAAATCAATTACGCAAAAATGATGGACTTTTTGGAAGATGTGCTGAAATTGGTACGTTTCATAGGCTGCCAAGACTTCTTCTTGCAATTGATAAGCCCGGTCAACTGCCCAGCGGTCCAAAGCCAATAAGTCATCATTGGCAACTAAATGTTGCGCGGGATCAAAGCCGTCTAAGTTGGATAATAAAAAGCGTGCGGTGTTTCGCAAACGACGATAACCATCGGAAGTTCGTTCCAAAATTTCATCGGATACGCGCATTTCGCCACGATAATCGGTGGATGCAACCCATAAACGTAATACATCAGCCCCCAGGTTTTTCATAACCGCTTGTGGCGGCACTACGTTGCCCTTGGATTTGGACATTTTTTCGCCGTTTTTATCAACGGTAAAACCATGTGTTAACACCGCTTTGTAAGGTGCTATGCCATTCATGGCCACTGAAGCCAGTAAGGATGATTGAAACCAGCCGCGATGTTGATCCGATCCTTCCAGATATAAATCTGCCGGATAGGTCAGCTCGTCACGTCTGGCCAAAACTGCCGCGTGAGTTACGCCGGAATCAAACCAGACATCCAGGGTGTCGCCGATTTTATTATAGTTTGCTGCTTCATCACCTAATATCTCAGCCGCTTCCAGCTCAAACCAGGCGTCAATGCCTTTGGTTTCAATACGCAGTGCAACTTGTTCAATTAACTCAGCGGTGCGCGGATGCAGTTCGCCGGTTTCTTTATGCACAAACAAGGTAATGGGCACGCCCCATGTGCGTTGGCGAGAGATACACCAATCTGGACGACCATCAATCATGCTTTCAATGCGCGCTTGCCCCCAATCCGGAATCCAGGTAGTGCGTTTGACTTCTGCCAGGGCTTGATCGCGCAGATGGTTTTGTTCCATAGAAATAAACCATTGCGGTGTTGCCCTAAAAATAATCGGCGTTTTATGACGCCAGCAATGCGGGTAACTGTGCAATATGGCTTGATGGTGCACCAGCTTGCCGCGCTCTTTAAGCACATTAACCACTTGCTCATTAGCATTAAAGACATGCTGGCCAGCAAATAATTCGGTATTTGGCAAAAACACGCCATCGTTGCCGACCGGGTTGTCAACGGCTAAGCCGTATTTTTGTCCGACCACGTAGTCTTCCTGGCCGTGCCCGGGGGCGGTATGCACCGCACCAGTGCCGGCATCGGTAGTGACATGGTCGCCTAAAATAATCGGAACTTGCCGGTCATAAAACGGATGTTGCAACAGTTGATTTTCTAAAGCAGCGCCTTTGCAGTAAGCTGCGACATGGTACTGTTCAATGCCGTAGCGGAGCATGGCGTCTTTTAATAAGACTTCAGCGATAACCAGCCGTTCTTTTTGGCCATCTTTTTCACATTGCACGACGGCATAATCCAACTCGGGATTAAGTGCTACCGCTTGGTTGGCTGGCAATGTCCACGGTGTAGTGGTCCAAATGACTACCGAGATAGGGCCTAAACCTTCATGCTCAGGCACATGGTGACAACTGGCTATAAATGCTTTTTCATCAATTACTTGAAAGCGCACATCAATCGCAGGCGAGTGTTTGTCCTCGTATTCCACTTCGGCTTCTGCCAGTGCAGAACCGCAATCGGTACACCAATGTACGGGTTTGGCGCCTTTGCTGACATGGTTATTGCCGATAATTTTGCCTAATGAGCGAACGATATCGGCTTCAAATTTAAAATCCATTGTCAGGTAGGGCTTGTACCAATCGCCCAAAATGCCCAGTCGGATAAAGGCTTCTTTTTGAATATCGACTTGCTTGGCGGCATATTCACGGCAAGCTTTACGAAATTCCGGCGCAGAAACTTTTACTCCCGCTTTGCCGACTTTTTTCTCAACTTGCAATTCAATTGGTAAACCGTGGCAATCCCAGCCTGGCACATAAGGCGCATCAAAACCGCTTAAGGTTTTGGATTTAATGATGAAATCTTTTAAGACCTTATTAACCGCGTGCCCAATATGAATTTCGCCATTGGCGTAAGGAGGGCCGTCGTGCAAAATAAATTTTGGCCGTCCTGCAAAGGCTGCCCTAATTTGTTGGTATAAATCAGCCTCCGTCCATTTTTTAAGGCGATCAGGCTCACGTTGAGCCAAATTGCCCTTCATTGGAAAGTCGGTTTTGGGTAGGTTTAAGGTACTTTTATAATCCATTGTCATCACGTTTCAACTCGGCAAAATACTGTTTGGTTACTTCCACATCTTTTATAATCTGGGCTTTTAGTTCATCCAGTGAATTAAAGCGGATTTCATCTCTGATCTTTTTCTTAAAATGGACTTCCACGTAGCGTCCATAGATATTCTTATTAAAATTAAACAAGTGGGTTTCCAGTACCACTTTAGAGCCGCCAGTGACTGTTGGCCTGGTGCCGACATTGGCAATGCCGGCAAATTCAAAATCATCAATACCAGTCATTGTGACTGCAAATACGCCGTTAACTGGCGTATTTTTTCTAAACATTTTGATATTGGCGGTGGGGTAGCCAATGGTTCTGCCCAGTTTATCGCCATGTGCAACCCGCCCGCAAACGGAATAACTATGACCTAACAACTTTTCTGCTAAAGCTAAATCGCCCTCGCCCAAGGCATCGCGAATAATAGTGCTGCTAACCCGCAATCCGGCTTTTTGAAAAGAGCCCGTGTCTTCAACATTAAAGCCGTATTGCTTACCCTTTTCCTTTAGCATGGAAAAGTTTCCGCGTCTGGCCTTGCCAAAATGAAAATCATCGCCAATCACTAAATGTTTAACATTGAGTTTTTTTATTAACACATCGTCAATAAAATCTTCAGCATCGTAACTGGCAAGGCTGTTATTAAACGGCATGATCAGCAGTTGATCAACGGGCAGCTTGTTAAATTCAATTACTTTTTCACGCAAGCGCATTAGCCTTGAGGGTGCATGCTCGCCTAAAAAGTATTCCAGTGGTTGCGGCTCAAAAACCATAACTACTGTGGGCAAGCCCAAAGCTTTGCCCCGGTCTGCCAGTTTTTTGATTACCTCTCGATGTCCCAAATGCAAGCCATCATAATTGCCAATGGTTAACACGCAGCCATGGGTTAGTGGTGCTAAATGGGTTAATCCTCTAATTAAACGCATCAAAAATAGGTGTCATTAAAAACGTTCAATTCTACCATGCGGCGCTATTAAATGCCGAGGCTTCAAGCCAGTTATCATTAAGGTCGCAAAATAAACAACACTGCTAATGCCTATCCACTTAGTTAAATGCAGGTTTCTCTGGGATGAACTCCAGGCGTTCCACCAATTAGCATCAACCCGATAATGCAAGACAGCAATCATGGCGGCACTGGTCAGCATAATGCGCAAGCTATATAATCATCAGCTCCGTTGTGGTTGATATTCGCCAAAGCCCTTCCGCAATAGATTTATATGTTGAAAAGATTGACAATAATATCATTTAAAAAGATAATACGTGGCTATTTAACTCAACTTAAAGAATCTGGACACTATGGCTAATACAGCACAAGCTAAAAAGCGCGCGAAACAAGCGGAAAAAAGCCGTATTCGCAACGCAGGACAACGTAGCAACCTACGTACTTTTGTAAAAAAAGTTATCGCAGCAGTTAACGCTGGTGATAAAGAACAAGCCCAGGCAGCACTGAAAACTGCAATGCCAATTATTGATTCAGCAGTTACTAAAGGCATTATTCACAAAAATAAAGCCTCACGCGGCAAAAGCAGATTAAATCTTAAAGTTAAAGCAATGGCCTAAAGCTTTAAACTTTACGCAAAAGGCCGGACCACTTTTTCGGCCTTTATATCTTTCTAAACTTACCCGTTTATGGGTAATGCCGCAAGACTTAAGCGTTGTCAATTTTACAACGACAACCTACTGCTACAACTTCCTGCTTAGTCAAGTCAATCTCTCTGTTCATCGTAAAGTCTCCATTATTAAGATAAAAATGAGACTGAGCATGCAAAACCAACAAATTTTTAAAATAGTCTATATTTAATTCTTGAGTTACGTCACTTTGGCAGCGCTCTAACTATCAATTCAAGGATTCAATATCATGCCTAAAAAATACTTAGCTTTTTTTGCCTTTCTATTTTTGTCGCAAGTTGGTTACGCCGCTGCGCCACCGCCAAGACCAGTACCTGAGCCTGAAATGCTAAGTCTTTATGCCATCGGTATTGGCTGCTTGCTTGCGTTTAAAAAAAGAAAGTAATTGCCATTAGCGCTGGTTGAAGGCTTATAAACCCTCCCACGGTGTATATAAGCCATCAACTGGCACGCCAAACATATCTAAAATTCGCCCCACAGTTTCATCTACCATAGCGGCTATCGAGTTGGTTTTGCTATAAAATGCAGGCATTGGTGGAAACATGATGCCGCCCATTTCGGTAACGCTGGCCATATTTCTAATATGAATCAGGTTGAATGGTGTTTCTCTGGGCATGACCACCAAACGTCGCCGCTCCTTAAGCACAACATCCGCTGCGCGTGAGATTAAGTTATCACCAAAACCGTGCGCAACTGCGGACAAGGTTTTCATGGAGCAGGGCGCAATAATCATACCTTCGGTTTTAAAGCCGCCGCTGGAAATGCTTGCCGCTATATCGTTAATGCCGTGAACTACATCTGCCAGCTCGGTTAAATCAGAGCGTTTTAGATTCATTTCATGTTTTAAATTGACCACTCCAGCATTGGAAATTACCAAATGCGTTTCCCAATCGACTTGTGGCTGAAGCACTTGCAGCATTCGCACGCCATAAACTGCGCCGGTGGCGCCGGTAATGGCAATAATTAAGCGTTTTTTATTTGTTTTTTGCATTAGCCTGCCAAGTCAGAGTTTAGATTTTTTAAAATGTCCACAAAGTTATCCGTTGCCGACACCAGTGCATCAATCATGCTTTCACCTTGCGCAATATGTCCTGCATCTGGAAGTACAACATAATCTGCTTTGGGTAGCGCTTGGTGCAGCTTTACGGCTGACTCCATAGGGCAAACTAAATCTTGCCGACCATGAATAATGGCGGTGGGAATATCCCGCAGTTGCTCGCAGTTATCTAAAATCTGGTTTTCTGCAATAAAATACCTGTTAGCCGCATAATGCAGTTCCATTCTTACTTGTTTGAGCGTTTTTTTCGAAACATGCTCATCGCTGCTAGCGTGCAAGTATAGATCGCCCAACGCGACCTGAGCCCCCCAGGCTAACCACTCTTTTGCTACTCGTCGCCGCGCAACTTCGTCAGTTGCCCATAATGCCTGGAATAAATTATTTATCAAATCCTCTGATGGCTGCGTCGTTATGCTATCTACCAAGCGCTGCCATTGCTCAGGATAAATGCGTCCCACGCCATCCTTAACAAACCAGTCCATATCCTTTTGCCGTGCTAAAAATACGCCGCGAATAATTAGACCTGCAACAGTTTCTTTGTGCTGTTGAGCGTATAGTAATCCTAGCGCCGCTCCCCAGGAACCGCCAAACACCAGCCATTGCTTGATATCTAACTGATGACGAATACGCTCCATATCGTCAATTAAATCCTGGGTGGTATTTTGCTCTAGTTCTCCAAAAGGCAGTGATTGTCCGCAGCCACGCTGATCAAATAGGATGATTTTGTAAAAATCAGGATTAAAGAAACGTCGATGATCTGGCTTGGTGCCGGAACAGGGGCCGCCATGCAAAAAAATCACAGGAAAGCCATTTGGATTACCGCTTAGCTCTACATAAACGCTGTGCTGACTATGGGTATTTAGAAAGAAAGTTTGGTAGGGCGCTATTGTGGGGTAAAGGGCTTTCAGAATTTGCATGGTACAAATAGTCAACAAAATGCCAGTTTACCATAGTTTTATTGGCCGGTTTTTTGTAACTTTGCAATTAAGGGCTGGTCACGCCTGATTAATCAAGACGTTCATGTGTCGATTAAGTTGCTATGCGAATTTACATAATTTAGGGCATAAAAAAAGGGAGAAGGTTGCCCTTCTCCCTTTTTTGTAGGATTAACTTTAAGCGTTTTGCTTAGAAGCCAATACCTAAGTAACCACCAGCGGTATAACCGTCAGTGTTAACGCCGTCAGCAGCGCCGCCAGTTAAGTGGTAACGAGCATCGAAACCAACATACAAGCTTTTCCAAATGTTGTAGTCAGCACCGCCGCCAAACATAATGCCTGGGTTTAATACGGTGATTGATTCAGATGGAGGGCTGATTACGTGGATGCCTAAACCAACAGGGATTACCCATGGTCTAAATTTGCTGCCTTTAAGGAATTTGATTTTTGGAGCGGCGGTTAAAGTTAATTGGTTAACTGTAACGCTACGAGCGCTACCGCCAGGGGCAGCTAATGGAGTTGGGTTGGTTGCCAAAGCATTACCAGCAACGTGTGCGCCATATTCTTTATATTCGAACATCAACTCAGCCAAAACTTCTGTGTTTGGCAATAAGCCCCAAACGTTATCAGTCAAGCCAAAGTCAAAACCGGCACCAATGTACCAAGCGTCAGTATCAGATTGATCTTGTGCGCCAACTGGTACTACGTCGCTTTGAATTGAAACACCGTTACGTGCTTTATCTGAGTGAGCAAAACCGCCACGGAAGAAAATAGCGTTGTCATGTTTTGGAGATTGTGGTTTAGCTTTAGAATCCGCCATCCACTGTTCCAATTCTTGTACTTTTGCAGTAGTTTGTGGATCAGGTGCAGCGCCACTGGCTTGTTGGCCGCGTAAAGCATCCAACTCAGCTTGCATAGACAACAGGCGTTGTTCTAAAGCGTCAACACGGCTGTTGCCGCCAGTGCTGTGTGTGGAGTAAGAAGAATGTCTTGAGTAAGTATGGCTAGTTGTACTGTGGTGTTTCTTAGCAGCGTGCTTTTTCTTTTTGTGAGCGGCAGCTTGCGGAGAAGCCAATACTGCGGCCATTGTTAAAGTGGCTAGAGCTACTACGCCCCAACGTGATTTATTACTTTTTGATGTCATCATTTCCCCCTCATGAGGTTGTTATGTTTGCAATTATTTGCTTTTATACAACAAAGCTTGTTTCACAAGAGCAATATTAGCAGCAATAGGAATTCACTACAAGTTTTAATGCTATTTTCTTTAAAAAATAATTTGTTTTATTTCATGTACTTATAAATAAATATTAATTTTAATTATCTCTTGTATCAAAAACACAACAAAAAATACCACATTTGCATTCTACAAAGTCAAAATTCTTCGGTTAATAATGCAGCTTCATGTTAAGTTATAGGCAGATTAGCTCGGTGCATCGTCCTGGTGCGTAGCATAGTCAATTTTGATCTTCAGGCAGCGGGTTGGCCGAATCAAAATAATGCAGAAAATCACATCGCACATTTGCCATGCTTCAGATTCTATTTCTGCATTTAACATCCCCATAACACTTTTAAATTAGCTTTAACTACAAATTGATATGATCTCTGATATAACCATTATTGGTGGCGGCGTTATTGGCTTGCTAACTGCGCGGGAATGTATATTGGCTGGCGCCAAGGTGACGGTTATCGAAAAAAACCAACTCGGTCACGAATCATCCTGGGCAGGCGGCGGCATTTTATTACCGCTGTATCCCTGGCGGCAAGCCGAAGCAATTAGCACCTTGGTGATTCAAAGCTTGCAACTATATCCAGAGCTTGCTGCTGAATTGCTTGCCGAATCAGGTATTGATCCCGAATGGAACCCCTGTGGAATGCTGATTACTAAAAACCCTGATATTAATGCAGCGACTGCATGGTGTGCTAAAAACGATATTCCTTACCAGCCAGCAGGGGCGGAGTTTACCAGCCAACTGCAAACCAGGCCTGAAAACCCGCTTTGGTTGCCCAGCATAGCGCAGGCTCGAAATCCCCGTTTGGTTAAATCATTAAGGCAATATCTGATTAACAAAGGCATGATTATAAAAGAGCATTGCCAAATAAATGAGGTAATCAACAGCAAAAATCGGATATCCGCTATTAATACCAGCGCCGGACAATTGCCGGTTAATCAGCTGTTGCTTAGTGCGGGTGCCTGGACGGGAGAATTATTTGCGCAGCTATTTCCTGAATTTGCTGATACCGCGCCTAAAATTACACCAGTTAAAGGCCAAATGTTATTATTTGAGGCCACACCGCAAACCTTAACGCATATGGTATTGGATGAGGACAGGTATTTGATACCTCGCCTGGATGGTAAGATTTTGGCTGGAAGCACCGTGGAATCGAATGCGTTTAACAAAAATATCACGGATATTGCCAAGCAACAATTGGGCGATTTTGCTATGAATTTATTGCCCGCGTTAAAAAACTGCCCTGTCATTAATCACTGGGCTGGTATTCGGCCGGGAACAGAGCTGGGCATCCCTTATATAGATTGTCATCCAAGCTTAACAAATTTATTTATTAATGCTGGGCACTTTAGAAACGGCTTGGCAATGGGACCGGCATCTGCGCAACTTATGGCGGATTTGATATTCGATCGCAGCACGAGTGTGCCCGCACAACCTTACTCGCTATTCAGCTCGCATTAATCGTTAAAACTACTTAATAGATTTTATGAATATTTACCCGTTAATTCGTCCGTTACTGTTCAGTTTAGACGCTGAAACCAGTCATGTTGCCACTTTAAAGATGCTCAATCTGGTTTACAAATCGGGATTGGCTGGGATGCTGCACCCAGATGTTGCGGATAGCCCTGTATCAGTAATGGGGTTAGAATTTAAAAATCCCATCGGCTTAGCTGCCGGCCTGGATAAAAATGGTGATCACATCGACGCCCTGGCTGCTTTAGGCTTTGGTTTTATCGAAGTCGGTACCGTGACCCCCAGGCCGCAACCCGGTAATCCTAAGCCGCGATTGTTTAGACTGCCAGAACACCAGGCCATTATCAATCGTATGGGGTTTAACAATTTGGGCATTGAGCATTTATTGGCACAAGTCTCACAATGTAAGTACCAAGGTATTTTAGGGATCAATATTGGCAAAAATGCCGATACGCCTATTGAACAGGCAGCGGAAGATTATTTAATTGGATTGCGTAAAGCCTATTCAGCGGCGAGCTATATCACGATTAATATTTCTTCACCGAATACTAAAAACTTGCGTCAATTGCAGCAAGGCGATGACATAAAAAACTTGCTTTCTGCGCTAAAAACCGAGCAACTGCTGCTGCAAAAATTACACGGCAAGTATGTCCCGCTAGCGGTAAAAATAGCGCCCGATCTGACTGACGAGCAAATTAGCTACATTGCCTCGCTGCTAGTGGAATTTGCTATGGATGGTGTGATTGCAACCAATACCACGATCGCTAGAGATCTGATTGCTGAGCATCCTTTAAGCAATGAAGCTGGTGGCTTAAGTGGTGCGCCGGTTAAAAATCAATCAACGCACGTTGTTAAAGGGTTGGCTGCGGAGTTGGGTGGAAAACTGCCGATCATTGCGGCGGGCGGTATTTTAACCGGTGCAGACGCCCAGGAAAAAATTGCGGCGGGCGCTAGTTTAGTGCAACTCTATAGTGGATTAATTTACCGAGGCCCTATTTTAATTAGTGAAATTGCAAGGTATTTAGCTACCGGAGCTTAATCCAAATAACAACTATCAGGATTTGGCTTCTCCTGAGTTTGTCGAATTAACATTACAGTTTGATAAAAATCGCTGCGGACAGGTTAGTGCTGAACTGGACGAAAAGTTATTAGTACGCAGTTGCCAGATTTTAGCCGTTTTGCTATTGATTATATGACATAAAAATAAACGCCATTTAGATGTCTTATTTTAATAAATCAACCAGCAAACTTTTAAATCCGCGACTAAGCTACCTTAAAATAACCAAGCGAAGGATTCTAAGCAAAGACAGCCAAGACAACACTCCATCATAAATGTAAGAATTAAATTAGGTATTCAGCATGTTGGTTTTAAAACTCTTTTCACCCAGAATCTGGTTCTTTTTAGGCTTTATCGGTTGCTGTTTTTTAATGGCAATGGGGGCCTATTTTCAGTTTGTGCAAAAGCTGGAACCCTGTCCCCTGTGTATTTCACAACGCATTGGCATTGTTTTAACTGGTTTGGTGTTTTTAATTGCAGCCATACATAACCCAAAACGCACCGGCATTAATCGCTATGCCCTATTGGGTGCTGTAACAGCCTTGTGCGGTGGCGCTGTTTCGCTACGGCACATTTATATCCAGCATCTACCGCCTGACCAGGTCCCTGAATGCGGTCCTGGTCTTGAGTATGTGTTACAAAATTTTCCGTTATTTGAAACCGTAAAACTCATGTTAAGCGGCACTGGCGATTGCGCAAAAGTGGATTGGACACTGTTGGGCTTTAGTATGCCAGTGTGGACCTTACTGGCATTTTTAATGTTGGCCAGTCTGAGCCTGTTACAAATTTGGAATCGTGACGAACAACTAAACTAGAGAATTCTATGAAAAAAACCTTGCTCATGTGTTTACTGGCTGGCTGTTTAACGCCGGCTTATAGTGCCGAAAATTTTGCTGACTTAACTCAAGCAATTGCTGACAAACACCGATCAGCAGAACATAAACATCGCGACCAATATCGACATCCAAAAGAAACACTGGCGTTTTTTGACATAAAGAACGATATGACCGTTGTGGAAATATGGCCGGGTGCTGAGGGTTGGTACACCGAAATACTAGCGCCTTATTTGCGCGACAAAGGCAAGCTTTATGCTGCGCATTTTTCCTCAGATGTCGAGGATGCTTTTCATAAAAAAAGCCTTGAAAGCTTTATCAGCAAAACACAAAAACAGCCCCAACTTTACGATAAAGTCACGCTGACCGAGTTGCAGCCACCTGCGCATGTGGAGATTGCGCCGGAAGGCACGGTCGATCGAGTGGTAACATTTAGAAATGTGCATAACTGGATGAAAAGTAACCAAGCGGCGGTTGTTTTTAATGCCATGTTCAAAGCGTTAAAGCCGGGTGGCATTTTAGGTTTGGTTGAGCACCGGAATTCGCTCTTAAAACCGCAGGATATTCAAGCAGCTTCCGGTTATGTAAGTGAAGATTATGTGATCTCATTAGCCAGAAACGCCGGTTTCGAATTTCTGGATAAATCTGAAATTAACGCCAACAGCTTAGATACCAAAGATTACCCCGAAGGAGTTTGGACATTGCCCCCAACATTGAAATTAAAAGACAAGGATAGAAAGAAGTATCTAGCGATAGGCGAAAGTGATCGAATGACCATTAAGTTTATAAAACCAATGCCGACATTAACATCACTTTTAACATCTACACACTATAAATAACCTTAAAATCAATAAGTTTTTAAAACAATATACACAAATTAAGTTTTTTAGGGAAAACACAGAAAGTCAAGCGCTTATTATTTCATTAAATCCTTATTAAGATTTATATAGTATTGAATTATATGGTTATTTTTAAATGGCTAAAATCTGTGCAATGTAACAAAAATGTAATAAAAACCGTCAATAAGCACTAATAAAAACGGCTTTTCCACAGAGTTATCCACAGGTTTTGTGGGTAACTCAATTAGTTGAACAGTGTTAGTCACTTAGCAGCAAATCATTAGAATTATTTTAAACATTATGGCTAAGTTACATAGTCAGACGTCATTTGTATGTCGGGTTGCTGTTCCTGTTCCACTTTATCGTACGTTTGATTATCTTGCGCCTGATGGTGTTGGTATTGATCAATTTAAACCGGGCATACGCCTGGAAGTACCTTTTGGTAAAAATCAAAAAACCGGCGTGCTAATTGAATGCGTTGCTGAAAGCGGAATTGATCTTGCCAAGTTAAAATTAATTACCCGGATCATTGATACTGAGCCACTCCTATCCAGGTTAGATTTGGCTTTATTACATTGGGCCAGTTGGTACTATCATCATCCACTAGGTGAAGTTATTGGCACGGCATTTCCTGCAGCCTTGCGGCAGGGCAAGCCAGCGCTAGTAGACTCTCCAGCCTACTACGTACTAACTGAACAAGGCCTGCAAGCAGATGTCAGCCTGCTCAAGCGCAGTCCTAAACAAGCCCAGCTAATATCGATATTTCAGCAACAGGTTGGGCATGTTTTAAGTGAAGATGAATTGGCGCTTTGGGATAAAACCTGGCGCAGTGTTGTAAAACCTCTGCTAGTTAAAAAGCTGCTGGAACTGAGCCGGCAACCAGCAGTCGAAAAATCGCTGTTAAATCAAGCAGAACTGATGTGCAATGCTCATCAGCAAGCTGCTATTGACTTGGTCTGTGATAACTTGGACCGATTTTCGGTATTTTTACTGGAAGGCGTCACTGGCAGTGGTAAAACTGAAGTTTACATGCAAATTATCCGCGCTGTTTTAGAGCGTGGTCAGCAAGTTTTATTATTATTACCAGAGATCACGCTGACTCCGCAGTTGGAAGAGCGGTTTAGAAAACGTTATGCCGTACCCATCAGCATATCGCATTCCAAATTAACCGATAACCAACGCCAAGCATCCTGGTTACAGATTCAATCCGGCCAAAGCTCAATTCTATTGGGCACTCGATCAGCTTTATTTACCCCATTAAAAAACCCCGGCTTAATCATCCTGGATGAAGAACACGACAGTTCTTTTAAACAGCAAGAAGGCTTTCGCTTTTCTGCTCGCGACGTGGCCATCATGCGGGCAAAAATGCTTAATATACCGATTATTTTAGGTTCTGCTACACCAGCATTAGAAACGCTGCATAATGCCGCAAAACAGCGCTATCAACTATTACAATTACCAAACAGAGCAGGAAGTTCTGTCGCGCCAGCTTTGCATTTATTGGATATTAGGAACAAAAAATTAACAGAAGGCCTTTCTGAAATTTTAATTACCGAAATCCGCAAAACATTGGCTAAAAACGAACAGGTGTTACTGTTTTTAAACCGGCGCGGATTTGCGCCAACGTTAATTTGCCATAGCTGCGGCTGGGTTGCCCGTTGTGGTCATTGTGATGCCAATCTGGTTATTCATTATGAGGAAAATCGCCTGCGCTGCCATCATTGCGCTCAAGAACAGGTTTTAATGCAGCAATGTCCTGCTTGTACTGCCAAGCAATTATTGCCATTGGGATTGGGTACGGAGCGGGTGGAAAAGGTGCTGGCGGAGTTATTTGCCGGGAAAACTATCGTGCGTTTGGATAGAGATTCCACCAGGCGTAAAGGCTCATTGGAAAATTATCTTGATCAAATCAATCAAGGCCAGGTGGACATCATTTTAGGTACGCAAATGCTGGCTAAAGGTCATCATTTTGTCGGCGTTACTCTCGTGGCTATCGTTGATGTGGACAGTGGTCTGTTTAGCATTGATTTTCATGCCGCAGAAAAAATGGCGCAGATGATTGTACAAGTGGCGGGGCGTGCCGGAAGAGCGGAAAAGCCAGGTAGAGTGATCATGCAAACCCGGCACCCTGATCATCCATTGTTAACCACATTGATCAGTCAAGATTATAACAGTTTTGCTCAAATTGCTTTAAGCGAAAGACAGGAGGCAATGCTACCGCCCTTTAGCTATCAAGCCTTGTTGCGTGCCCAAACAAAAGATCCGCAACTAGCGCTGCAGTTTTTAAGAGATGTCAGTCAATTGGCGCAGCAACACAACAGCGGTAACAGCTTGGTTTTAGGCCCTGTGGCCGCACCAATGGCTAAACGGGCGGGCTTGTATCGCTATCAATTATTGCTGCAAAACGACAATCGTCAGGCATTACATGGGTTGTTGGATAATCTTGTTCCAAATATTGCCGGTTTAAAACTGGCTGCAAAAGTGCGCTGGTCAGTGGATGTTGATCCGGTTGATTTATTTTAAACTGGGTGCCAGTTATTTAAGCTCCTCGCTCTCTTCGCCAATTTGCCACTCTTGAATTGAATCCTCCATAATTTTTCCATTGGCAGCGCTGATTTCTATTTTATAGTCAATCAGCTTTGTGTCAGAAATATCAAATTCATAATTAGCCGAACCATTGGTACAAATCACGTATTCCACTTCCTTCAGTTTGCCTGGATGGGTATTAAATGCGATTGCCAGCGCTGTTTGCTCCGAAATTTTCATGGTTTTTTTGAAGGCATCCACCAGTACGCCACTGACTTCGCTTTGCCTGCCAATAACGTTACCTTTGGTATTACAAGTGAACTCCCATTCAAAGCCAGCGTTATCTCTGACTTCTATGGAGAGTGTGTGTTTTCCGTGTTTATTCAGTTTTTCTAATTTTACAAATTCACTTGGTTTTTGCTTTTGGATGTCGGCAAGGCATGCATCTGTACTTTTAGTTTCAGCATATACTGGGAAGTATACTGATAAAAAAGTAGCAAATAATATTGTCAATGCCGTTGAATGGATCAAAACTGCTCTACCTAAATCAATGTCGTTAATTTAAAAACCTAAAGCTAATCTACACTTATTAATATTAAACAACATTAAAACAAGAAAGTTATTTTTGTTTCAACATAACAATGACTTTATATCTGCGGTACGTCACGAATAACATGGAACGTTTAGTGCATGTACATTGATAGGCGACTGCGAATAAGGCGCTTATTAATTGCATGCCAACATTAGATTGTACATTTTTGGTGCAAGCTGCAGAATTTATGCACTTTGGTTGTGCGTCCTGAGCAAGTTTATTATCAAGTATTAGGCAATTGATTGAGTTAGCCGCATAAAAAAGTAATGTTCCCAGTATAATATCGACGCATTGAACTTGGAGTTTCACAAATGAGTGACCGATTAGAAACATTAAAGCCAGCAACACTAATTTTGGATGACAAAACCTACGAACTTCCGACTTATCGAGGTATCGAAGGTGAAAGAGCTATTGATATCAGCAAGCTACGCAGTCAAACCGGCTACGTAACGCTTGACGATGGCTACGGCAACACTGGGGCCTGTGAAAGCGCGATTACTTACATTGATGGCGAAAAAGGTATTCTGCGTTATCGTGGCTATCCGATTGAAGAACTGGCAGAAAACTCACGTTTCACTGAAGTGAGTTATTTATTGCTGCATGGGCATCTTCCTAATGAGCAGCAACTAGACCAGTTTTCCACGCATTTAAATGAATCCTCGATTATTCATGAAGACATGCACCATTTTTTTAATGGCTTTCCGCGTGGTTCGCACCCCATGGGTATTTTGGCAACCATGGTGGCATCTCTGTCTACGTTTTATCCCGTGCCAGATCAGCTTGATGAAACCACCGAAGTACAAATCGTGGCGAATTTGATTTCTCAGGTTCGTACCATCGCGGCATTTTCCTACAAAAAATCCATTGGTGAACCACTGGTTTATCCATCGTATAAATTAAAATACGTGCGTAACTTTCTAAATATGATGTTTGCCTCGCCAGTGCGCGATTATCAATTAGATGATGACATCGTTCGAGCTATAGACATGTTTTTAATTCTGCACGCTGACCACGAACAAAACTGCAGCACCTCATCGGTGCGTACCGCCGGTTCCAGTTTGGCGAATGTTTATGCTGTGGCTTCTGCGGGTATTTCTGCGTTATGGGGACCGCGTCATGGCGGGGCTAACCAGGAAGTAATTAAAATGCTGGAGCAAATTCATGCTGAAGGCGGTGATGGTACTGAGTTTATTAATGAAGCAAAGAACAAAAACTCATCTAAGCGCTTAATGGGCTTTGGACATCGGGTCTATAAAAACTTTGATCCACGCGCCAATGTGTTAAAGAAACATTGCGATAAATTGCTTAATAAACCCGGCGTTAGTGATCCATTATTTGATATTGCTAAACGTTTGGAAGAAATCGCCCTAAACGACGATTACTTTATTTCCAGAAAGCTGTATCCCAATGTCGACTTTTACTCAGGTTTGATCTTGCGCGCAGCGGGCATTCCAACCAACATGTTTACCGTGTTATTTGCTATCGGACGTATGCCTGGCTGGTTGTCGCATTGGCGGGAAATGATCCACGGTGAAAATGTCAGCATTTATCGTCCAAGACAGATTTATGTGGGCGAACCGATCAGACATTATCAAAGTATTGAGGATCGTAAATAATATCTATTATCTAGGGTAGGGGGGAGTAAATTCGCCCCTACTTCCAGATACTGACAATATTTGTAAAATCATCCGTCCACGGTTTCATATCAAAATACAATGGCATTTTTTGCCAGTTGCCAAGATTGCTGGTGTTAAGGGCTTGTAAGGTTTCCGGGCGTTTAGCTAATACAACCCAATCAGTCGCCACCACCAATGGTTGATCTTTTACCGGTTTAAATTCTTGCAGCAATGCCGCCAAGTGCATGTGCTCAGCATGAATGGAGATGACTTTCTTTATTAACAAATGCCGGTTGGTTATATGGAATGCCAGGATGCCATTGGGTTTGAGCTTTTTAAAATACAGCTCCAGCGCTTCCTGTGTAAGTAAATGCGTGGGCACAGAATCAGAGCTAAACGCATCCATCATCAATAAATCAAATTTTTGATCCGGTTCCTTATCCAGTGATAAACGCGCATCGCCAATACTCATGGTGGCTTTGGGGGCGCATTGGCTTAAATAAGTAAAGTATTTAGGATCACTGGCGATATCAACCACTAGGGGGTCGATTTCATATAAGGTCCAGCTTTGGTGTGGTTTGGCATAACAAGCAAGCGCACCGGCCCCCAAGCCAACTACGCCGATGGTCCAGTTGTCATCAACGCTATCAAATTCTTTAAATAATTGGCCCATTGGCCCCGGGCGACTGTAATAGGTGAGCGGGATTTTGCTGACATCGGCAGCCAGGCGTTGCGCACCATGTTTGGTGGTGCCATGAAACAATTCATGATATTGCTCGGGTTGTTGCTGTTCGTTGGTTAGCTCACTGCTGCGCACTGATAACACGCCAAAAAAGGTTCGTTCCTGATACAGCGTTTTTGAAGTTAAGCCATGTAAACCCAGGGCCAGGCAGATGGTAGCGCCAGTTAAGGCTGCATAGGCCACTGGTCGCGTTCTGAATAAGTACGTGGTAACAGTCAATGCGATCAAACTAATCGCAATTGCATCAAAATATTGCACTATGTTGTCAACTTTTGCGTACAAAAATAGGCCGATTGCTATTAGCAGCAATGGAACTGCCAGTTGCAGCCAATTTGTCTTCAAGTTACCAATCAATCCGGGTCGCAGCAACAGCGCGGCAACAATCATGAGCGGGTATTCGTAAATTCCATTAAAAATAAACGGTGCCACAAACGTGTTTAACATCCCGCCCAACATGCCGCCAAACGACATAATCAGATAAAATCGGGTTAAATGTTGGGTATGTGGCCGACTTTTGGCTAACTCACCGTGGCAGACCATTACCGCAAAGAAAAAGGCCAACACATGTAACACCAGATAAGCCCAATACGGCAAATCAGCCGGATTAACAAACGCATAAGCAATAAAAGGCACCAGAAACAGTGCTTGTAGCTTTAGCATCATTGGGTGGGTTTTATCGTTCCACTTGGAAAATACAATGATAAAAGACAGCAAGTACACGGTGAGCGGAATAATCCAAAGCAATGGTACTGAGGCAATATCTGTGCTGATAAAGTTGGTCAAGCCCAGTAATAAACTGGACGGCACGAACGCCAAAGCAAACCAATGCAGCTCTTGTTTAACGGTTAATGTTTCGGGTTCCAGCGCGGATGCTGGTGTGTTTGACTGCTCTTGCGCTTTCCATAGTACAAAAGCGCAACTGGCAATCAGCAAGCTTAGAATGACGTAACCCACACTCCAGTAAGACTTTTGTGATTCCAAACCAATGGCCGGTTCCAGCAAAAATGGATAGCTGAGTAATGCCAATAAACTGCCTGTGTTACTCGCGACATAAAGAAAATAAGGATCATGACTGCTGTGGTGGCCAAGTTTGGTAAACCAGTTCTGCATTAACGGTGCGGTGGTCGATACCACAAAAAACGGCAAACCAATCGCCAAAAATAACGTTCCAAACAACCAAAAAGTGGGATCGGTATTGGTGGGTGGTGCGGTATTTTCAGATAACCCAACCGGCAGCGCTAAACAACTTATCAAAATAATCCCAATATGTACCAGGATTTGGTGGTGTTGTTTTAGTCGGGTAGAAATGGCATGGGCGTACAGGTAGCCAAAAAATAAAATACATTGGTAAAACACCATGCAGGTGTTCCAAACCGCTGGCGATCCACCCAACAAAGGCAGCAAGATTTTACCAAATAACGGCTGCAACACAAACATCAACGAGGCACTGGTAAACAATGTTAAGGCAAATAACATTATGGTGGATAACTGACGGTGAGTGGCTGGTGCTTGCGTATTCATCATTAATGCTGCCTTTTCGGCTTATTGTTATAGATACGCTAATGATAAAGCATTTGTGGTGAGATGGGATGTCTTATGTATAAGCTATTGAAGTATTTCTGTAAATAGTCAGTCATAGTATCTACCAGGCTGAGTTAGCCGCATCGAAGATATTCAGCAAAAATTCATTTCTGCTATATAAATTTACTTATCAGTTAATGATTAAAGGTAAATTATGAAAGCGTTAATCCTGTTTTTGTTAATTTGTTTTAGCTCAACTGCCTTTGCGGATGTCTATAAATGTAAATTGGCATATGGGGACGTTAAATACCAAGCTCAACCTTGCTCTTCAGTAGCAGTTAAGCAAAAGGTGATTCCCATCAAACCACAAGATCCTGTTCAGGCCTCTGAAGCAGCTTTGCGTTTTTCTGTTTGGCAGGAGGAACTAGCGAAGCGGGAAAGATTAGAACAGCTCCAAGAAAAACAACGCCAAGACGAGCTAGAAAAACAAGCTTATATGCGCGCCATTTTAGCTCAACAGCAAGCGGCTACAGTAGCTCCACAAGCTCCCGTTGTCATTAACCAATATATTCCCACTAGTGATGAAATGATGCGGAAAGTGCTGAGTGAGCAACGATGGCGGGATTTAGATCGGGAAATCCGCTTTGATTCTTCAGCGCCTTAAGGATAGTGTTGTAACTAACTTCCAAGAATATTTGTAGCTGCGATAAACTCGCTTCATTAAGCGATTAGCCCGTATGCAACGCAGTAATATACGAAAAATCAATATAGAATCCCTAAATTTCGCAAGCTGCACTAGACTACCTCCTGCTTTAGTCCTAGTTGGGTTGGACGCACAATACAAATAACGACAAAATTTCAATCAAGTAAGCTGTGCGTCTAACTCAACATTTAACATCAATTCAAACTACGAGCTTCAAAAAAATTGGGTTACCCAACCTTTATAAAGTCAACTCGAACGTTTGATTTAAAAATTACATGCCTATCACAAAAGATTACAAATTGAAATTGCTTACTACATTGCACCGATATGTTAAATCAAAGAATATAAAAAGCATGAAGTCGCTGATTTCTTCATTCAGAATTACTTAAAAGTAATAAAGTCAAACACTTGCATGACAGCTTGCTGTCATGCACACATGAATGAATAATCTAGGAGATATTTATGCGTATTTTACTTATATCAACTTCCTTTTCAGGATTAACGCAACGTTATTATACGGAACTTGATGATGCTGGTTTTCAGGTTTCAGTCGAATTGCATTTTGGGGACATTCCACAATTAATTGAAGGTGTTGAACTATTCAAACCTGATTTAATCCTCTGTCCGTTTTTAACCAAAAAGCTACCGGTAGAAATTTATGGAAAATATAAATGCTTAATCGTCCATCCTGGGATTAAAGGTGATAGAGGGCCATCATCATTGGATTGGGCTATACAGAATAATATACCGGAATGGGGTGTGTCGTTACTGGAAGCCGCTGAAGAAATGGACGCGGGTGCTATTTGGGCACATAAAACTTTCCCAATGCGTTCTTCAACCAAGAGCAGTATTTTTTATCGGGAAGTCACCCAGGCTGCAGTTGATTGCTTATGGGAAGCATTAACCTATTTTGACGCGCCTGATTTTAAACCCGAAATTCAAGATTATAGTCGTGCTGATTATCAGGGGAAATTAATGCCGTTGATGAAACAAGAAGACCGCGCAATTAATTGGCAAAAAAACAGTACAGAGGAAATCGTAAGACGTATTAATGCGGCTGATGGCAGTCCAGGGGTGCTGGATGTCATTTACGGTATGCCAGTACTCTTGTTTAATGCGCATAAGGAAACCCAGCTTACCGGTAAAGCTGGAGAAATCATTGCTACCGCCAATCATGCTATTTGCCGGGCAACTATCGATGGCGCAGTTTGGATTGGGCATTTTAAACCCAAATTGTCCTCCGCTGCCAAAGGTATTAAGTTACCAGCAACTTATGTATTAAAAGACCTATTGCCGGAACCAACTCCAAATGCTTTCAGTTTAAAAGGATTATTGTCCAAAACTGTCAGGGCTATCGAAATTGATTATACAAAACCTGGTCGGCAATTGCCTTGCCAGGAGGTTTGGTTTGAACTGGACAATGATATTGTTTATATCTTTAGTTCTTTTCATAACGGTGGCATGAGTACCGAACAATGTCAGTTGTTATTGACGGTCTATCAGCATGTCCAGACTTTGCCGATTAAAGCTATCGTTTTAATGGGCGGCGAAGATAATTGGTCTAACGGAATCCATCTAAATCATATTGAAACTGCCGATAGTCCGGCTGATGAGTCTTGGTTAAATATCAATGCTATAAATGATCTGATTTATCAAATCATCAACACAATGGACAAATTGACCATCGCTGCGGTTTCGGGTAACGCCGGAGCAGGGGGTGCGATTTTAGCTTTGGCTGCAGATAAAATATTTGTTCGGGAAGGCGTACTGTTTAATCCGCATTATAAAAATATGGGTGAACTTTACGGATCCGAATATTGGACGTATTTGTTGCCTAAGCGCGTTGGGCAGAAACTGGCAACCAGACTCACTGAGCAGCGTTTGCCGATTAGCGCCAAGAGAGCTTGGCGCATGGGTTTAATTGACAAGGTTCTCGATAAAAATCATCAGTTATTTTTCGCGCAAATCAAAAACTTGGTAAAGGCATCTGTGGCGGATAGTAATGACTTAAAAAAAGCTTTGCATGAGAAAGCGAAAGCTCGGTGTTATGACGAATCATTAAAACCTTTAGCTACTTATAGAAAGTTTGAATTAACCCAAATGTATGAAAACTTTTACGGTAACGATCAATATCATAGAGCGAGGCAGAATTTTGTTTACAAGATGGTCAGCGATAATACTACGCCACTTAATATAGCCAAGCACCGGCAGAATGAGGAAGTTGCCGGCATGTTGAAATTTGTTTGGCAGGAACAATACCGGATGGGCGATGATGTCGCTGACAAGCAGCATAAGGATATATTTGTTATTGTTGAGCAGCTAGTTTGTTCCATTAACCGGGAACAGCTGGTTAAAAACAGCCATAATCTTTATCAGCATATCAAAGAGCATTTTTTTGTTGAGGAAGATCAAATGGAACAATCCGAGTACTTCAATCTTAAAACGCATGTTAGGGAGCATAACCAGTTGTTGGATATGCTGGCGAGAATGGATCAGGAAATTGCCAACAATAACTGGCATCCCGATGATTTACAGGAGTTTATGGATTTTTGGATAGGGCATATTTTTCATTCGGATATGGCTTTTAATGTACACAGGAAAGACTGTGAACCCTGCAGGTTGGGTTAGGCGTACAAATCAAATACCGAAAAGATTTTAATCAAGTTCATCTTAGGCTTACGTGGGCGAACCAGTCGGTTTGATTAGGTTAGTGTCAGCCAAGTCAAAAAATGTTTTTCATTTAAATGTTGGGTTACCAAAATAGAGGGTAACCCAACGCAGCTATGCGGGTATGTGACTTAGAACTACTCAGTTTTTTCCGATTTCACTATGTTCAATTGCCAAGTCGGCTCACTAGCTTGTAGTGTGTAATAAACCACTTTCCGACCGCCAGTGGGTGTATCTTTGCTGTCTTTTTCCAAGTATATGGGGAATTCGCGGATTAACTGGTTATTGTCAGCATAGAAGTCGTCACTGCCTTGATAGCCCTCAAAGTTAGCGCCTTTTTTTAAGTCAACTTCAGTAACGGGCGGAAGGCTTATTTGGCTGATGCTTTGGTCTTTGTTGGAGGCAAAGCCATAAACGGTGCCGTAACTACCCGTGCCCACTGCGGTAGTGGTAATGTAGAGTTCTTCAAAGCCATCTTGATTCAGATCTTCCAAAAACATGCTGGAGATGGGATCTTTATCATTTAATTCGATTGTTATGTCATTAGTGCTAAAGCCTTTGCCTGTAACGGTGATTTTACTTAGGCTGGCTGAGGCGGTGTTATCTTCTTTAACAATAAATAATTTACCGGTTTGGGTGCTGAATTCTTCTTCTTTGCGTGATTCTTTACACACGCTTAGGTCTTTGTCGTCAATGGCCAGGGTAAATTCGCCGTTGTGTTCCCAGAAGGAAGTTTTCTGGTCGACGGTTTCAAACTTTGCACCACTGGCTGCAACAGCTGGGATCATATCCAATTTTTGGATTTTGGTATCTTTGTTAATTTCTAAAGACAGCTTAGACATGATGCCGTCTTCATCTGGCGTGTGGTAATTAGCCTTTATGGCATAGCCATTGTCGCAAACCAGCATAATTATATTTTCAGCTGGCGCGATGTTTTCGGGTGATGCCGCAGTTTGGTCCGGCTTGGCGGTGGCTTCATTTTGCGGATTATAGTCGCAAGCGCTAATGATTATGCTGGCTGCCAGAGTTAACAAAACGCGTTTATTCATGATTGGTTTTTGGTTATGTATGTTGTTATCGTGGCAAACGGTTAAATATCAGTGTTGTTGGCCAAATTTAAGTTTGTTCCGAGACTGCCAATATTCCGTCGCCAATTGCTGAGCTTGTTCTTGGCTTTCTACTTTACCAAGCAACTTCAGGGCAATTGCGACCGTGCCGATAATGGAAGCTTCAGCAAAGTCATCGGTTTGGCTGCCTTGCCAGATTTGCGCGAGTAATTGCGGGTCCAGTTGTTCAGGTTTGACATGTCGATGGCTAAAAAGTGCAGGCCAGTTTTCGTCAATTAATTCGCCGTTGTGTACACTTTGCACCAGACATTCCATATCGGGATTGCGTTCAGTCTCGCCACCTTCGCCTTTTAATACAGACATGTGCGGTTGATTTAACAACGCGGCAGCTTGTTGATGCACCGGGCGATAACCGGGATGAAATATGCCCTGAATGCTATAGGCGGCGTTGAATGGGTTAAGCAGGCGCACTAGGGTGTGCACGGGTGAGCGTAAGCCAAGCAACGGGCGCAGTTCTATGATTTCATCCAGCTTGGGGCAAAAATGCTCCAGTGATAAATAGCTAAATTTGTGCTGGTTAAGCTGTTGCACGGCATCCGCTATGGATTCAGCGGGTTTGATACCTAAATAGCCTAAGACATCCTGGGTATAAATTCTGCCAGCGGTATGGCCTTCAGAACCGTGCATAAACACGCGGATGCCATGATCAGCCAAGAGCAGGGCAGATAATAAAAACCAGGGCAGGTGGCGGCGTTTGCCCGCGTAAGATGACCAATCCAAATCAACTGGCGATTGATTTTGGTCAAGATTAAAGGTGTCGCGCGCGGCTTGTACAAAACCAGCTAATTCTTCCGGGGTTTCTTCTTTTACGCGCATTAACATTAAGAATGCGCCCAATTGCACCGGTTGCACTTGCTCAGTCAAGATCATGTGCATGGCTTTATAGGCTTCTTCCTGGGTTAACGGCCTGGAACCTTTTTTGCCTTTGCCAAGTATGCGGATGGTTTCCGCAAATGGATGTTCAGGACGTGGGGTTTGTTCGTGGTGGCTAAAGGTCATGGCATGATTTTAAAGTAATGGTCTATCAATAACGCTGCAAACAGCAAGGTTATATAGACAATGGAATACCAAAAAGTTTGTCTGGCGGTTTTGCTGGTTTCAGTACGCATCATTAACACGGCAAAATAGGTAAAGCCGATGTTTAATAACATGACGGTAATCAGGTAAATCAACCCGCTCATGCCAGTTAAATAAGGTAATAGCGTAACTGGAAACAATAAAATGGTATACAGCAGAATTTGTAAACGGGTATGCGGAATTCCATGCGTAACCGGCAACATGCGGATGCCGTATTTTTGGAAAGCAATTTTGTAACCTTCAATTCTGACAATGGCTAGCGGCCAAAAATGCGGTGGCGTCCATACAAAAATAATCAGTGTTAGCAACAAAGCATGCGGGTCTGCGGTGCCAGTAATGGCCGACCAACCCAGTAATGGTGGCGTGGCACCAAAAATGCCGCCAACGACAATGCCTTGCGAAGTCAGTCTTTTCAGATAATGAGTGTAGATAAACGCATAACCGAATAACGATACAAATGTTAATACGGCAGTCAGTAAGTTGACTTTTACGATTAACACTAGCATACCAATAATACCTAACGCAGAAGCAAAGGTTATTACTTGCTTTGGACTTAGGTAATTTTTAGGCAACGGTCTATCAACGTTAAACCACAGGTCTTCGTCGATATTCCGGTCAATAAAATGATTTATGGCGGCAGCGGATGCGGCGGCAAAGGCGATTCCTATGCTGCCGAAAATCATTTTGTCGATTGGTGGAAGGTTAGGTACAGCCAGCAGCATACCAACCAAGGCAGTAAACATCATCTCTGCAACTACATTAGGCTTGCATAGATCAAGATAACATTTCCAGGCGGGTGGGGCGAGAGACAGTTCACTCATCATGGTTTAATAAATTCCAACT
>Ga0208264_1000093_pt1 | contig 50560 bp, 41 predicted proteins | sample LakWasMet31_HOW6_2_FD_183873 | JGI IMG/M metagenome (GOLD analysis project Ga0208264, IMG submission 183873) | Freshwater sediment methanotrophic microbial communities from Lake Washington under simulated oxygen tension - Sediment Metagenome... | ecosystem: Environmental > Aquatic > Freshwater >... | reverse complement strand
ACTGCGCGACCTGGAATGGGAAAACAAGCGACGTGAACGCGCGGGTAAGCCCTTATTAGAACCCATTTATGAAATGGAAGATGTTGAAGCCTTGCTGACACTTAGAAAAGCCTTTAAATATGGCGAGCAGGTGAATATCTGTTCGGAACTGAGTGTTAAGTTTTTTGAGGCAGGCCATATTCTGGGTTCGTCCATTGTCCAGTTAACCATTAACAGTGGCGGTGAAACCAAAACCCTGGTTTTTTCCGGCGACTTGGGCAATCCCAATTCGCCGCTATTGCGTGATCCAACCGTTCTCACTGACGCAGACGTGCTGTTGCTGGAATCAACTTACGGTGATCGGGATCATAAAGCCCTGGACGATACCCTGGATGAATTGCGTGAAACTCTGGCCGATGCCGCGCAAACCGGTGGCAATGTGATTATTCCGGCTTTTGCGGTCGGTCGCACGCAAGACCTGATCTATTGGCTGGGTAAACTTTATCGACAAGGCCAGCTACCACAACAGCAAGTGTATCTGGATAGCCCGATGGCGATTAGCGCCAGTGAGATTTATGCCGAACACGCGCAATTATTTAACAGCGATGATCTTGAGTTTAATAAAATCGCGCCAGCAGGTTGGCAAGCTTGGCTACCTATTTTAATGTACTCCCAAACGCCGGAAGACTCCATGGCAGTTAACAGAATCACCGGCGGTGCCATTATTATCGCCGGTAGTGGCATGTGTAACGGCGGGCGGATTCGGCATCATCTTAAGTATAATTTGTGGCGACGGAACGCCCATATCATTATTGCCGGTTTTCAGGCTGAAGGTACGCTTGGGCGCATCCTGGTGGAGGGTAAAAAGTCTTACTTGAAAATATTAGGATCGGAAGTGGCTGTGGCCGCTAAAATACACACCTTGGGCGCATTAAGCGCCCATGCCGATCAAAGCCAGTTGCTGCAATGGGCTAGTCATTTTAAAGATCCAAAACCGCGCTTGTATTTAATTCATGGTGAAAAAAATGCGGCGTTGTCATTGCAAACCTGTTTTCAGCGTCGAAACTGGAAAGCCAACATTCCTAAACCTGGTGATAAAATCGTCATTTAAGCTGTATTCAAAGCAATGTCTTTAGAATTACAGAATATTTTTGCCGATATACCTGCGCAACTTCCAGAAGAGTTATTTAGCTCATTGTGTGTGCGGGAATCAGTGCATATAGAACGGATTGTGTCCCAAGGCCACACAACACCGCCCGGCCAATGGTATGATCAGGCATGGGATGAGTGGGTGCTGGTATTGCAGGGTAGTGCCACACTCAGCTATCAAACGGCAGCCGCCATGCAGATGACCATCGGTGACCATGTGCTGATACCAGCCCGCACCTTGCATCGTGTTGACTGGACAGACCCTGATGTCAACACGGTATGGTTGGCAGTACATATTCGATCAGCATAAGCTAAGCTTGTAATACAAAACTCGCGCGCCTTTTGTAACTAACAAAGGTGGTTAGAACGCACACTCCTCTACTGACCGTTAAATTATCCTAAGAATGATTATCTCAGTTTTATCCAAAAAGCCCGCCCGGTTGCTACCTTTGTTCGTCATTTTATTGTTAAGCTTTTTTGCACAAACAATTTTTGCGGCAGTTAATACCGATGTAACGCCAAAAATTGGCAGTGCGCTAGTTAGCAATGTCACCATTCAGGCCAAAATTGACGCGCTTAATAAGCGACAAGGGTTGGATGAAACCTTAAAGACGGCCGTACTTAAGTTGTATCAATCGACTGCAGATAACTTAGCCAGCACCGATGATTTTAACTTACAAGCAACGGCTTTTAAAACGGCCATTACCGAAGCGCCCGAACAAACCAAAAAGTTGCAAAAAGAAATCGAGCAACTCCAGCAAAAGACGGCTAAACCAAAAGCAGACGAATTTAGCAAGATCCCGCTGGCTGAGTTAGAACAGCGTTTAATTATTGAAAAAGGCAAGTTGCTGAGTTTGGATGAGCAAATTAAAAAACAGGAAACTGATCTGGCACTACAAAATAACCGCCCGCAACTAATTAGAGAACGCTCTGTTCAAGTCAGGTTGGATATTGAAGCCACACAAACTAAATTTGATAGCATTACCGGTGCAAAAACGTCTGAGCTGGAAGCAGACGCTCAACAGGCTTTTCTAAAATCGCAATTGGATGCGCGTACAGCGGAGTTAAAAATGCTGGAAGTGGAGGCCATTAGTAACCCGGTCAGAGTCGAGTTATTAAAAACCCAACAGCAATTATTCATGCTGCAAAAAAATGCCTTAACGCCATTGGTGCAGGTTATTGATGATGTTATTTCCGGTTTACGCCAACAACAAGCAAAAGAAATGCAGGATGCCATTAGCCAAACCGAAAAGGAATTATCCGGCAAACATCCATTAATTCAACAGATAACCAGAGAAAATATCCAATACAGTCGCGACTTGCAGGCTCTTACCGCCAAAATTGACCAATATAGCGACCAAAAAAATAAGGTGGATGCCAAAGCTGAGCAGATTGAAAGCGACATGAAAGGTGCCGAAAAGAAAATCAGTTTGGCCGGATTAAGTCCGCCGCTGGGTAAAATTCTGCATGAACAGCGCCGGGATCTAGCGGCCCAGGATCAGGAATTAGAACTGCAAACCTTGCAAAATGAAAGCGCACTGACCAGTCTGGAGCAATTTCAAGTTGAAGATCATCTGGAATCGCATGCGGATATTGATAAAGAACTAAAAACGTTGATCACTGAACGGGTAGATCAAAATATGCCCGGCGAGGAACGCATGATGGTTCAAGCAGAAGTGCGGGTTTTGCTGAATAATCAGAAAGAATTGCTGAATAAATTGCGCGATATGGAAACCAATTATTTGCGCACATTGGCCGATTTGGATTTTTCTATCCAGCAAACCACCGCTAAAGCGAATAAATTTGCCAGTTATCTGGACGAGCGATTGTTATGGGTGCCTAGTTCGGAACCCGTCAATACCGATTTTTTTAGTGGACTTTATCATTCGGGGCAATGGTTACTTTCGCCAAACAATTGGCTGATATTAAGCAAAGATGCCTTTAAGCTGGGATTGCGGCACCTGTTTCTTGCAGTACTGGCAACGTTTAGCCTGGCGTTGGTTTGGCTGTGCCGAAATCAGGCAAAGCAACAACTGACCTTGATCGCATCACAAGTTGAAAAGATATATTCGGATAATTTCTATTACACCCTAAAAGCGCTGGCCTACACCTTATTGTTAATTTTGCCTGTGCCATTAGTGATGTATTTTTTAGGTAGTGTGCTTGCCAATAGTTACAATGTGGCCGATTTTTCCAAAGCCATAGGGCAGGGCTTGCAGACGGCATCCATGCCACTGTTCTTTTTGCAGTTTTTTTATCGCTTAACCACTAAAAATGGCATCGCGCGCAAGCATTTTCAATGGGATGCTGAACAAGCCGATTTACTTTGCGGGCAACTGTCCTGGATGCGTTATGTTAGTGTACCGGCCCAATTTATTATCAGCACTACCAATGCGGCCAGCGAATCCAGTCACGGAGATTATTTAGGTCGATTGGCTTTAGTTGTGGCTATGTTGGCCGTTGCGGTTTTTTTAAGCCGATTACTCAACCCAACCAACGGACTGGTTAAAGACTTTTTGATCGCCCATCCAAACAATTGGCTGAGTAAATTTAGATATATCTGGTACGGCGCTTTTGTATGTGCACCAGTGGTTGTAATTGGTTTTGCCGTGGCAGGTTATTATTTAAGCGCCCTGGAGCTACAACATCAATTTTTATTAACCATTCGATTAGTCTTTATAATTGCGTTGGTGCATGAATTAGTGGTGCGCTGGTTAACCTTGGTTAACCGCCAACTGGCCATCAAAAACGCACGCCAAAAACGCAAGACTGCACAAACAGAACGGCATGCAACAACGGGCGTCGAAGAAGCCTTGGTAGTTGTAGAAGAACAGCTAATTGACATCCCCAAAATTAATGCCCAAACCTTAAAACTACTCCATTTGTTTATCGGCTTTAGTCTGGCGATTGGTTTTTGGATGATTTGGAAAAACATCCTGCCGGCATTTTCATTTTTAGACCAAATCATACTGTGGCAACATCAAGTTACCGGTGCCGATCTGCAAACCGAAATGCAGCCAATTACCTTAACCAATCTGCTATTGGCGTTTTTGTACATATTTATAGCCAGTGTTTCTGTGCACAACTTTTCCGGCGTTATGGAGCTATTAGTTTTCCGCCGATTTGCCATTGAAGCAGGTGGACGTTATGCCGTTAACCAGTTGGCCAAATACGTGTTGGTATCCATAGGCTTTATTTTTGTGGCCAATGAGTTGGGCGGCAGCTGGTCTGAAGTGCAATGGCTGGTGGCGGCCCTTTCAGTTGGGTTGGGATTTGGTTTACAAGAGATTTTTGCCAATTTGGTATCGGGCATTATCTTATTGTTTGAGCGGCCAATCCGCGTTGGCGATACCGTTACTATCGGTAATGTGGATGGCAGAGTCAGCCGCATTCAAATGCGCGCCACCACCTTAATTGATTTCGACCAAAAAGAACTGATCGTACCCAATAAAACCTTTATCACCAGTCAACTGGTCAACTGGACGTTGTCCGATGCCATCACCCGCGTGGTGATACCTATTGGCATTGCTTACGATAGTGATGTTGAGCTGGCGCATAAAATCATGCTGGATACCGTTAAAAAAACCCCGCTAATCCTGAGCGAACCAGAGCCCAGTGTACTGCTAGTCGGATTTGGCGAAAGCGCACTTAACTTTTCCATCCGTATTTTTGTAGGCGAACTAGGCAATCGCCTGCGAGCAACCCATGATTTACTGGTTAGGCTGGAACATGCGCTAAAAGAAAATGGCATAGGCATCCCATTTCCGCAGCGCGAAGTGCATGTGCGCCATACCATGGAAGCCAATGCACTGGAGCCAGCCGAGGAAGGCAAACATCAAGCAATTGTGGGTACAGGATTGCAGATACATGATCTTTAAACTCATGAGTGACTGGCATAAACGCGAATGCTGGGCTTAGAAATAAAAGCCTGGTAGGGTGGGCAACGTTTTTCTGCCCACCAAATAAATGCACGTTGCTAAACGGTGGGCAAAACCGCCTGCCCACCCTATCGGACTAGCTATGGGCCGTATCCAATTCATAGCAAAAAATATTTGATTAAGCTGCAACGTCCACAAATGTACTTTTTGATGCGGGCTGAGGAATTGGATGGCCTTCAATTTGCAGTTCTTCCAGATGAAACTCAATAGCTTCCTGAATAAGCTCCATTACTTCTTGTTCGGTCTCGCCTACTGCTATACAACCAGGCAAGTCAGGAACGAAAGCACCGTAACTAGATTCCCCCTTTTCAACTATAACCATATATCGCATGACTACTCCTTTAAACCCGCTTGTTTTAAGATGTGATTCAAAGCCTGGTAGGGTGGGCAACGTTTTTCTGCCCACCAAATAAATGCACGTTGCTAAACGGTGGGCAAAACCGCCTGCCCACCCTATCGGACTAGCAATGGGCCGTATCCAATTCATAGCAAAAAATATTTGATTAAGCTGCAACGTCTACAAATGTACTTTTTGATGCGGGCTGAGGAATTGGATGGCCTTCAATTTGCAGTTCTTCCAGATGAAACTCAATAGCTTCCTGAATAAGCTCCATTACTTCTTGTTCGGTCTCGCCTACTGCTATACAACCAGGCAAGTCAGGAACGAAAGCACCGTAACTAGATTCCCCCTTTTCAACTATAACCATGTATCGCATGACTACTCCTTTAAACCCGCTTGTTTTAAGATGTGATTCAAAGTGCCTCGAGGCACGTCAATACTGGGTTTCCCAGCAACAGTAATCGTTCCTGATTTTGTGGCATGATGAAATTGACGATGGCTATCACGCAGGCGCACAAGACCCCAACCGTCTTTTTCAATAATGCTTAACAATTCAGAAACTTTCATTTAAAAATTCTACGCCGTAACAAAGTAAAAAACTAAAGATTTATTGTAACTACTTTCAGTTGGATATAACGTACTAATTCTATCCAAGGCAGCTACGTAGCCTTGATTAGCGCAGCGTAATCGAGGAAATTCGGGGTGTCTTGGCTTCTAATTTTGATACATTAATGCGCTAATCGGGGCTCCGAGCAGTTTAATAAACTAGGCAAGCTCGAATAAACCAGTTTGAGCAGGAACGATTGATGGTGTTTCCGGCTTATCTGACTGATAAAGAAGTTGTGATCAAGATCACGGTTGAGAATCTATAGCAAGTTTACTCTAAATGGTTTTGAATTATTGAGACTTGAGATGAGACAACAAAAAAGGTATTTTCTGAGAAGATTAATGAAATTAATTTTCTCAGTTGTTGTTGGAGTTGTGTTAGCAGGGAATTACAAACAATCTATTGGCGAAACAAACTTGGAAAGCAGTTTACGGACTTTGGGGCGATTAGCGAAAATACCTCAGGCAACCGCAATAGACGCTGTTGATGATATGGGGGAAAAGATGCAGAAGAGGTTATTGGAGAATCGGATTCTTAATGAGAATCCAGATCTGATGGATATGCCGCCTTGGGAGCACGAAAATAAATGGAACAAAATAAAAAAGGGAAATTTGGAATGCTGGTTTCATAGAAAAAGTTTAAAGAAAATTTGCAGAAATTCGAGATAAAGCAAAATTTCTTTATTATCATGAGTAGCGTAATCGAAGAATTTCGGGGTATCTTGGCTTCCATTTTTAATACATTATCGCGATAATCGGGCCTTGGTTTTTTTGGGACATGACAGCATTCCCCCGATTACGCCGCGGTATTCGGGGCTACGAGTTACTTGAGAGTTAAAGCCAGCTTTCTCCCTTGTTCCGTAAGCCTATACTGCTGCAATCTGCTGTTAGGTTTGTCGGGGATGGTCATTTCAATTAGCTCCCTATCTAACGCAGGTTTCAGATAGCGCTCGCGGAAAGATTCCCGGTCTTTAAGCGCAAGAGAGGTCTGTAATTCGGTTCTGGACAGTGGCCTATTAACCCCCGAAAGCGCTATTATCAATAGCTGCACTTGCGGGGTGACTTGCTGGTTGACTTGCGGGGTAATATTTCCGGCATTGATTTCAATGGTTTCTAAAATCACGCCCAGCATAAACTCGATAAACGGTGCGCAGTCTGTCTTTAGAGTGCTCAGATTAATAGATTGGTAATACTCGCTTTGATGGGCGTGTACCATGCTTTCAACCGGCAATTGAGCCAGTAAAGGATTCCATTGGCTTAAAATCAGTGTTTGCCATAAACGCCCCATACGCCCGTTGCCGTCGGCAAAAGGGTGAATAAACTCAAATTCGTAATGAAAAACTGAACTGGTGATCAAAGCATGGTGGTCACTGGCAGCCAGCCAGCCAAACAAATCCCCCATCAGTTTATTAACGCGATTAGCTGGTGGTGCCATATGTACCACGACATCACCATTCATAACGCCAACGTTACCTTTGCGATAGTGACCGGCATCGTCAATCAACCCAGCCATTAACAGCTGATGAGCTTGTAATAACTGTTTTTCATTGATCGGTTGCCAACTTTCAAACTGGTCGTAAGCCTTTATGGCATTGAGGACTTCTTGGATTTCACTGGGTGGCGCGATAATTCGCTTGCCGTCCAGAATGGCGGTAATTTGGTCTTCGCTTAAGGTATTGCCTTCAATGGCGAGTGAACCTTGAATGGTTTTAATGCGATTTATGCGGCGCAAGCGCAGGTTTTTTTCATCTTCCAGAACAGATAATCGCCCCAATAGCTCGCTAATGTTGGAAATCAGGCAAATGATGTTTGGGGTGATGGAGTAGGGTGGTTGGTAGCTTTTAGACATGATACAAACCATTAGGGTGGGTAACGCTTTTCTGCCCACCAAATAAACGCACGCCGCTAAACGGAGGGCACAAAAACCAAGTCCACCCTAGCGAGTTAGGTGTTGGGTATATAAGTTGAACATGGTACGCAAGTTAAAATGCTTTTGTCAAATGCGACAGTGATCAACTCGAAATTAATCGAAGCAATCAATTTGGCTAACTGATCACAACCAATCCAACGTCCTGGCTACAGCCTTGGCCCATCGTTGCTTTAACTTTACAGCCTCGTCAGCAGGTAAAACAGGTTTAAATTTCTGATCAATCTGCCAGCGCTGTTGCAGTGATTCGATAGTCCATAACTCACAGGCGATACCCGCCAAATAAGCGACACCCAAGGCGGTGGTCTCCAGATTTTTGGGTCTGAGGATGGTCAGGCCGGAGATGTCTGCTTGAAATTGCAGGAGCAGGTCGTTGGCTGCGGCACCGCCGTCGATGCGCAATTCAGACATAGCAATGCCGCTGTCGTTAATCAATAATTGCAAAACATCATCCACCTGAAAAGCAATACTCTCCAGGGCGGCTCTTGTGATGTGGGCGCTGGTTGTACCTCGGGTTAGTCCAAATATGGCACCTCTGGCATTGCCGTCCCAGTATGGCGCACCCAGCCCGGTTAGGGCGGGTACAAAATACACGCCGCCGTTGTCGTTAACTTGTCGGGCTAGCGCTTCACTGGCGCAGGTTTCCTTAAATAACTGTAAGCCGTCGCGTAGCCATTGCATAATGGCACCACCCATAAAAACACTGCCTTCCAAGGCGTAGTGGGTTTCAGAACCAATTTGCCAGGCGATGGTACTTAATAGATGATGATTAGAACGGATGATGGCTTTGCCTGTGTTTAACATTAAAAATGAACCCGTCCCATACGTGCATTTTCCCATGCCCGGCTGGGTACATAGCTGGCCAAACAAAGCGGCCTGTTGGTCACCAAGCAGTGCTAACAGCGGGATGGCCGCACCTAATAGCTCGGGATTGCTCAGTCCATATTGTTCACAACTGGATTTAACTTGCGGCAACAAACTGGCGGGTATGTTAAATAAAGCCAACAGCTCTAAATCCCATTCCAGGGTATGGATGTTGTAAAGCAGGGTGCGCGAGGCATTGGATACATCGGTGATATGGTGTTTGCCTTGGGTTAAATTCCAGGCTAACCAGGTGTCGATGGTGCCGAAAGCCAGTTCGCCACGATTGGCTTTTTCTCTAGCCCCAGGCACGTTATCCAGCAGCCAGCTGATTTTGGTTGCGGAAAAATAAGCATCGGGCAACAGTCCGGTTTTGCTGTTGATTAACTCTTCCAGGCCGTCTGCCTTAAGTTGATCACAGACGCTGGCCGTGCGCCGGTCTTGCCAAACGATGGCGTTATGGATGGGTTTGCCGGTTTTTCTATCCCAGATAACCGTGGTTTCGCGCTGGTTAGTTATGCCTATGCCGGCTATTTGGTCTGCGGTTATCTGCAATTGCTGCATGGCTTGTTTCGCCACGTCCAACTGGGTTTGCCAAATTTCGGATGGGTTATGTTCCACCCAGCCTGGCTGAGCAAAAATCTGCGTTAATTCCGTCTGTGCCATCGCCACCGGCTGGGCGTTTTGGTTATAGATAATGCAACGGGAACTGCTGGTGCCTTGGTCTAAGGCCATAATGTATGACATAGTCGGACTTGCTCGGTTTGGCTGTTTGGTCCGCAGATTTTACCCTGACTTTGGTAAGTGCTCCAGTGCTAATGGTGCATAAGGGTGTAGCGATATTACACCAAATTTGGAGCATCGATTTGGTGTAATACGAACCTGTAGTTCTTATTTATAGATTATCAAAATGATCAACAGAAATGGCCTTAAACCTCGCTTCTTCAGCCTTAATCATCAAATCAACTTCAGATTGATTGATAATATTTAACTTAAACGCTTGTTCCAGCACGGTACTTAATTCACCTTTAGCCAGTTGTTTGGATTTTTGGGCGGCGTGTAATTTTGCTTCAACCGGGGCGGCGGCCAGTACGGCTTTTAAGGCAACTTCGATGCGTCCAGTGGCATCATGCGGCTCTTGGTTGATGTAAATGCCTAGCGTCAATCGGTCTCGGATTGCGCTATCTTGCTGTAATAACACTGCCAGTTGATGATCCAGTTGATCATTGGGGGCTTTATAGGTTTGACCAAATGGAAATAAGGCCAGTTTTAAGGTGTAGCCCAGCCAACGCATGGGTAAGCTGGCAAAGATTGCCAGTAAGGCTGTCTGGGCGGCGTGCAAGGTATGTTGGCAGGACCAGTGCAATAATGGCAAATCCGCTGGTTGGCTGCCTTGGTCTTTAAAGTGTTTGAGCACGCACGAGCATAAATACAGATTGCTTATTACATCAGCAAACCGTCCTGAAATCCGTTCTTTGCGTTTTAATGAGCCACCTAAAGTAAGCAAGGCAATGTCGCTGGATAAGGCAAATGCGCTACTTAAGCGCGCGATTTGTTGGAAATAGCGGCGCCTGTGGGTGTCGCCAGGGACACTGGCAAACGCTGCGTTAGTTAATGTATACCAACAGCTTCTAAACAGATTGCTTAGGGTAAAGCGGATATGTTTAAACAACACGGCATCAAATTCATGTTGATCGGCTTGCTGCAACGCTGCCATTTCTGCCTGGATGTAGGGGTGGCAACGGATAGCGCCCTGCCCAAAAATCATCATGGTGCGGGTTAAAATATTGGCACCTTCTACAGTGATGCCCACTGGGATAACCTGATATAAGCGGCCAAGAAAGTTACCGGGCCCCAAGCAAATTCCCGCGCCACCCAAAATATCCATGCCGTGATTAACAACGCGGCGCATGCGTTCGGTCAGTTCGTATTTGATTATGGCTGCCAGTACGGCCGGTTTTTCACCTTGATCTAAGGCAGCGCAGGTTACGGAGCGTGCGGCATCAAGGATATAAGTTTCGCCGGCAATCTGGGCCAGCGGTTGTTCAATGCCTTCAAACGCGCCAATCGGTAAGTTAAATTGTTTGCGGATGCGGGCATAGGCACCCACATTGCGGCTGGTTAACTTGGCTGCGCCAGTGCTTAAAGCGGGCAAAGATACAGCTCGGCCAGTGGATAAGCATTGCATGAGCATTTTCCAGCCGTTTCCAACCTGATCAACCCCGCCGATCACCCAATCCATCGGGATAAATACATCTTTGCCCCAGTTAGGCCCATTTTGGAATGCCGAATCCAATGGGAAGTGACGTCTGCCAATGCTTACCCCGGCTGTGTTGGTTGGGATAAGGGCAACGGTAATGCCGATAGCGGTAGTTTCGCCGATTAAATGTTCTGGATCATACAGCTTAAAGGCCAACCCTAATACGGTCGCCACTGGGCCAAGCGTGATATAGCGTTTTTCCCAGTTTAAGCGGATGCCAAGTATGTTGGATTGACCGTCAAAATCACCATAGCAGACAACGCCATTATCTGGCATAGCTCCCGCATCACTACCGGCCTGCGGGCCAGTTAAACCAAAGGCCGGTAGCGCTTCGCCAGTGGCCAGTCTGGGTAAATAGAAATCTTTTTGTTGATCAGTACCATAGGCCAGTAATAATTTGGCGGGGCCTAATGAGTTGGGCACCATCACTGAAACTGCTGCTGTGCTGGAGCGGCTGGCGATTTTCATCACCACCTGGCAATGTGCGTATTCAGAGAAGGCCAAGCCACCGTATTGTTTGGGGATGATCATGCCGCAAAATTTATGCTGCTTTATAAACGCCCAAACTTCGGCTGGCAAGTCGTGCCTTTGATGGGTGATTTCCCAATCGTTTAGCATGGCGCATAGCGTTTCTGTGGGGCCGTCAATAAAGGCTTGTTCTTCAGTGGATAAACTGGGCGCAGGTAGATCCATTAAAAGTTGCCAGTTGGGCTTTCCAGAAAACAACTCGGCATCCCACCAGGTATTGCCCGCTTCCAGCGCTTCTTTTTCGGTTTGCGACATGGTTGGCAATGCGCCCAGCATAAGCTTGAATAGTGGTTGGCTAATTAACTGGCGGCGCAGGTTTAAAAAAACACGGTCAAGATTAAACGGTAGCATGCTTGCTCCTAGACGCAGTTGCGCAGTAGTTAGTCATTAACTTAAGCGGAGTTTGTTTTGTTATTAACTATGACACAGGTTGTAACTAATAGTTTAGCGGGAAAGATGGCTGGCGCAATTTTGTTTGAGGGCATTAAATGCAGTTGTTTATCGGTTTGATATGTATTTATGTTATTTTAAAATGGTTCAGTTACCTTTTAATATAATTAGCATAATCTCTAGGGAGAGTCAGTTTTTTGACAGCTGGAATGGCTAATTGAATAGCCTGGTATCAAGACAAATATAAATATTGGTTATAGGATTGTATATAATTGCATTTTTAAAGTCCCGTTTAGGCAATTTCGCGGCCTTTTTGACTGTCAATTATTTGCCAAACGCAACTATCTGTGGAATTTTGTGTCTCTTGGGGCCTGATAGTATTAATAAATCAGCCGCTTTATGTTCATTGCTAATACCCGTCTATTTGCTAGTCCCCCAACCTAACTCTCGTTTTGGGCTGTAACTTAGCCAACTACACACTGTAAAAATATATTTATCTGAGACATTTCATGAAAAAAGGAAACGTTTTTTCGACAACGCTGTCAGTGGTCCTGGCATTAGGAAGTGTTGTTTATACAAGCACTGGTAACAGCCAGGAGTCAAATGCTGCAATTTCGCCAGTCCCCGCTGCTAAACCAGTACTAAGCGTGACGATGGTATCATCTAGCGCTCACTCCATTCCAACCACCTTAACTGCCAATGGTTCGATTGCGGCATGGCAGGAAGCAATCATCGGCGCGGAAGTCAACGGCTTGCATTTAGTCGATGTAAAGGTGCAGGTTGGCGATAAGGTTAAGAAGGGGCAGGTGTTAGCGGTTTTTGCGGATGACGATATATTAATCGCTTTGGCAGAACGCCGAGCCGAATTGGCGGAAGCGGAAGCTAATCTTACTGAAGCCAGACTCAATGCCAATCGAGCCAGAAAAGTCACCGCTGTCGGTGCCTTAAGTGCGCAGCAGATTGATCAATATTTAGTTGGCGAGAGAACGGCTTTAGCCAAAATGCAATTTGCCAAAGCGCATTTGGATGCGGAACTGTTGCGGCAACGAAAAACCAAAGTGATTGCCAGTGATGATGGCATTATTTCCGCGCGCAATGCCACTTTGGGTGCCGTGGCAATTGCTGGACAAGAGCTATTTCGATTAATCAGACAAAATCGTCTGGAATGGCGGGGCGAAGTGACTGCTGATGAAATGGTCAAATTAAAACCCGGGCTACCGGTTGAGGTTGAAGTGCCTAACGTGGGCAAAGTGGCCGGTAAAATCCGCATTTTATCGCCCTCTTTGGATGCCCAAACCCGCAACGGTCTGGTTTATGTGGATATTCCAGAGGCGGTAGCGAATAAATTACAAGTGGGAATGTTTGCTAAGGGAGAGTTTAATTTGGGCAATCGCTCGGGCGTTATAGTGCCGCAACAAGCTGTTTCATTGCGGGAAGGCTTTAGTTACGTGTTTCGTATTGTTGGACAGACTGGAGACCAAGCAAAAGTCAGTCAAGTGAAAGTGCAGTTGGGACGACGCAATGTAGATGACGTAGAAATAATTTCCGGGATTAATACCGATGACAGACTGGTGGCCGATGGCATTTCATTTTTAGCAGACGGCGATGCTGTAAAAGTGGTGCAGCCATGAATGTTTCCGCCTGGTGCATTCGCAACCCAATACCGGCAGTGATGTTTTTTGTCATGCTGACCATTGCGGGGTTAATGGGTTTTAAAGCCATGCAGATTCAGAACTTTCCTGATTTGGATTTGCCAACCATTATGGTTGCCGCCTCGCTGCCTGGTGCTGCACCGGGCCAGTTGGAAACTGAGGTTGCGCGCAAAATAGAAAACTCGATCGCCACTCTGCAAGGGCTTAAACACATCCACACCAAAGTGCTGGATAGCAGCGTTAATATCACCGTTGAATTTCGTCTGGAAAAGCCGGTGCAAGAAGCATTGGACGATGTGCGCTCAGCCGTGGCCAAAGTTCGTACTGATTTACCCAGCCAGTTACGTGACCCTATTGTTACCAAGCTTGATTTGGCTGCCTCACCGGTTTTGGCCATTACTGTCGCATCCACTCAGAAAGATGAGGAAGCCTTGTCCTGGTTTGTGGAAGATACGGTCGCAAAACGTTTGCTTTCTGTTCCCGGTGTTGGCGCTGTCACTCGGGTGGGCGGGGTGAGCCGGGAAATCAATATTGCTCTGGATCCAGTTAAACTGCAAGCGCTGGGCATGACGGCGGCAGATATTTCCAAACAGTTGCGGCAAGTGCAACAGGAAAGTGCCGGCGGGCGCAGTGATTTGGGCGGGGGCGAGCAATCGTTGCGTACGTTGGCCAATGTCGCTTCGGTTGAAGAAATGCGCCAAATTGAATTAACCCTGCCAGATGGTCGCCGGCTTCGTCTGGATCGAGTCGCAACAGTCAACGATAGCGTAGCCGATCCACGAGCCATGGCTTTATTGAATGGTAAGCCTGTCGTGGGATTTGAAGTCACCCGCAGTCGAGGTGCCAGTGATGTGGCCGTTGGTGCCGGTGTGCAAAAAAAATTGCTGGAGCTGCATGCCGAAAATCCTGATGTGGTGTTCACGGAAGCGTTTAATTTTGTCACACCAGTTGAAGAAGAATTTGAAGGCTCCATGATGATGCTGTACGAAGGCGGCTTGCTGGCAGTGCTTGTGGTCTGGCTGTTTCTGCGGGATTGGCGCGCTACTTTTGTTTCTGCAATTGCGTTGCCTTTATCCGTTATCCCAACGTTTTTGGGTATGCACTACTTGGATTTCTCAATTAATGTGGTGACTTTGCTGGCGTTATCGCTAGTGGTCGGCATATTAGTGGATGATGCCATCGTGGAAGTGGAAAACATTGTTCGTCATTTACGCATGGGCAAAACGCCTTATCAGGCCGCTATGGAAGCGGCTGATGAAATCGGTTTAGCGGTGATTGCGACCACGTTTGCCTTAGTGGCGGTATTTTTGCCTACGGCATTTATGGATGGCGTGGCCGGTCGATTTTTTAAACAATTTGGCTGGACTGCGGCGTTGTCCGTGTTTGCATCGTTAGTGGTCGCCAGAATGTTAACGCCAATGATGGCGGCCTATCTGTTAAAAAACACTGGTCATATTAGCAAGGCTGATGGCTGGCTTATGCGCAATTATTTACGCTTAGCCGCATGGTGTTTAAAGTATCGGCTACTTACCTTGATTGGCGCCATTGCGTTTTTTGTTGGCTCGTTAATGCTGATTCCACTGCTCCCAACCGGTTTTGTACCACCGGATGATAACCCGCAAACACAAGTATTTGTGGAATTACCGCCGGGAGTAACCATAGATCAAACCCGTGCCAAGGCAGAAATCGCCCGGCAACTGGTCGCTGCGGTGCCCTATGTTAAAAGCGTCTACACCACAATCGGCGCAGGATCTGCTGGTGCTGATCCACTGGCGATGTCCTCTGGCAGCGGGGATGTGCGTAAAGCCACTTTAACGATTACGTTGGCGAATCGACAAGATAGACCGGTAAAAAAACAGGTTATTGAAAAAGACATTCGGGCGGCGTTGACTAGTTTAACTGGTGTGCGCACAAAGGTAGGGCTAGGCTCGACTGGTGAAAAATATGTCCTGGTATTAAGCGGTGATGACCCACAGGCCTTAAATAATGCCGCCCGTAGCGTTGAACAAGACTTGAGAACAATTCCAGGCATAGGCTCGATTGCTTCCAGTGCTGCGTTAGTAAGGCCGGAAATTGCCATCCACCCTGATTTTGCCCGCGCTGCTGACTTAGGCGTAACGTCCGCAGCAATTGCCGAGACCTTGCGCATTGCTACCGTCGGTGATTACGATTGGTCATTGCCCAAACTGAACTTAAGTCAGCGTCAGGTGCCTGTGGTAGTAAAGTTAAATGCGGACGGGCGGCGAGATCTTTCTGTTTTAGAACGCCTCGCAGTTCCATCAAGCAAAGGTTTAAACAGCCCTGTAAGAATAGGGCAGGTGGCAAGCCTTGAATTTTCCAGTGGCCCAACCGTTATTGATCGCTATGATCGCTCTCGTAATGTGACTTTTGAAATTGAGCTGTCTGGTCAACCCTTGGGCGATGTAACAGCGGCAGTGCAAAAGTTGCCTAGCTTGCGCAATCTGCCAACGGGTGTAAAGCAGATTAACATCGGCGATGCCGAAATGATGGGAGAATTATTTGCCAGTTTTGGTTTGGCTATGTTGATCGGCGTATTGTGTATATTTGTGGTGTTAGTGCTGTTATTTAAAGATTTTCTGCAACCACTGACCATTCTGGTGGCGCTGCCGTTGTCTTTTGGCGGTGGTTTTGTGGCACTGTTACTCACCCATAAAAGTTTATCTATGCCATCGCTAATTGGCTTGATTATGCTGATGGGTATCGCTACCAAAAACTCCATCTTGCTGGTTGAATACGCGATTGTTGCGCGGCGCGAACATGGTTTAAACCGGTTGGACGCCTTGCTGGATGCTTGTCATAAAAGAGCGCGCCCAATTGTTATGACTACCATAGCCATGGGTGCTGGAATGTTGCCCATTGCGATGGGGGCGGGTAACTCGGATACCTCTTTCCGCAGTCCAATGGCCATTGCGGTTATTGGCGGACTGGTAACGTCCACTTTTCTGAGTTTGTTAGTGATTCCAGTGGCTTACACGTATCTGGATGATATGAAAAATCTGATTCTCTCGATAGGAAGACGAAAAAACCGCGTTAGCTTAACTGGCGTGGAGGGTAATTCAAAGGAAGTGAATTTGTAATGCTGGGCATGTAAGTAGGTGTTATATAAGTGTCTTAACAGAATTATTGTTGTGGGAGCGGCTTTAGCCGCGACAGTCGCGGCTAAAGCCGCTCCCACAAAAGTTAAAGAATATCGCTGAATAGATACAAGTTAGCTAACAATTTTATTCGATCTCAACTTTCTTCATCGCCAACATCAAGAAGCCTTACGCAATTCGCCTCTGCCATTGGGTTTTTTGATAACCTGTAACTGCGCTTTAAAGCGCTTCTGCACGCTGTCCACATGAGAAATTACCCCTATGGTTTTGCCATGATGGGTGTGCAAGTTTTCCAAAGTGCTGATAACCGTATATAAAGACTCCGCATCCAGATTACCAAAACCTTCATCCAAAAATAACGAATCCACCGATTTGCCGTTGTTAGCCAACTCCGCCAAGCCCAACGCCAATGCTAAACTAACCACAAAGCTTTCCCCGCCGGACAAGGTTTTCGGGGCGCGCCGCGCATTATTTTGCAAGGTATCTTCAATTTCAATCGCTAAGCCCTGCTCACTGGGAACTTGGCGCAGATAATAGCGACCACTGATTTTCTCTAACACTTCGTTCGTTTGGCTAAGCAGGCGGCCAGCGATTTTGGCCTGTACGCGGCGACGGAATTCAATGCCTGTTTCAGCATTGATTTTATCCAGCTCGGCTTGGAACTGGCGCGTTAATTCTTGTTGTTTTGTAAACTGTACCAACACGGCATCATATTTCTGTTGCATCAATTGCTGGTCTTTTAATAACCGAGTCACGCGTTCAGCTTCCAGATTGGCTATGTTGTGCTGTTCGTTAATTTGTTTTAACCGCAATGCAACATCTTGTGCGGAACTAATATCCGGCGGTAGTTGTGCGCGTTCCATACGCAATTGATTGCTGATTTGTTCCAGATCAGCCGTATCAGCTTCAAATTGTAAGGCTAAATCAACCCGCTTTTGTTCTATTTGGGTACGGTTGCTCAATAGATCCAGTATTTTAGTAATTTCATCAGCGCTGTTAAATGCAGACGATTGCAGTTTTAACTGAAAACTTTGTTGCAGTTGATTAAACTCAAGTTCCTGCTGCGCAATCAACTGCTGTTTGTCCGCAATTAGTTTTTGCTTTTCAATCAGGGCCAGATGTAACCCGGAAACTTCTTCCAGTTGCTGCTGTTTGCCCAACTGATCCAGCTTTTCATTTATGCTGTTGATTTCGTTTTGCGAGCGCTGTTCTTTTTCAGCTAGATTAGCTAATTCCTCATTGCTAGTCTTCAACCGCACTGCATAAGTTTGATAATTTTGTCGACGCACATTTAAACGGTCCAACAAGGCTTCTTCCTTCTTTTTAGAAGGCATTTTCTCGCCTAAGACCAGCAACTGGTTGGTGATTTTTTCTATTAATTGTTTTTCCTGTTGCTGATTTTCCAGGATTTGCGCTTCATAACCGGTATCCTGAGGTCGGCTTTGCCATTCCGCTTCCAGGCTTTGCAGGCTTTGTTCTAATTGTTGGATCAAGGCTTCAGTTTTACTGATGGCCAGTTTGGTTTGCTCAATGTTGGCTAATAAGCGGTTGTATTTGCTATGTAAACCGACTGCGTCCTTGGCTTCGTCGGCTTGTTTATCCCAGAGCTGCTTCATTAATCTAAGATTAGTAATCTCTAAATCTTGGCCAGCGCCTAACCGATTAGATAAAGTCAGCCATTGTGAGCGAAGTATTGTTAACTGATTATTTTCATTACTATTTTTTTGTTCACTTTTTTGCACAACCGCCAGTTGGCGATTTAGCTTGTCCACTGAAACCAAAATTGTTTTAAGTTTTGCCTGTTGATCGTTGAGCGCTTGTTGGGAATTGCCAATACTAGGCGTAATTTTAGAATAAGGGTGTTCGAGTGCGCCGCATAACGGACAGGGTTTTCCATCTATTAAATGATGACGCTCGGCGGCCATTTTTTTAGCAACCGACTCCTGCAACACCAGCCTTTCCAGCGTAATTTTTATATTTTCTTCGCGCTTGAGATCTTGTCTAAGCTTTTCCAATTCAGCGTTAAGTTCTTCAGAACCGACATCCTGGCTTTTCTTGGCAAACAAAAATCCAAAAAAACCTTTTTTGGATTTATCAAGCTTTTGATTTGCCTGGGCCAATTGGTAAAGTTGCGCAAAGGATTGGGTGCGTTCCTGCAGTTCCGTTTTTAAATCTTCAATATCCTGCTGGCTGTTTTCTTTGGCTAACTTTTGCAGGTCTTTTTCTTGGTTTTGGAGACTTACTTTCTGGTCGCTCAGGTCTTTACGCGCTTTTTCAAGCGTTGATTTAGTGTTTTTTAACGAACCCGATGTCGCTTTTAGCCATTTAGAAGCCGTATTTTGTTTTTGTTCCAGTTCCGCTATTTCTGATCTTAAAATTCTTAACCGGGCCAACGGTGGAAAATTATCGACTAAAGAAGCTTCCGGCGCATGTTCTTGCAGCCAGGCTGTAACGGATTCCAGTGCGGCTTTCTTTTCGGAGACCTGAATGGCTAAGGCTTGCAGCAGATTGGTTTCGGAATTTTTTTGCGAAACCAGTAAGTTAATCTGAGCATTAATATTCTCCAGCACCTGCATTTGCTCAGATGCGGAAAGCTTATCAAAACCAGCTGGTGGGGTTGGGTTAGCACCCAAACGTTGTTGCAGTTGGTTAAGTTCGTTTTGATAAGCCGCCAATGTGGCTTTGTTTTCTTGCAGATGCTGAGTTTTTTGATTTAAAAACTCAAGCTCGGTACGGTGCTGCTCTGCATCTTGCGACTGCGATAGTTTAGCTAACAGACTTTGTTGCAGATCAAGTTCGGTTTTGATTTCTAAGTGCTTTTTCTCACGTTCAACAATTTGAGCTTCTAAATTGTTAATGTTTTCCAGGATGGTTTTTTGCTGGGTTAGCTGGTTTTTAGCAGTTTGTAACTCAGTGCATTGCTCATTAAAATCAATTAAATCATGCTCTAGTGCTTCTCGTTGTGCCGGTTCCAATACTTGCACAACTGCCAGGTCCTGGGTGAGTTCTTGCAGACGTTGCTGGGCTTTACTGGTGTTTTCGGAAGCTTCCAGTTTGTAATCAGCATAAATATCGGTGCTGATGATTTTTTCTAAAATATCCATGCGTTCATTGTCCAACGCATTCAGAAAAGCCGCAAAATCACCCTGAGCCAATAAAATTGAGCGGGTAAAATTCCGAAAAGTCATGCCGGTGATTTCGGCAATCCGTTCGCCGACTTGTTGAACTGAACTGGCGATTATTTCTTCTGTGCCATTGAGCTTAACCAGTTGCATTCTTGCCGGTTGCAGCTCACCGTCCGGATTGTTAGCAACGCGTTGGGCTAGCCAGCTGGAGCGATATTTGTCCTGGTTGATAGAAAACTCAACTTCAGCAAAGCATTCTGCTGTGTGTTGGGTCATCACATGCGCGGCAGGGCGGTTAAAGCGGAATGTTTCTCCGTACAACCCCAGTGTAATAACGTCAAGAATACTCGATTTACCAGATCCGTTTGGGCCAGTGATGGCAAAAACCCCCGTTTCAGAAAATGGGGCTTGCTGAAAATCTATGTGATTTTCGCCTTCTAACGAATTGATATTTTTAAAATGAATGGTGAGTATTCGCATAAGTTTTTATTTTGTAAGCAATAACAATTCCGAGCCATTTATCTTGGAACACACTTTGGTACTCGCTTTTGTTGAGCTTCTATTTAATAGTGCAATCTTAACCAGTTTTGAGATTTTGAGATAGTATCAATTTGTTGTAAAAAGGTTTTTTGAACAAAAATAGTGCATCCAAATCTGTGCAAAGTAGCGTGATGTGCGCTAAACCGGCATTTGCAGGGCGATAATAGGTTTGTATCGGTCTGGTTTTACTAACTCGTCAGCATTAGAAAGCTTTCCGTATTGCAACAATTGCCTGTATTGGTAGGCAAGTCCCATTTGATCTGTCATCGTGCTTAACGAATTTACTTGAACGGCTTAAGGCCGGCCCATAAATTGTTCTGCTGTTGGATTTAAACAAGGTGCTTTAAATGCGCATTATGAGCTGTCAGGGTTGCGTTAGTCCTGAGCTTTTTAACGTATGACTTCTTCGCTGTTCAACAAAGTCCGCTGCGAACGGATTAGCGTCTGAATCTTATTGATAACTTAGATTGACCGTTATTGACTTCCGCTATCAAGATTGGTTCGCTTTGTTTTTTATGGACAGACATTGTTCTGTTATCAGTATAAAAAAAATCAATACCTAAAAATAACTCAATTTATACGTTATTGATTGATTAATTATAATTAATTAATATAATCATTAATAATGTGTTGATGCCGTAATTGTTTACTTATCAAAAATAATCGTGTTGTCCGTAATCAACTCAATTCCGTTCTCCCTTGTAACATCACCTAGTTTAGAGGTCATTTTAAAACAAGCAGGGAGATTTGCTAACCTACAAAATCAGGACGTATGAAAAATGAAATCAGAAATTCGAAAAAACAATTTACGGTTAACAGGCTTAGGTCTCCTGGCACTTCCGATAGCATTCCACATCGGACATGCCGCTGCTTTTAATACGACTAACATTCAAAATACCAAAAGTTTTGGTACCACTACTCAGGTTCAGACCGCTAACCCAATCGTTATTGAAAACAAAAAAGCCGGAACGAATGCCTGGCAGCATAAAGAGTTAAGGGGGGCAGCTGCAACGCTGGCAGCGGCTGAAGCTGATGAACTTACAAATACTGCTGCCCAAACTGCTATAAATAAAAGTTCCTTAGCGGTAACTGCGCCGTCTGTGCAGAGCGCTGCGGCGATTGCTCCTACAACTACCGCTGCCGTTGCGGCTGCCATTTCACCATGCAGTACTTCAGCCGCTAACTTTCCATGGGCTGATGATGATTGTGTGGTTGCTTATACCTCAACACCCAGTGTTAATAAAGGTTCAAGCATTGCTTTTAAAATTAGCGTTAACCCTGCCCAGACCTATAATATCGATATATACCGTATGGGATGGTATGGTGGTAACGGCGGTACGTGGGTAGCTGCCGTGCCGGCAAGATCGGGAATTAAGCAGGCTGCATGTCCCATGAATGCATCCACAGGACTCACGGAATGTAATTGGTCTAACAGCTATACCTTAAATGTGCCCACCACCTGGACAACTGGTGTTTATTTGGCGGAAATAACAAATAGTAACGGTTGGATTGGTGAAGTGTTGTTTGTGGTTAGAGACGATAATCGTGTGGCTAGCTTTCTTTATCAAGTACCAGTGCTAACCTACGCCGCTTATAACAACTACCCAAGAGGTTCTTCAACCGGAAAAAGCATTTATGATGCTGATAGCAGTGGCGCAAACACCATCGTAGGTACGCCTAGAGCGGTAAAAGTATCCTTAGATCGTCCCCAGCATCATCAATTTGGCAGTTGGTTGGGAACGGATTGGACGGAAATCCATCTGGTCGCCTGGTTGGAAAAGATGGGTTACGATATTAACTACACCACTGACCTGGATATCCATAACGCAGCCCCCGGCTATCTGGAGCAATATAAAGGCATCATTTATGGCGGGCACACGGAATATTGGACCAAAGCCATGTACGATAAGGCAGAGTTTGCAAGGAGTGCCGGAACCAACTTGGCCTTCTTTGGTGCAAACGCCGTGCACTGGCAAGTTCGTATGGAAAGCTCCACAAAAACGGGTGCTGCCAACCGGGTACTTGCCTGCTACAAGGATGAACTGAACACCACGCAGTTCGATCCGATTGCTGATCCACTGCAAAAAACCATGAAATGGCGGGATTTAGGTCGTGCGGAACAGACCTTGATTGGTGTTCAGCATGATCTAAATGGCTGGAATACCAATACGACTAACCAGCCACCGTTGATAATTAACAACAGCTCAAACTGGGTTTATAACAGTACCAATTTTACGGATGGCACGGCAGTTCCGTATTTGATTGGCTACGAAATTGATAACTTGAATCCGGCTTATGCTGCGCCAACTACGATGACAAATACCAGCCAGACAATACTTGGCAATTCTCCTTATGTAAATCATGGTGGTGCTGCTTTTACTTCCCAAGCCTCAATCTATCAGGCTCCGAGTGGTGCCTGGGTATTTGGGGCAGGCACCATGTCCTGGAGTTGGGCGTTGGCCAGGGCAGAAAATGCCTGGGTTACACCTATTGAGACTTATCAAAATAGCGGTATTCAACAAACGACAAAAAATCTTTTGGACGGCTATCTGAACGCAGCAGTTGAACCACTGGAAACTGGCGCGTTGACAGCTTATAAGGATATCAACTTTGCTGGTGTGAGCCAGAGTTTTGGTTTTGGTAAATATAACGCAAGCCTTAATGATCTTTCCATAGTTGGCAACAATGCCATTAGTTCCATTAAAGTTCGGCCGGGTTACACTGCAACCTTGTGTAACAATCCTCCGCCAACAACGGGTGCTTGCAAAATTTATACAGCTGACAGTACTACATTAGTCGTTGATGGTATTAACGATCTTACTTCTTACATTGAAGTAAAACCGGCAGTTAATTTGGCTTTAGGAAAAGTTGCCACGCAGTCATCCACCTATGCCGGAACGGCTTTGGCTTCATTCGCTGTTGATGGTGACACCAACGGAAGCTACAGCAGAAATTCAGTCTCGCACACTAACAATGATTTAAATGCCTGGTGGCAGGTTGATCTTGGCGCACAAAATGATATTCACAACATTGTGTTGGGTAACCGGCTTGATTGTTGTCTAGATCGGTTAGCTAATTTTTATGTTTTTGTCTCAAATACAGATCTTACGGGGCAATCCCTCAGCGATATTTTAGCCAACCCTTCGGTCTGGCAATACAGGGTACAAGGTCAAGCGGGATCAAGTATCAATATTCCAGCAGCAGTTAATGGACGGTATGTGCGTGTTCAGCTGGCTGGTACAAATTATCTTTCATTACGCGAAGTTTTAGTTAAGTAACTGATGCAAGCATCACGCTTTTGTTAGCATTTTCAATATGTTGAACGCTTGCTTGGGTAGAGCTTACTCAAGTAAGCGGTAATTGAATTACCGGGCTCTTAATTTAGAGTATTAAATGTTAAATCAATTTTTTTACCTGACTTTAACGTATGCCTGTTTGGATAGGATATTTAAAATATTGTTATCCTGATTGCTTACTTTACAAGCTAAGTAAATTGATTGAATTTCATTATTTTTGGCTTCCAGCTGACATAGCTTTACAGAAGGAAAATCCAATGGTTTTTAAAAAATCAATACTAAGCACTGCAATAATTGTAATCATGGTTAGCTCGGTCAAGGCCGATCCCCGCTATAACATAATTCATATTAGCGGTTCAGATAATCCAGCCCCGATAAATTTTCAAAACCAATTCGTCAGTCTGAATAATAACGGTGAAATGGCCATGATTATTAAAAAGGCTAAGCCAACAAACTCAAGTGTTGCAGCTGTTAGTATGGCTGATAAATGGCTGGTAATTAATCAAAATGGCTTACCCAGCAAATTTTCCTATTTAAATCTGGCCGTTATGGATATCAATAATAAAGGCGAGGTACTTGGAATTTTACCTACCGTACAAGGCAGTTATGGTTTTGTTGCCAGCTTTTCCAAAGTCAGCGATAAGGCTGGTAATGTGGCTATTCAGCAAACAAACCGGGGGTTAGGTCAGGGAGTCATCGGCGTTGCTATTAATGATAACAGCCAAGTTGTTGGATCTTACGTGACTAATGACGGAAAAGAACACGCATTTGTGCACGCTAATGGTATTTTGAATGATTTAGGCACGCTCGGAAACAGTGACTACAGTATTGCGTATGACATTAATAACTGCGGCCAGATTGTCGGAGAATCAAATGGTCATGCTTTTGTTGGTAGAGCAGGACTTATCAAAGACTTGGGCGATAAAATTGTTGCAAAAAGCATCAATGATAGCGGGCAAATGACAGGAATCCATCATGTTGTAATAAACGGTATTGAACATCAACATGCCTTCATTGCAGACAATAAAGATATTAAAGACTTAGGAACATTAGGCGGGGATGACAGCACGGCCAATAAAATAAATGCGATGGGGCAGGTAGTTGGTTCGTCAAAAACTGCACAGGGAGAGCAGCATGCTTTTACCACAATCAACGGCGTGATGACTGACCTAAACAATTTGATTGACCCCAAAACCTTAACTGATCCATCCACGATTGATCTATTAACCCGCGCACCTTTAGTACTGGATCTGAAGTTGCAAAATGCCATAAGCATTAACGATAAAGGGGAGGTTTTAGTTGCTGGTTACAGCGCCAAGGGACGCTATCATACCTTTTTGTTAGCGCCTGCATTTCAAAACAAAACTGATCAAACTCAAAAGTGTTCAGCGCAGGGTTGAGTCTTTTCAGACAATTTCAAATAAATAATTCAATCACGATTTCTCAGTGAAAACTTGCGCCAATGCTTAAATGCTCAGATGTAGGTTTAAATTTATTCGCACGGTCTACCGTTGTGAACGCTAGCAGGCGAATGAATCATCATTCACATTCAAACTTTCAGTCGCACTCAATTCGTTTTAACGGATTAGCATGTAATTAGCCGCTAACAACTGGTCATAATAACAGTCTTAAAATCTGAATCTTGTTTGTATCAAGTATTTTCTTAGTTGCCTTAATTGATAAAGCACCTAAACTTCTGTGATATCCCCAAAGTTTATAACGCTTAAGGCAGTTGGCCACGATTCATTTAAAATGGCACCCTAGTCTTTAGTTTTTTATGAGTAGCTCTAGCTAAGAACCTAAATTATATGATATTTTCCAGCTTTGTGGCTTTTACAGCTTCAGCGAAATGGACTTATTGACATCAATTTTATTTAGAATACGGTCTTAGTGTAGAATTCCCGTCGGTTAAACAGACACAGGCTTAAACTCATCTAGCTTGTTAAGTAAAAAAAATGACTATAAGGTTGTAAATGAAGGTCACATCCAGTAACAGAACAGCGATTCAATCTGCCCAGCTGAAACAACTGTTTTCTGCCGGATTTGTATCCCAAACCTCAAGCACACTCCTGGCGTCAATACTGGCGTATTCGCAAAGAGAGCTGATTGAAACGAATGTAGTTATTATCTGGTTTTCTCTCGTTTCAATCATCGCCTTTGCTCGCACGGCGCTCATTCGCTCATACCAAACTCAGTTAGATCAAGATAGTTCTCCTAAATTGTGGATGGCAAGGTTTCGGCTTGGTGTTCTGGTTGGCGGAGTGGTCTGGGGTTTAGCGGGTTTCCTGATGTTTCCGGCTAATGACCCGCAACATCAAATGTTTTTGATTTTTATGCTGGCGGGGTTATCGGCGGGTGGGGTAATTTCATTGTCTGCCGATCTGGTGAGCGCGGTTATATTTTCTGTTGCTTGCCTTCTGCCCATCATTATTCGATTACTGATTGCCAACGACAGCGTTGCCGGGGTAATGAGCATATCGGCAACCTTGTATCTCTGTTTCATGATTTTTAGCTTGCGGGCCATTAATCGAAATATCATGGAGAATATCGTTTTACGTCTTGAAGCAGATGCCCGGGATGAAATGTTACGTATTAGCGCGATCGCCTTTGAATCCCAATCAGGAATGATCGTAACCGATGTTAACGCAATCATTTTGCGCGTCAATCGTGCATTTACATTGTTGACTGGCTACAGTGGTAATGAAGCAATTGGCAAAACGCCTCATTTGTTTAGTTCCGGGCGGCACGACAAAACATTCTATCAACACTTGTGGGCTACACTTAAGGAAAACCATTGTTGGCAGGGCGAAATCTGGAACCGACACAAAAATGGCACCATCTTTGCCGAATGGCTGACAATTTCGGCAGTTAATACTTCAGAAGGCATCGTTACGCATTATGTTGGCACCTATTCTGATATTACTCAAAACAAAGATGCCGTTGCTGAAATCCATCGTCTGGCATATTACGACCCACTGACGCAATTACCCAATCGCCGGTTGCTACAAGATCGTTTGGATCAGGAGCTGGCCGCATCAAGCCGGAGCGGGTTCTATGGTGCGATATTGTTTCTTGATCTGGATAACTTTAAAACCCTTAATGACACGCGTGGCCACGATGTTGGCGATCAATTATTAATCGAAGTTGCCAAACGTTTGCGGGTGTCTGTGCGTGAGTCCGATGTGGTTGGGCGATTGGGTGGTGACGAGTTTGTGGTGTTACTGCAAGACTTGAGTCAGGATGCAGAGTCTGCGGAAATACTGACTGAGCAGATTGCTGAAAAGGTGCTGGGAGCGCTTTCCGTACCTTATTTTCTGGATGGACATGATGTCTATTGTTCAACCAGCATCGGCATCCGTTTATATCACAGGCAAGGCACGGTTAAGGAGCTGCTCAGACATGCAGACATTGCCATGTATCAAGCCAAGACTAACGGAGGAAAAGCGTTGTGTTTTTTCGATCCGACCATGCAAACCAGAGTCACTGCGCGCGCGGATATGGAAAAAGACCTGCGACAGGCTTTGGAGCAAAATCAGTTTACCCTCTTTTTCCAGCCGCAAGTTAATTGCCATCAAATATGTGCTGCAGAGGTGCTACTACGTTGGCAACATCCAGTTCGGGGCTGGATTTCTCCAGTGGAGTTTATCCCGTTAGCTGAGAAAAATGCGTTAATTCTTCCAATTGGTCAGTGGGTTATAGAAAATGCCTGTGCTCAACTGAAGTTATGGGAAAGTAATTTACTTACTCAGCATTTACAATTGGCCATAAATGTGAGTACCCGTCAGTTTCGACAGCCGGAATTTGTGGCGCAGATTCAGGATATTCTGGATAAGTGCGCCATTAGTCCTGATAAAATCAAGCTTGAGATTACAGAAAGTCTGGTGTTGGATAATATTGAAGATACCGTCGCCAAAATGTATGCGTTAAAAGAAATTGGCGTGCAATTTTCTTTAGATGACTTTGGCATTGGTTATTCCGCGTTTTCCTACCTGACACAGCTGCCACTGGACCAGTTAAAAATTGACCGCTATTTTGTGCAGAACGTCGGCGAAAAACCCAGCGAAATCATCATTCAAACAATTATCAGCATGGCGCACAAATTAGGCATTGAGGTGATTGCTGAAGGGGTGGAAACCTCAGCACAACGCGATTTTTTAGAACAACACGGTTGCAAAGATTTCCAGGGTTATTTATTTAGCACGCCCATACCAATAGATGAGTTTGAACAATTGCTTGTTACGCATCAGGTAGTAATTGACTGAGCCAATCTAAATCGCTCTGTTTGAGCTAGGGCATGAGCTTGAATTTACAATTTAATTTTAAAACCCAGGTGTAATCCAAAATAGCCGCACTGGTGCAGGTTCTGCCTTTCGTGCTGAGTCCGGTCGAAGCATGCATGGTTTTCTAGGCTTTCACTAAAAGAGTAAAACTGCTCCTGCATCCATGCAGTCGAGGGCGAACCGATAATGCTGTTTCAACTGCATTTTCTAGGTTGATGTACGCAATGAGATTAGGGTAGTTAGTAAAGCGGACCTAAATTAACTGGACACTGTCTATTCAACTAACCAATCAGTACCCAATTTTGGGTTATGATGAACTATGCAGAATTTCCTTTCTAATCACAGTGCGATCTGGGCGATTTTTATCGGGACACTCCATTTGGCTTTTTCCATCCCCACGGCCATCCACGTCCTGTTGCGTAAAGATGACGAGCGGGCTGCAATAGGCTGGATTGGCCTGGTTTTTCTGTCGCCGTTTTTAGGCAGCGCCTTGTATTGGATGTTCGGGTTTAACCGTATCAGCAAAGCCCGCGCCAAACTTTCTAAAGTAAAGCAGAAAAAAACCGAACTTTTCTTAAGTAAGACTTCCGATCTTGACGCCGGTTTTGCGGATAAATGGCAGTCACTGATGCGGGCGGGGTACGCCATACATGACTCACCCTACTTGCCACACAATTGCGTCGAGCCGCTTATTAACGGTGATGTTGCCTATCCGAGGATGCTTGATGCTATCGCTAATGCAAAGCGCGATATTGTGCTTTCAAGCTATATTTTTGACTTCGACGAAACCGGCCGGAAATTTGTTGCTGCCCTCGGTGCAGCGCGCAAACGCCATGTAGCAGTCCATGTGTTGATAGACGGGGATTTGCTGGATTATAGATGGCGTAAAACCGAGATGGAATTGCACAAACAGCATGTTAGCACAGCCAGATTTCTGCCCTTTAGCCCTCGCTTTATCAACTTGCGTAACCACCGAAAAATTCTGTGCCTGGACGGGCAAATTGCTTTTGTTGGCGGTTTGAATATCCGTCAGGCAAATAGGGTGATGGAAAACCCCAGTAACCCCGTGCAAGACATTCATTTTGAAATCAAAGGCCCTGTTATCGACCAGATTAGCAGGGCTTTTAACGATGACTGGGAATTTGCCACAGGCAAGTCACTGAAACTTTCTCACTGGGTTGGAAACTGTAATGGGCAAGTGACCTGTCGTGTGCTGCCGGACGGGCCAGACCAAAATTACCAGAAGCTGGTATGGACGCTACTGGCCGCGATCAACGCGGCTCAACATAACATCCGCATTCTGACACCGTATTTTATCCCGGACCATACGGTCATCTGCGCGCTACAGGCGGCTTCGTTACGCGGCGTTGAAGTGGAAATTATGGTTCCTGAAAAAAATAATATTCCTTTTTTTAACTGGGCCATGCAGGCCAACTTTAACGATCTGCTTAAATTTGGCCTAAAAATTTATCTCAGTGCAGCGCCCTTTGAGCATAGCAAATGTTTTCTGGTTGATGACGGCTGGTCTTTTATCGGCTCCGCGAATTGGGATACCCGAAGTTTGGCTCTAAATTTTGAAGTTAACCTGGAATGCTTTGATGCCGACCTATGCGCGAGTCTGATTGCTATTTTTATGGAAAAAAAGAAACTGGCAAAAGTGGTCACCCAGTTTCCAAGTGGTCATTATTCGCTTTTTATTCAGGCCAGAAACAATTTTTTTCGCTTGTTTTCACCCTATCTGTAGATCATGCCGTTTAGAAAACTATTATCCGAAATCTTTGATTCCGCCCGACCGCTGGTTTTTATGGGACACGCTAAACAAGCCGCTCTTGGTGCAAACATAACTATTTTGGTTTGGAACGTGTATAAAGCCCGTAAAGTGGGCTGGATTGATGATTTTCTTAATCTGATTTTTAAAAAAGATCTTATATTGCTTCAGGAGTCCGTGCTCAATAGCCTTGATAACAGTATTTTCGAGCAAGCCAACCGGCTTGAATGGATCATGGCGTGTAGCCACAAATATCGCTTAAGCCAGCTTATTACCGGCCTTAAAACGGGTTGCGTTGCCAATTCAAGCGTGCAGGAATTGCTGCATTCGCCGGATAAAGAACCACTGTTGAATACCTCAAAGTTAATGCTGGCCACAACATATCACCTGGAAAACAGTGTTAAACAACTGCTGGTGCTGAATGTGCATGCCATTAATTTTGTCACCTTAAAAAAGTACAAACGCCATATCAATCAAATTCTGTCGGTTATTCAACAACATTCAGGGCCAATCATTCTTGCTGGTGATTTCAACTGCTGGAATGCGGCCAGGCTGAAATTTCTTTTTGAACGTATAAAAGATGAGGGATTGATTAGTGTTGAACTAGACCGAGAAACCCGCTGGCAGCATTTAAACCGCCATCTTGATCATATTTTTTATCGTGATCTGGATTTGTTAAACGCACAGACACTTTCGTTTATTAACAGCTCCGATCACTATCCCATCGTGGCCGAATTCAAGGTTAATTAGTTAGAATGGTATGCCGGAATAAGCCAGATTGAGCGAATGCGAAAACTGGAGTTTCCGGCATTTCGAGGCACCAGTTGCCGGAAACACCCACACAACGCTTCGCTCGTGCGGGCTGATTCCGGCCTATCAGGTTGATGGCTAGTGTGTAAGCTTTTCATCAATTGTCAGTATTTTTTCTATAAATTGTCTTAAAACCGACAGCATAACGGTTGTTCATAATTTTCCTCAGCCCTATTTTTCTCAATAAACAAAGGGTTTTTCGGTTGATGTCTGGCTTGGTATAAATACTGCTTTTATCCTGCCGATCGACGTAGAAAAGTTCCGCACGCTGCGTTGGTGAATCGTAAATATAATAACAATCAGCGCTACCAATCAACTGCATACTTTAGGCAAAAAGCTTGCAAGACCGGATTCCGGTCCATGCCGCCGCACATAGGGTTAACAGTTGATTGTTGGAAACGTGCTAATAAAAACGTTCTTAGCAACTGCCTGTCGGGGATTGCTTAAGTAAGCTTTTAAGGTAACCAAGCGCCGCGCCAGGAGTTTCTAAATGAATGAAACATTTTATGATGTCATGCGCAAGCAAGGCATTACTCGTCGAAGTTTTCTTAAGTTCTGCAGTCTGACTGCCGCTTCTTTAGGACTTGCCCCGGCATTCGCACCTAAAATTGCCCATGCAATGGAAACCAAACCACGCATTCCGGTATTGTGGCTGCATGGTCTGGAATGTACCTGTTGTTCGGAATCGTTTATTCGTTCAGGCCATCCTTTGGCTAAAGACGTGATTTTATCGATGCTGTCACTGGATTATGACGATACCATCATGGCGGCAGCTGGTCATAACGCTGAAGCTATTGTTGATGAAATCGTTGAAAAATATAAAGGCAACTACATCCTGGCCGTGGAAGGCAATGCGCCTTTGGCAGAAGATGGCATGTATTGCATTATTGGTGGCAAGCCATTTGTTGAGCAGCTCAAATACGCTGCCGAAAATTGTAAAGCCATCATTTCCTGGGGCTCTTGTGCTTCATGGGGCTGTGTCCAAGCAGCGCATCCTAATCCAACCAGAGCAACCCCAGTCCATAAAATACCAGGCTTAGCTGACAAACCCATCGTTAAAGTGCCTGGTTGCCCACCGATTGCTGAAGTCATGACTGCTGTGGTGGCCTATTTATTAACTTTCGAAAAACTGCCCACCCTGGATAAACAAGGTCGGCCGCAAATGTTCTACAGCCAGCGTATCCATGATAAATGCTACAGAAGACCGCATTTTGATGCCGGACAATTTGTTGAGCACTGGGACGATGAGGGTGCACGCCAAGGGCATTGTTTATACAAAATGGGCTGTAAAGGGCCAACTACTTATAACGCCTGCTCCACGGTGGGTTGGAACGAAGGCACTTCGTTTCCGATTCAATCCGGTCATGGTTGTATCGGCTGTTCCGAAGATGGGTTCTGGGATAAAGGCAGTTTTTATGAGCGTCTCACCGATATTAATCAATTTGGTATTGAAGCAAACGCGGATGCCGTCGGCGGCACTGCTGCCGCGATTGTGGGTGTTGGTATTGCCGCACACGCCGGTTTGACGGCATTAAATCGATCTAAACAGAACGACGCCAAACATCCAGGAGCAGAATAATAATGACAGTCACAAGCACTCCAAACGGTTTTAATCTAAACGACGCCGGCAGACGCGTGGTGGTCGATCCGGTTACGCGCATCGAAGGCCATATGCGTTGTGAAGTTAATATTGATGACGAGAATATCATTCGCAACGCGGTGTCCAGTGGCACTATGTGGCGTGGTCTGGAAGTCATTTTAAAAGGCCGCGACCCGCGTGATGCCTGGGCTTTTGTTCAGCGTATCTGTGGCGTCTGTACTGGCACCCATGCCTTAACTTCTGTGCGTGCGGTTGAAGATGCCTTAAAAATTACCATCCCTGAAAACGCCAATTCGATCCGTAACCTAATGCAATTAAGCTTGCAGGTGCAAGATCACTTGGTGCATTTTTATCACTTGCACGCCTTGGATTGGGTTAATCCGGTCAATGCGCTGAAAGCGGATCCTGTTGCCACTTCAGCCTTACAACAATCCATTTCACCGCATCATCCCAAGTCTTCGCCGGGCTATTTTCGTGATACCCAAAACCGATTAAAAAAGTTTGTCGAGTCCGGTCAATTAGGTCCATTTAAAAACGGCTATTGGACTAACCCTGCGTATTTATTGCCGCCGGAAGCCGATTTGATGGCGGTAACGCATTATTTGGAAGCCTTGGATTTTCAAAAAGACATCATGAAAATCCGGACCATTTTTGGCGGCAAAGATCCGCATCCAAATTGGCTGGTTGGCGGCGTACCTTGCGCCATCAACATTGATGGCGTAGGTGCAACGGGCGCTATTAACATGGAACGTTTGAATTTGGTGTCGTCGTTGATTGACCGCACCATCACGTTTATCGATCAAGTGTACATTCCAGATTTACTGGCTATCGCTGGATTTTATAAAGGTTGGATGTACGGCGGTGGTATTTCCGGACAAAGTTTGTTGGCTTATGGTGATATTCCTGATAATGCCAATGACTATTCGGCCTCAAATTTGTTAATGCCGCGCGGAGCCATTATCAATGGTGATTTAACCAAAGTTCATGATGTCGATTTAACCGACCCTGAGCAAATTAAAGAATTCATTCCGCACTCCTGGTACAAATACCCGGACGAAGCCGTTGGATTACATCCCTGGGACGGCATTACCGAACCTAATTACAAACTCGGCCCCAATACCAAAGGCGATCGCACGCATATTAAAGAGTTGGATGAAGCGGCCAAATACTCCTGGATTAAAGCGCCGCGCTGGCGCGGTCATGCTATGGAGGTTGGGCCTTTGGCGCGCTATGTGATTGGTTATGCGCAAGGGAACAAAGAAATCACCGAACAGATCAACTTTGTGTTGAAAACCTTGGATGTGCCGGTGACTGCGTTGTTTTCTACGTTAGGCAGAACGGCCGCGCGGGGTTTGGAAGCGCAATGGGCAGCGGGCAAAATGCGCTATTTTATGGACAAAATGATGGCAAATATCAAATCCGGCGATTTAGCGACCGCCAATGTGGCCAAATGGGATCCTGAAACCTGGCCCAGCAGCGTAAAAGGCGTTGGCTTTACCGAAGCGCCACGCGGTGCGTTAGGCCATTGGCTTAAAATTGAAAATACCAAGATTGCTAATTATCAATGCGTTGTACCGACCACCTGGAATGGCTCACCGCGTGATGATCAAGGCAACATTGGCGCTTTTGAAGCGGCCTTAATGAATACCAAAGTTGAACGCCCTGAAGAACCGGTGGAAATTTTGCGTACACTGCACAGTTTTGATCCGTGTCTGGCTTGTTCCACCCATATTATTAGCCCGGACGGTACCGAGTTAACTCAAGTTAAAGTTCGCTAAGGAGAATGTGATGAACAGAATTAATACGTTGTGTTTATTGGTTGCCGGTTCGTTGGGTTTTTCCAGTGCCGTGTTTGCGCATACCGGTGTGTTGCCAACTGGCGGCATAGTCGATGGTTTTTTGCATCCTTTGTTAGGGCTTGATCATACGCTAGTCATGTTAGGCGTTGGGTTGCTGGCGGCTAGCCAACGATGGATAGTGGCGAAGCAGATTATTGCGGTTTTTTTGCTGGCTATGTTATCCGGCGCCGTACTGGGTTTGTATGGTGTGCAATTTGCCTATGTGGAAAGCGCAATTTTGCTGTCATTAGTCATCATGGGTGCATTATTGTTGGTGGGCAGATTGTCTTTACCAACAGCGCTAGTTGGCAGCTTGATTGCCATTATCGCCATGATGCATGGCCTGGCGCACGGCACTGAGGTTCCGGCGAGTGCCTCAGCGGTTAGTTATCTGGTCGGAATGGTCGCTGCAACCGGACTACTGCATGGTTTGGGGTTAAGTTTGGGATTTATACTTAACCGTGCCAGGACCAGTTGGTTATTGCGCGTGTATGGCGCAGTAACCGGCATGGTTGGCGCTTGGTTATTATTCGGTTAAGGAAGCTATCATGTCTGAATCCAGCGCTGTAACGCCTGCTGTTTATGTTTACGAAAAACCGGTCCGGTTATGGCATGCTTTAAATGCCGTCGCTATCGTGGTTTTGGTAATTACGGGTTATTTAATTGCTGCACCACTGGCATCGGTCACTGGCGAAGCTTCTGATCACTATATGATGGGTTACATCCGTTTTGGCCATTTTGCTGCGGGTTATCTATTAGCCATCGCTTTAATAGTAAGAGTTTACTGGGCGTTTGCTGGTAACGAGCATGCTCGACAAATCTTTTTACCGCCGTTATTCAAGCGACATTTTTGGCAAGGCGTTTGGCACGAATTGTTATGGTATGCGTTTATTGCCAAAGAACCGCGTAAATATATCGGTCACAATCCCTTGGCTATTTTAGCCATGCACTTTGCTTTTGTGTGGGGTGTGTTATTTATGATCGTTACCGGATTTGCGCTGTACGGTGAAGGTGCTGGTTACGGTCATTGGTCCCATATTTTCTTTAGCTCTTGGGTATTACCGTTATTCGGTGACAGCCAAACCCTGCACAGCTGGCATCATCTGGTGATGTGGCTAATTGTGTGTTTTGTCTTGATCCATATCTACGTGGCTGTGCGTGAGGATAAATTATCCGGACAAAGCATGCTCTCAACCATAGTGACTGGCTGGCGGACTTTTAAGGACGATAAGCCGGTAGATGATGCCCATCACTTATGAGCTGCGTTAAACAAATCTTATTGTTAGGCATAGGCAATCTGCTCTGGGCTGATGAAGGATTTGGAGTGCGTGTGATTGAACGCCTGCAAAAATACTACCGCTTTCCTGATAACGTTAAGGTGATGGATGGCGGCACACAAGGCGTATATTTAGTTGAACATGTGCAAGCTGCGGAGGTGTTAATCGTGTTTGATGCTATTGATTACGGTCTGCCACCAGCCACTTTAAAATGCATAGCTGACGACGATGTACCTAACTTCTTAGGCGCCAAGAAAATGAGTTTGCATCAAACCGGCTTTCAAGAAGTCTTGGCAATGGCGCAAATGCTCGGTGCTTATCCAAAGCAGTTATTGCTAATTGGAGTGCAACCCGAAGAGTTGGATGATTACGGCGGCAGTTTGCGGCCAGGCGTAAAAGCACAGATGCAACCGGCTATTGATTTGGCGCTTAACTTTTTAAAAGAATTCAATGTAGCAGCGGAAGTCATTGCGCAAGAAACTGAATTATCCGACCCGATATTAAACATACAACGCTACGAACAAGAACGCCCGCCAGCCGAATTAGCCTGCCGGGTTGGGGACGAGCGCATATTGCTATCTGATGCCTTTGAAGTGCGACCTCCCAAGTCCGCAGAAACTCCCAGTCTGCAAGTGGATGTCGATTATCGGGGTAAGTACTGATGTGCATTGGTCTGCCTATGCAAGTTGTGGAACTGCGCGGTGAATCGGCTTTGTGTTTATATAGAGGCGACGCAACACTGGTTGATATGATGTTGGTTGGCGAGCAGCCGGTCGGCACCTGGTTGCTGGTCTTTCTATACGCTGCCCGCGAAGTCATCAGTGAGCACAAGGCCACACAAATCGCCAATGCGCTTGAAGCCATGAGTTTGGCCATGCAAGGCGAAACACAGTTAGATCATTTATTTGCCGACTTGGTCGGGCGTGAACCGCAATTACCAGAGTTTTTAAAACCATGAGTACCTTATTAGAGCAGCTACAAACCAAGCATGGCCTGCCATTAATTAATGCAGACAACTACGATCAATTTATTTACGGCAACGATACCGTGCTGCTGTTTTTTAGTAATGATCCGGTCATGTTTCCAGAAAGTCATGATGTCGCGGTGATTCTGCCAGAGCTGCTGAAAGCATTTAACAGCAAGTTGCAAGCCGCAGTTATCAGCAGCGCTATTGAACGCGAACTGCAGGCACGGTTTCGCTTTACCAGTTGGCCAGCATTGGTATTCTTGCGCGGCGGTGAATATTTGGGTGTGATTACCGGCATTAAGAATTGGCAGGAGTATCTGGTAGAAATTACGCAAATTTTGGCTGCTAATGTTAGTGCGCCGCCAGGATTTGATTTGGATAAAGTTTGCAAGGCAGGGCATTAAAACATGTTAAATTCAATCTATCTGCCCATCATTGGTCAAGGCAGCCAGCCGCCGGAACAAGACGGCGCTGAGCTGGATTATCTACAAATGCCGGAAGAAATGACCGTTTACCGCATGCCGGAAGTGTCGGTGGATTTAAACGGCACAGATTTGGCACAAGCAAAACAGGTTTTACTGCGATTGGAACAAGATCTGTTTGCTTACCCCGCCACGGCAAAAGCCAATGATTTAACCAGCTTGGATACCGTCAATCGGCAATTTATTGATGAAGTTTTAGGGGAGGGCGAGGTTAGTATTATTTGTTCCGGCAAAACACGTTTTCGAATTCAAGAGTCTGTACTGGCCGGTGTGTGGCGCTTGCAACAACTCAATGAGCAAAATCAGGTTATTAACGATGGCTTGGAAGTGGCGATTATTCCTGACTTACTTATCCAATCCGCTTTTACCGATGCGGCCAGCCAAATTGATACGCACTGGGCCACGTTGCCGGAAGGCATAATGAATGCGCCACCGATACTGGCAGAACTGAATGCCAAGATTGCCAGTTATAAAGTTGGTACAGAGGCACATTCGATAAACTTAAGTCTGCTCCCGCAAACCGACCAAGATTTGGTATTTTTAGAACAGCGCTTGGGCCGAGGTGTGATCACTATTTTATCCAGGGGCTATGGCAATTGCCGGATAAGCGCAACCGGCACAAAAAACGTCTGGTGGGTGCAGTATTTTAATTCCCAAGATGCCTTAATTTTAAATACCCTGGAAGTGAGTGATGTGCCGACTGTGGCTTGTGCTTCACCGGAAGACATTGCTGACAGCGCACAACGCTTGCAAGAGATTTTAAAGGTGTATTTATGAGTGAGGCGTTTTTTGCTGGCGCTTATGGCGGAAACTTTGCCAATCTCCCGCCGGCAACGCGCCTGGAATGCAAGATTTGCTGGCATGTTTATGATCCTGCGCAAGGTGATGAAGTTTGGCAAATTGCTAAAAACACGCCGTTTTCAGCATTACCGGACCATTGGACTTGCCCTGAATGTGGCAGCAAAAAGCAGGATTTCCTGATATTGGATGATTGAGATGGCGAGTCAGGATAGCGCACAAATACACCATACCCTGGAAACAGCGTTTTCCGACATCATGCTCACGCGAATGCGCGATGTGCCGATACTAAATTCAGCTTTGTCAGTGCGGGCGCTGGGTTTTAGCCGGTATCGCCAAGATTGGCTGGGTGTTATGATCACACCCTGGTTTATGAATTTACTGTTATTACCTGAGCCAGAAAGCACCTGGCAATCACAAGCAACCGGCAGCAAATTTAACCAAACATTTCCTTATGGTGTATTTGAATTTACCGTGGCGCATGAAGCACAAATTGGCGTTTATGCGATGTGCTCCTTGTTTTCGCCCATGTTTCAGTTTGAAAATCAAGCCGCCGCCCTTGCTGCTGCACAAGCGGCACTGGAAGGATTGTTAACCAGTCCGGCTGCGCGGGTAGTTAGTCGACGGGATTTGCTGCGCGGTAATTTAGGTGCAGGAAAAGCAATGTGACGCCAGCCGGGTCCATTCAAATCGATTTGTTTCATCATGCCGGTCATTCAACGCAAGTAAACATTACTTCTACAAGGCCAGTCACTTCCACACGGGTCTTCTTAGGTAAAACGCCGGAACAGGTTTTAAACATGGTGCCGTTGCTATTTACTTTATGTGCTAATGCGCAGGCTTATGCCGCCTTGTTGGCTTGTCGATCAGCGCTGGGGATAGTGGTTGCGCCTGAAGTTGATGCGGCGCAGCAGTTGTTAGTGCAATTGGAAACCTTACGTGAACATGCTTGGCGGATTTTGTTGGATTGGCCGAAGTTTGTTGGGCTTAGCCCAAATAAAATTGCAATCGCCGCATTGTTAAAGTTTGATGGGCTGTTTAAACAAGCGCTGTTTAAGCATGGCGAGGCCTTTAAGTTGGATAGTGAGCTTAATAAAGAGTCGGCTCATATCACGCAACTTATTAATGAATTGGAAGTCTTGATTAATGAGACCATTTTTAATGGTGGACTTGCCGAATTTTTAAAGCTGGCTTCAGAAGCGCAATTAGCTGATTGGATAATTGATAATTCTGTTTCTGCACAGTTGCTTAAAAAAATATATAACAAAAATTGGGCCGCAATCGGCCAAAATAACATGGCTTGTTTACCGGAGCTAACCGCAATTGAAGTGCATAACCAGATGCAACAACAAGGCTTGGTTGAGTTTGTAAAGTTGCCAAAGTGGTTGGGTAGTTGCTGTGAAAGCTCATTGTTAAACAGGCAGTTAGCTCAGCCATTGATTGCCGGGTTGTTTATTCAATATGGCAATGGCTTATTGGTGCGGCTGGTCGGGCGATTATCTGAAGTAGCCGGCATCACCGCGAACATGCGCCAGCAGGTTTCAGGAAATTCAATATCTGGCTTTGAGAGCGCCTACAATGACGGTATCGGGTTAGCTCAAGTACAGGCTGCGCGGGGATTGTTGATTCATCGCTTGGTGTTGCAGCAAGGACAGGTGTACGATTACCACATCGTTGCGCCTACCGAATGGAATTTTCACCCGGATGGCGTGGTTGCAGCCAGTCTGAAACAATTACGAGCGACTGATGTTGATGAGTTGCATCAGCAGGCAGAATGGCTAATAAACGCCATTGATCCCTGCGTGGAATACCAATTAAATTTGATCGATGGCTGTAATGGTAATGAAATTTACGCATGAAAAATTTCAATGGAAAATGTTGGCATTTAGCCTAATGGTCATAATCGTTAAATTAAGAACTGGGTGCCTTAAACTTGATCCATTAGAGTATTGATATGCATGAACTTTCCCTATGCGAAAGCATTTTACAGGTATTGGAACAGCAGGCAACCGCTCAGCAATACACCAAAGTTAAAACCGTTTGGCTGGAGATCGGCGCATTATCCGGTGTTGAACCTGAAGCAATGCTCTTTAGTTTTGATGTGGTTACGATAGGCACTTTGGCTGAAAATGCTAAACTGGAGATTATTGAAGTACCTGGTCAAGCGTGGTGCATGGCCTGTGCTGGTAATGTGGTTGTGGAACAGTTATACGATGTGTGCCCAAAGTGCGGTAGCCATCAATTGCAAGTAAACAACGGTGATCAAATGCGTATTAAAGAGTTAGAGGTAGAATAATGTGTGCTGTATGCGGCTGCGGCGAGGGCCATTCCCACTCGCACGATGATGATCACGAACATACACATGACCATAGCCACGAGCATCGTCACCAACATGTACTTAGCCCGGTGCATTCTCATGCCCCAGGGCTAACACCCGCTCGGATGGTGCAGATTGAGCAGGATATTCTGTCCAAAAATAACCGTTATGCCGCCGAAAACCGAAGCTATTTCAGCGCCCGTGGCATGTTGGTATTAAATTTGGTGTCCAGTCCCGGTTCCGGCAAGACCACACTGCTTACAGAAACTATCAACCGATTGAAGGACGATATTGACATTGCTGTTATCGAAGGCGACCAGCAAACCGCGCGCGATGCCGAACGCATCCGTGCTACCGGCGTGCAAGCATTGCAAATCAACACTGGCAAGGGTTGTCATCTGGATGCCCATCGGGTTGGCCATGCGTTGGAGAGTTTGGAATTAAACAAACACAGTTTGTTATTCATTGAAAACGTCGGTAATCTGGTTTGCCCGTCTGCATTTGATTTGGGTGAGGCGCACAAGGTGGTGATTTTGTCGGTGACTGAAGGCGAAGACAAGCCAATTAAATATCCAGATATGTTTCATGCGGCCGATTTAATGATCTTAAATAAAACCGACTTGTTGCCGTATCTGGATTTTGACACCGAGCAATGTATTCAATATGCAAAACAGGTTAACCCACGTATAAAGATATTGTCGTTGTCGGCTAAAACCGGCGAAGGCATGGAAAGTTGGTTGCGCTGGTTGAAAGCTGAATTGGATTTACAGCGGATTGACTATGCTTAGCGAGCCAATTTTTTTCAACATGACCGGAAACCGACATTTATGTGTTTAGCACTGCCTGCTCAAATCGTTGCTATCGATTCAATAACGGGCATGGCAACGGCCTCCGTTGATAATGTTAAGGTTGAGGTATCACTGGCCTTGGTGGACGAAGTTGTAATTGGCGATTACGTGTTGGTGCATGTCGGATATGCGCTACAAAAAATTGACGAAGACGAAGCCTTAAAAACCCTGGCCTTATTTGCCGAAGCTGGATTAATGTCTCAGGCATGAAATACATTAGTGAATTCCGACAGCAAGCCCTTGCCAAGCAACTAGCCAATGCCATTGCCCAAAGCGTCGATGTCAACCGTCACTATCGACTAATGGAATTTTGCGGGGGCCATACCCATGCCATTTTTCGTTACGGTGTGCAGGACTTGATGCCGGACAATGTTGAATTCATTCACGGCCCTGGTTGTCCCGTGTGCGTATTGCCCACTGGCCGCATTGATAATGCTATCCAGTTGGTTGAGCAGCACGATGTGATTCTTTGCACCTATGCCGATTTGATGCGAGTACCGGCTTCTGGCCGCAATAGCCTGTTAAAAGCTAAAGCCAACGGTGCCGATATACGAATGATCTATTCCACCCAAGATGCCTTAAAAATCGCGCGCGACAATCCAACCCAACAAGTGGTGTTTTTTGCCATCGGCTTTGAAACCACCACACCGCCCACTGCGGTTGCCATCAAACAGGCGCAAGCCGAACAGCTGACTAATTTTTCAGTATTCTGCAATCACGTGTTAACCCCCGCTGCCATGCAAGCAATACTGGATGCGCCGCAACCCGTTGCGATTGATGCTTTTCTTGGGCCGTCCCACGTCAGCACCGTCATCGGCAATCAGCCTTATGAAGTCTTTGCCGAGCGATATGCCAAACCCATTGTTATTGCTGGCTTTGAACCACTGGATGTTATGCAGTCGGCGTTAATGCTGATACTCCAGCTCAACGAAGGCCGCCACGTAGTTGAAAACGAATACAGTCGTGCAGTCACCCAACAAGGCAACCTAAAAGCACAAGCGTTAATGCAAGAAATCTTCGAATTAAGACCGGAATTTGAATGGCGCGGTTTGGGCTTGATTCCTAATAGCGCTTTAAAGATCAAAGCCAGTTACACCGATTTTGATGCCGAGCTACGCTTTGCAATGCCCTCGATAAAGGCAGCAGACGTTAAAGGCTGTGAATGTCCAGCCATTTTGCGTGGTGCCAAAAAGCCGCAAGATTGCAAGTTGTTGGGTACGGTGTGTACGCCAGAAAATCCAATGGGATCTTGCATGGTATCCTCGGAAGGCGCTTGTGCGGCTTATTGGTCTTATGGGCGGGTTAGGGGATAGCTGCTGCTATTGCAATTATTCTTATTTGTAGACATGCTCCTGAATACGTCTAAAGAAGATTAAATAGTACAATAGCCAAGTATTTAATTCTGCAGAGATTACGCAATGCAAGCCATAGAACTAGAAGCCACTATCACAGAATCACACGAAATCCATTTGCAGTTGCCGGAATATATCCATGCTTCACGTGCTAGGGTAATTGTTATGTACGATAACGAAATTGCCGAACCGGTTACTAAGAAACGGGTGTTTGGCCAGTATCGTAACAAAATTACCATTGCAGAGACATTTGACGATGAATTAGCTGACAGTTTTTGGTTGGGTGATGAAACATGAATCTTTTATTGGATACACATATATTTCTTTGGCTTAATCAGCAGCCAGAAAGCCTTTCTGAAAATGTTTTGGCAATGTGTGAAGATACCAATAACACGTTATATCTTAGCCATGTGTCGCCTTGGGAAATCCAAATTAAAAGTAAATTGGGAAAACTGGATTTACAGAGTCCTCTGCATGAGATGATTGCAACGCAACAAAGTGATAACAACTTAAAACTTTTACCAATAACGTTGCCGCACATTTATGCCTTGGCAGAACTGGATAATTTTCATCAAGATCCCTTTGATCGCTTGCTCATTGCCCAAGCTATTGTTGAGTCGATGCCATTGATAACTGTCGATAGCAAGATAACACACTATCCGATCGTCACAATTCAATAGGCAAAGTGTCCGCAACAAGCAATGTGTTTTACTAATCGAGATAACATCTAGTGCCAAACCCCTACACCTCATCCCTAAACCTAAAAACCGGTAAAGTCGACTTAAGTCACGGCGGTGGCGGACGGGCGATGGCTCAGCTGATTGATGATTTATTTATTAAGCATTTTGACAACGACTTGCTCCGGCAGCGGAACGACCAAGCGCTGTTTACAGTTCCGGCCGGACGTTTGGTTATCAGCACGGATGGTCATGTAATTTCGCCATTGTTTTTTCCTGGCGGCGATATTGGTTCGTTGGCCGTGCACGGAACCGTAAATGATGTGGCCATGTCTGGTGCACAGCCGCTGTATTTAGCGGCCGGTTTTATTTTGGAGGAAGGGTTTCCATTGGCCGATTTGGAAAAAATCGTCATCAGCATGGCCGCAGCAGCTAACCACGCTGGCACACCAATTGTTACCGGCGATACCAAGGTTGTAGAGCGCGGCAAGGGTGATGGGGTGTTTATAACCACTACCGGTGTTGGCATGGTGCCGCAAGGGGTTAATATTTCGGGTAATCTTGCCAAACCAGGTTGCGCCATTTTAATCAGCGGTTCAATCGGTGATCACGGTGTGGCAATTATGGCAAGCAGGGAAAACCTGCAATTTGAAACCAGCATCGTTTCCGATTCTGCCGCGTTGAATTCGCTGGTCGCGGACATGGTTGCCGCTGCACCTGCCGACATTTTTTGTTTGCGCGATCCAACACGCGGCGGTTTGGCCACCGCGCTTAATGAGCTGGCGCAGCAATCGAGTGTGGGGATGGTGATTGATGAAAGCCAAATCCCTATCAAGTCAGAAGTTAAAGCTGCGTGCGAAATTCTTGGCCTGGATCCGCTGTATGTTGCTAACGAAGGCAAATTGGTGTGCATTTGCACTGCCGCCGTTGCAGAACGGTTGCTAACTGTAATGCGACAACATCCATTGGGCCAAGAGGCGGCCATCATTGGCGAAGTGATTGCTGACGAACACGGTTTTGTGCAGATGACCACCAGTTTTGGTGGTCGCCGCATCGTTGATTGGCCGGTGGGCGAGCAGTTACCACGCATCTGTTAATGTCAGGTAAAGCCATACGAGTGCGCGGTATTGTGCAAGGTGTTGGTTTTCGCCCGACCATCTGGCATCTTGCTAAACAGAATCGATTAAGCGGTGAAGTCTGGAATGACGGTGAAGGTGTGATGATTCATGCCTACGGCAGCGACGAAGACCTGACTGCTTTTATTCAGCAAATCCCACTACAATTACCCCCGCTGGCCAGACTTGACAGCCTGGAAGTACAAACGATAAACAACCAACCGGCGAATACCGAATTTAACATCATCGCCAGTCAAGCCAATGGCATGCAAACGCCAATTGCAGCCGATGCGGCTACTTGCCCGGATTGTCTGGCCGACATCGCTGATCCAGGCAATCGCCGCTATGGTTATCCGTTTACCAACTGTACACACTGCGGTCCGCGCTTATCAATTATCAAACAAGTACCGTATGATCGCTGCCATACCAGCATGGCAGTATTTGCGATGTGTGCGCAGTGCCAGCAAGAATATGATAATCCGGCCGACCGACGCTTTCATGCCCAAGCAAATTGCTGCCCAGATTGCGGTCCAAAAGTTTGGTTAGCAGATAACCAGGGCCAGTCATTAGCACATTCTAATCCAATTAAACACGCAGCTAAGTTAATCAGCCAAGGCTATATTGTGGCTATTAAAGGCTTGGGTGGATTCCATCTGGCTTGTGATGCAAGCAACGCAGCAGCCGTCCAGCGCTTGCGTACTCGTAAGCGCCGTTATGCCAAACCATTTGCGTTAATGGCAAAAAATATCGAAATAATTTCCCGATATGCCTGCATTGATGCACTGGAAATTAAGTCTTTACAAGATAAATCTGCACCAATTGTTCTGCTGATTGCTCAGGGCAGGGTGGTTGCCGCAGAAGTCGCTCCAGGTGATGATAAACTGGGTTTTATGTTGCCTTACACGCCGCTGCATAGTTTGTTATTAAAGGATTTGGATGTGCCTATTGTGCTGACATCTGGCAATATAAGCGACGAACCCCAATGTATTCAGAACGAAGCTGCCCAGGAAAAGCTAAAAGACATTGCCGATTATTTGCTCTTGCATGATCGAGCCATTGTCAACCGCTTGGATGATTCCGTCATGCGCCAGATGGCCGGTAAAATGCACTTGTTACGCAGGGCGCGCGGTTTAAGCCCGGAAGCGTTGATATTACCGCTTGGTTTTGAGCATGCCGATAATATTTTAGCGATGGGTGCGGAGTTAAAAAATAGTTTTTGCTTGTTAAAAAACGGCCAAGCTATTGTCGCTCAGCATATCGGTGATCTTGAAAATGCGGCGGTGCAACTGGATTACCGTCATGCAATCGGGCTATATCGGCAACTCTATGATTTTAAGCTTCAGTGCATTGCGGTCGACCAGCATCCAGCGTATTTATCAACGCAATACGGACAAGTCTTGGCTGAAAAGGAACGCGCAGAGCTGATAGCCGTTCAACATCATCATGCCCACTTGGCTGCTGTTCTGGCTGAACATGGCGTTGGTTTAGATACCGCGCCGGTGTTGGCGGCAATCTTTGATGGTTTAGGTTTTGGAGAAAACGGCGAGCTGTGGGGCGGTGAGTTTTTGTTAGGTGATTACAAAACCTGTACCCGACTGGGCCATTTTGAAGCAATTGCCTTACCCGGTGGTACACAAGCCATGCTTGAGCCTTGGCGTAATACGTACGCGCAATTGCGGCATTATTTTGATTGGCCAAACTTACAATTAGACTTCGCCAACTTGGATATCATGAAGTTGCTGTCAAGTAAGCCATTGACTATGTTGGATAAAATGATCGATAGAAGTCTGAATTCACCGCTGAGCAGCTCCTGTGGACGATGGTTTGATGCCTTTGCTGCAGCATTAGGCTTACATTCGGAACGCATTGATTATGAAGGCCAGGCTGCAATGGCATTAGAAATTCTTGCAACACCTGATTTTGCTGAACAGCAACCCTATCAGCAAGCTTGGTCAATCAGGCGTTGTGGAGAATTATCAATAGTAAGCTGGCAAGGCTTATGGCGGGCAGTGCTGAGCGATCTGGGCAATGGCATTGATAAGTCCAGGATTGCGGCGCGTATTCATCAAAGCTTAATTACTGCAACTGTTGAGTTATTGCTGGAACTCAGTCAGCGCACTGCCACCAATCGAATTGTGCTAAGTGGTGGTGTTTTTCAAAACCGACTATTGCTGGAAGGGGTTTCGCAGCAATTACAAGAACACGGAAAAACAGTGCTCACTCCTGGTCGCTATCCTATGAATGACGGGGGCGTGGCGCTAGGACAAGCGGTTGTGGCGGCGGCGCAGCGTTTGTAAATTGCCTGTTAGTGGCTTTTCAATATCGACGATTACTAATATAAATCGAGCCTTATCACAGCTAGCTCTGTTACTATGTGCGCGACAGAATCACATAGCCAAGGATAGATTTGCAGGAAACTAATCCAACCTCCATAACTTGCCCAACCTGCAAGTTATCCGATTTATGCCTGCCCTATGGCTTACAAAAAACCGAAGTTGCGCAATTGGCAAACATCGTTAAAAGTAAGCGGCCATTACAAACTGACGAGTTGTTATATTGGCAGGGCGATACTTGTGAAAGTTTATATGCCATAAAATCAGGATCGTTCCGAAGTTTTATAACAGATGCTGACGGGATGGAGCAGACAATAGGATTTTATTTGCCCGGGGAACTAATGGGCTTGGATTCATTCCAGCATGGCTGGTTTACCTGTTCTATGATCGCCTTGGAAACCGCTTCCGTGTGCGAGTTACCATTAAATCATCTGAATGAATTGTGTGCCAAAATACCCAGCCTGCAAACGCAAATGATGCGGGTTTTAGGTAAAGAAATCAGTTCTGATCAAGATAAGATCATTCTGCTTGGCCATCGCTCAGCCATCGAAAGGGTTGCTACTTTTTTATTAATGCTATCAAAGCGATATAACGCACTGGGATTTTCAGGTACGCAATTTAATTTAACCATGCGCCGCCAGGATATAGCTAATTTTTTAGGGCTAACCATTGAAACAGTCAGTCGGCAATTAACCTATTTAAGCCAGCAAAATGTTATTAAGGTTAAGCAAAGAGGTATTCAAATCAATAGTCTAGAATTATTGGAAAACATAGTTAACCCATGCGCAATGCATCGGGCCGCTAACCAATAACAACGCAACAGCCGATATTGTCGTAACTGAAGCACGACAATATCAAAGCTGCTAAAGCTACTTATTTAGTAACTAATTCTTGAGTAGCCGCTGGTTTGCTTGGGCCAACACCTTGTTCGCCACAGGCAGCAAGAGTGCTTACAGCTACAACTATTAATAAAATCTGGCTGATTGTTTTCATAAAATTATTCTCTTATTTTAGTTTTAATAAAGCCATTCTTCGCACCGGATCGTATGCTGGGAATAAGCAAACTAGCCTGTCTGGGCTAGGTAAACAGTATGGCAGGAATAAATTAAGCGCTTTTGATATAGATCAAACGATATCAAATCAATCAGGTATTTTTACTGGCTTTAGGTAATTACGGTTTTAATCAAAGACAAAACTATAAAAGGATTGAGAATTTACTAAGCAGATCAACACTGAAAGGTTGCCTTCCAAAAACCAGTTACTGTTGATTGGCTAAAACATTTTTTAAATAGAATGAGGGATCTGGAACTATTATATAAATATTTATATAATGAGTTAATTATAGTCATATTAATGGGCATGAAAGAAGCTATTTTTTTGGGCGGCAGCCTGGATGATCTTAAACACTTTCCGGTTGAATCCAGGCAAGAAGAGGGGTTTCCAACTCTCCAGAGTGCAAGCAGGATTAGATCCGACAGATTGGAAGCCAATGACAAGCATTGGTGTCGGTGTGCGGGAAATTCGAATACGGGTTGGTGGTGCCTACCGTGTAATTTATTTGGCATCAAGACCAGGAGGGGTTTATGTACTGCATTGCTTTCAAAAGAAATCCCGGCAAACTTCACAACAAGATATTGAATTGGCTCGGCAGCGTTTTAAGCAGATTGGAGAATAAATATGAATGATGTGGTTAAATCAGGTGAAAATTTATTTTTAGCCCTTGGTTTTCCGCCGCATGAGGCGGAAATATTACAAATACGCGCCGACTTGATGAACCGGTTGGCAATATGGATTCAAGATAACGGTTTAACTCAAACCGAAGCAGCTGAGAAGCTTGGCGTGACGCAGGCTAGAATATCTGACTTGGTTCGTGGACATTGGAAAAAATTTAGTTTGGACATGCTGTTAACCCTGGCAGCCAGAGCAGAGCTAAAATTTAAGATTGAATTGGATTGGGCGGCTTGAAGAATAAAAATTCCATCACGTCGCAGCTCTAGCCAAATTATCGATGTTACCGGCTGGCTGCCAAGGCCGGATGATGCACAAAACATAGGATGCTGCCGATGAACGTAGGCGCATCGTACGAGCAGACCAGGGTTAATACATGACTGATTCGCTGAATTCAGATGCAACATAACGCCGAGTTCAAAATAGTTTGAATGCTATTATTTTGTAGAACTTCACTGCGCACGGATCGGGGATGGTTAAAGTTATGAGCCGGACGCAATCAACATCATGACCTGAAACTCGTCCTTGCCAACATCACTCGATTGATGCCCAAGAAGCATCAATCGTGTTCTGATAATAACCGCGATGCGAAGCGTTTTCAGGCTGAAGCTAAACAACTAATCAGGCAGATCCTTCATTCAGATAGTTATCTTTTAGCTCTATATACTGCTCAGAGGAGTATTTTAAAAACTCCAGTTCTTGTTCCGTTAGCGACCTTACTCGTTTGGCAGGTGAGCCAACGTACAGATTTCCACTCTCCAATCGTCTGCCAGAAGGTACTAGCGCGCCCGCGCCAAGTATGACGTTATCTTCCAGGACTGCATCATCCATAATTATTGCACCCATACCAATAAGACAATAATCTCCAATGGTGCAGGCATGCACTACTGCTCTATGGCCTATGGTGACACCTTTTCCAATAACTAGAGGATGCCCGTGCGGTGAAAAACTGCCAGCATGCGAGACATGCAAAACAGAGCCATCTTGTACATTTGTTGCAGCACCAATAACAATGCGTTCCACATCGCCTCTGATAACAGTGGTTGGCCAAATTGAAACATCATCACCTAGTGTGACATCGCCAATGACTACAGCGGTTTTGTCTATGTATACCGACTTGCCGATAATTGGCATAATGTCGTTAAAAGGTCTGATAGACACTCGTTCTCCTGGGATGTTTGGTTGAGTATAAACGCAACTTATTGAAAAATATATATCTTATAAGAAGCGCTTAGTATAACACCTTGTTGATTTTTTCGTGCCAAGATTGAAACGGTTGGGTGGCGTTTGGAACCCGGTTTTGTAACATGGAAATATGCCGCTGTTCCGGCGCGATAGCAATTTCTTGGTAGATAAAACTATCATCAAAATTAGCCGCTGCTGCATCTTGACGGCTACAGGCGTAATAAACGCGTTGTAATCTAGCCCAATAAATTGCACCCAGGCACATCGGGCAGGGCTCGCAACTACTGTACAAGATACAATCGGTTAATTGAAAGTCATTCAATAATTGACAAGCCTGCCTAATGGCCATGATTTCAGCATGTGCGGTCGGGTCTTTAAGACAAGTGACTTGATTGCTGCTGGAGACGATTAATTGGTTGTTTTTAACTATTACCGCGCCAAAAGGTCCACCTTCGCCAGTTCGGACATTTTCATCTGCCTGGGCGATGGCTAGTTGTAAAAAATGCTCGTGCATTTACAAATTAAGCGGATTGTTGGGATCAACACCTTCCATAAAAGGCAGGCGTCGATCTTGATTGGTGACTTTGTATACTTTGCCCAGCCAGTTATTGATGACGGCTTTGGCGGTATCGCGCCATGTGTTATCAATATGTTCCAAAACCTGATCCTCAGGGAATTTTGGCATTAGCGCATTTGTAAATTTAGCGGTACGGATTTGTTGTTCATAGTCAGTAAAGATGGCTTGAACTGCGGTATTAAAATAGTTGTCAGGAAATGGTGGGTATTGGTCTATCTCACCGCGATAGAAGCGGGTAACTTCGCGTTTGTATTCTTTTAACAAGCTAATATCGTCGTATTCAGGATGGCCTTGAAAAAATACAATCCGAAACCCATCCGGGCTAACAGCTAAATGCACGCCGGCTTCTTTGCTGGCAGCCAGTACTTTTAGACCATGACGCTCCATATCGGCTTGAAATATTTCATTAAAGCGTGAGTGCGGCACATCAAAGCGGGTGTTTATTTCGGCAACTAAGGGATGTGTGCGATCAATGACTTTATGGTAAAACACGCCCCAGCGCTTATTAGGCAGTCGCGTGCGTTCAATACCATAGCGATATTGTATGACTGCATGCGTCGCCAGACAGGAACATAGCACTGAGGTAACGTTTTCATAGGCCCAGGAAAACACACCCATTAACGGCTGCCAAAAATCTTCTTCCGGCAAGCTGTTGTGGATTACGTTAGCACCGCTAATAATCAACGCATCCAAGCCATCCTGTTTGATTTTTTCAAATGATTCGTAATAAGTATCAATATGGGCTTGCGCTTCCGGGCTACGAGTCAGGCCTTCAATGGTAAACGGATGCACATGAAATTGCACAATTTGGTTGCAGGCTCCGATTAAACGAAAAAATTGCCGTTCGGTGGCTTCTAATGCCGCATCCGGCATCATATTAAGCAAACCAATGTGCATTTCC